>Ga0114977_10000006_pt1 | contig 188449 bp, 168 predicted proteins | sample S_130805_MF_Meta_FD_87026 | JGI IMG/M metagenome (GOLD analysis project Ga0114977, IMG submission 87026) | Freshwater microbial communities from Lake Simoncouche, Canada to study carbon cycling - S_130805_MF_MetaG | ecosystem: Environmental > Aquatic > Freshwater > Lake | place: Lake...
AAAGCAGAAGGTGGACGTGCTTTAAAATCTTTATCGGATGTATTAAAAGGTAAGCAAGGTCGTTTCCGTCAAAACTTATTAGGTAAGCGTGTAGACTATTCTGGTCGTTCTGTAATTGTGGTAGGACCTGAGTTAAAGATGCACGAGTGCGGATTACCAAAAGATATGGCTGCTGAATTATTTAAGCCATTTGTTATTCGTAAATTAATTGAAAGAGGTATTGTAAAAACAGTAAAGTCTGCTAAAAAATTAGTAGATAAAAAAGAAGCTGTTATTTGGGATATCTTAGAAAATATTTTAAAAGGTCACCCGGTATTATTAAACCGTGCCCCAACACTTCACCGCTTGTCAATTCAAGCATTCCAACCTAAGTTGGTAGAAGGTAAAGCCATTCAATTACACCCACTCGTAACGTCTTCGTTTAACGCGGATTTCGATGGTGACCAAATGGCGGTACACGTTCCACTTAGCAGTGCAGCGGTACTTGAAGCACAGTTATTAATGCTTTCTTCACACAACATCTTGAACCCGCAAAATGGTACGCCAATCACCCTTCCTTCTCAGGACATGGTACTTGGTTTATACTACATTACAAAGGGTAAGAAAACCACCGAAACTGAAACCGTAAAAGGACAGGGTATGGCTTTCTACAGCATGGATGAGGTGATCATTGCTTACAATGAGAACCGCGTAGACTTACACGCTAACATTAAAGTAAAAACCAATGTGCGTGAAGCTGGCGTGATTGTTAAAAAATTAATTGAAACAACGGTTGGTCGTGTTTTATTCAACCAACACGTACCTGCACCAGTAGGTTATATCAATGCATTATTAACAAAAAAATCTTTAAGAGATATCATTGGTGATATCATTAAAATCACAAACGTTCCTACAACCGCTAAATTCTTAGATGATATTAAAACATTAGGATTTAAAATGGCATTCCGTGGCGGTTTATCATTTAACGTTAACGACCTTATCGTTCCTGATAAGCGTGGTGAGTTACTTGATAGTGCTAAAGCAGAAGTAGAAGAAGTTTGGGAAAACTACAACATGGGTCTTATTACCAATAACGAGCGTTACAACCAAGTTATTGATATCTGGGGTCGTGTAGATACGAGAATCACTGAAACATTGATGCATGAAATGCAAACAGATAAGCAGGGCTTTAACTCTGTTTATATGATGCTTGATTCAGGTGCTCGTGGTAGTAAAACTCAGGTTAAGCAGCTTGTAGGTATTAGAGGTCTAATGGCTAAGCCACGTAAGAGTGGTAGTGCAGGATCTGAGGTAATTGAAAACCCAATCTTGTCTAACTTTAAGAGTGGTCTTAACGTATTAGATTACTTTATTTCTACGCACGGTGCGCGTAAAGGTCTTGCGGATACTGCGTTAAAAACAGCGGATGCTGGTTACTTAACACGTCGTCTAGTAGACGTTTCTCAAGACGTTGTTATTGCGGATGATGATTGTGGTACTTTAAGAGGTATTGCTACATCTGCACTAAAAGACAATGAAGATATAATTGAAGCATTATCAGATAGAATTGAAGGTCGTACTTCATTACATAATGTTTACCATCCAGTAACGGAACAATTAATTATCAATGCAGGTGAAGAAATCTCATCTGATGTTGCTAAAGAAATTGATGAAGTAGGTATCGAATCTGTAGAGATTCGTTCTGTACTTACTTGCGAAAGTAAGCGTGGCGTTTGCGTAAAATGTTATGGTAAAAACTTAGCAACTGGTTACCTCGCTCAACGTGGTGACGCAGTGGGTATTATTGCAGCGCAGTCCATTGGTGAACCAGGTACACAGCTTACACTTCGTACGTTCCACGTAGGTGGTGTGGCAGGATCTGCTTCTATCGAATCTGCTCTAGCAGCTAAGTTTGATGGTACCATTCAGTTTGACGGATTACGTACGGTAGAGTCTATTAACAACGAAGGCAAAAAAGCTAAAATTGTTATTGGACGTACAGGAGAGGTAAGAATCACGGATGTTAAAAACGACCGTTTGATGATCACCAATAACGTTCCTTACGGTGCTACCTTAAACGTTAAAGATGGCCAAGAAGTGAAAAAAGGTGATGTGATTTGTACTTGGGATCCATTTAACAACGTCGTTGTTTCTGAGCAAAACGGTAAGATCAAATTTGACAACGTACTCGAAGGTATTACCTACCGTGATGAGGCCGATGAGCAAACAGGTCACCGCGAAAAAGTGGTTATTGAAACAAAAGATAAAACCAAAATACCTACTATCATTGTAGAAGGGAAAGATAACAAACATTACAACTTACCAGTAGGATCTCACATCGCTGTAGAAGAAGGCGACGAAGTAAAAGCTGGTTTTGTAATGGTTAAAATTCCTCGTATTTTAGGTAAGCTCCGCGATATCACAGGAGGTCTTCCACGTGTAACAGAACTATTTGAAGCAAGAAATCCAGGTAACCCTGCGATTGTTTGTGAAATCGATGGTGTGGTGGCATTTGGTAGCGTTAAGCGTGGTAACAGAGAAATCATTGTTGAATCTAAAGATGGCATGGTTAAAAAGTACTTAGTACCATTAACGCGTCAAATTCTAGTTCAAGATGGTGACTTCGTTAAAGCGGGTACGCCAATGTCTGATGGACAAATTGCACCCGCTGCGATACTTGCTATTAAAGGACCATTTGCAGTACAAGAATATGTTGTAAATGAAATCCAAGAAGTATACCGCTTACAAGGTGTAAGAATCAATGACAAGCACGTAGAAGTGATTGTTCGTCAAATGATGAAGAAGGTAGAAATTGTAGATGCTGGTGATACTAAATTCTTAGAGGAGGATCTAGAAGATCGTTTTGACTTTATCGAAGAAAATGACCGTATCTACGATAAAAAAGTAGTTACAGAAGCGGGCGAAAGTGCAACGTACAAAGCTGGTCAAATTATAACATTAAGAGAACTACGCGAGGAAAATTCAATTCTTCGTCGTTCAGACAGAAAGCTAGTGGAAGTGCGTGATGCAAAACCTGCAACGGCTACACCTGTATTGCTGGGTATTACCAAAGCTTCTCTTGGTGTTAGAAGTTGGATCTCTGCTGCTTCGTTCCAAGAAACAACCAAAGTATTAAGCCAAGCGGCCATACAAGGTAAAAAAGACTTGATGTTAGGTCTTAAAGAAAATGTAATTACAGGTCATTTGATTCCTGCAGGTACCGGACAAAAAGAGTTCGAGAACATGATTGTAGGAAGCAAAGAAGAATATGAAGTATTAGCAACCACACGTGAAGCGATGAGCTTTGATGAGGAAGAATAATATTTTATAGCCTTAGTATATTTGTAAAAGTAGGAAGCCAACACTTCCTACTTTTACTTTTTAATAGATAAAATGTATAAATTAGTGTTATGAAAAATATCAATACGATTGTAAATGTTGTTTTAGGAATCGCAGTAGCGATTCTATTTTATTTTCAATTTAGCGGCAGTCAATCTGCAGTAGCTACTGGTTCTAAATCTATTTCTACTGGTGATTTTCGAATTGCATATTTTGAAATAGACTCAGTAGAAACCCAGTTTAATTATTACAAAGAAGTAAGTAACTCTATCCAGGCTAAAGCCCAGCAAAACAACAATGAACTCAATCAGTTAAAAGAAGTGTTTGCAGCAAAATACCAAGAGCTACAAAAAAATGGTCAAAGCATGTCTGCCTCTGAGGTAAATGCTAGACAACAGGAGCTTCAGCAAATGGATAAAACATTCAAGAGCAAGGAGCAAATGATGAATAACGAAATGCAAGACGAGAGCATGAAAAAATTGCAAGACGTGAAGAAAAAAATCACTGATTATTTAGCGAAATACAATAAAGCCAAAGGTTATGCTTTTATTTTAGGGAATAATTCAGACATGCTTTCTATGTATTACAAAGACTCGGCCTACGATATTACTGCAGACCTTGTAAAAGGTTTAAATGAATTGTATAAACCCAAAAAATAGGTACTTTAAATCTTATTTTTTTTAATTATCTTGAAGTTCTGTTTTAACCAACAGAACTTTTTTTATGAGTACAACTACACCTTCGTTTAAACCATCACTGGGTTTATTAGACTCCACCATGATTGTAGCAGGTAGCATGATTGGTTCAGGTATCTTTATTGTAAGTGCCGATATTACACGTAATGTAGGCTCTGCAGGCTGGCTTGTAGTCGTATGGCTTATTACAGGCTTTATGACACTTACAGCAGCTTTAAGTTATGGTGAGCTAAGTGCGATGTTCCCAAAAGCCGGAGGGCAGTATGTGTACTTAAAAGAGTCTTATAATCCACTGCTTGGTTTTTTATATGGCTGGAGCTTTTTTTCGGTAATCCAAACGGGTACCATCGCTGCAGTAGGGGTCGCTTTTAGCAAATTTGCTGGTTACTTTTTTCCGTCCCTAGAAATGACGGATGCCAATATTATATTTCAAGCCGGGATATTAAAAATTTATCCCGCTCAGCTGATTTCCATCGCCATCATCATTCTTCTCACCTATATCAATACCAAGGGTGTCCAGGGTGGCAAACTCATTCAAACCACTTTTACGGTAACAAAGCTCCTTTCATTGTTTGGTTTAATTGGCTTTGGTTTTTTACTTGCCGCTAAATCAGAAATCTGGCATGCCAATTGGCAGGATGCTTGGACAATGAAATCCATTGCCGCAGATAATAGCACAACACCTGTTATAGGACTAGCCATTTTTGGTGCCATTGCAGCCTCCATGGTGGGTTCTATTTTTAGTAGTGATGCTTGGAACAACGTTACGTTTATTGCAGGCGAAATTAAAAATCCAAAACGCAACATTGGGCTTAGTTTGTTTTTAGGTACTTTAATTGTTACCATTATTTATGTGTCTGCTAACCTCATGTATATCAGTGTACTTCCTTTAAATGACATTGCACATGCACCCGCAGATAGGGTAGCAGTATCATCAGCCAATGCTATTTTTGGAAATATTGGAACCTATGTAATAGCAATCATGATTATGATTTCTACTTTTGGCTGTAACAATGGTTTAATATTAGCAGGTGCAAGGGTATATTATACCATGGCACAGGACGGTTTGTTTTTTAAGAAAGCATCTACCCTAAATAAAAACGCAGTACCAGAATGGGCTTTATGGGCACAGTGTGTGGTAGCAGCGCTATTATGCTTGAGTGGTAAGTATGGTGACCTGCTAGATATGGTTTCATTTATTGTGGTAATCTTTTATGTGTTAACCATTATAGGCATCTTTATTTTACGTAAAAAACGTCCAGATCTAGAACGTCCTTACAAAGCAATAGGCTATCCTATTTTACCTGCTATCTATGTTTTAATGGGAACACTGTTTTGCGTATTATTGATCATTTATAAGCCTAATTTTACATGGCCTGGGCTTATTATTGCACTATTAGGCATTCCTTTGTATTACCTTGCAGTGCGAAGTAATAAAAAATAAACATGACAAATTTTGACCAACTTTTCATAGACTTTAGCAATCTAAAAGTTGTAATCATTGGAGACGTTATGCTTGACACCTATTGGTGGGGTCAGGTAGACCGTATATCTCCCGAAGCGCCCGTGCCGGTTGTGGCATTACAGCGAAAAGAACACCGTGTGGGTGGTGCCGCTAACGTTGCATTAAACACGGTTGCATTAGGTGCACAAACCACTATTGTATCAGTCATTGGTACCGACGCCGATGGTGTTTTACTTCAATCATTATTTGAAGCGCAAAACATCGATACACAGTATTTACTTTCTACACCTTCACGCATCACTACCAATAAAACGCGTGTCATGAGTCGTAATCAACAAATGATGCGCCTTGATGCCGAAATTACAACACCCATTGCAAGTGATATTGAACAGGCCTTGCTTCAAAAATTTACAGATTGCCTAAATGCCGAGCAACCAGATATTGTCATTTTTGAAGATTATGATAAAGGGGTTTTAACACCAGCAATTATTAAAGCAGCTATTGCAATTTGTACAGATCGTAACATTGTAATGTCTGTGGATCCTAAAAAAAATAATTTTTTAGTATACAAAGGTGTTACCCTTTTTAAGCCTAATTTAAAAGAAGTAAAAGAAGGATTGCAAATACCTATTTCTTCTGTTACACTCGACAATTTAAGGCTTGTGCACGCTGCACTTCAAACACATTTAGCCCACAAAATTTCATTGATTACATTATCAGAAAAAGGGATGTTTTTTGATACCGGCGATGTAGCAAAAATTATTCCAACTCATATACGATCCATAGCAGATGTAAGTGGTGCAGGTGATACCGTAATTGCAGTTGCATCTCTTGTCTATGCGGCCACAAAAAATATTGAACTCGCCACAGAAATGGCCAATATTGCTGGTGGACTAGTGTGTGAAGAAGTAGGGACTGCTGCAATTAATAAAACGCGTTTGCTTTTAGAATGTAAATTGCTTCTAGTTTCATAAAAGAGACCAACTATGCAACAATTTTCTTTGGTTATACATGGAGGTGCTGGCACTATCTTAAAAGAAGACATGTCTCCAGCGCTAGAGCAGGCCTATCAAGTTGGCTTACAAGAAGCACTTGATGCTGGTTATAAAGTTTTGCAAAATAGTGGAAGCGCTGTTGATGCCATTCAAACCGCTATCGTAGTATTAGAGAATAATATTTTATTTAACGCAGGCAGAGGTAGTGTTTTTACAAAAAAAGGACTACAAGAAATGGACGCCGCCATTATGGATGGTGCCACTTTAGAAGCAGGTGCTGTTGCTGCTATTCGCAATGTTAAAAATCCAATCAAGCTTGCTGCAGAGGTCATGCTGAATAGCAATCACGTTTTTTTAAGTGGGAAAGGTGCCAATGATTTTGCCATTAAACAAGGTGTTGCTTTAGCGCCCGACGAATATTTTTATTCTCAGTTTAGGTACGATCAGTGGAAAGCCATTCGTGATTCTGATGCCTATTCATTGGATCATACCAATCATCACCTAGAAGAATTATTAAAAGATAAAAAGTTTGGAACCGTTGGTGCCGTTGCTTGTGATAGCAAGGGTAATATTGCGGGCGCTACTTCTACAGGTGGTATGACCAATAAAAAATATGGCCGTATAGGAGATAGCCCACTTATTGGAAGTGGAACCTATGCCAATAATAAAACCTGCGCCATTAGTTGCACAGGCCATGGTGAAATGTTTATTCGATCTGTTGCAGCATATGACGTTAGTTGTTTAATGGAATATAAAGGGCTTAGTTTGCAGGCTGCTATGGAAGTAGTGGTTCACGAAAAACTAATAGCATTACATGGTGAAGGTGGAATGATTGGCGTAGATGCCAACGGAAATACGGCCATGGTATTTAATAGTGCTGGGATGTACCGTGCTTTTCAAAATAGTAAAGGTGAATCTGCAATTGCGATTTATAAATAAATGACAATGAAAAAAACGGCTGTAATTGTTGCGGGTGGGTCAGGTGTAAGAATGGGTTCCAATGTACCTAAGCAATTTTTGCATTTGAAAGGGAGGCCTATTATTTGGCATACCGTTCAACAGTTTTTTTATGCCTATTACGATATTCAAATTGTACTGGTATTGCCGGCATCTTATTTAGAGGAAGCAGCTGCTTATTTTGAGCCTGCTCAGCTTGCTCATATTCAGTTTGTAGCTGGAGGAACCACTCGATTTGATTCTGTAAAAAATGGCTTACAGGCAGTTAAAGATCCAGGTGTCATATTTGTTCATGATGGCGTACGATGCCTTGTCTCTAGCGATTTAATTAAAAAATGTTACGACCAGGCCCTGGTTCACGGATCGGCGATACCGGCTGTAACTGCCACAGATAGTATTAGGCTTGTCACCGGGGATACCCACCAAGTTGTTGACCGGACCCTGGTTAAAATCATACAAACGCCTCAAACCTTTTTAAGCACCCTATTATTGCCTGCTTTTGAACAGCCCTACCAAGCCAGCTTTACCGATGAAGCTTCGGTGGTGGAAGCCGCAGGCCACACGGTTCGTTTAATAGAAGGGGAGTATAGTAATCTTAAGATTACACGCCCCCAAGATTTAATAGTGGCCGAATCCCTTTTCTAAAAAAAAATTGGCCTAAACCGTCAATCTTTCTTAAATTTGCAATAATGAAACAAGTATTAAATAACAAGTGGTGGTGGCATACAAACTCCAATCGGGGAATGTAATGGCGCGTCCACTACTTTTTGAATAATTTCAAAAGCCCCGACCAAAAGTCGGGGCTTTTTATTAGTGACCTATGAAAAAAATTATTTTACGAACAGAAAGCAAAAGAATGTTAGCGGACGTGTATACGCCCGTTAGTATTTACCTGCGTTTAAGGGACCGTTTTAGAGATACCATCTTGTTAGAAAGTACCGATGCGCACGTTGCAGAAAATAGCTATTCTTTCATTTGTATAAATGCTATTGGTGGTATAGAAGTAAGGAATACAAAAATGGTAGAAGTGAAATATCCAAACCAGGATCCCACTCATTATGCAGTAGAAGTTTCGCAAATAGACAATCAGTTGTGGAGTTATATGCAAGGTTATGATGTAATACCCAACGAACATAAAGAAACAGGGTTTGCACAAGGTTTGTTTGGGTATACTAGTTTTGATGCCATTCCTTTATTTGAAACGATTGCTTTTGCGGAAGCTAAAAAAACCAATATTCCACTTATACGCTATAGGTTATATCAGTATGTCATTGTATTTGATCATTACAAAGACGAATTATTTATTTGTCAAAATTTACTAGCTAACGAAACTGCCGATACTTCACTTATTGAATCCTTAATTAAAAATAAAGACGTGCCTCAGTTTCCATTCACGCCAGTTGGAGAGGAACGATCTAATATTACAGACGAGGCTTACAAAGCCATGGTAGATAAGGGTATTCAACACTGTTTACGTGGCGACGTTTTTCAAATTGTACTCAGTAGAAGGTTTGAACAGTCTTATAAAGGAGATGAATTTAATGTGTATCGCGCGCTAAGAAGCGTAAACCCTTCACCTTATTTATTTTTCTTTGATTATGGTGATTATAAATTAATGGGTTCTTCTCCAGAAGCGCAGTTAATTGTTCGAAATAATAAAGCAGTGATGCATCCCATTGCCGGGACTTTTAGAAGAACAGGGAATGATGAACAAGATAAAGAGCTATCTGCAAAATTATTAGAAGACGCAAAAGAAAATGCCGAGCACGTGATGCTTGTAGATCTTGCGCGCAATGATTTGAGTAGATCTTGTACCCAAGTTACTGTAAGTCATTTTAAGCAGGTCAAATATTACTCGCATGTAATTCACCTAGTGAGTGAAGTGGTTGGCACATTAGCGGCTGGGGCAAATCCGTTTAGTATTTTGGCACAAACTTTTCCTGCAGGAACATTAAGTGGCGCACCAAAATTTAAGGCACTAGAAATCATTGACGGATTGGAGCCTACAGCACGTGGTTATTATGGAGGTGCTATTGGTTTTGTAGGATTCAATGGAGGGTTTAACCATGCTATAATGATTCGTAGTTTTTTAAGTAAAGACAATACGCTTTATTATCAAGCAGGTGCAGGGGTGGTTGTTTCATCGAATCCTGAAAGTGAGTTACAAGAAGTTAACAATAAATTAAATGCATTAAAAAGAGCCGTCGTATTAGCTGCGGGAATATAAAGAAGTAGGTATGAAAATATTGGTTTTTGATAATTATGATTCGTTTACGTACAACCTAGTGCACCTAGTAGAAAAAATTACGCATCAAAAAGTAACGGTTGTAAGAAATGATCAAATAGCACTTGAAGACGTTGCAGCCTATGATAAAATCATTTTATCTCCAGGCCCGGGCATACCATCAGAAGCAGGGCTCTTATTGCCGCTTATAAAACAGTATGCTGCATCTAAGCCTATACTTGGGGTATGTCTTGGTCATCAAGCTATTGGGGAAGCATTTGGCGCTAACTTAGAAAATTTATCTACGGTATATCATGGCGTGGCAACGCCCATTACAATCGATAATACCAATTATTTATTTAATGGCCTAGCCGAAACCATAGAAGTAGGACGTTATCACAGTTGGGTAATTTCAAATAATGAATTGCCATCTGAACTAAAAGTAACTGCTACAGATGAAAACGGATTGATTATGGCCATTGAGCATACTGCGTATGATGTTTGTGGTGTTCAGTTTCATCCCGAAAGTGTATTAACACCAAATGGTGAAGCAATCATTAAAAACTGGTTATTAAAATGAAAAAGATTTTACAATATTTATTTGAACACAAAACGCTTAGTAGAGAAGCAGCTAAAGAGCTTTTGCTGTCTATGTCTGCGGGTGCCTATAATGATAGTGAATTAGCTTCATTGATGACCGTGTTTTTAATGCGCAGTATTACCATTGCAGAGTTGCAAGGTTTTAGAGATGCTTTACTAGCATTATCAGTTCCTGTAAATTTAGGCACAAACGATTTACTGGATATTGTTGGAACGGGAGGCGATGGAAAAAATACCTTTAATATTTCTACACTCTCCTGTTTTATTGTTGCGGGTGCTGGTCAAAAAGTAGCCAAGCATGGAAATTACGGTGCTAGTACCATTAGTGGATCGTCCAATGTAATGGAGCAACTAGGGTATGTTTTTAAAAATGATGAACTTAAATTACAGCAGGAGTTAGATGCTGCTAATATTTGTTTTTTACATGCACCACTTTTTCATCCTGCATTAAAATTAGTGGGGCCTATCAGAAAAAACCTAGGTGTTCGCACTTTTTTTAATATGCTTGGCCCGCTAGTGAATCCTGCAAAACCGGCACACCAGCTTATTGGCGTGTACAATTTAGAGATGGCCAGAATTTATCATTATTTGTTACAAGAAGAGGGCATTAATTATACCATCATTCACGGATTGGATGGGTATGATGAAATTTCTTTAACAAGTGATACAAAAATATTTACATCAAAAGGGGAGCGTATCGTTTCTGCTATAGCGCTAGGTAAGCGAATTGTTTTTCCGGAGGATTTAGTAGGTGGAGACACCGTAGAAGCTTCAGCTGCTATATTCTTAAAAATTATTAAAGGGGAAGGTACAATGGCGCAAAATGCGGTAGTACTTGCCAATGCTGCATCTGCATTATTTGCTACACAAAAGTATGCCAACTATGAAATAGCATATGCAGCTGCTGTAGAAAGTTTAGACGACCAAAAAGCGTATCAAGTTTTACAACAATTAATTGCGGTACAATAACATGAATATTTTAGATCAAATAATTGCACACAAAAAAGAAGAGGTGGCTGTCCAAAAAACGCTTGTTTCAGAAACTGCGTTAAAGCAAATGCCTTTTTATAAGGCGCCTGTTTTATCTATGGTGGGGTTTTTAACCATGCCAGGTAAAACTGGCATCATTGCAGAGTTTAAAAGAAAGTCTCCAAGCAAAGGAATGATTAATGGCAGTGCTACGGCAGCATCGGTAACGGCTGGTTATTCGGCACATGGGGCTTCTGGATTATCTGTGTTAACGGATACCGACTTTTTTGGCGGATCCTTGCAAGACCTTGCTGCTGCAACCATCAATGAAACGCCCATTTTGCGTAAAGATTTTATGATTGATCCGTATCAAATTATAGAAGCAAAAGCGCATGGAGCCGGTATGATATTGTTGATTGCTGCTTGCCTTAGTCCAGTGAAAGTAAAAGAGTTGGCTAGCGTAGCAAAAGATATTGGACTCGAAGTATTACTTGAAATTCATACCAAAGAGGAGTTAGATCATGTATGTGACGCAGTAGATATGGTAGGTATTAACAACCGTAATTTAAAAACCTTTGAAGTAGACCTTGCGCATTCTATTGCACTTGCAAAAATGTTGCCCGCTCATTTGCCAAAAATTGCAGAGAGTGGCATTCGTCAAGTGTCAACTATACTTGAACTGAAAAAAGAAGGATTTAATGGTTTTTTAATGGGCGAAAACTTTATGAAAACACCGGATCCTGCTGCAGCATTTGCTGCATTTGTTGCAGATTTAAAAAACAGTGAACATGAAAATTAAAGTTTGCGGCATCACTAGTATCGAGGAGGCGCTTGCTTTAAGTAAAGCAGGGGTTAATTATATTGGATTTATATTTTATCCTTCTTCTAAGCGTTATGTTTTAGATAAGCTTTCGCTAGCACAAATAAAAAACCTGCAAATGCCCGGTGTATTTAAGGTAGGGGTTTTTGTAAACGAACCTATGGCTGAAGTAATTTCGTTGGCTACTGATGCCGGACTTGATATGGTGCAACTCCATGGTGATGAAACACCCAATTATTGTAAAGAAATAGCCAATCAATTTCCAGTAATTAAAGCATTTAGAATTTCAGAAAAAGATGACGTTGCGTATAAAATTTCTGAATTTATGGAAGAGGTTGATTATTTATTATTTGATACGGCATCAAGCGGGTATGGTGGTTCTGGTATTTCTTTTGATTGGTCAAAACTGGCCAATGCGACACAGCAAAAACCCTATTTTTTAAGCGGGGGTATTGGGCCTGACGATGTTTCTAAAATAACTTCATTTGTAAAGTCTGATGCAGCAGGTAATTGTATAGCCGTGGATCTCAATAGTAAGTTTGAAACTGCGCCAGGCCAAAAAAATATAGCACTATTAAATTCATTTATACCAACTATTAAAGCACTTTAAATATGCAACAAATATTTACGAATCCTAATGAACATGGATATTACGGAGATTTTGGTGGGGCTTTTATTCCAGAAATGTTATTTGCGAATGTGGCGCAACTTAAAAGCCAGTATTTGCAAATTATGGATGATGAAGATTTTAAAAATGAGGTCAACGATCTTTTGCAAAATTATGTTGGTAGACCAACGCCTTTATTTTTAGCAAAACGCTTGAGTGAGCAGTATGGGGCAACCATTTATTTGAAAAGAGAAGATTTGTGTCATACGGGGGCACATAAAATCAACAATACCATTGGTCAAATTATACTTGCGCAAAAGCTTGGTAAAACACGCATCATTGCAGAAACGGGTGCTGGACAACACGGCGTTGCAACTGCAACTGTGTGCGCCTTAAAGGGCATGGAATGTATTGTATATATGGGTGAAAAAGACATTGAAAGGCAAGCGCCCAATGTTGCACGTATGCGTATGTTGGGTGCTACCGTTGTGCCTGCAAAGAGTGGCAGTAAAACACTAAAAGATGCTACCAATGAAGCCATAAGAGATTGGATCAACAATCCTACCAATACGCATTATATTATTGGTAGTGTAGTAGGGCCTCACCCATACCCCGATATGGTAGCCCGTTTTCAAAGTGTTATTAGTGCAGAGATTCGCAAGCAATTACTTGCTCAAATTGGAACTGAATTACCTACGCACGTAATTGCATGTGTGGGCGGTGGTAGTAATGCTGCTGGTGCATTTTATCATTTTTTAGAAGAGCCAACCGTGCAGCTTGTTGCTGTTGAAGCCGCAGGACATGGTGTGCAAACTACTATGAGTGCAGCCACTACACAATTAGGTACACCAGGTATTTTACATGGCAGTAAAAGCTTATTAATGCAAACGCCAGATGGTCAAGTCATTGAGCCGCATAGTATTTCTGCGGGTTTAGACTATCCAGGTATTGGCCCAATGCATGCAAACTTGTATACATCGGGCAGAGGTTTGTTTTTAAGTGCCACAGATGATGAAGCGATGGATGCTGCTTTTCATGTAAGTAAAACAGAAGGCATAATTCCTGCCTTAGAAACAGCACATGCTTTTGCAGCATTAGATCAAATACAATGGAAGCCTACCGATACCGTTGTTATTTGTTTGAGTGGAAGAGGCGATAAAGATTTATCTACGTACATGCAAAAATTAGATTCATGACAAGATTAAAAAAGCTATTTGAAGCCAAGTCATCAAAAGTATTAAACGTATACTGTACAGCGGGTTTTCCAACACTACATAGTACGCTGCCTATAATTGCTGCCCTCGAAAATAACGGCGCCGATTTGGTTGAAATAGGTATGCCATATTCTGATCCATTAGCAGATGGGCCCGTAATACAAGAAAGTGGCGCTAAGGCCATTGAAAATGGCATGTCTATAGAGGTTTTGTTTGATCAATTAAAATCTTTGAGAGCTACTAGCAATATACCTTTGGTGCTTATGGGTTATATGAATCCGGTGTTGCAATATGGGTTCGAGAAATTTTGTGCAGCTGCAGCAGCTGTAGGGGTGGACGGTCTTATTTTACCGGATATGCCAGCTTACGAGTATGAAACAAAATATAGCGCTACCTTAAAAAAGCACCATTTAGATTTTATATTTCTAGTGACCCCCGATACCCCAACCGAGCGCATTCAATATTTAGATTCCCTTAGTTCTGGATTTTTATATGCAGTTAGTGCTTCGGCTACAACTGGCTCTGCACTTAATTTTGATGCAGTAGATACGTATTTGCAAAAACTTAAACAGTTGCAATTAAACAATCCCATTTTGGTTGGTTTTGGTGTTAAAGATGCTGCTTCATTTGAACTGGCTTCCAGACATACAGCAGGCGCCATTATTGGATCTGCGTATATCAAAGCGCTTGAAAATAGTGCCGATGTAACAGCTACTACCGCTCAATTTTTATCATCCATAATTGGTACATCATAGTATGAATGTTGCTATCGTAAAATACAATGCGGGGAATATATTATCTGTTACCTATGCACTCGAAAGACTGGGTGTTAGTCCGGTTGTCACAGATAATATAGAGGAATTGCAAAAAGCAGATCATGTTATTTTTCCGGGTGTAGGAGAGGCTAGTACCGCCATGCGTTATTTAAAAGAAAGAAATTTAGATACTGTTATTAAAAACCTGAATCAGCCTGTGTTAGGTATTTGTTTAGGTATGCAATTACTGTGTTCTTATTCGGAAGAAAACAACACGACCTGTTTATCTGTATTTGATGAGCGCGTTGTATCCTTTTTACCAAATGGAACCGATAAAATTCCGCAAGTAGGTTGGAATACAATTAGTGACTATTCTTCAAATTTATTTAAAGGACTCCCTTTAAACGCATATTGTTATTTTGTGCATGGGTATTATGCAGCCCTTGGGCCTGACTCCATTGCCACCACTAATTATATCTTACCCTATAGTGCAGCGCTGCACAAAAATAATTTTTACGGCGTACAATTTCATCCCGAAAAAAGTGCTACCGTAGGTGAAAAAATATTACAAAACTTTTTAGACTTAGTATAAGATGCAAATCATACCTGCTATAGATGTTATTGATGGAAAATGTGTTCGTTTAACAGAGGGAGATTATGCACAAAAAATCATCTACAACGAAAATCCTTTAGAAGTAGCAAAAGCTTTTGAAGCAGCTGGAATACAACGCCTTCATTTAGTTGATTTGGATGGCGCTAAAGCAGGTGCTGTAAAAAACTGGAAAGTGCTTGAAAGCATAGCGCTTAATACAAAACTGATCATTGATTTTGGTGGTGGTATAAAAACGGATGACGATGTGGCACTTGTATTTGAAAGAGGGGCAACCCTTGCTACCATTGGTAGTATTGCGGTAGCCAATCCAGCACTTTTTTTAAGTTGGGTAAGTACATATGGTGCTGAACGTTTTTTTTTAGGAGCAGATGTTAAAGACAATTGTATTGCGGTGAATGGTTGGATGCAAACGTCAAACACAGCAATCGAATCATTTATAGGTGATTACCTCGTACAAGGTATTACCAATATTTTTTGTACCGACGTTTCAAAAGATGGTAGGCTGGAAGGCCCTTCCACATTACTTTATCAGTCACTGATTGGGTTATTCCCAAATGTAAAACTAGTAGCAAGTGGTGGTGTGAGTTCGTTGCAAGATTTAGAAAAACTTGATCAAATTGGTTGTGCGGGTGCTATTGTTGGTAAGGCTATTTATGAAAACCGTATTTCACTAGAATCATTGCAGCAGTTTAATTCATAACTCATTATTATGTTAGCAAAGAGAATCATTGCTTGTTTAGATATTAAAAACGGAAGAACCGTTAAAGGCATCAATTTCGAAAACATTAGAGATGCAGGTGATCCTGTAGAGCTTGGTGCTTTTTATGCAGCGGCAGGGATCGACGAACTTGTATTTTTAGATATTACAGCAACCAATGAAAAACGTAAAACACTGGCAGATTTAGCAAAAAAAATTGCAGTGGTTATTAATATTCCATTTACAGTTGGTGGCGGTGTTGCTAGCATCGATGACGTGCGTGTATTATTACAAAACGGTGCCGATAAAATTGCTGTAAACTCGGCAGCATTTAAAAATCCTGAACTCATTGCAAGTTTGGCAAAAGAATTTGGTAGTCAGTGTATCGTTGTTGCGATTGATACCAAACAAGAAGCGGATGGTGAATGGTATGTTTATTTAAATGGTGGTACGGTTCCTACTACAACAACCTGCTTATCATGGGCAAAACAAGCTACAAGCCTTGGTGCTGGTGAAATTTTATTAACATCCATGAACCATGATGGCACAAAAGCGGGCTTCGCTTTAGATATTACAGCTGCTATTGCTAAGGCGGTTTCAATACCTGTTATTGCATCTGGTGGCGGTGGTACTATGGAGCATTTTGAGGCTGTTTTTACAATAGGAGCAGCAGATGCGGCTTTGGCTGCCAGTATCTTTCATTTTAAGGAAATAGAAGTACATGCTTTAAAATCCTTTTTATTAAATAAAGGCTTGCCAATTAGGCTTTAATTTTTACATTTACGACGAATTATGTTAGATAAAATTGATTTTTCAAAATATGCGGATGGACTGGTGCCAGCAGTTGTTCAAGACATTGACACTAGTAAAGTTTTAATGCTTGGTTTTATGAATGCAGCAGCTATCGAAACAACCCTTTCAACTAAAAAAGTCACCTTTTTTAGCAGGTCAAAAAATCGGTTGTGGACAAAAGGAGAAGAGAGTGGTCATTTTTTGAATTTTAAAGAAATGCTACTTGATTGTGATGCCGATGCACTTTTAGTAAAAGTTGTTCCGGGTGGCCCTACTTGTCATAACGGCACCGATACCTGCTGGGGTGAAGAAAACAATGCGGCACATTTTTTAACCTATTTAGAAACCGTTATAGCCAGCCGTAAAAATGAAAGCCCCGATAGTTCTTATGTAGCTTCTTTGTTTTCAAAAGGGATTAATAAAATTGCGCAAAAAGTAGGAGAGGAAGCCGTGGAACTTTTGATTGAAGCAAAAGACGACAATGAGCTCTTGTTTTTAAATGAGGCATCTGATTTGCTTTTTCACTATTTAATTTTATTGCAAGCAAAAGGATACAATTTGCAAGATGTTATTGAAATATTAAAAAATAGACATAAAAAATAAAATCTACTAATAGACTCAAATACTAAATATGCGTAAACTTATTATATACACCCTTATTCTTTTATTTGCTTTTCAGTCAGTAATCGCTGCAGACTTTACGGTTACTGGAAAAATCAAAGGATTAACAAATGGCAGTGCGGCCACTTTAAAAAACGTATTTAATGGGCAATCATTAGCAACTGCAACTATTTCTGATGGTGCTTTTTTATTAAAAGGAAATGTAAATGAGGGAATGTTAATGCAGCTTTCATTTTCAGCTGCACCACAAATTAACATTGAACTATTTATTGGTAACGAATCCGTTTTAATAGATGGTGATTTGGCATCTCCAGATCAAATTAAATTAACCGGTTCTGTCGTGCAACAGACCTACGAGAAATTTAGACTACAGTTTGTGCCAATGAAAGATAAGCTAAACGTTATTGTGCCGCTTATTCAAGCAGAAACTGCACAAACACCAAAACGTGATTCATTAATCAATTTATTCAATAGCTATAAGCAAGTATTATTGAACGAGACGGTTGGCTTTATCAATGCCAATCCAACTTCTGTGGTAAGTTCATTTGCACTTTATGCAGTTGGGCCTTTGTTTTCGGGGACTCAAGAATTGGAAAGTAAGTATAATGCTTTACAGCCCGCAGCTCAAAAAGGATATTTTTCCGAACTGATTGTAAAGTCATTAAATGATGCTAAGGTTGGACAAATTGGCTCTAATGCAACAGAGTTTACGCAGAATGATCAAAATGGAAAACCTATAAAGTTGTCCTCTTTTAGAGGTAAGTATGTACTTATTGATTTTTGGGCAAGTTGGTGTAGACCTTGTAGACAAGAGAATCCAAACGTTGTTACTGCATTTAATAAGTATAAAGCAAAAAACTTTACTGTACTTGGTGTGTCATTAGATCAGGATAAAGCAAGTTGGATTCAGGCAATTGCTGCAGATAAACTTACATGGACCCATGTAAGTGATTTAAAATACTGGAGTAACGAAGTGGCGCAGTTATATCATATTCAAAGTATTCCAGCTAATATGTTAATTGATCCTAATGGTAAAATTATTGGGAAAGATTTAAGGGGAGAAGAGCTCTTACAAAAATTAGCTAGCTTATTAAAATAGTTTTTCATAGGCCGCTGGATCAAATCCAATGGCTATAATTTTGCCATTCTTTGTAACGATGGGTCTTTTTATTAAGCTGGTGTTTACTTGCAACACTGCAACTGCTGTTGTTGATTTTGCGCAATTAGCTTGATCCTCAGGACTCAACTTTTTATACGTAGCAGATTTTGTATTTATAATGAGGGTAAAATCTTGTTGCTTCATCCAATCTTTAAGCATGGTAGCTGTAACGCCTTCTTTTTTGTAATTATGAAACAGGTATTCAATTTTGTGTTTTGTAAACCAGTCTAAACTCTTTTTTACGGTGTCACAATTGGGTATTCCATAGATGGTTAGCATGGTGGCCGGTTTTAGATATAAAATTAGCCAATTAACACTTATTATTTCTCATCTTCCAAGGAAAGAATTATTTTGTATCCTAGTATATGAAGCCACTTTTTTGCATCGTTGTAGCCTTGTTTTTCTATATTCAGGGTTATTGTCAAAAACAGCAACCAGAAAACAAGCGTTTGCTGGGGCTTATTATTGGTAATGTGTTAGATGCGCAAACAGGTAAGCCACTTTCATTTGCTACCATACAGTTAAAAAAAGCTTCAGATAGTATTCCCAAAACGCAGGTGATATCAGATAAAAATGGGGCTTTTGAGTGTCTTAATTTGCCTTTTGGCTATTACAGTCTAAAAGTTTCTATGGTTGGGTATGCAACCCTTCAAATGGATAGTATTTACCTTCGTGAAGAGCGGTATGATTTTAATTTAGGAGACGTTAAATTAACATTATCTGGCTCTGCTAGTTCTGAAATTATAGTATACGCCGAAAAGCCACTCATCGAAAATAAAGATGATAAAATCATTTTTAATGTGGGCGAAAGTGCATTGAGTGGTGGTGCTACCACTGCCGAATTATTAAAAAACATGCCGCTCATCAACAATGATCCAACCGGAAAGATTTTATTAAAGGGGAAAGAGCCCAAAATCTTAATTGACGATAAACCTACCGATTTAAATGCGCAACAGCTGCAAGATTTGCTAGAAAGTTTACCTGGAAATAGTATTGAAAAAATTGAAATTATGACCACGCCACCACCTCAGTATGCAACGGAATCTGGAGGTGTTATAAATATTGTAACCAAAAAAGGGAAAATCGGTTGGGTTGGAAGAGTAAGTTCCAGTGCGGGTTCTAGGGGCGAGTCGTCACTTTCTGCCAATGGCAGTTACCGAAATCAAAAACTTGTATTAAATATTAATGGTGGTGTAGGTGTAAGCAGTATTTCTGGTAATAGTTATTCTAAAAGAGAAAACATCTACACAGATTCTACCAATTATTTTAATACACAAAGCCAGTACACGAACTATTCTTCTAGACCTAATTTTAGGGTTCAAGCCGATTACGAAATTGATAAACAGCACCTGTTATCATTTACGTATCAGCAAAATCCAAACACTTTTGACAACAATTCAACTACAACCTATGCCAATATCAATCGCTTGCAGCAAACTTACCGCTTGAGTGATCGTAATAACCATAGTGTAGGGGATGGACAAAATCATGCTATATCTGGTAGTTATAATATCAAACAAAAAAATGGACCTGGATATGTAAGATTTATTGGAAATGCTAATTTAACACATGCGCAAACCGATAAATTATTTTTTCAACAATTCTTATTTGCAGACAAAACACCCACCGGAGTAGACTCTACACAACGTCAATTTTTTGAAACAGATAATAATTCGGCTTCTATTCGTGTCGATTTTTTAATCCCTTTCAAAAAGAAGCAAAACAATTTTAATGGCGGCATTTCCTATGTAAACAGCTGGTATCATGGACGTGTTAACACGCAGTTTTTTAGAAAATCGGACCAAATTTTTTCGACCAATGATATTTTAAGTAATGACTTTACAAATAAACAATCTTTAATAACAGCCAGAATAGGGTTCTCTTATTTCTTTAAAAACAAATACAGACTTAGTTTTGGGTTGCAAGCAGAATATACTCAGCTGCTGTTTAATTTTTTAAAGGGCAATGCTGCTAATGTTGATAATGATTATTGGAATATTCTTCCCAATTTTACTATACGTAAAGATTTTACCAAAGAATTCAATACCACACTTGTTTATCGTGCGACCATTAGAAGGCCTGGCATTGGGGAGTTAAACCCCAATATCGAATATGGTGATCCATATAATATTAGATATGGAAATCCTTATCTTGAACCTACACTATCGCATAATTCCGACTGGAACCTGAGTTATGTAAAGGGAAAATATTACCTGAACACATCACTGGGTTACAATAAATTAAAACAAGTTTTTAATACCATTCGTACCTTACTACCTAGTGGTAAAACAGAAGTAACTTGGAAAAATATTGCTGACAGAACTGAATATGAAGCAAGTGCTTGGGGCGGTTATACGTTTACCAAAAAGTTTAGGATGAATGGGAGTGTTGGGTATACCTATAACAAATATGGAGCAGCCGAAAAATTTTTGTATAAATATAGAGATGGCGCTACTTTTTATACCAGCGTTAACTATAATGTGACACCTAGTAATGTGCTAAGTTTTGATGGTACAGCTAGATATAATAATTTTGCAGATCCGCAGGGTAGAAGTAGGAGTAACCTTACTTTAAATTTAGGCGTTCAACGTAAATTTTTGAATCGTCGATTAATTTTTTCAATAAATGTTATCGATCCAATCACCCAACAACAATACCAAACCTTTGCGTATGGAGCTAATTTTAATTTGGAGTCCTTTAGTTCAAGTAATACAAGAAATTACAGAATAGCAATTAGTTATCAATTAAATAAAGTGGTGAGTAAGCCTATCAAAGTCGCGCCGAAAGCCAGCTCTCGTTAACAGGAATCATCCAGTTATTAAGTAAATCTTTTTTTGTTCCAACTGTATTATTAAAATAAGTGGTGTTGGTATCAATATGATTGTTTTTGACGGCATAGGTAAACTGAGCTAGTGGTAGCACTTGTATTTTGTCCTTTATTAAAAATGCAAGCATTTGTCTGTCAAATAAATGAACCTTACAAAGCGCTTCAATTTGTTTGATGATTCTAAAAAAGCTATCTGTACTACAGCCGCCAACAGTAGCTTCCGTTTCGTCGGCCATAATTACAATAAATTGCCCAAAAAACAAGTTGGCATAACCTTTTACAGCTTGTCCATGGCTTTTCCAGTTGGTGCATAAATCTTTTAAAATGGTATCTATTTCAAAAGCTTCTTGGATAGAAAATAGCCTGCTACTCTGAAAAATCCATACACGTGCATGGTCATTAAAATCTTGAGGAATATGCTCCGTAATTGTAAAATTCATAACACTGTTTTTTTATGCCATACTTTCTGCAATGAGTTCTGCTATGTCTAATACAGTTATCTCATTTTCTTTTTCTTTGTTTTTGATGCCGTCTGTCATCATAGTATTACAAAATGGGCAGGCTGAGGCAATAATTTGAGCGCCCGTAGCTACAGCTTCCTCTGCTCTTTCTAAGTTTATTCTGGTTGTCCCTTTCTCTTCTTCTTTAAACATTTGTGCACCGCCAGCGCCACAGCAAAGCCCATTAGACTTGCATCTTTTCATTTCAATAAGCTCGGCATCTAAAATTTCCAACACCTTACGAGGTGCTTCATAAATATTGTTGGCCCTACCTAAATAGCAACTATCGTGGTAGGATATTTTTTTACCTTTAAATGTGCCACCTTCTTTTAATACAATTTTACCTTCATTGATTAATGATTGTAATAGCGTTGTATGGTGTATCACTTCATAATTTCCGCCTAGCTCTGGGTATTCATTTTTTAATGTATTAAAGCAGTGTGGACAGGTAGTAATTATTTTTTTAACACCATAAGCATTCATTACCTGAATGTTTTGGTATGCCATCATTTGAAATAAAAATTCATTGCCTGCTCTTCTAGCTGGATCTCCTGTGCACGCCTCTTCTTTACCTAATATTGCATAGCTAATACCTACTTTATCTAATATCAGAGAAAAAGCCTTTGTTATTTTTTGTGCTCTTTGGTCAAAACTACCTGCACAACCAACCCAAAATAAGTATTCTGGCATTGTTCCTGAAGCCATCATTTCGGCCATTGTATTTACTTTCATAACTGTAGATGATTAGATTTCTTTTGCCCAGTTTTCACGGTCTTCTGGCGAAAATTTCCAAGGGGCAAAATTGTTTTCAATATTTGAAAAAGTGTTGTTCCATTCGCTTGGCGCATTACTTTCTTCCATAATTAAGGATCTCCTGAGTTCTATGATAATACTTAGTGGTGATAAGCTTATTGGGCAAGCCTCTACACATGCATTGCAAGTAGTGCATGCTCTTAATTCTTCTACACTAATATAGTTGTGTAGCAATGTTTTTTGATCATCAATAAAGTTAGTATTGATAGATATGTTTTTGCCTATTTCTTCAAGCCTGTCTCTAGTGTCCATCATAATTTTACGCGGGCTTAATAATTTTCCAGTGCTGGTTGCAGGACATGCTGTAGAACATCTTCCACATTCTGTACAGCTGTATGCCTCCATTAAATTTTTCCAGCTCAAGTCCATAACATCTTTTGCCCCAAAAGTAGAGGGGGGTGCTGCATCTGTTGGCGCCATGCTAGGATCCATGGCATAGAGCACTTCATTTTGAACCGCCGGCATATTCATCATTTTACCAACAGGCTCTAACGAACTATAATATGCACTTGGAAAGGCAAGTATAATATGCAAATGTTTTGAGTAGGGCAGGTAATTTAAAAAAGCCAGAATACCTATGATATGAAGCCACCAACATGTTCTTTCTAGAGCAATCAAGCTGCCCATAGAAAAATGGCTAAGCGTGTTTGTGATGCTACCAGAAATAAAAAACGAACCCGTTTGTATATAATGTGGATGCTGTAGATTTTGTAATGCTTGATCAGCGCCATTCATTAAAAAAAACAGCGTCATTAAAACAATTTCAGCAATCAAAATAAGGTTTGCATCTGTTTTAGGCCATCCTTCTAAATCGTTGCTTCTAAGTCTTTGAATATAAAGGATGTTGCGGCGTATTAAAAAGATAATGCAAACAAAGGTTACACTAAACGCAAGTATTTCAAAACCATTGATAAAGTAACGGTAGCAATTTCCAAAAAAAGGAGCAAATATTCTGTGCTGCCCACTAATGCCATCAATGACAATTTCTAAAACTTCCAAATTGATGATAATAAAGCCGGCATAAATAATGAAATGCAAAATTGCCACCAATGGGTTTTTGAACATTTTTTTCTGGCCAAATGCAAGTCGTAAAACCCGTTTCCATCTTTCTCCCTTTTGATCGTAAACGTATCCGGTTTTCCCTAAAAAAATGGTGCGTTTAATAAGGTTTGCTCTTTTGTAAAAAAGAAAGCCAGCAAGAACTAAAAGGCCTAAAAAACTAAGTTGGGCTAACATTTCCATGGTTCGCAATTGTGCCGCTAAGATAAGTCGTTTTATTTAGTTGTCATTCAGTAACTAATATGTACATATTCTTGTTACATTTGAATGACAATCCTGCATTTATGGAACCCTCAAATTATATCCTTTCAGCTGAAGCTGCCTATCAAAAATTAAGCAGAATGGCGCTTGAATTAGCCGAAAATATTGCGCCCACAACAAGTGCCTTAATTTTGATTGGCATACGCAAAAATGGTATTGTGATTGCTAATAAAATTGCCAGCTTGCTCTTTAATTACGTTTCTTGTAGTATTACTATTATAGAAGCTACCCTTGACAAGGATGTTCCTTCCGAAATAACCTATAGTGCTCCTGCAAATTTTACAGGTGCGCATATTGTAATGGTGGATGATGTTTCTAATAGTGGAAAAACACTTTTATATGCCCTCAAGCCTTTATTAGATTTTTATCCGGTTAGTATTCAAACACTAGTGCTTGTTGAAAGAATGTATAGACTGTTTCCTGTAAAGCCAGATTATGTTGGTTTATCTATTTCAACATCATTACAAGACCATATTCAAGTGGTTGTTAATGGCAGTGAAATTGAGGGTGTCTTCGTGAAAACCTTGGCTTAATTTTTATTATTTTTGTAGGGTATTTAATTAATTTCTATGGATCAATCTATACAAGACAAAGTATCGGTATGGCTTTCGGGCAATTACGATCAGGCTACTAAAGATGCTATTACTACTTTACAGCCTGACGAATTAGCCGATTCTTTTTATAGAAATCTTGAATTTGGTACAGGTGGGCTTCGTGGTATAATGGGTGTTGGTACCAATCGTATGAATAAATACACGTTAGGCATGGCCACACAAGGCTTTGCCAACTACCTTTTAAAAACATATGGCGTTGAGCCAATTTCGGTGGTTATAGGTCATGATAGTAGAAACAATAGTAGATTTTTTGCCAAAACGACGGCTGGTGTATTTGCTGCAAATGGTATCAAAGTATATTTATTTGAAGCGCTAAGACCTACGCCCGAATTAAGTTTTGCCATCAGGCACTTGGATTGCAAAGCCGGCGTTGTTTGTACGGCTTCTCATAACCCTAAAGAATACAATGGGTATAAAGCTTATTGGAATGATGGAGGTCAATTAGTGCCTCCACATGATAAAAATGTAATCAATGAGGTAGAAGCAATCAAAGGTGTAGACGAAGTTAAATGGGCTGGTGGGGAAGCTAATATTACACTGATTGGTAGGGATATGGACGAGGCTTATATTGACATGGTTAAAGGTTTAAGCGTTTATCCCGAAGTAATCCAAGCACAACATGATTTATCCATTGTATATACACCCATTCATGGCACAGGAATAACGTTGGTGCCAGAAGTCTTGTCCCGTTTTGGATTTACCAATGTTCAAATTGTGGAGGAGCAGGCTACACCGGATGGTAATTTTCCTACGGTTGGTTATCCTAATCCCGAAGAAAGTGAAACCATGGCTATGGGACTTGCCAAAGCAAAAGCCATCCATGCAGATATTTTATTAGGTACTGATCCTGACGCAGATAGAGTAGGCGTTGGCGTTAGAAATCATAAAGGCGAATGGGTGCTTATGAATGGAAACCAAACGGCTGTATTAGCGTTTGCATACCTTATAGAGGCCCGAAAGGCAAAAGGTATTGCAAAGCCCAACGACATGGTTATTTCAACCATTGTTACAACCGCTATGATTAACGAGGTGGCCAAACAAAACGGCGTAGCATGTTACAATGTGCTTACCGGGTTTAAATGGATTGCTGAGCTTATCAAAGAAAAAGAAGCGCATGAAAATTATGTAATTGGTGGTGAAGAAAGTTTTGGGCTCATGATTGGGAACGACATTAGAGACAAAGATGCAGTGAGTGCCGTGGCTTTACTTTGTGAGATGGCTGCTTATGAAAAAGCAAAGGGCAGGAGCTTGTTTGATAAAATGATTGAGCTATATATGCAATATGGGTTTTACTACGAGAGGCTTATTAGTATTACCAAAAAAGGCATGAATGGTCAAAAAGAAATAGCAGCTATGATGGAAGGCTACCGTACCAATCCTCCTGCTACAATTGATGGATCTGAAGTTGTTGAGTTGTTGGATTATGATTTGCAAACTGGTAAAAATTTAGTTTCGGGTCATACATGGAATTTGCAATTACCAAAAAGTAATGTACTGCAATTTATCACTTCCGATGGCAGTAAAATTTCTGCTAGACCTTCTGGTACAGAGCCTAAAATCAAATTTTATTTTAGCGTACATACCACACTGTCCTCAAAAGATGCATACGACGAAACTTTTAGCGGGTTAGAAAATAAAATTCAACGAATTATAAAAGACATGTCTTTGGCATAGGGTGTATCATGGAGCAAAAATTAGAAGACAAACACGTACATAAAGGACTTCGTAAACAAATGGTGGATTTACTCCGCCAAAAAGGCATCACCGATGAAGCTGTATTAACGGCTATCAATGCGGTGCCTAGGCATTATTTTTTAGATTCAGCTTTTTTGACGCATGCCTATGAAGACAGGGCTTTTCCAATTGGTGAAGGTCAAACCATATCACATCCGCATACAGTAGCCTATCAAACACAGTTGCTACAAATTAATAAGTTAGACAAAGTGTTGGAAATTGGAACGGGAAGTGTTTATCAGGCGTCTATATTAGCTGAAATGGGAGCGCGTGTTTTTACCATTGAGCGTCAAAAAAAATTATACGATTTACACAAAGACTATGTCTTTAAGGCTAAATATCCTACCATTAAATTTTTCTATGGTGACGGGTTTGAAGGACTACCTACCTATGGGCCTTTCGATAAAATAATTATTACAGCAGCAGCTCCTTTTATTCCACCAAAATTAGTGGAACAACTAAAGCCTGGTGGCATTATGGTGTTACCCGTAAATGAAGAGGAAGGAGATCAGCAAAGAATGTTACGAATTACTAAAGATGCAGATGGTATAATTTCCGAAGAGTCTTTCGATGTATTTTCTTTTGTACCGATGTTAACGGGTAAGAACCGCTAACACCGGTAGCCCAATATTTTTATTGCATCATATCCATGCCGCCGCCACTTTGATCTGCTTTGGTGTTTTTGCGTTTGAATAATGCAGCATCAAATTTACCAAACCTGAAATTGAAGTTGACACGTGCAATTTGAGCATCTCTTCTACGCTCACTTGTTTGAGTAAAGAAGCTGCTTTCTGAATATGACTTATAGAGTTGAGTGCGGAATATATCATTCATGCTAAGGGTAAGTGATCCGCTTTTACCATTTTTCCAAGTCCAATCTTTTCTAATGGCTAGGTCAAATCCGTAACGTGGTAAATTGTATCCTTGAGCAGAAGTTTGCGCACCACCTCCAAACATCATACCCCATCCGCCGCCACCGCCACCACGGCCTCCACCACCAACGCTTGGTGATAAGATTGTTTTAGCTTGGTAGTCGCCACTTAATTGAATAGAAAGGGTTTTATTGATTTTGAAATTACTGTTCATTTTTGCAAACCAGCTTACCTGAGCATCATTGCTAATATTTTGACCAGGAATGCTTGCATTAATTTTAGAACTAAATAAATTACCGCTTAGTGTTAAATCCCACCATTTGGTTACTGGAACTTTATTGCTTAATTCAAGTCCAAAAACAATACTGTTGTCTGCATTGATATATGACGTATAATAAACTGGCGTAGTGTCTGCAGGGTTTAACTGATTTTTACCGGTGTATACGTATCTGGTAATTAAATCCGTACTGTATTTGAAAAATGCGGTTGCTAAAAAGTTAGCACCTTGCTTGTAGGCGTTGTTATACGAGAATTCAAATGAATTGGTGAATTCTGGACGGATACCCGGATTACCCACGCTGATATTTTGTGGATCTGTAAAGTCTGGGTAAGGAATTAGTTGCCAAAAATTAGCTCTATTAATTCTACGTGAATAATTTAATTGTAAATCTTGCTTGTCTGTTAATTTGTAGGTTAAAAACGCAGTAGGGATTAAGCTAAGCGGATACTGCACTTTAAAGCTTGCCGAATCTTTACCTGTAGTGGTAAGTAAGGTGCCTGTATAATTAGAACTCTCTGCTCTAAGACCTAATTGATAGCTTGTTCTTCTCACTTTAAAAGTATACGTTGCGTAAGCTGCATATACCTGGTCGTTTGATTTAAAGCTATTGGAAATATTAGACAACATTTCATATTTGCCCGTTGTATTATTGTATCTATACTGGTTAGATACCGATTCGTTTAAACGCAAAGATCCACGAGCGCCCATTTCTAATTTGCTATCTTCTTTAATTGGGTTTTCGTAATCCAATTGACCCGTGATGTTGCTAGAATTACCTGACCCTAATGTTTGTTGTTTTAAAGGAAGGCCTTTAAAAGTATTGTTGATAAAATAAGTTTGGGTATTTACTATAGATGTGTTGTTGCTATTTCTTTCGTTGTAATTAAAATCGGCAGATAAACTTTCGCCATTTTTTGCATAGTTGTGTTTATAGCTTAATTGTCCACCAAAACTATTGGATATTGATTCGTTGCCACTTCCAATTTGATTGTAAGAAGTGTAAGCGCTTTTGATGGTAGAGTCTACGCGTTGGTTATTTTCGGTGCTAAAGTTTCCGGTATTATAGTTACCTGCAAAAGACAATGTATTTCTATTATCAATAAAATAATCGAAGCCGCCTCTCATAAAACTATATCCGCCATCGTTGATTGTATTGGCAGCTGTTTTAATGCTACTAGGCGTTGTAAACAAATTGTCTCTTGTAATAAGACTATTCCCAATAGATTTAAATTGGTTAACGTTTGCAGATAAAAATGCGTTGATTTTATTTTGGCGAATATTTAAATCAGTACCAAAATTGATTTTACCTCTTGCGTCGATACCTGTTCTGATACCACCATTGTAACCTACTTTTTTATTTTTCTTTAATACGATATTAATGATACCACCATTTCCACCCGAAGCGTCAAATTTTGCAGAAGGATTGGTGATTAATTCTACACGATCTATAATATCAGAAGGGATTTGATCAAGTGTGAGGGTCGTAGGTCTGCCATCCATAAAAATGGTAGGCGCCGCATTTCTTAAAGTTACATTTCCATCAATGTCTACGTTAACAGATGGAATGTTTTTCATGATTTCTGTAGCAGATTGACCTGTACTTACTAGGTTTTTATCTACGTTAAATATTTTGCGGTCGATCCCCATTTCAAACTGCGGCTTGCTTGAAGAAGTAACAGTAACATTGCCAAGGTCGGTTGCTTCTGCAGTTACTTTTATATTTCCTAGGTCTTTATCTGCCATTCCCATCATTTGTTGCATATTAGGTGCAGCGCCTGCTTGCGGCATTTTAATGCCAAAACTGATAGATTGATCCAGTGTTTTAAAACCTAAACCAGAAACTTTCAGTTTATAATTGCCAAACAATGAGAGGTTTTCAAAACTAAAATCTCCATTTGCTTTGGTGATTTGAGTGTTTAAAACTGCTTCCTTCATTTTTTTGGTAACGGTATCAAACTTGTTGCCGGTTAGTTGAACTGTAATGGCATCTATGGCCCTGTTGGTTTTGCTGTCCACTATTTTACCATAAAAGTGGCCAACATTGGTTTGGGCGCCACTAGGCATACCGCCTGTTCTTGCTCCAGGGTACTGGGCAGTAACGTTATTTAGAGAAATGAATACTAATACAATTGCTACTACTATTTTACGCATCTTATTTATTTATAATTATTTATGCAAAGTTCTTGCTTATCAACGAGATTATTGGTTTCATTATACAAGCGGTTATATGACAATTTTTTGGGGGGAAAGTTTTAAAAATGGCCTAAATAGCCCGTTTTTAATCGGTAAACGGCAAAATTAGTTCGTTTATTGGCCAATCCATGTAATAAACACCTGAATAAGTCCTATTAAAAACCCTAATACAGCGCCAATGACCTCAATAAACCTAAATTCTTTGGCCATGATGGCCTGTAATATCTCTTCTAACTTGTCTGAACTAAAATTGCTCACCTTTTCTGTTACTATAGCTTCCAGGTCTAATTGGTGCTTTAACGCATCCATATAGTTCGCCATAAGCACTGGAAATAGGTCCTCAAGCTCTTTCATAAATACAGTTTTAAGCTGTTCGATGGTTTTGTCACCAATAAACATGCTAATAATGGGCATTTCTGTGGCCAATTTGTTGCGTAAAAAGTTGTCAATATGGGTTTCCACAAGCGGCATGACCTGTTTTAAGTTGCTACCTTCTGTAATTTTAGCCTCAATATCTTTAAAAGACAGAAGCTCTTCACTTACCAGTTTGCCTAATTTTTCGGCAAATTGTCGCTGTCTTTTAGGGAATATTCCCTGAAAAGTGAGCCCCAATATTTTTACGGGGAGCCTAGGATGAAATAACATTTTGATGGCTATCCAATTGGTAAACCATCCTATAAACGCTGATATCAGTGGGATTGAGAGTATTAGAAAAGACATAATAGGATAATTTAAAAAACCTATAAGGTGTACTTATAGGTTTTAAATGATGTTGGGAGAACGATGGGTCTCGAACCCACGGCCTTCAGTGCCACAAACTGACGCTCTAACCTACTGAGCTACGCCCTCCGTCTTTAAGGAGTGCAAAAATAAGGTAATTGAGCATTTAACAAAATCTCATTTTAAACTTTCTTTGTTGCCGCTTATCAAAACCTTTGTTAATTCGGCTCAAATGCTGTTTTTCAATCGTTCTTTTCAGTTATTTTTGACTCCTACCAGATTTCCAACATGGAAAAATTAATCGCATTTATGAAGACAAGGAAAGGATTACTATTAGCAGGTATTACGCTATTTGGAGCAGCATTTTTTGCATTTAAGGTAAGTTCTACAAATGAGGAACTACAACCCAGTCAGCGTCAAAAATTATTGGCAACGGTAGGGGTTTTACTAGCGTCTCAACATTATAGTCCTAAGGCCATAGATGATGCCTTTTCTAAAAAACTTTTTACCGCATATTTAAAAGCGCTAGATCCAGAAAAAACTTTGTTCTTGCAATCAGACATTGCTGGCTTTAAAAAATTCGAAAACAGTCTTGATGATGAAATTAGTGGATCACCTATTGCATTTGTTCCTGCAGTAAGTGAAGTGTATACCAAAAGATTAAATGAAATTATCTTTTTGTATAAAGATATTTTAAAAATGCCTTTCGATTTTAATGCCAAAGATTCAGTGTTATTGGAAAATGAAAAGCAGGAATTTGCATCAACAGCTGCTGTTCGAAAAGAACGTTGGAGAAAACAGTTGTCATATGCGGTACTCGAACGTTACGCCGATTACTTAGATCAAAGAGAAAAAAATAAAGGTAAAAAAGACTATGTTCCAAAGCCTGATTCTACACTTGAGAGAATGTCTAGAGAGCAGGTATTAAAAGCAACCAATAAACGTTTTGATAGAGTTCAAAAAACTTATAATGATGACCAGCGTTTTACGACATACATCAATGCCATCACTGGCCTCATGGATCCGCATACTGATTATTTTCCACCCATCGAAAAAAGGGCTTTTGATGAAGGCATGAGTGGTCGATTTTTTGGCATTGGAGCGCAGTTAGGAGAAGATGAAAACGGCATTAAAATTGCGAATGTTCAACCCGGTGGGGCTGCTTGGAAATCTAGAGAAATTGACGCCAACGATGTGATATTAAAAGTAGCACAAGGAAACGCTGAACCGGTTGATGTGGCTGGTTACGCTACTGAAGATGCGGTTAAAATTATTAGAGGAAATAAAGGCACAGAGGTAAGGTTAACCATTAAAAAAACCAATGGTACCGTTAAAGTGGTGTCGCTTATTAGAGAAGAAATTGTGCTGGATGAAACTTTTGCAAGGAGTGCGATTATTACAGAAGGCACAGACAAAATCGGGTACATTTATTTGCCAGAGTTTTATGCCGATTACGAAAGAGAAAATGGCAATCGCTGTTCTGAAGATATTGCAAAAGAAATTGTGAAGTTTAAAGCAGAAAATGTTAAAGGTATTGTGATTGATTTACGCAATAATGGAGGTGGATCTTTATATGAAGTAATTCAGATGGTAGGTTTATTTATTAACCAAGGACCTGTGGTTCAAGTGAGAGATAGAGAAGGCAAGTCTACGGTTTTAAGTGATCGTGAATCTGGTGCATTGTATGATGGCCCGCTTGCTGTTATGGTAAATGAGTTTAGTGCTTCTGCAAGTGAAATTTTTGCAGCTGCTATTCAAGATTATAAGAGAGGGGTCATTATTGGAAGTACGTCTACGTATGGAAAAGGAACGGTGCAACGAAGTGTTCCTTTTGGTAATCCAATCGATCAGTTTAGCGGACGCACAGATATGGGCGCTGTTAAGCTTACTTTTCAAATGTTTTACCGTGTTAACGGCGCTTCTACACAATTACGTGGCGTAGAATCAGATATTGTACTTCCTGATAGTTACGAGTATTTAAAACTCAGAGAAAAAGACAATGAATCGGCACTTCCTTTTCATAAAATAGCTACAGCGCCCTATTTTTTATGGAGTCAAAGTGGGGTTTATGAATCTGCTATTGCCTCTGAAAAAGAGCGTATCCAAAAAGATGCAAATTTCAATACCCTTAAAAACAATTTATCTTGGATTGCTAGCTCATCTGAAGGGTATGCCCCTTTAAATTTGGCTAATTATCAATCACTGCAAGTTAAAATTAAAAAAGTGGTAGAGCAAAATAATGCACTTTTGAAGCCCGCCAAAGATTTAACAATAAATCCTGTTGCGGTGGATAATGATAAGTTTTATAATAACCCGGATAAGAATAAAGGCGAACGTTATAAGGCTTGGTTAAATGCATTAAAATCTGATATGCCAATTAGTGAAACAGTGAAAGTTATGAATAAAATGATTGCTGCTAAATCTAGTTTTGTTTTTAAATAAACGACTCCAGTTACGTAAGATTTTGAAGATTGTAAATTAGTATGGAGAATCAAAAAAAATGGTATGCTTTGTATACCAAGCCCAGGTGGGAGAAAAAAATTGACATGCTACTCAAAAAAAAGGGTATTGAGTGTTGGTGCCCTTTACAAAAAATAGAAAAGCAGTGGACCGACCGAAAAAAAATCATCGAAGAGCCGCTTTTTAGATCGTATGTTTTTGTTCGTATTGAGGAAACGGAGTCTACAAAAGTTAAAATGACCGATGGTGTTTTAAATTTTGTTTTTTACTTAGGCAAGCCTGCCATTATCAGAGAAGAAGAAATCGATATGATTCAAAAATATCTTGGTGAAAAAGAGGCCACGCTGCAATTAATTTCTGACGAAGGATTTAGAGAAGATACCAAAATAAGAATCAATTACGGCGTATTTATGGATAGGGAAGGCGTTGTTACCTATAGCGACAAAAAAAAGGTATACGTTAGGTTGCAAAGCTTGGGCCAAATAATGGTTGTAGAATTTCCACATTCACATATAAGCCTTATATAGTAATATTTTTAGCGCATTTCCCAATCAATAATTTGATTGGCCCATTCGGGTCTAAATGGAGTGGTAATTCTAATATAATTATCTGTATAGCCTTCCATCATTCCGTTTTTATTAAAGTCCTCAAAAAGTACTTTTCGGTTACTACCAACATGCTGTGCCGTAAAATATTGAAGCTTCATAAAGGATAAATTACGAAGGGCTTTGTTGCGTTCATTTCTAGTTGCAATGGGTACTACTGGCTTAATTTCTAATGCTTTGGTATTGTCCCTTTCCGAATATGTGAACACGTGCAAATAGCTAACGTCTAGGTCGTGTAAAAAGTCAAATGTTTCTTTAAAATGTGTGTCTGTTTCTCCAGGAAAACCAACAATAATATCTACACCAATAGCGCAGTGTGGTATCATTTTTTTAATGAGTGACACTCTTTCTTGGTACAATTCTATTTTATAGCGCCTACGCATGAGACCTAATATTTCGGCGCTTCCACTTTGAAGTGGAATATGAAAATGAGGCATAAACTTGTTACTCTTCGCAACAAATTCAATGATTTCTGGCGTTAGTAGATTGGGCTCAATGGAAGAAATTCTAAACCGTTCTATGCCTTCTATCGTATCAAGTGCTTGGACAAGGTCAAAAAAAGTTTCGGTATGTTTTTCGCCATTCGGGCCTTTTCCAAAATCACCTAAATTAACCCCCGTTAAAACTATTTCTTTGGCCCCGCTAGCGGCCACGATTTTAGCCTGTTCTACTACATTGGCAACAAGGTCACTTCTGCTTTTACCCCTAGCCATGGGAATAGTACAAAAAGAGCAGTTGTAATCACAGCCATCCTGCACTTTTAAAAAGCACCTGGTTCTATCATTTTGTGAAAAAGAAGCCGTAAAACCTGTTACATCTGCAATATCACAACTACAAATAGTAGTTGGGTTTCCTTTAGAAAGGGTACTAATATGGCTAGCAAGATTGAACTTTTCTGCAGCGCCTAGTACCAGGTCAACCCCAGGGATTTGAGCTATTTGGGCCGGTTTTAACTGCGCGTAACAGCCCGTAATTACGACAAAACTTTCGGGGGCCCTTTTTTGAATGCGGCGTACAATTTGTCTACATTCTTTGTCTGCATTGTCTGTAACAGAACAGGTATTGATGACGTACACGTCGGCGATATCTTCAAACCCCTTTTTGTCAAAACCTTCTATTTCTAGCATTCTAGAAAGGGTAGAGGTTTCCGAAAAGTTAAGTTTGCAGCCCAGTGTATGAAAGGCAACGGTTCTATTTTGACTCATGAGTGAGCAAAGATAAGCAGGATCAAGGATTTTTTAACCCTTAATAGTATCTTAAAATACGAAATAATAGCCTTTGGGCTTTCCATTTTACGATTAAAAAGTTATGTTTGTCTGTCTTTTAAAACGAAGAATTATGCTTTTTACTAGAATTAATAATTTGATTGGATGGGTTGTGTTTTTGATAGCTGCAGCCGTGTACATTTTAACTGCAGAAGCAGGGGGTAGTTTATGGGATTGTGGCGAGTTTGTAAGTAGCTGTTTTAAGGTTCAAATTCCGCATCCTCCTGGAGCTCCATTATTTGTAATTATAGGTCGTGTATTTATTGTTTTATTTGGCGATAATCCATTGACAGCTGCTAAGGCGGTTAATATTATGAGTGCACTTGCTAGTGCCTTCACTATTTTATTTTTATTTTGGACCATTACCCATTTTGCGCGCAAAATTATGGGTATCAAAACATCTGATTCCCTTAATGCTGGTCAGTGGATGACTGTGATGGGTGCTGGTGTTGTGGGTGCTTTGGCCTATACGTTTAGTGATTCATTTTGGTTTAGTGCTGTAGAGGGTGAAGTATATGCCTTGTCTTCATTCTTTACTGCGATAGTGTTTTGGGCCATTTTAAAATGGGAAAATCATGCAGATGAAGCGGATGCCGACAAATGGATTGTGTTCATATTTTTTATGATGGGCTTATCTATTGGTGTCCACCTTTTAAATCTATTAACCATTCCAGCCATTGTAATGGTGTACTATTTCCGCAAGCAAGACAGTTTCAACTATACTGTTATTCGTAAATGGTTTCTACGCATCATTGGAATTGGTGGTGTACTTGCTTTTATTGGTGGTTTAATTATGGCCAACGCTGAAGTAAATCCGGAGCGTGGCGTAGAAATGGATAGCACTTTAGGTGGCTTAATGCTACTTGGAACACTTGCTGCAATCGGTTTATTGTATTTTCTAGAATCTAGGGATAAGGCTGCTAAAAAAACATACGGAGGTATTTATATCTTTTTTGTAATTGCATGCGCTATTACAGGAATTGTGCAGGTAGGTGTAATACAATACACAGTTAAGTTTGCTGGTGCTTTTGACCGCATTTTTGTAAATAGTTTTGGACTTCCATTTTTTACTGGGTTCACCACATTTTTTGTGTTGTTGGCTGTACTCATTTGGTATGGTTTAAAAGTAGCGGCTGCAAAAGGTTGGTCGATGCTTAGACTTGGGATTTGGTGTTTAACATTTATGTTAATTGGTTACAGTAGTTATGTAACCACCATGATTCGAAGCAGTGCCAATCCATCTGTAGACATGTACAATGTAGACAATCCAATTAGTTTGGTTGGATATTTAGGTCGTGAACAGTACGGCGATTTCCCACTTTTATATGGACAAAAATTTAATGCAAGACCCGTTGATGTAAAAAATACGGGTATGCGTTATCAAAAATCTACAGACAAATACATAGAGCTAGGGGAAGACCGTAAATATGTATTTGCTCCAGAAGATAAAATGGTTTTCCCACGTGTTTGGGATATGAGTAACGATCAAAATCACGCCGATTATTATGCATACTTTTTAGGTATTAATAGACAGCAAGATGGCACTTATGAGCGTTCACCTAATCAGGCAGACAATATTAAATACTTTTTCGGGTACCAATTAAACTGGATGTATTTCAGGTATTTTATGTGGAATTTTGCGGGCAAACAAAATGACAACCAAGGTTTGTTTGCTGGTAATGTAAGAGATGGCAACTGGATTACAGGTATTGCTCCAATTGATAATTTAATTTATGGAGACCAGTCTGCACTTCCCGATAGTTTAAAAAATAATAAGGCACACAATACACTTTTTGCACTTCCATTTATTTTGGGATTGTTGGGTATGTATTTTCATTACAAGAAAAAGAAGAATGATTTTGGTATTAACTTTCTGATGTTCTTCTTTACAGGTTTTGCAATCGTACTTTATTTAAACCAAGCAGGGTATCAACCACGTGAGCGTGATTACGCATATGTAGGAAGTTTTTATGCTTTTGCGGTTTGGATTGGTTTAGGTGTTTTAATGGTTAAAGAATTATTAAGCAAGTCTTTGTCACAAACAACAGCTGCAGGTATTGCAACGGTTGTTTGTTTACTAGCTGTGCCAACTTTAATGGCGAGTCAAGAGTGGGATGACCATGATAGAAGCAATAAAGTGATTGCTAGAGATTTAGCAAAAGACTACCTAGAAAGTTGTGCGCCCAATGCTATTTTATTTACGTTTGGCGATAATGACACCTATCCACTTTGGTATGCGCAAGAAGTAGAAGGTATCAGAAAAGATATTCGTGTAATCAACTATAGTTTATTAGGAATCGACTGGTATATCAATCAGCTCCGTTACAAAGTAAATGAAAGCCATGCTATTGATGTTATCTGGACTGCAGATCAAATAGAAGGCAGTAAACGTGATTATATTGAGTACAAGCCAAATGCATCTATGCCAGATGACAAGTTTTATAACTTGTACGACGTAATGAAAAATTATGTGGGCAAAGACAATCCAGATAATGATTATAGTTTTCCAGTAAAAAATGTTACAGTTCCTGTAGATGTTGCCGCAGCCATCAAAAATGGCACCGTAAACGCAACAGATAGTGTTGTTACTTCTTTAGACTTTTCATTACCGCGCAATGCTTTAATGAAAAATGAATCAACCGTACTAAATATTATTGCCTCTAACAATTGGAAACGTCCTATTTATTTTACAAATGCTGGCGCAGAGCTTGGCTTTGATCAATATTTACGAAGAGATGGTTTAAGCTACCGTTTAGCGCCTGTTAAAAATAGTAAGGTAAATACCAATTGGATGTTGGATAAATTAACCAACAAGTTTTCTTTTGGTAATGCAGATAAAGCGGGTGTTTACTTTGATGAAGAAAACAGAAGACACCTCAATGGGATACGTTCTGCATATGCCGAGCTTGCTATTGATTTAGCGTCTAAGAATAGAAAAGAAGAAGCAAGAGCCGTGTTAAATAAAGTAGACAAAATGATGCTTGAAAGCAATTTTGGATATGGGTTAACCAGCAGAGGTAACATACACAACAGGAATTCACTCTTGTTTTTAGAAGCTTGCTATTTAGCTGGAGACAAAGCCCTTATTCAAAAAGTAAGTACTGCTGTCAAAAAAGATTTACAGCAACAAGTGAATTTCTACAATGCACTATCGGGCATGAAAGCCGACAATATGGTGCAGGAAAAACAAACGGCTGAATCATATTTGCAAGCCCTTGGTCAAATGCAAACCATGTACAATCCGTCGGTTGAAATTCCGGGTAAAGTAATGACTAAAGAAACAGAGAAATAAGGTTAAATAGTTTCCTTTAATTTGGCAATCACAACATCAATTTCATTTTTGGTGTTGTGCTTGCTAAATGAAAATCTTACAGTGGTAATATCAGGGTTATTATTGATGGCTCTAATTACATGTGAACCAGCATTGGCACCACTGCTACAGGCGCTTCCACCACTAGCACAAATATGATTGATATCTAAATTAAAGAGTAGCATTTCACTTTTACTCGACGCTGGAAAATTTACACTTAAAACAGTATATAAAGCGCTTCCTAAAGGATCTCCATTAAATGATACACCTTCTATATTTTGTTGAAGGCTATCCATCATGTAACGCTTAAGCTCATTTATGTAAGCGCTGTCTTTTTCAAATTGTTCTGTGGCAATTTCTAATGCTTTTGCAAAGCCCACAATGCCATATAAGTTTTCGGTACCTGCACGCATATTGCGCTCCTGCGCACCGCCATGTACGAGCGGGTTTATTTTAATTGATTCATGGATATATAAAATACCAACGCCTTTTGGGCCATGAAATTTGTGACCTGCTCCTGTTATAAAATGAACTGGCGTGTTTTTTAAATCAAAAGGGAAGTGCCCAACTGTTTGCACGGTATCGCTATGGAAAATAGCATTATAAACATTGCAGAGGTTGCCAATTTGATATAAATCAATCATGTTGCCAATTTCATTGTTGGCGTGCATGAGGGTAACCAAACATTTTTGGGTACTATTTTTTAGTAGTTGTTCTAAATCTGCAATATCTATATGTCCATTCGGCAAAAGCTTCACATAACTTAATGTTGCCGCGCCCGTTTTTTGTAAATGTTCTACTGTATGGGTGGTTGCGTGGTGCTCGATTGGGGATGATATAATATGCGTACAACCTAAATCATTGATAGCCGCACGAATAGCCGTATTGCTACTTTCTGTACCACCACTGGTAAAAAATATTTCTGATGGGCGGGTGTTTAATATAGCCGCTACTTTTTTTCGAGCATTTTCTATGGCTAGGCGTGTTTCACGTCCATAGCTGTAGATAGAGGAAGGGTTTCCAAAATGTACCGTTAAATAAGGCATCATGGCCTCCAATACTTGGGGGTCTAGTGGGGTAGTGGCCGCATTGTCTAGATAGATCCTTTCCATGCTATCAAATATAAGGATTTGTTATTTATTGCTTAGATACCCGCTTCTTGAATATCTTTCATTAGTTTTTGGGCAATATTTTCGGCCACATTTTGAGAATTGCTTTCGGCGTAAATTCTGATAATTGGCTCGGTATTACTGGATCTAAGGTGTACCCAATCCGACTCAAAATCAATTTTTAAACCATCTTCGGTGTTTATAGAATGGTTCTTGTATTTTTCCTTTAGATGGCTAAATATTTTTTCCAAGTCAAAGCCTGGGGTAAGTTCTATTTTGTTCTTGCTCATGAAATAGTCTGGGTAGGTTTTTCTGAGTTGTTGCACCGTTTTTTTCTCCTTAGCTAAATGAGATAAAAATAATGCGATTCCAATTAAGGCGTCTCGGCCATAGTGTAATTCAGGAACAATGATGCCACCGTTGCCTTCACCACCAATCACAGCGTTTGTCGCTTTCATTTTAGCAACAACATTTACTTCTCCTACAGCACTAGACGTGTATGTGCCACCATGCTTTTCAGTTACATCCCTTAGTGCCCTTGTAGATGACATGTTACTAACGGTATTGCCTTTTTTGTTTTGCAAAATATAATCAGCAACAGCTACAAGGGTATATTCTTCGCCAAATAAAGTACCATCTTCACAAACAAAGCAAAGTCTGTCTACATCTGGATCTACAGCGATTCCCATGCTTGCATTTTGTTTTAAAACCTCGCTACACAATTCCCTTAAATTTTCGGGAAGCGGTTCCGGATTGTGTGCAAAACGGCCATTCACTTCGGCATTAATAACTGTTACATTCGTAACACCTAAAGCTTCTAATAATTGAGGAACCGCAAATGCGCCAGAACTATTTATCGCATCTACCACAATTGAAAAATTGCTTGCTTTAATAGCATCAACAGCCACCAACGGATGAGCAAGAATGGCTTTAATATGTGTGTCTAATGCAGTATCATTTTTTGTTTGTGTTCCTAAATGATCTACAGTAGCAAAATTATATTTGTCTTCTTTTACAATCTCCAGTAACGCAGCTCCATCGGCACCACTTATAAATTCACCTTTATGGTTGAGTAATTTTAGAGCATTCCACTCTTTGGGGTTATGGCTCGCTGTTAAAATGATACCACCTGCCGCTTTTTCAAAAACCACGGCCATTTCTACGGTTGGCGTAGTGCTTAAACCAAGATCCATAACATCGATACCCAAGCTTAAAAGGGTATTAACCACTAGTGATTGTACAATTTCGCCACTGATACGACCATCTCTGCCTATCACTACTTTTTTATTGCCATTGGAGCTTGCCAAAAGCCATGAGCCATAGGCTGCCGAGAAACGAACTATATCTAGTGGGCTCAATGATTCATTTGGTGCTCCACCAATGGTGCCTCTAATGCCTGAAATACTTTTAATTAACGCCATATCAATTCATCATTAAAGCTGCAAACATAAATCAAATTTGTTGCTTTGCTTACCCTAATTTCGTATGAGTTTTAAACAATTATATGAGCAAAAAGGGTTGGTTTACAGATTGGTTTAATTCTAGCTATTATCATGCATTGTATCAGCACCGTGACGATACGGAGGCGCTACAATTTATCCATAATTTATTGGCGTATTTAAAGCCTAAGCCACATGCCACAATGCTGGACATTGCTTGTGGAAAGGGAAGGCACAGTAAAGCATTATTTGACGCTGGATTTGAAGTTGTAGGAATAGATTTATCTCCTGCTTCTATAGAAGCAGCATCTAGTATGCAAACAAATGGTCTGTCATTTTCCGTCCATGATATGCGAGAAACTTTTAGACAAAATTATTTCGATTACGCATTTAATTTTTTTACCAGTTTTGGTTATTTTAATTTGGACGATGAGCACCAATTGGCCATACATGCCATGTCTAATAATTTAAAAGAGGGTGGCACGCTTGTGATAGATTATTTAAATGTTGGTATTGTTGATCCTACCATAGACCTTGCTACCGATACCCAAATTGATACCACTATTTTTCAAATTAAAAAGTGGCAGGACCATTTGTTTTTGTACAAAGAAATAAAAGTAATAGATACCCTTACCAAAGAGGAGTTGGGTGTTTTTGAAGAGAAGGTTAGAAAATATACCTTACATGATTTTACGATTTTTATGAAAAAAGCAGGGTTAAGTATTGTAGCAACCTTTGGCAACTACCAGCTAGATTCGTATGCCCCTGAAAGCGCTGACAGGCTCATTATTGTGGCTCAAAAGCATTCAAATTCTTAGTATCTTTAATTATCATGTATTTGCTTATGCAACCTTTTTTTGAATCCTTAGCGGCGCTCGATCAATCCTGCTTTATATGGATCAATCAAAAAGCAACGCATCCTTTTTTGGATACCATCATGCCGCTTATTCGGGAGTCTACATTTTGGATTCCACTTTATTTATTTCTTATTATTTTTGTATTTGTAAACTTTGGTAAAAAAGGTTGGATTTGGTTATTGTTTGCTGCATTAACGGTTTTGTTAACAGACCAAATTAGTAGTAGATTAATAAAAAATTGGGTACAACGTCCAAGGCCTTGTTTTGATCCAAATTTTTACAACCAAGTTCGAATGTTATTAGACCACTGTTCGGGTGGGTATAGTTTCACATCATCTCATGCCACCAATCATTACGGCATTGCTACTTTTTTATTTGCAACCCTTGGTTCATATTTTGGCAATTGGAAATATCTATTATTTGTGTGGGCGTCACTTATATGTTATGCGCAGGTTTATGTTGGTGTGCATTATCCTTTAGATGTTGTCATGGGTGCACTACTTGGGTATATTATAGGCACTGTTGTTTACAAGGCATATCAAAAAATTGACCATTTATATCCAGCGCATGAGTCATAAGTTTTTTGTAGTATCATTATTTGCCGCCTGCTTAGTGTGTGTGATTGGAATGCTTGGTATTCCATTAATTGATATTGATGCTGCCCAATATGCATCTATGAGTAGAGAAATGGCTAGTACTGGCAATTATTTACAGCTCTACGATTTAGGTGCTGATTATTTAGATAAACCGCCGTTGTTGTTTTGGTTATCTTCTATTAGTATTCAACTGTTTGGTATTCATGATTGGGTCTACCGGTTACCCTCCATACTTTGTTTAGGTTTAGCATTATGGTCTACGTATAAGTTTACCCTTTTGTATTATAATAAGCTAACAGCACAGCTTGCTGTATTGGTACTCGCTTCTTCTCAAGCTTTTATTTTAATGGCGCATGATGTTAGGTGTGATACCATGCTAATGGGTTTTGTCATGTTTAGTATATGGCAATTAGCGGCTTGGTATCAAAGTAATCTATGGAAGCATTTTGTGATGGCTTTTGTTGGCATTGGTCTTGGTATGTTAACCAAAGGACCTATTGCAATGGTGGTTCCGGGCGTGAGTTTTTCCATTCATTTTTTATTGCAGCGTAATTGGAAGCAATTTTTTAGGTGGGAATATATAATAAGTATTGTTATAGTTGTCATGATGCTCATTCCAATGAGTATTGGACTATACAATCAATTTGATTTACATCCAGGAAAAATAATTCATGGTGTGCCTATACAATCAGGGCTTCGTTTTTATTATTGGACACAAAGTTTTGGTAGGTATACCGGAGAAAATGTATTCAATGAAATGAATCATTTTACTTTTCTATTAGAAAATATGCTTTGGAGTTTTTTGCCATGGATATTTATTTTTTTAATTACCCTTTTGTTCTCCATTAAAGATCTTATTAAAACCAAATGTAAGCTGCAAAGCAATGAAGAGTTTGTTGCAACAGGCGGGTTTGTATTAACATATTGCATGCTTGCAAGAAGTCAGGCGCAGCTTCCGCATTATATTTTTGTTGTATTGCCACTTGCGGCTATTGTTACTGCTAAAGGGTTGCATCAAATGTATTTTTCGCAGGGATTTTTAAAGCTGCAAAAAGGTTTGCTGTATTTTCATGGGTTTATCTTTTCCATTTTATGGGTTGCAATAGTAGCAATCGCTTATTTCGTTTTTACGGACATGCCTGTTTACGTTAAAGTGGTAGCTAGTTTTGGTGCTTTCTATTACTGGTATGTCTTGTTTATGAAGCAAACGATGGTGCCAAAGTTTATATACTTAGCACTTTATACCATACTTGGTGTGAATCTTATTTTAAATACTTCCTTTTATCCAAAATTATTAAAGTATGAATTAGGTGTTTCTGCGGCTGCATTTATCAATCAAAATAATTTACCTAAAAATAATATTTACTTGTATGAGATTGATGAAAGTAGGGCACTTCACTTTTATGGGAATCATTCGTTTGAAAGAATTTTTGATAGTACCCTTTTAAAGGCACAACAAATTTTAATTACCAAGGCGTCAAGCTATCCGGCCCTACAACGAAAATTCCCCGCCTCTTCCATACTGCATCAAAATGCCTATTTTGGTGTGAGCATGCTTACACTTCCATTTTTAAATCCAGCTACAAGAGATAAAGAAGTAACCTCTTATATTATCGTAACTTTGGCAAAGTAGAATTACACCAAACGATTTTTAATTCATGACAGAGATTTTTATAATTCTAGGACTGATACTTATTAACGGGTTCTTTTCTATGGCCGAAATTGCACTCGTTTCTGCCAGAAAAGCTAGGCTAGAGGCCCAAGCAGACAAAGGAGATGTAGATGCCAAAAGAGCGCTCAAGCTCGCCAATCATCCAGATACCTTTTTATCTACGATACAAATTGGCATCACGCTTGTTGGTGTTTTAACCGGTATTTATTCGGGTGGCACTTTTAAAGAACCACTTTCGAACTGGTTCGCACAATTTGCATTGATAGCGCCTTATGCGCAAACAGTTGCAACACTCATTATTGTTATTTTATTAACCTATGTTTCTTTGGTGCTTGGTGAACTTGTTCCTAAACGCATTGGACTTAGCAATCCAGAAGGTATTGCAAAATCGGTGTCTGTCATAATGCAGTGGGTTACGTTTATCATGTATCCGTTTATATGGTTGTTGAGTGCGTCTTCGCATTTGATTATGCGCATTTTACAAATGAAGCCCAATGACAATCAGGTAACAGAGGAAGAAATTAAAGCCATCATTAGTGAAGGAACAGAGCAAGGAACGATTGAAGAAGCGGAGCAAGAAATTATTGAGAGAGTATTTCATTTAAGTGATAGAAATATCACTTCACTCATGACACACCGAAGTGATATTTTATGGTTAGAGTCAACCAAAACGGTTGCTGATGTAAGAGCACATATGCCTGAAACTTTACATTCGATGTATCCTGTGTGCGAGGGTAGTATTGATCAAATAAAAGGCGTTGTTTCATTAAAGGATTTGTTTGTTGCAGATGGGGCGCAACTTGTTAGCGCAGTAGCCAAAGAAGCAAAGTATGTACCAGAAAATAACTCAGCATATCAGGTGTTAGAAAGCTTTAAGCAATCTAAAATTCACCACTGTTTTATTGTCAATGAGTATGGATCTGTAGAAGGGTTGATTACGCTCAATGATATACTAGAAGCCATTGTTGGCGATATTCCTCAAGAAGAAGACCATGATTATGAAATTTTAAAAAGAGCGGATGGCACTTATTTAATTGATGCGCAACTTCCGTTTTATGACTTCTTAAGTTACTTTGATAAAACAGAATTTATGCTACAAGGCGATCAAGAGTTTGATACGCTTGCTGGGTTCATTATTCATTCTTTAGAAAAAATACCAAGTACAGGTGAAACACTCGCTTGGAAAACTTTTAGTTTTGAAATTGTTGATATGGATCAGCACCGAATAGATAAAATACTCGTGACCATTGTTGAATAAGATTAATTAAAAGCTAAAATTTGCAGTTCTGCTTGGGTAGTCTAATTTGAATGTTTTTTCTGTGCCCTTAGACTTCACGTGTATTATATTGACTTGCGAATTTTCTAAATCGTATAAAATATCACAATCAATTCCTACGGTATTGGCGCTATTAATATTTTGTGCTTCAAAATAACACCAGGTACTTTCTTTTTGTTGTTCAAAACCAATAATTATAAAATTAATAGGTTTCCCGTTTACAATCACTATAAGGTGTTTTGTTACGTATTTTTGAATTTCTTCATTCACAAAAGCTCTATTGGTTGGTTGCAGTATGTCTATTTTAGTAATGGTATATTTTTGCAGTGTTTTTTCTAAATCTTCATTAAAAATGCGAACGCTCATTTCTAGACTTCTCTCTTTTGCGTTGTGGTTGATATCTATAACGGAGACAAAAAATGGGTGTAATATGGCTAGTAGGCTTGTGAGCGTCCAATGAATTAGTATATTTACCATAGTATCCTGATCTTGACAACAAATGTCTAACTAAAATTTGATTTTTATGCATGAGTTTTGGATGTATACCCAAATAGGATTCAACCATATCGCCAATTTGTCTGGTATGGATCATATTTTATTTGTGGCTGCTTTGTGTATTCGATATCAATTATCGGATTGGAAAAAGTGGCTGGTGCTCATCACTGCTTTTACCATTGGACACTCCATTACCCTTGTTCTAAGCGTGTTTAATTACCTCGATTTTTCTATCAATTGGATCGAGTTTTTAATTCCAGTAACTATTCTTATTACATCAATTAGTAATATGTTTCTAAAACAATTCAGTTTTAATACTCGTTTTCCGCTCATTTACTTTTTTGCCCTATTTTTTGGTCTTATTCACGGGTTAGGATTCAGTTTTTACCTAAAAAGCCTGCTGGGAATGCAGCAAAATATAGTTCCAGCCTTACTGGCGTTTAATTTGGGGCTTGAAATAGGTCAAATTCTAATAGTGATGGCTATTTTAGTAATTTCTTTTATATTCGTTTCGCTATTAAGAGCTCCAAGAAGAGACTTTGTTTTAATTGTCAGTGGTGGCATTTTTGCACGCTCTCTTCAAATGGCTATTGAGCGCTATTTTAATCTATAATCTTTTATGCTATGAAGCAATTTTTTGCATTTTTAATGTTTGTTGCAGTGAGCACCGTTTCATTTGCCCAAAACATTCAAAACAATCCAACCTCAAACCACGGAAACAAGTTTGAGCAGTTAGGTACAATTTTAGCTACTCCCAACGAGTACAGAACCGCTAGTGGAGCACCTGGGCCAAAGTATTGGCAACAACGTGCCGACTACAACATTAAGTGTGAGTTGGATGAAGCCAATCTAAAATTAAAAGGAAGTGAAACCATTACTTACTTTAACAACTCTCCAGATGCTTTAACGTATTTATGGTTACAGTTGGATGAAAATGAGCACAACACTTTAAACAAAGCTGATTTTCAGGATGGTAGTTCATTACGTCAGGTTTCTGAAGCTTCTATTAAAGCTTTAGAAGATGCAAAAAAAGACAATGGCTACGGTCATATCATTTCAAAAATTACAGACGCTACCGGTAAGGCTTTGAAATACACCATCAATCAAACAATGATGCGTATTGATTTACCTACCACATTATTACCTGGTCAAAAATTTGTTTTAAATATTGATTGGTCTTATAAAATATCTGATCGTTTGGTATTTAGAGGTAGAGGTGGTTACGAATTTTTTCCAGAAGATGGAAATAGCGTATTCACTATGGTACAATGGTTCCCAAGACTTTGTGTATACTCTGATTTTCAGGGATGGCAAAATCATCAATTTACTGGTAGAGGCGAATTTGCTTTAACCTTTGGTAATTATAATGTAGCAATTACTGCACCTGCAGACCACGTTATTATGGGAACTGGTGAGTGTCAAAACTATGCGCAAGTATTATCTGCTGCTCAATTAGCACGTTGGAAAATGGCTCAAACAGCAAAAGATGTGGTTGAAGTAGTAACACTTGATGAAGCAAAAAATGCGGAGAAGCAAAAAAGTACTGCTAAAAAAACATGGGTATTTAAAGCAGACAACGTACGTGATTTTGCATGGGGCTCTAGTCGCAAATTTGTATGGGATGCAATGCCAACTTATGTAGAAGGCAAGAAAGTAATGTGTATGAGTGGTTATCCAAAAGAAGCTTATAACTTATGGAGAAAGTATTCTACTAAAGTGGTAGCACATACCATTCGTTCTTATTCTAAGTTTTCTATTCCATATCCATACCCTGTAGCGCAAAGTATTGAAGCGTCTAATGGTATGGAATATCCAATGATTTGCTTTAACAACGGTCGTACCAATAAAGATGGTTCTTACAGTGAAGCAACTAAACTTAGTATGCTTGGAGTTGTCATTCATGAAGTAGGACATAATTTCTTCCCAATGATTGTGAACTCTGATGAGCGTCAATGGTCTTGGATGGATGAAGGTTTAAATACTTTTGTTGAATATTTAACCGAGGAATTATTTGACAATAAATATCCTTCTCGTAGAGGACCTGCTTTTGGTATTGTTGATTATATGAAAGCGCCTAAAGATCAATTAGAGCCAATTATGACCAACAGTGAAAATATTATTCAATTTGGTCCTAATGCGTATTCTAAACCTGCAACTGGTTTAAATATTTTACGTGAAACCATTATGGGTAGAGAACTATTTGATTTCTCATTTAGAGAATATGCTAGACGTTGGGCATTCAAACATCCTACACCTGCCGATTTATTTAGAACCATGGAAGATGCTAGTGCTGTTGATTTAGATTGGTTCTGGAGAGGTTGGTTTTATGGTATTGATGCTTGTGACATTGCTATTGATACAGTGGCTCATGCGGTGTATGACGCTTCGGCTCAGCCTCGTGGTGGTGGAATGGGTGCTGGTAGAAATGCTGGCGGCATGAAATTAGGTTTAGACAAGCCAACGCTTAACAGTTTTGAGGATATTTCTAAAATTAGAAATAGAGAAGATAAGGCTATCATTTTTGCAACAGATGCTGATACCTCATTAAGAGATTTTTACTGGCGTTATGCAAGAGGTATCGAGCCTTATGATTCAGCTACAAAAAATAGCATGCCTTCATTTGGTACACCAGAAGCATTGTCTGATGCCGATAAAGCAAACTATAGTAATGTGCATTTATATGAAATCACTTTTAGTAATAAAGGTGGACTTGTGATGCCAATCATTGTTGAGTTTACGTATAAAGATGGTACCAAAGAAACAGAGCGTATGGGTGCTCAAATCTGGCGTAAAAATGAAAACAAAGTATCACGTGTATTTATATCTCGTAAAGAAGTGGCGAGTATTAAATTAGATCCAATGCGTGAAACTGCAGATATCAATGAAACCAATAATTTTTGGGGTAATGTAAGTGCAGAGCCTAGCAAGTTTTCATTGTTTAAGCAACGTTCACTTGGAAGAGGTCAATCATTTGGATTAAACCCAATGCAAGCTGCTCAAGAAAAGAAAAAATAATAAAAGTTCAACCAATATTAAAGCCACTTGAATTATCTTCAAGTGGCTTTTTTTATGTAAATCATTTTTTATGAAAAATCTTGTATCCGTATTTGTAGGATTGTTTATTGCAGTTATTACAAATGCTGCGCGTGTAGATACGCTAGTAGTGTATAGTAATGCCATGCATAAAAATATTAAAGTAGCCGTTGTTATACCTGCAAATGCTGCAGGGCAAACAGGTGTAAAATTTCCAGTTGTTTATTTACTGCATGGATACAGTGGCAATCATGGAAGTTGGCTCAAAGATGCACCACAGCTGCAGTATAGAGCCGATCAATATCAAGTTATGCTCGTATGTCCGGATGGCGGATATGGAAGTTGGTATTACAATAGCCCCATCAATGATTCCATTCAATATGAAACATTTATTACCCAGGAGTTACTGCCTTATATCGATACACATTTTCCAACAAGTGCCAATAAAGATCACCGCGCAATTACTGGTTTAAGCATGGGTGGACATGGAGGATTATTTTTAGGAATTCGCCATCCTGATTTATTTGGGAATGCAGGTAGTGTTTGTGGTGGGGTAGATATTAGGCCGTTTCCTAACAATTGGGACATTAAAAAATCACTAGGAACCATCACGGATCAACCTCAAAATTGGGAGGATTATTCAGTCATCAATATTGCTAAAAGTCTAAAGCCAAATCAGCTACATATCATATTTGATTGTGGCGTTTCAGATTTTTTTATAGATGTAAACCGTGCTTTGCATCAGTTGCTACTTGCGAATAAAATTGATCATGATTACACCGAAAGACCGGGTGGGCATAACAAAGCCTATTGGGGTAATAGTATTGATTATCAGTTGCAGTATTTTGCAAAAAGCTTTATGGCTGCTATCAAATAATGGGTTTACCGCTTCTTTTCATTCAAATAGTTTCCATTACGTTAGCTACTTTAAAATAGTATACAAAAAAAGGTAAAAAGAAGGCGCATTTTCTTACATTTATTCAGTTAATATTTCAAATTATAAGAACCATCATGAGAAAAATACTCAGTTTTTGCCTTTTGCTAACAATGTCATTGTATAGCACTGCTCAAATTAAGCCTACGACAGCTTCAGAAAGAATGTCATCTTTTGAGCAACGTAAAAAATTATTGGAGGCTTCTACCATTAATACGGCTGCTTTTAGAAATATTGGCCCAAGTGTAATGAGTGGGAGGGTCGTAGATATTGTTGTGCATCCAGAAGACCCTACTAATTTTTATGTGGCGTATGCCACGGGAGGGCTTTGGCACACTGTCAACAACGGACAAAGTTTCACACCTGTATTTGATTCAGAAGCCATTATTACAATTGGTGCTGTTGCTGTAAACTGGAAAAGCAATATTATTTGGGTGGGTACCGGTGAAGTAAACAGTAGCAGATCTTCATACGCTGGAATTGGCGTTTATAAGTCTATGAATGCAGGAAAGTCTTGGGATTATCTAGGTCTTCCAGAAAGTCATCACATTGGTAAAATTGTTATCAATGAAATGGAACCCAATACGGCTTGGGTTGCAGCCTTGGGCCATTTGTATTCTCCTAACAAAGAACGTGGTGTATACAAAACCACGGATGGTGGAAAAAATTGGAAACAAACTTTGTTTGTAGATGCTAACACAGGTGCTGTAGATATTGATATTGATACAAAAAATCCATCTAATTTATATGCGGCTATGTGGTATAAAACCAGAACCGCTTCCAATTTTGAAGAGTCTGGTAAAACAAGTGGCATTTATAAGAGTATAGATGGTGGGGATACTTGGAAACAAATCAATACACCAGGTGCTGGTTTTCCTAATGGTGAGGGTGTGGGTAGAATTGGTTTAGCTGTATATCCACAAAATCCATCAACCGTTTTTGCTGTGGTTGATAATAATTTTCATCAACCAGATACAGCTTTACAAAAAGCTGCAGATACCAGCAGATACGCACTTCGTGATTTTAAAGATTTAACCAAAGAACAATTTGCTGCATTGGATGATAGAAAGTTAAATGCATTTGTTCGTTCGCCACGTAACCAAATGCCTACAAAGTATACGGGTGCTGGTTTAAAAGAAGCGGTAAAAAATGGAACATTAGCACCAACCTGTATTTGGGATTATTTATATGATGCCAATACGGCTTTATTTGAAACGCCTATTTATGGTGCCGAATTATACAGAAGCGATGATGGTGGTGCCACTTGGAAAAAAACACATGATAAAACCATTGGTATTTATAGTACCTATGGATACTATTTTGGTAAAGTATTTGTGAGTCCTACCAACGCAAATAAAATTGCGTTAACGGGTGTAGGTGTTGTTTTAAGCACTGATGGTGGAAAAACATTTAAAGAAATTGGTAAAGAAAATGTGCACTCAGATCATCACTTTGTATGGATGAATGGGAAACGTGATAGCCACATGATTATTGGAAATGATGGGGGTTGTAATATTACGTATGACGATGGTGAACATTGGTTTAAAGCCAATACACCTGCTGTTGGGCAGTTTTATAACATTGCATTTGATATGGCTAAGCCATACAATGTGTATGGTGGACTTCAAGACAATGGAACCTGGTATGGCTCTAGTGTCAACAAAGAAAATTATGATTGGTACGATAGTGGTCATAACCCTTATACAGGAATCAATGGTGGAGATGGGATGCAAGTACAAGTAGATTTGCGTGATAATAAAACCATTTATAGTGGTTCTCAATTTGGTGCGTATTCCCGTCAAAATTTAGTTACCAAAGAAAGAAAGTCAGTTAGGCCTTCTCGTGATTTAGGAGAATTGGCACTGCGATATAATTGGCAAACACCCATTTTACTTAGCAAGCATAACCAAGATGTATTTTATTATGGAAGTAATAAGTTTCACCGTTCATTTAATAGAGGTGACAGTTTAGTTACGCTTAGTCCAGATTTAACCACCAATCCGGTACAAGGTGATGTTCCTTTTGGAACTTTATCAACCATGAGTGAAAGCCCATTAAAGTTTGGCCTTATTTATGTGGGATCAGATGATGGAAATGTACAAATTAGTAAAGATGGTGGTTATTCTTTTTCACTCTTAAATAAAGGCTTGCCAAAAGGTTTATATGTTAGTAGGGTAATAGCAAGTGCTTTTAATGAAGCCCGTGTATATGTTACCTTAAATGGCTACCGTAACGATCATTTTAACGCCTATGTTTATCGTTCTGATGATTACGGCACTACATGGAAGCAAATTATGAAAGACCTTCCTGTAGAGCCTGTAAACGTTATTAAAGAAGACGTGTCAAACGAAAGCATTTTATACGTAGGTACAGATGGGGGTTTGTATGTAAGCCTGGATGGGGGTAATAGTTCTATGATCTGGAATAAAGGACTTCCTGCAAGTGTGCCTGTGCATGACATTGCTGTGCAACCACGTGACAATGAAATTATACTCGGTACACATGGTAGAAGCTTATACATCGCAAAACTAGACGCCCTGCAAAAAGCAGCGAAAGAAAAAAAATAAAAGTTTACTTGATATCATGTATAAAACACGCACTATTCGGTGCGTGTTTTATTTTGCACATACCCGCTCCATTTTTGAACTGTAGCTAACATATCATCAGGTATAGCTGCTTCAAATTTGATAAATTCATTGGTAGTAGGATGTACAAATCCAAGTGTGGTAGCATGCAGTGCGCACCTCGGACAGGCGTCAAAACAATTTTCAACAAACTGTTTGTACTTGGTATAAATCGTGCCTTTTAAAATGCGGTCTCCACCGTATTCGAGGTCGTTAAATAAAGTATGACCAATATGTTTTAAGTGTACTCTAATTTGATGTGTTCGACCGGTTTCTAGCACACAATGAATGAGTGTTACATAATTGAATCTTTCTATAACGCTAAAATGTGTAATAGCGTGTTTACCTATATCGCCTTCTGGATAGGCATCAAACGTTTTTCGGTTTTGTTTGTGACGCGCAATATTTGCAACAATGGTTCCGCTATCTTCAATAACATCACCCCAAACAAGTGCCGTATATTTTCTTTCTACGGTATGGTTAAAAAATTGCTTTGCTAAATGCGCTGCAGCTTCGGCGGTTTTAGCAAGTACAATTAAGCCCGTTGTATTTTTATCGATGCGGTGTACAAGTCCAAAACGAGGTAAAGACTGTTCGTCTATGTTTGGATTTTGTTGTTGCAAATAATAAGCAACCCCATTTAATAATGTACCTGTATAATTTCCAACCCCCGGATGAACCACCATATTGGATGGCTTATTAAGGACAATAACTGCGTCGTCTTCAAAAACAATATTGAGCGGAATGTTTTCTGCTTTCAAAACATGTGTTTCCGGATTTACCAGACTCATGATTAATATCTCATCTCCGGGCCTTACCTTATAGTTGCTTTTAACATTTTTTCCGTTAACGGTTAAAAAACCTGCTTCAATACTTTGTTGAACCTTGCTTCTGGTGGCTCCTACCATATGTGTTTGCACCCACTTGTCTATGCGAAAGGGTTCTTGCCCCTTGTCTATTACAAAGGTTTTTCTTTCGTAGAGGGTTTCTGCGCCTTCTTCATTAAATAAATCAATATCCGGTTCCATAGTTGCAAAAATAGCCCCAAACCTTCCTACTTTTGTGCAATGCAGCAGGAAGTTTTTTTTGAGGACTTGGGTACTCGGAGGTACAAAGAGATTTGGACCTACCAAGAGTCTTTATTAAGTGAGAATTCGGCAATTAAAGCGAGTTACCGGGACCAAACTCAAATACCGGTTACTGAGTGGCCTACTAAAAATCATTTGTTGTTTGTAGAGCATCCTCCTGTGTATACACTAGGTAAAAACGGGAATGCGGCCAATGTGCTTATGACCACGGCCTTTATGGAGGCAAACGGGATCGATTATTTTCATATCAATAGAGGAGGAGATATTACTTTTCATGGACCAGCGCAACTGGTGGGTTATCCCATTTTAGATTTAGAAAAGTTTAAAACAGATTTGGGATGGTACCTACGAAGTTTAGAAGAAGTAATTATTCAAACACTTGCGCATTATGGTATTGCTGCTGGAAGAAGTGCGGGCGAAACGGGTGTTTGGTTGGATCCGGACAATAAAAAATTTGCGCGTAAAATTTGCGCGATGGGTATTAAATGTAGTCGTTGGATTACGATGCATGGTTTTGCGCTGAACGTAAATACGGACTTGTCTTATTTTAACAATATTGTTCCTTGTGGGATACCTGATAAACAGGTTACATCTTTACAAAAAGAATTAGGTCGAGAAGTGCCTATACAGGAAGTAAAAGATTTGGTCAAACAAAATTTTGAACAAATTTTTGGTGCTACTTTAATAATGTAATGTTCCTTTTTTAAAAGAACGGTTTCCTTGCAGTCCGCCAGAATGAATGACTAAAATTTTTGATGATGCTTCAAATTCTCCTTTACTGGCAAGGTCTTTGACGCCGTACATTAATTTAGCTGTGTAAACAAAATCTAACGGGACCTCACTATTTGTATAGCAATCATTCATAAAACGGATGAGCGTTGGTGTGTGTTTTGCATAGCCGCCAAAATGATAATCATGGTTGATTTCAAATTTTTTTTTTGATTCCTCTACAGTTAAGAGCGTCTTTATATCTACTTCAATCGAAATATTATTTTTTAAAACCGATATGCCTATTATTTTTTGATGTGGCGCTGCTGCTTTTATTAGTCCAGCCATCATAGTACCTGTACCTACTGCGCAAACAATCGTGTCATAACTACTTGTGTCTTTAATGGATAGCATTGATTTTGCACCATCCGCGCCAGTAACACCGTAACCACCTTCAGGTATCCAAGCCCAGTTTGGATGTTCGTTATCTGCTATGATTTTTTCTTTTTGTTCAAAATCTGTTCTGGAAACAAAATGGAGTGACATGCCATTTTGGATAGCATCCGTTAGGGTAGGTGAGAGGGTTGCTGGTTTTTCACCTCTTATAAATCCTACTGTTTGTAGCCCCACGGTAGCCCCATATTTTGAAGTTGCTACAATATGATTGGAATAGGCCCCACCAAAAGTGGCAAGGGTTGTTTTGCCTGTATCTAAGGCATCACGCACATAAAATTGAAGTTTAAACCATTTATTGCCACTTACTACAGGATCCAATAAATCGGCTCTTAATATATTGATATTCAATATATTGTCACATATTTTGCGAATGTCTTGTATGTAAATAGTATTAATATTCATTTGTATTTTATAGCAACTATTTTAAAGAATGATTTAGCTTCGCAGCCCTTAATACACTCTTATGAAACCAACTTTAGTGATTCTTGCAGCCGGTATGGCAAGCCGTTACGGTAGCATGAAACAGATTCAATCTTTTGGACCTAGTGGCGAAACTATCATGGATTATTCAATTTATGATGCTATGCAAGCTGGTTTTGGTAAAATAGTTTTTATTATCAGAGAAGATTTTAGTGAGCAATTTAAGGCAATTTTTGAGCCAAAACTTAATGGCAAAATAGAAACCGATTATGTATTCCAACATTTGTCTGCTTTTACAGAAGGTAAAACGATAACGTCAGAACGTGTTAAACCTTGGGGTACTGCTCACGCGGTACTTTGTTGCAAAGGAAAATTAAACGAACCATTTGCAGTTATCAATGCAGATGATTTTTACGGAAGAAATGCCTTTGTGCAAGCAGCGGCTTTTTTAAACAATCAGTGCAATGATGAAACCTATGCTATTATTGGATACGAATTGGGTAAAACCTTGAGTGATAATGGTACCGTAAGTAGAGGGGTTTGTAGTGTAGACGCTGAGGGTAATTTATTAGACATCAACGAGCGTACAAAAATATTTAAAAACGATGATGGTGTTATTGTATATGAAGACAATGATGCATTGTTTCCATTAACCCCAGACACCATTGTTAGCATGAATTTTTTATGTTACCCACCAAGTTTTGTGGCGTTATGCGAGTCTGAATTTTCTACATTTTTAGATGCGCAAGGGATGGATATGAAATCAGAATTTTTCTTACCATCTGTTACCAAGCATTTTGTAAATGCTAAACTGGGTAATGTAAAAGTGGGTACTACATCTGCCAGTTGGTTTGGCGTTACCTATAAAGAAGATGCGCCTGTGGTGCAAGCTAGTATTACTAGTTTAGTAGAAAAGGGATTGTATCCAAGTAATTTATGGGGATAGGATTGTAATCGTCTATGACAATTATTTATCAAAAGACTTTACATAAAATACGAAAGACTCAAGTGTTGCGATTTGCTTTTTACGTGACATGCTGCTAAGGCTAGAACGTGTGGCTATTTTAATGTCTTTGCTGCCTTCATTGCTAGCATTGTAATCATTCACAACTTTGTAAATGTTATTTGATTTTAATGCAAACACCACACCTTCAAGTTGTGCTTCTCTAGTACTTAATACGCCTACTACTTCGCCAGCATTATCAAATACAGGGGCACCAGAGTTGCCAGGGTTAGCACTCATTTGTAACTGATAGGAGAGTGAGTCGCCTTCGTAACCGCTTCTAGCACTTAAATAACCAGTACCATAAACAATTTCATTTCTTGGATATCCGAGCGTAAATATTTCTTCGCCTAAATCGGTGGTTGATTTACGAATAGAATAAGGGAGTGATTTTTTAGATGTATAATCTGCGTCATCAATTTTTAAGATGGCTAAATCTTTTTCTTGATCAATTAAAGCAATTTGAGCAACATATTCTTTGCCGGTATTATCAATAACAATAGCGCCAGATCCTTTAATAACGTGTGCGTTGGTTATAATAAAACCTTTGGCATCAATTAAAAATCCAGAACCACCGCTAATAAATTTAACGCCAACAGGTAATTTACTTTTTACTTCATTTATCAGTTTGCCTTGGTATTGCTGACTTTTTTTAATGGCAGCGATATCGTTGCTTAATTGTTGAATTTGGCTACTGTGGCTAACTGGAGAAAGGTATAAGGCCAGCCCGCTAATAAATAGTGCAATGACACCGCCAACAGAAGCGGCAATAGAAGCTACTTTTTTGTACTTATTAAATAATTGTACAATTTTAGCACCGCCAGAAACAGTTGCGCTATTTGAAATATCACCGCGCTCTAATAAAGTTTGGTGTGTATGCACAAGTGTTTGTTTGATAGATTTGATAGCGCTATACTTGTTTATTTGCCCTAAGAACATGGCATGTTCCACCACCATTTGGTCAATTTCGGGGGTATTTTTACGAACCAATTCAAAAGCATCCTTTTCTTGGGCATCCATTTGGTTGTCCAGGTACTTTTCGATGGTTTCTAATACTAATAAATCTTCCATTTTTGCTTATTCTGTGTTAGTTACGCTCCAATATTGTATTGCGCAAAAAACAACTTTTTAAGGCGCATTAAACATTTATACTTTTGGTTTTTGGCATTGTCGGCGTTGGTATAACCAAATTCGGCAGCCAAAGCTTGCATATCCATTTTTTGAAGGTAGTAGCCTTCTAATAGACTTTTGCAAGGTTCGCCTAGGCTTTTAAGGGCTGTATCCATTATGGCATAGGCGGCATCGTGCTTAGCATGGGCTTCAAGGTCTTCATCCACTGAGATACTATCTTCCAAATTGTCAATCGGGTGCGAAAAGCGACCCTTTTGTTGAAGCCTTTTAAGCCATAGTCTGCGGCATACGGAATATACATACGTTTTAATTTGACAGGTTAAGACAAATGACTGGGTTTGTGCTTTCTCATATAGCGCAATCATTGCTTCCTGAAAAACGTCCTTTGCATCGTCATAAGATCCATTATTGGCCAAAATAAAGGTTTGAATGGTACTAAAATTCTCTTTATAGAGAAGTTCAATAACAGCCGAATCATTGTTAGCCAGCCCCTTTAATAATGCTTGTTCGTTGCTCGTAGCTTTCACTAATACTCCTTTTAATACACTTTAGGGTATAAAAGTAACCCAATATAGCTTGAAAATTTTTTTTTGAAAAAAAAATGGGTTTCACGGGTTACCTTTTTACCCCTTCCGGTATAAATAAGCACATTCATTCAAACAAAAACCCAATAAAATGAAAAAAGTATTCGCAATCTTAGCTGTAGTAGCTTTCGTAGCATGTAACTCAGGTGAAAACAAAGAAGCAACTGCAGACACAACTGCTGTAGACACAACTGCATCTGTATCTATGGATACAACTGCTGTTGATACAACTGGTGCTGCTGTTGATACAACTAAAGCTCCTAAGTAGTAAAACACTAACTAGATTGTTTAGGCCCTAAACGGTCAAAACTAGCTTGCCGGTTTCAACAATCTACAAGATTTTCATATGGCAAGCAATCGTAAATAGCCTTCTTGTTTCTACAAGAGGGCTTATTTTTTAGAAATATTACTATTGGTTTTTGTTATGAGGTGAGTGTTATGGCACTAAATAACTAAAGTTTGTTAGCTAAATATATTAGCGCATCTTGTTTTTTTCGCGTTTTATTTACCTATATTTGAAATGCAATGAAACAAATATTGTCAAATACCTGGTTTAGTTTCTATTACTATTACTTCTTTACCAAAAGGAGCCGGGTATTATATGTATTAGCGTAACAAAAACTTTTTACATACAATCCCGGCCAGTTGGCCGGGATTTTTTTTAAGGATATGCCAACAAAAAACAAAATATCAAGAAAGCCTGTAAATGACCTGGGTATTGCTATTCAGGGTTATGAAGGTAGTTTCCATCAGGTGGCGGCGCGTACTATTTTTGGTAAAGACGTGGCTGTTGTGCCTTGTGCTAATTTTAGGGAGTTGATAAAAAAAGCAGAAAATAAAAAAGAAACGGCGGGTGCCATGATGGCCATCGAAAACTCAATTGCTGGAAGTATTTTGCCCAACTATAATTTATTGCTTGGTTCTAAATTAAAAGTAACGGGCGAAGTGTATTTGTCGATTAGCCAAAATTTGCTCGTTAATAAAGGGGTTCGGTTATCTGACATTAAAGAAGTGCATAGTCATCCAATGGCGCTTTTACAATGTTTAGAGTACCTCGAAAAAAACAATTGGAAATTAGTAGAAACAGAAGATACGGCGCTAAGTGCAAAACACTTGCAGCAGCATAGATCTAAGCATGTGGCGGCAGTAGCTAGTAAATTAGCAGCCGAGCTTTTTAATTTGGATATTATTGGGCCAGATATTCAAACGCAAAAAAATAATTTTACTAGGTTTTTAGTATTGGAAAGAGCTACTGATGTTATAGAGGATGTGCTTGCGAATAAAGCTTCTATTTATTTTCAAACCAATCATACCAAAGGGGTGCTCGCTAAAGTGCTTACGCAAATTGCAAAGCACGATGTAAATTTATCTAAGTTGCAAAGCATGCCTATTCCTGGAAGTAATTTTAAATATGGTTTTTTTGCTGACATGGAATTTGACAGGCGTAAAAGATTAGATCAAGTACTTCAAGCGTTAACCGATTTAACAAATAGTGTAAGAATTTTTGGTATCTATCAAAAAGGTAAAATGCAAAAAGGATAGTAATGGAAATGAAATTAGCGGCAAGATTAGACGGTATTGGTGAATATTATTTTTCACAAAAGCTGCGTGAAATAGAGCAGCTCAATAAAGCGGGTAAACAAATTATCAACCTAGGTATTGGCAGTCCTGATTTGGCGCCACACCCAGAGGTGGTAAAGGCTTTGCAAGAAGCAGCTGCTCCAGATAATGTGCACGCCTATCAATCTTATAAAGGCTCGCCAGTGTTGCGTAATGCCATTTCTAGTTGGTATCAAAAATGGTATGGGGTTACTTTAGATCCTGACACAGAAGTGCTACCGCTTATTGGCAGTAAAGAAGGCATCATGCATATATGTATGACGTATTTAAATGCTGGTGATCAGGCGCTCATTCCTAACCCTGGTTATCCAACGTATCGTAGTGCTGTAAAATTAGCAGGTGGTGAACCCGTATATTACGATTTACCCCCCCGTGGAAATTGGGAGCCAGATTTATCAGCACTCGAAAAAACAGATTTATCTAAAGTAAAATTAATGTGGGTGAATTATCCGCATATGCCAACGGGGCAAGTTCCTTCAGATCATTTTTTTGAAGCACTTATTGCATTTGCAACCAAGCACCAAATATTAATTTGTCACGACAATCCATATAGTTTTATTTTAAATGAAACGCCCAAAAGTTTACTTGCTGTAAAAGGTGCCAAAGAAGTGGTGGTGGAATTAAATTCTTTAAGTAAAAGTTCTAACATGGCTGGCTGGAGAGTTGGCATGTTGGTCGGAAAAAAAGAACGTATCGAAGAAGTGTTGCGTTTTAAATCCAACATGGATAGTGGAATGTATTTGCCAATTCAACTGGCGGCTGCAAAGGCACTCAGCTTAGGTAAAGATTGGTATGATAGCATTAATGTTATTTATAAAACGCGTAGAGAAAAAGTTTTTGAACTACTCGACTTATTAAACTGTACGTATTCAAAAAAACAGGTAGGTATGTTTGTTTGGGCTAGTATACCGGATAACTATGCCGATGGCTTTGCTTTAAGTGATAAAGTGTTGTACGATGCCAATGTTTTTATTACACCTGGAGGTATTTTTGGAACGGGGGGTAATGCGTTTGTCAGAATTAGTTTATGTGCGCCTGTAGAGCGTTTTGAATTAGCTATCGAAAGGGTTAAACATGCAGGTATTGCATTATAAATTGTAGAACAATGATTGTAACGATAATTGGTACGGGTTTAATTGGTGGTTCCATGGCGCTTACTTTAAAAGAGAAGGGCTTTGCGGCAAAAGTGATTGGTGTAGATGCGAGTGAGCAACATTTGAACCAGGCGCTTGCATTGGGTATTATTGATGAAGCGCATTCTTTAAAAGATGCAGTTGCGCTCTCTGATTTAATTATTATTGCTACACCTATTAATGCTGCCGAAAATTTACTACCTCAAATACTTGATATCGCCATTAAGCAAGTGGTGATGGATGTAGGATCTACCAAAAAAAATATTTGTAAAATTGTTGAGGCGCATCCCAAAAGGGGCAGATTTGTTGCCACCCATCCAATGTGGGGTACCGAGTACAGTGGGCCGGAAGCAGCTGTTAAAAATGCCTTTACAGACAAGGCTACGGTTATTTGTTCTAAAGAAGCTAGCGACCCGGATGCTGCTGCCCTGGTGGAGCAGGTGTATCAGACCTTAGGAATGCACCTTTTGTACATGGACGCTGCTGCGCATGATGTACATGTTGCTTATATTAGTCATATTTCACATATAACATCTTTTGCCCTTGCCAACACCGTTTTGGAGAAGGAAAGGGAAGAAGACGCCATTTTTGAAATGGCAAGTGGTGGTTTTGAGAGTACGGTTCGCCTTGCAAAGAGTAATCCAAGTATGTGGGTTCCTATTCTCATGCAGAATAAAGAGAACGTTTTAGACGTTCTTAATGAACATATCTCTCAATTAAGAAAATTTAAGGCAAGCTTAGAAAAGGAAGATCCAGATTATTTGCTTGAATTAATTGAGAAAGCCAATGGAATAAAGCGGATTTTAAAATAGCCCGCTTTGTTAAAAACAGGCTTACAATAAATAAAAAACAGGCAAAGCACGACCTTATAAGTACCTTTGCCGCAAAATTTTTAATACATGACGACATTTGAAGAGTTGGGAATTGATGCAAGATTGATTCAGTCAACCACAGAATTAGGGTACGTGAACCCTACAGCAATCCAAGAACAAGCAATCCCGGTTTTACTTAGTGGAACCAAGGATTTTATTGGCTTGGCACAAACAGGTACAGGAAAGACAGCTGCATTTGGATTACCTCTATTACATATTATAGATGAAAAGGCAAAATATCCACAAGCACTCGTTGTTTGTCCTACCAGAGAACTTTGCATGCAAATTGTAAAGGAAATAGAAATATTTAAGAAATACATGACTGGTATTTCTGTAGTAGCCGTTTATGGTGGTACTTCTATTGGCTTACAAATTAGAGACTTAAAAAGAGGGGTGCAAATTATAGTGGCCACGCCTGGTCGTTTAATTGATTTGATTGAACGTAAAGCAATTAACCTAGAGCAAATACAATATGTTGTACTAGACGAGGCAGATGAAATGCTTAACATGGGCTTTCAGGATGATATCGAATTCATCTTAAAAAACACACCACAACGCGAAAGTACTTGGTTGTTTAGCGCTACCATGCCACCAGAAATTAGAAAGGTGAGCAAGCGTTACATGAAAGATCCTGTAGAAGTAACCGTTGGTAAAGTAAATACCTCTAATAAAAGTATTGACCACCAATATTATGTTACCTCGGCGCAACACCGTTACCAAACCCTTAAAAGAATCATTGATTTTAATCCGGGTATTTATGGTATCATTTTTACAAGAACTAAAATTGATGCGCAAGATATTTCTGAGCGTTTAACCCGCGAAGGTTATGATATTGATGCATTACATGGCGATCTCACCCAAGGCCAGCGTGATAAAGTTATGGGGCAGTTTAGAGATAAAACTTTACAACTCCTCATTGCCACAGACGTTGCTGCTAGAGGCATTGACGTGCAAGGTATCACACACGTTATCAATTACGAATTACCGGATGATGTAGAAATATACACGCACCGTAGTGGTAGAACAGGCCGTGCGGGTCTTCAAGGTATTTGTATTTCTATAGTGCATTCAAAAGAGATGTACAAGTTCAAGCAAATTGAACGTATCAACAATTCTAAGTTTTCTAAACTAGATATTCCAAGTGGTAAAGATGTTTGCCGCAAGCAATTTTTCTCTTTCATGGAAAAATTATTGTCTGCAGATATTAGCCACGGTGATTATGAAACATACGTACCCATGCTTGCAGAAAAATTTGCTGATGTAAGCAAAGAAGATGTGCTTAAGCGTGTGGCTGCCATGGAGTTTGACAGGTTCTTAAAATATTATGAAAACGCCGAAGACCTTAACCATAGAGATAAGGGCAGACGTGAACAAAGTGATGCGCCAGATCAAGCAAGACGTAGAGATGGTAGAGAACGTGATGGTGGTAGAGAACGTATCGGTGGAAGAGATCGTGACGGTGGAAGAGGCGATAATAGAAAAGAATTTGCAAGAGGTGGTGGTAATGGTTATAGCAGACTATTTGTAAACCTTGGTACCAAAGATGGTTTTTACAAAGCAAGTTTTTTACAATATATCTTAGACATGAGCGATCTTAAAAAAGAAGCTCTTGGTAGAATAGATATGAAGGATATGAACTCTTGGATCGAAATTGAGAAAGGTGCTGCTAAACAAATGGTGAGTGCCCTTGACGGGAAAAACTATAAGGGTAGACGCATTCGTATGAATGATGCTGATAGTGGTGGTGAGCGTAGACCAAGAAATGGTGAGTAATTTTTATACTGGTTAAATATTTTTATGGAGCAAGCAATCGAAACAAAAATAGGAGTGGAAGCGCTTCTACAAAAAAGACCCTTAATCATTTCTGGACCCTGCAGTGCAGAAACAGAAGAACAAGTTATTCAAACAGCTACTAGATTAGCAGCTACTGGTAAAGTGGATATTTTACGTGCAGGTATATGGAAGCCACGTACACGTCCAGGTAGTTTTGAAGGCATTGGTACTAAAGGGTTGCCTTGGTTGCAGCAAGCAAAAAAAGAATCTGGTTTACCAGTTGCCATTGAAGTTGCGACTGCTAAACAAGTAGAAGATGCGCTTCATTTTGGTGTTGATGTTTTATGGATTGGTGCAAGAACCACCGTAAACCCTTTTAGTGTGCAAGATGTGGCAGATGCTCTTAAAGGTGCTGATGTTCCAGTATTTATTAAAAATCCAATAAATCCAGATTTAGAATTATGGATTGGTGCTGCAGAGCGCGTTGCAAATGCAGGCATTAAAAATATTGGTCTCATACATCGAGGCTTTAGCTCTTATGGTAATACCGAATATAGAAATGCGCCCATGTGGCATTTGGCTATCGAAATGAAACGCCGTAATCCAGGCATGTTAATGATTAATGATCCTTCACATATTTGTGGTAGAAGAGATATTTTAATGGACGTTGCTCAAAAAGCAATTGACCTTGATTTTGATGGTTTAATTATTGAAAGCCATATTGACCCAGACAATGCTTGGAGTGATGCAAAACAACAAGTTACACCAGAGCGTTTAGGTGAAATGATTGGTTCTATTATATGGAGAACCGAAGAAATTGATTCTGAAGAACTCCATGCAGTAATGGAAAAAATGCGTCAGCAAATTAACCAACTTGATGATGAATTGTTACAACTCATTGGCCAACGTATGAAAGTTGCCGATAAAATTGGTCAGTATAAAAAAGACAATAACATTACCATTTTGCAAACCAATAGATGGAATGCTATTTTAGAACGCGCTTACGCAAGAGGTGAGAAGCTGGGTCTTGGCAAAGAATTCATTACCAAGTATTTTGATGCGGTGCATATGGAAAGTATCAACCATCAAAACAAAATCATGAATTCCTAAGCTTAGGAATCATGCATAATATGTTCGCGATGAAAAAAAAGGTTTTTCATTTTTCAGGTAAACCTGTTAACTATTATTTTGATGCTTCTTTTGATGCATTAAAAAACATTGTGCCCATCACATCATCTGTGATTATAACAGATGAAAATGTTTTTGAAGCCCATAAAAAAAAATTTAAAGGTTGGTCAACCATTGTTTTAAAGTCCGGTGAGCAGTATAAGGTACAGCAAACCGTTGATGTAGTTATTGATCAACTCATTGAACTCAGTGCCGATCGTCAAACCACTTTGATTGGAGTTGGAGGCGGTGTCATCACAGATATTACAGGTTATGTAGCAAGTATTTATATGCGCGGTATAGCAGTAGGTTTTGTGCCTACTTCTTTACTTGCCATGGTGGATGCTTCTATTGGCGGAAAAAACGGAATTGATGTTGGCGTATATAAGAACATGGTGGGCATTATTAGACAACCTGATTTTTTACTTTTTGATACGAGTTTTCTAAAATCATTGCCATTAACCGAATGGAAAAATGGCTTTGCGGAAATTATCAAGCATGGTGCTATTAAAGATGGCGCGTTAATTAAACAATTGCAATCGCATACACTTGCTAAATATAAAAAAGACTTGTCTTTAACAGCAAAATTAGTAGAGCGAAATGTAATGATTAAAACAAAAGTGGTACTTGCCGATGAGTTTGAAAAGGCCGATCGTAAACTTTTAAACTTTGGTCATACCCTTGGGCATGCACTAGAAAATACATACGAATTAAGTCATGGTCAGGCCATTAGTATTGGAATGACCTATGCCGCCGTAATTGCTGAGCAATTAATACATTTTAAAGGTAGAGATACATTAGTAGCATTATTAGAAAAGTATGGCTTACCAACCTACGCTTCTTTTAATATTTCAAAAGCTATTTCTATTTTGCAAAAGGATAAGAAAAAAACAAAAGATGCAGTGCATTACATTTTGTTAGAAAAACTAGGTAAAAGTGTTATACAAACCATTCCATTTGTAACACTAGAAAAAATATTAAAAGGAATTTAGTCATGATTAAAGCGCGCGTAACGCCTTCTGCAATTACTGGAACCATTACAGCACCTGCTAGCAAAAGTAGTATGCAACGTGCTTGTGCGGCTTCTTTAATGAGAAAGGGAACAACGGTTATTAAAAATCCGGGCGTTAGTAATGATGATTTAGCGGCTATTGATGTAATTCAAAAACTTGGTGCCGTTGTTACCAAACTTGAAAATGGAAATTTACATATTGTATCTGGCGGCGTAAACCCAGAGCGTGATACCATTTATTGTGGAGAGAGTGGACTTGGTATCCGAATGTTTACACCCATTGCTGCATTAAGTAGTTTTCCTATTACAATAACGGGTATGGGTAGTTTAACAAAGAGGCCCATGGACTTTTTTGATGAAATATTACCACAGATAGGCGTATCCATTTCATCGGATGCTGGCAAATTACCCTTGCACATTCAAGGACCCATTAGGCCTCAAAATATTACTGTAGACGGATCACTTAGTTCTCAATTTTTAACTGGCTTATTAATGGCTTATGGTGGTGCAGGTGCAAGTGATTGTACCATCACAGTTACCCATTTAAAAAGTAAACCATACATCGATCTTACACTTGCTGTTATGAATCATTTTGGTTGGAACGTAACATGTGTTAATCATGAACAATTTGTTTTTTCAGCACCAAATAATGCGCTTGACAATTCAATGATAACCTATCATGTAGAAGGGGATTGGAGTGGCGCATCATTTTTACTTGTGGCGGGTGCTATAGCTGGAGGCATCGTTGTAGAAGGGCTGGATCCATTTTCTACACAGGCAGATAAAGCAGTATTGCAGGCTTTAATTGATAGTGGTTGTCAAATTTCTATACAGCCTACAAAAATTGAAATTGCACCACTTCCTTTAAAAGCATTTCACTTTAATGCAACCGATTGTCCCGATTTATTTCCACCACTTGTTGCACTTGCCTCTTTTTGTGAAGGTAAAACAGTGATAGAAGGTGTGAGTAGACTCACCCACAAAGAGAGTGACAGGGCGCTAACATTACAACAAGAATTTGGAAAATTAGGAGTATCGATTGTATTGCAAGATGACCTCATGATTATAGAAGGTGGAAAGGGTGTTAGTGGAGGCATTGTTCATTCGAGACACGATCACCGCATTGCTATGGCATGCGCGGTTGCTGCATTAAAAGCTGATGGTGTTGTTGAAATTGAAGATGCAGATGCGATTAATAAATCATATCCTAATTTTTACAAAGACCTTTCGTATCTTACTGCAACGGTTGATTATAAATAAACAGCTTCCATAAATTTTATACCCATGAACAGTTTTGGACATTTATTTCGAGTACATATTTTTGGTGAATCACACGGCGCATGTGTAGGCATTACGATTGATGGATGTCCTGCGGGATTGCCACTACAAGAATCTGATTTTTTAGAAGATACCGAAAGAAGAAAAGGAGGTGTTCAAAAAGGGACTACACCGCGTAAAGAGGATGATTTGCCCATTTTTAAATCAGGCATTTTTAAAGGTTTTACAACTGGTGCACCAATCACTATTTTATTTGAAAATAACAATACTAGATCTGAAGATTATGATAAGCACCGAGAAGTGCCGCGTCCTGGTCACGCCGATTTTACTGCGCATGCAAAATATGGTGGCTTTGAAGATTATAGAGGCGGCGGACATTTTAGCGGCCGTTTGACCGTTTGTTTGGTAGCTGCTGGCGTGATCGCAAAAAAATTATTAGCAACAACGAAAGCTATTAAAGTTCAATCAACTATTGTAGAAATTGGTGGTGAAACAGATTTAGAAAAAGGCTTGCAAGTAGCCATTGATGCAAAAGATAGCATTGGTGGTATTGTAGATTGCACGGCTTCTAATTTACCGGTTGGCTTAGGAGAACATTTTTTTGATTCGCTCGAATCTATGTTATCGCATGCCGTATTTTCTATTCCTGCCGTAAGAGGTATCGAGTTTGGTACTGGTTTTACTGCTGCAAAAATGTTTGGCGTAAATCATAACGACGCTATTTTGGATGCTTCTGGTAAAACAAGCACCAACCATGCCGGTGGAATTGTAGGCGGGATTACCAATGGAAACGATCTTTATTTCAAAATTGCCATCAAACCTACCGCTTCCACGCCCAAAGAACAGCAAAGCTGGAACTGGGAGCGCAATATTATAGAGCCATTCTCCGTTAAAGGAAGGCATGATTTGTGTATTGCACTTCGAGTGCCTGTTGTTTTAGAAGCCGTAACTGCCATGGTTTTAGCAGATATGATGCTTCGGGCACAAAAAATGCCATTAATAATTAAGGATTAAACCTATGGATTCTAACTATATATACCATATTACTACTGCATCTGCTTGGGCTAAAGCTCAGGAGGATGGTGAATATGTTGCCGAAAGTTTAGCCATTGAAGGTTTTATTCATTGCAGTGCTGAGGCGCAGGTTGATGGAGTACTTGATAGATATTATAAAGGCCAAGCCAACCTTGTCAAACTTACGATTGATAAATCTAAAGTAGTTCATCCACTTATTTACGAGTTAGCTGGCTCTATTAATGAGGTTTTTCCGCACATTCATGGCCCCATTAATTTATCTTCTGTAGTTTTAGTTGAAAATATCTAAATTATTGGTTTACAATTTTTTGTAAAGCTTAATTTAAATTTTAAATGAACTAATTTTTATCCTTCCCGTTAATTTTTTATAAGATTTTGATGTTTTAGTAGTTTTTTTTATTGTAATACTTCTTTGAAAATCCTTTACTCGTTAACAAAAACAATCCCAATGGGGTGATTTATTAATGAAAATTGATAATTCTCGAATTTATTTAGATATTTTTAAGCTTGAAATTGGGCCAGTTTGGGTTCAAAAAGTGTCAAAAAAGGCTAATAAGTAGTTTTTACACCGATTGGGATAAATTAATACCTTAGTTTTTGATTAAATTTTTCTCAAAATCAGTTTCAGCGTGTATTTTTGCAATAATTAATAAAAAACTGTTTATGAAGAAATTTCTCTTTTCTTTAATCGTGATTGGCATGGCTGTTTCTGCTTCAGCGCAAACTACCCCAATCAGTTATAAAAAAAGACCGTCATTAGGATTTCATTTCCTTTTGCAAGACATGACAACTGCCGAGTTAATTGGTAAAAATTCTATGTCTTCTGTATTAACAAACAACCAATGGACTAAAATTAGAGATTTAGATCCTGGTATGTCTTTTCAATACGTAGAAGGGATTACTGATTACATTGATCTTCAAGTATCACTTGGTGCTTCTTTTGTAAGATATCCATTTTATGCAAAGTCTGGCGTTGCTGTTCCAGCTTCTAAAAAATTATTATTAGAAACAGACGCTGCCTTAAATATCAAATTATTAAAGGATAACCATTTCATGGTTCCTTACTTGACATTTGGTGTTGGTGCTTCTATGTATGGTGGTAAATATTTTGCTGCATACGCACCAGCAGGAATGGGCTTTCAATTTAATTTAGGAAATGACAATTTCTTAACTACAAATTTTGTGTACAAAGCTGCTATGTCATCTTTAGCAGTAAATCATATTGCTTATAACATTGGTATCGTTTCTCCATTTAAGGATAGACCAGAGCCTGTTAAAGTTACACCTCCACCACCACCAGCTCCTGAAAAGGATTCTGATAATGATGGTATCGTAGATAGCAAAGACAAATGTCCTACTGTTGCAGGTGTTGCAAAATATGATGGTTGTCCAGTACCTGATACGGATAACGATGGTGTGAATGATGAAAATGATAAATGCCCAACTGTAAAAGGTTTAGCTAAATATCAAGGATGTCCAATCCCTGATACTGATAAAGATGGTATCAATGATGAAGAAGACAAATGTCCTACAGTAGCTGGTGTTGCTCGTTACCAAGGTTGTCCTGTACCTGATACAGACAATGATGGTGTTAACGATGAAGAAGATAAGTGTCCTACAATTGCTGGGGTTAAGGAAAACAATGGTTGTCCTGCAATCAAGCAAGAAGTTTCTAAAGTTGTTGCTGAAGGTGCTAAAAAAATCACTTTTGCAACTGGTAGTGCTAAATTAGCTTCAAGTTCTTTTAAAGGATTAAATAAAGTAGCTAAAGCGTTAAACGATGATGCGAACTTAAAATTATCTATCGAAGGACATTGTGATAACACTGGTTCTGATGCTATAAACGATCCATTATCTGAAAATCGTGCTAAGAGCGTTCAAACTTACCTTACTTCAAAAGGTAAAGTAGATGCTGCTAAAATTAGCGTTGCTGGTTTTGGTTCTAAGCAACCAATTGAAGATAACAAAACTTCTAAAGGTCGTACTGCTAACAGAAGAGTAGAATTAAAATTACAATACTAATACGTATTTAATAATCGATATTAAAAGAGCTGCCTTACGGCAGCTCTTTTTTTTTGGTCAAAATCTATAGTGGATCCACATTGATTACTTTACTCACCGATCTATATCTTTTATTGGTTTGCAGTATCATTATTTGTTGTTGCAACCTATTTTTAAATGTACCAATACTAACTTGTTGTTTTGGGATCTTACAAAGGAGCTCCCACAAATATTGGTTTCTAATTCTATCAACAAGGGGTTGTGCTGGCCCAGTAATATATTTTCCATACGAGCTACTTAAACCGCGCATTAATATATTAGCGGCTTCTTCTGCTATGTTTTTATCTACGTGCTTGCACGTAATAAGTATGATACGGGAAAAAGGAGGATAATTAAAGGCTTGCCTGTTGTGTATTTCAAAATCAAATAAAGCAGGATAGTTGTGCCCTTGCACAAATTGTAATACTGGATGGTTGGCCTGGCTTACCTGAATGAGTACTTTGCCTTGATCATCTTTACGTCCCGCGCGGCCACTTACTTGCTCCATCAGTTGATAGGCTTTTTCATTGACCCTAAAATCTGTGAAGCTTAATATGCCATCAGCGTCAATAATACCCACTAGATTAACGTGTTCAAAATCGAGCCCTTTTACCACCATTTGTGTTCCTACCAATATATCAATAGCGCGTTGTTCAAATAATTTTATAAGTGCGTCGTGTTCATTTTTTCCTTTTACGCTATCGTGATCCATACGTGCAATGCGTGCATTTGGTAAAAGTTCCGATAAGAGTTCTTGTATTTGCTCGGTACCAAAATTCTTTTGTGTAAACTGGTTGCTGCCACATGCTGCGCACTGATGCACAACCGGATAATTGCTGCCACAGTAATGGCAGGTTAACGTATTTTTTGCTTTATGATAGGTGAGGGTTACGTCACATTGTTTACACTGTGGAATCCATCCACAGGTATCACAAATCATATAGGGTGCATAGCCTCTTCGGTTCTGAAATAAGATCACCTGTTTATTTTTGGCAAGGGTTTCTTGAATGGCCTCAATAAGAGGTTCTGTAAGTGCTACTTTTCCTTTTTTAGGTAATTTTTGAACGTTGATAATATCAATGGTAGGCAGTGTTGCTGCGCCAAAGCGTTCTTGTAATGTAACAAGGCCAAATTTATGTTGAAGCGCATTGTAATACGATTCTATAGAAGGCGTTGCGCTGCCTAATAACACTTTGGCATTAAAAAGTGTAGCATAATATATAGCTGCGTCTCTTGCATGGTATCGCGGAGCTGGGTCTTGTTGTTTATAGGAAGGGTCATGCTCTTCATCTGCTATAATAAGCCCTAAATTTTGAAATGGTAATAATAGGGAAGACCTTGCACCTAGTACAATTTTTATTTGCCCCGAATTTACTTTGTTCCAAATTTCAACGCGCTCGTTTGCATTAAATTTAGAATGATAAATAGCAATTTTGTCGCCAAAATAATATTGTAAACGGCGTATCATTTGCGCCGTTAAAGCAATTTCTGGAAGCATGTATAATGCCTGCTGATCCTTTGCTATAATTGCTTCTATGAGTTTTATATAAATCTGCGTTTTACCACTAGCTGTTACACCATGTAGTAAGCAAACGGGTTTTGTATCAAATAATGTAAGAAGGTTATTGTACGCATTTGTTTGTGCTTCAGATAGGGTATAGGTATTTTCTAATTCGGCATTATTAATTCCATAATTAAAACGGTCAACGGCCTTTTTTTCGGCAATTAAAATTCCTTTTTCAATAAGTCCTTTTAATTGTGCTGCATTCGCACCTGCTTTTTTTAATAGTTCTGATTGGATAACCGTATCCTGTGTTTTTTGTAAATGGATAAATGCAAGTAGCAGTTCCATTTGTTTAGGTGCTTTTGTCCAATTGTTTAAAAGCGTTTCTATACTTGCTTCGCTTCTATAGGTTTCCGATAAACGAATAAAGGTTTCTCTTTTTGCTTTGTATTTATCTTTTAAGGCTTCCCAAATAAAACAAACCTCTTTTTCGATAAGTTTTTTTATGAGCGGATACACATGTGAACTGTCAACCAGTTGTTGCACTTCAGAAAGCCTCAAATCTTTTTTGATGTGTAGTGCTTCGGCTACCAAATATTCGTTATCGGTTAAATCAGAAAAATCGAGTGTCCTGTCTTCATTCCAAATTAAAATACTTTCGCTGGTTAATTTTAAATTGGCCGGAACAGCAGCTTGCATCACTTCACCTTCGGTACACATATAATAGGAAGCTATCCATTCCCAAAATTCCAATTGTGTAGGATGTAAAATGGGCGTTTCGTCAATTACTTGTAAGATTTCTTTGGGTTCAAAAGCTGCAGGCTTTTCGAGGGTAATTTTTTTAATGATGCCTGCATATTTTTTGTTTCGTCCAAGTAGTACTTCTACTCTAATACCAGGGCTTACAAGTGCCTGAAACCTAAGTGGGATGGCCCATGTATAGTTTTTAGGTAAAGCAAGTGGTATAATAATTTCTGCAAACAAGGGGCCAATTTTGTGCTAAAATACGCTTAAAATGGTTGGGTATTTGCGGTATCTTTTTAGACCTTCCTCCATTTGTTTGTATGCCTTTTCTTTTAAAGCTGGAAGGTCTTCTATGGTTAAACCAGCCACTGAAATATCGGCTAAGTAAACCACCCTGCTTTTACCAGGTGTCATAGAAAATAAAGTGCTAAAATGCATGCGCTCGATGGTGTCAATAAACAAAAGGGGTTTGATGGGGGTTTGTGTTTCTATGGCAATTCTAAAGGCACCATCAAAAAATGATTTAAGGGGTTGTTCCGATTCGTTAAATGTTCCTTCTGGAAAAATAAATATAGAAAGGCCATCTGTGATAGCTTGTTTTAATGCCCGTACACTTTTTGATCTTCTTTCTGGGCTACTTCTATCAACTAAAATAACAGCTTCTTTATAAATCCAACCAAAAACCGGAATTTTTGAAGATTCGTATTTACCCAATATACGAAGTGGGTTATGGGCAATTAATACAATGGGTGGAATGTCCATGTAGGAATTGTGATTGGCAATAAAAATGTATTGCTGGCTTTTTTCATGTTCTATTTCATGAATTTCTTGGTGCCTTACCCCTAAAAAAATATACCATACCCTTCCCCAAATCATGCATAAATTATAAATTATATTACCGCCTGTTACCCTTCCTAAAGGGAGCGATAAAAACACAAAAGGCATTACAGCTAGCATTACCAGAACAAAGGTAAGTAAGGCGTAAATGCTATAGATGAACCTGATTGTTTTAACAGCCGTTTTCATAGCTGCTAACTTAAGCAATATTCTATTAACGGCATTAAAAATGGCGGCCAATTAGATTGGACCGCCACTTTTTTCGATTGCTTGCTATATGTGAACTATTAAAACGCGTATACTGCGGCTAGCACAAAGTTTGATGCACTGCTAGCGGTTCCTGTTTTTGTATTAAATAAGGGTGTATTACCACCATCCATTCTATATTCAGGAATAAGGGTTAGTTTTTTTACTTTAATCTTACCAGATAGAGTTGTGGCATTAACATTGCCAAGGCCTAATGGATTTATTTTTCTGTCGCTAAAAAAGTCTTCTCTAAGGGTCAATACAAATTTTTCTGAAATATCATAATTTACATAAAATGCATTTGAACACCAACTGCTTGAAGTTGAACCCATTTTTTGTTGGTTGATACTGCCATCAAATGCTGCACTTATTTTATTAGATAAAGTGGCTAGTAAAACCACATTGTATTGTGTGGTAACATCGCCTTGAACAAAATTGAAATATCCTTTTAATTTATCATTGCTTGTAGAAGAACTAAATTGAGCAATGATGTATTTTGGTTTACCCTTAAAACTTGAATAGTCGGTGGGGTCAACAAGGCCCACCATAAGTGTCGATTTTCCTCCTAAAGAAACATCTGCTTTAAAACCTGTATGAAAAAATGGACCGTAAGAAAATCCATAAGACATACTATAGTTTCTATTGCTGGTTGCATCTAATAATTCGTAACCTACATGGGTGGAAAATTTACCCGCAGTTAATTTTAGTATATCAGATACTGCATAAGAGAGTGTGGCTTGTTTGATGTTGTTTAAAACATCGTGATCGTTATAGGAGAATTCATCAGCTCTTTTTCCTGCACCTACATCAAGGGTAGCTGTAAATTTCCCCAATGTTTGGTCAATTTTTACACTCGCCATTCCAAGTTTAAAAGCATTGTAAGAATTGGTAAAACTTGTTAAGTTGTTATTACTTCCGCCACCATCTTTTGTTAATGCTCTATAATACCCATCTACATATGCGGTAATTGTAGTGGATGATTTTTTAGTACTATCTTTTTGAGCAAAAGCTGGAACAAGGTTGCAACAAATTGCACTCGCAATTAGAATTTTCTTTAACATTGTATTGGTTTTTAGTTAACTAGGGGTACAGTCTTAAATTCTGGTCAGAGAATTTATACAAGACTGTACCTTTTTTATTTATATTTTATGTGGGTTTCTACCATATTTTTCATCGTGTTGTGAAGCATCTAAACCAATTTCTTCTTCTTCTTGGCTAACACGTAATGGAAGCATTAAACTAATTATTTTAAATATAAGCAGAGATACTAAAAAGCTATACGCTACAACAATTACAAGCGCTTTTACCTGTATAATAAAAAATTCGGTGTTACCATATAACAAACCTTCTGCACCTGCTCCATTAACCGTTTTTGTTGCAAAAACACCAGTCATTAGCATACCAACCATACCGCCAACTCCATGACAAGGAAATACATCTAACGTATCATCAAGCTTAGATTTTGATTTGTAGTATACTGCTAAGTTTGAAATGATGGCAGCAACAAATCCAATAAAAATACTTTGTGGTACTGCAACAAAACCAGCAGCAGGTGTTATCGCTACTAGGCCTACTACAGCGCCAATACAAAAGCCAAGTACCGATGGTTTTTTGCCACGCATGACATCAAAAAACATCCATGATAATCCTGCAGAGGCTGCGGCTGTATTTGTTGTAGCAAATGCTGTAACTGCAAGTGCATTAGCACCAAGTGCAGATCCAGCATTAAAGCCAAACCAACCAAACCACAATAAACTTGTGCCAATTAATACATAAGGAATATTTGCGGGAGGAATTTCCCTGTGTTCTAAATGTGCTTTTCTTCGTTTTAAAATAAGCGCACCTGCTAATGCGGCACAGCCTGCCGAAATATGAACCACAGTGCCTCCAGCAAAATCTAGTGCGCCCATCTTAAATAAAAATCCTTGTGGGTGCCAAGTCCAATGTGCAATAGGTGCGTATACGAAAAGGCTAAATAAAACTATGAATAATATATACGAAGTAAACTTGACTCTTTCAGCCACTGCGCCCACAACTAAGCCTGGTGTGATGATTGCAAACATGAGTTGAAATAGTGCAAATAAACCAAGTGGGATAGTAGGGGCTAAGCTCCATGGTGCACCGCCGTTAATACCTTTCATAAATAAGTGCGTCATTGGATTACCTATAAAACCTCCAAGAGATTCACCAAAGCATAAACTATAACCAACCGTAACCCAAATGATGGTAACCACACCAGTTGCTACCACACTTTTTATCATGGTAGAAATCACATTTTTACGGTGTACCATGCCGCCATAAAAGAAGGCCAGTCCAGGGGTCATTAAAAACACTAAAGCCGTTGCTACAATTATCCAGGCAATATCTGCTCCGTTGTAAACACCTGCTTTGTCTTCAAAGCTTAATTCCGGCGGGGCAAATATGGCTAGTATAGCCACAATTAATAGAACCAAAAAGGGTGCTACATTGTAAACGTTTAGTTTTTTCTGATACATAAATAAATAGTATTTAATTATAATATAATAATTACATGACTAAATTACCATAAATATAACATCACACTATAAAATATATAAACATATTATTAGTTTTAATGTGAATAGTGTTTTGAAGATAATTATTCGAAAATGGATAAAATCCTATAAAAATGTAATAAAAAAGCCTGATTTAATAAAAAATCAGGCTTTGAATATATTATATTATAAAATTAATTATATATTAATTAAGTAGCTTTTGTCTTTAGATTCCAATGAAGAAGTGCCCATTAGGTATTCATCCACTTTTCTTGCACACTCTCTACCTTCACTAATGGCCCATACAACCAGAGATTGACCTCTTCTAGTATCACCTGCAGCAAACACCTTGTGAACACTTGTATTATAATCAGATTCATTGGCTAATACATTGCCTCTTGCATCTAGTTCTAACCCTAAATCCTGAATAAAGCCTTTGTGTTGCGGGTGTAAAAAGCCCATGGCTAAAAATGCCTTTTGACAAGGGATAATTCTAGTAGTTCCATCCATTTCTTCAAATCTGGCTGGCTTATCGGGTGTTGATGCATTCCAAGCGATATCTACTAGTTCAATGCCTGTTAGTTTACCTGCTTCTCCAATAAAACGTTTGGTTAATACTGCCCATTCTCTATTGGAACCTTCTTCGTGTGAGCTAGACGTTTTTAGTGTCATAGGGTAGGTAGGCCAAGGCATCATATCTGTTCTGGAAACAGGTGGCTTTGGCATGAGTTCTAACTGTGTAACAGACGTTGCACATTGTCTATTAGAAGTACCCACGCAATCACTTCCTGTATCGCCACCGCCAATAACAACAACGTTTTGACCTGTTGCAAGTATGGGTTGTTCAACAACCTCTTTATTACTTACTCTTTTGTTTTGTTGCTTTAAAAAATCCATGGCAAAATAAATACCTTCTAAATCTCTTCCTGGAATATCTAAATCTCTTGGAATGGTAGAACCCGCTGCAATGACAACTGCATGGTGTTCATTAATAATATCAGCAATATTTATATTAACACCCACATTGCTATTGCATTTAAAAGAAATGCCTTCTTGTTCTAATAATTTTACACGTCTATCAATCACCCATTTTTCTAATTTAAAATCGGGAATACCATATCGTAACAATCCTCCAGGTGCATCATCTCTTTCAAATACAGTAACATGATGACCTGCATAATTTAATTGTGCAGCAGTAGCAAGTCCAGCAGGGCCTGATCCAATTACAGCAATTTTTTTACCTGTTTTAATGTTTGGATTTTTGGGTTTGACAAAACCTTTATCAAAAGCAATTTCAATAATATGCTTTTCAATTTCTTCGATGGTAATTGCCGGTTGATTGATGCCAAGCACGCAGGCGCTTTCGCAAGGAGCAGGACAAATACGTCCAGTAAATTCAGGGAAATTATTGGTAACACTTAATAGTTCGTATGCTTCTTCCCAATTGTTATTATAAACGGCGTCATTAAATTCTGGAATAATATTTCCCAAAGGACATCCATTATGACAAAACGGAACGCCGCAGTTCATGCATCTTCCTGACTGCTCATTTAATTTTTGATCAGAAAAACGTTCTACAAATTCGTTGTAGTCTTTAACTCTTTCCTGTGGAGCTCTTTTATTTGGAAGCTCTCTTGTAAATTCAATAAATCCGGTAGGCTTACCCATCTATAAAAAAATTTAAATCGCTTTTTGATTGTTTTTTTCTTTTTGTAAGAGTACTGCTTTGTAATCTCTTGGAAACACTTTTACAAAATGTGCTAATTGATGTTCAAAATCAGATATAATAAATGCGCCAACCTTACTTCCTGTTAAAGCTGCGTGCTCACCAATCATTTGATGCAAATACTTTTTATCTGATGCATCTAATGGATCTAGATCCACCATTTCTGTGTTGCATTTATCAGCAAAATTACCAGCAGTGTCATAAATGTATGCGATACCGCCACTCATGCCCGCTGCAAAGTTTCGACCTGTTTCTCCTAAAATAACTGCTTTACCGCCCGTCATGTATTCGCAACCATGGTCTCCAACACCTTCAACTACCACCTGAGCACCAGAGTTTCTTACGGCAAAACGTTCGCCGGCTTTACCTCTAATAAATGCGGTACCAGCCGTGGCGCCATAGAGTGCAACGTTTCCAATAATGCTGTTGTGCTCTGCAACAAATTGAGCTTGCTTGCTTGGATAGATAATGAGTTTAGCACCGCTAAGTCCTTTACCAAAATAATCGTTGGCATCACCTTCAATTTCTAGGGTAACACCTTTTGTATTAAACGCACCAAAACTTTGGCCAGCGGTTCCTATAAACGAATAATGAATGGTTCCATCAGGTAGCCCAGCAGCTTTATAATTTTTGGTGATTTCGTTCGATACAATCGTGCCCGTTGTTCTATCAATATTGGTAATTGGAAAAGATGCTTTAATTTTTGTGCCACTTGCAATGGCGTCTTTTGCAGCGTCTAATAATTTCCAATCTAGTACATTCGAAAGTTCATGATCCTGCGCTTCTTGTTTGTATAAACCAGTAGAAGCGTCTGCAGGTTCTTTGTATAAAATACTTGATAAATCTAATTTGCTATATTTCCAATGGGTAATATCGTCGCGCATTTCAAGTGCATCTACTTGACCCACCATTTCATCAATGGTTTTAAAACCTAGTTCCGCCATTATTTCACGGAGTTCCTGCGTAATAAATGTAAAGAAGTTGACAATATGGTCTGGATTACCCGTAAAACGTTTGCGTAATTCTGGATCCTGTGTTGCAACGCCAACAGGGCAGGTGTTTAAATGACATTTGCGCATCATTATACAACCTTCTACAATAAGTGCAGCGGTGGCAACGCCCCATTCTTCGGCGCCAAGTAGCGTAGCAACTGCAATGTCTCTACCTGTTTTCATTTGACCATCTGCTTGTACCGTAATTCTAGAACGTAATTTATTTTTTACTAGTGTTTGATGCGTTTCGGCGAGGCCAAGTTCCCAAGGAAGTCCAGTGTGTTTAATAGAACTAATAGGAGAGGCGCCCGTGCCACCATCATGCCCTGCAATTAATACCACGTCTGCTTTTGCTTTGGCGACACCGGCAGCAATGGTTCCAACGCCTGCTTTTGATACAAGCTTTACGTTAATGCGTGCTTCTCGGTTAGCGTTTTTTAAATCAAAAATTAATTGAGATAAATCTTCGATCGAATAAATGTCATGGTGCGGTGGTGGTGAAATCAAGCCTACACCTGGTGTTGCATTTCTTGTTTTACCAATCCAATCATCCACTTTATAGCCTGGTAATTGACCACCTTCACCAGGCTTAGCACCCTGTGCCATTTTAATTTGGATTTCGTCGGCTTCCGTTAAATAATAACTATCAACACCAAATCTTGCACTAGCAACTTGCTTGATAGAAGAACGCATAGAATCACCATTTTCAAGAGGTGTGTAACGCTTTTCGTCTTCTCCACCTTCGCCTGTGTTACTCTTGCCGCCTAAACGGTTCATGGCTATGGCAAGTGTCGTATGTGCTTCCCAAGAAATAGAACCAAACGACATAGCGCCTGTTGCAAAACGTTTGTAAATATTTGCTGCAGGTTCTACTTCATCTATAGAAATGCTTGGCCTAACTTTTTTAAATTTAAATTGACTGCGAAGGGTGGTTGCTTTTTCAGATTGATCGTTTATAAGTCTTGCATATTTTTTATAAACGTCAAAATCGTTAGACTTGGTAGCGTGTTGTAATAAGTGAATGGTTTGTGGATTAAACAAATGGAATTCACCTTTGCGCTTCCACTGATAAACACCACCAACAGTAAGTCTATTAACAGAAATTTGTTTTTTAGGAAATGCAAAATAATGTTTGGCCATGATTTCTTTTGCCATTTCGTCAAGTCCCATGCCTTCTATACGGGATGTTGCACCAGTAAAGTAGGTGTCTACTACTTTTTTATTAAGTCCAATGATTTCAAAAATTTGTGCTCCCTGGTAAGACTGTAAAGTAGAGATGCCCATTTTTGAAAAGACTTTTAAGAGTCCATCATTAACTGCTTTGATATAATTCTTTTTGAGCTTGTCAATTTCTAGGGTAGTGTCAATAGCGCCAGAAATTTTCATATCTCTAATGCTAGATAGCGCCAGATAAGGATTGATTGCAGTAGCTCCAAAAGCAACAAGGCATGCAAAATGATGCACTTCCCAAATGTCACCAGCTTCTACTATAATACCTACCTGACCACGGTATCCTTTTCTAATAAGATGATGGTGGATTGCTGCTGTAGCAAGTAAAGATGGGATAGGTGCATGATCTGAGTCGACGGCTCTATCTGTTAAAATAATAACTTCAAAACCATCTTCTACGGCGTCTACTGCATAGCGGCATAATCTATCCAATCCTGCTTTTAAAGAACCTGGTTTATTGTCCGCTCTAAAATAAGTTTGAAGTGTTTTAGCTTGGAAAATGCCAGTATCTATACTTCTAATTTTTTCTAAATTGTGGTTCGTAAGTATGGGGTGTTTTAACGCAACGCAGTGACATGCAAGTGGATCTTCCGATAAAATATTTGCATTGCTTCCTGCAAATGATGCAAGTGACATAACCATTCGCTCTCTGATAGGATCGATAGGTGGGTTGGTTACCTGTGCAAACAATTGTTTAAAATAACTACTTACATGTTGTGGTTGATCACTTAAAATAGCAAGCGGTGTATCGGTACCCATAGAGCCAATAGGTTCTTTGCCATCGATGGCCATAGGAGCAATGATGGTATTTAAATCTTCGGTAGAATATCCAAATACTTTTTGGTATTTAAAAACTTGATCGGGCTCAAGGTGTGTAAACATCACGCGTGGCTCAGGAAGTTCTTCTAATTTAATTTTATATTGGTTAAGCCAATCACCATAAGGTTGTTGACTACAAATTTTTTGTTTTAATTCGTCGTCACTGATGATACGACCTTGCTCCATATCTACTACAAACATTTTTCCAGGTTGTAGTCGTCCTTTTTCTATAACGGTAGAAGGATCAATCGGAAGCACCCCTGTTTCTGATGCCATAATTACACGGTCATCATTTGTTACGCAATAACGTGAAGGTCTGAGTCCGTTTCTATCCAGTGTGGCACCAATCATGTTACCATCTGTAAATGAAATAGAAGCTGGGCCATCCCATGGTTCCATAAAACATGCATGGTATTCGTAAAATGCTTTTTTAGTAGCATCCATGCTTTCGTTGCCATCCCAAGCTTCTGGAATAAGCATCATCATTACGTGTGGTAAAGATCTGCCGCTCATAAACAATAGCTCAATCATGTTGTCGAGGCAGGCAGAGTCGGATTGTCCTGATGTTACAATAGGCAATAACATGTCCATTTCTTCTTTGGAAAAGTTAGGTGTATTAAAACCTTTTTCACCGGCACGTAACCAGTTTAAATTTCCTTGAAGGGTATTAATTTCGCCATTGTGGGCAATGTACCTGAACGGTTGTGCTAATTTCCAAGATGGGAAAGTGTTGGTGGCAAACCTGGAGTGTACCAGTCCAAATGCAGACACCACGCGTTTATCATTCAGGTCTAAGAAATAATTACGCACCTGTAAACTAGTGAGTTGTCCTTTGTAAATAATGGTTTTAGAAGAAAGTGATGTGATGTAAAAACCTATCTCATCTTTTTTGATGCTATTGGTTATCGTATGGGAAGCGTAATTTTTGAGTACAAATAATTTACGTTCAAATGCTTCGGGTGAATCTATCGTATCGGGACATTTGATAAATACATGCTCCATACAAGGTTCTACCGAAAGTGCTGTTAAGCCAATGTCTTTTGTACTAACGGGTACTTTACGATAGGTGATAATTTCGAGTCCTAATTTTTCGGCAGCTCTGTCAAATATTTCACGACATTCTTCTTTTAACGCATTGTCTTTTGGAAAAAATAAAACACCTACCGCATATTGACCATAGTCTGGTAAATGAGCGCCTAGTGCCATACATTCATCAAAGAAAAATTCGTGCGGAATTTGAATCATAAGTCCTGCACCATCACCTGTATTTTTTTCGAAGCCGCAAGCACCGCGGTGTTCCATGTTTTCTAAAACAGTTAATGCGTCAGATATATGCTGATGAGACTTAATGCCTTTGATATTGGCAACAAAACCGATGCCGCAAGCATCATGTTCAAAAGCGGGGTCATACAACCCCTGGTTGTTTGTAGAAACAATCATGTGAAACCGAAGTTAAAGGTCAGGAATAAAGCTATGTATGGCAGGCAATCGTAGATTGAAAATAATTAAAAATTTGATAACATTTAAAACGAGATTTCACCAAGTAATAAACAGTAAAACAAACAAACGATAGTTTATTAATTACTGATTGATGTAAACGAAATAATTTGATGGAAAATCAAAACTGATTTCAGACATGATGGATGTTGGAAAAATTCCATATATAGTGCTTCCTGTTCCAGTCATCGATGCATATACAGCACCATTGTTGTAGAGTGTTGCTTTAATATTTTGTAGCTCGGGTAATGTTTTAAAAATAGGTGCTTCAAAATCATTGATGAGCGAATCCTTCCAAGTATTGATGGGTAAATTTAAAATATCAGGTATTTGTGTGCTTGGCTGATTGGGTGTAATGAATGAGAATGCCATTTTAGTAGATATGGCAATGCCCGGATTTAAAATTACAATGTTATACCCATCTAGGTTAACATATGTAGGTGCAAGTATTTCGCCTCTTCCTGTTGCAAATGCTGGGCTATTTAAAATAAAAAATGGACAATCACTACCTAGCGTTAATGCGTACTGCATGAGTTTCTCCTCTGGTAATTGTAAATTAAAAAGTTGGTTTAGCAGTGTAAGTGTAAATGCGCCATCTGCCGATCCGCCTCCAAGTCCTGCACCCATTGGAATTTTTTTGTGCAAATGCATTTTTATGTTTGGGATATCAGGATAGTCCTTTTTTAACAACCAATAAGCTTTGCAACATAAATTGTCTGAAGTATCTCCATGAATGACTAAGCCAGAACTTGTAAAAGTAAGGGGCTCCGTAGTATGTGCGTCTGCAATAATGATTTCTAATGCATCCGTTAATGTGAGTGGATAAAAAACGGTTTCAAGTGCATGAAAACCATCTTCTCTTTTTTGGGTGACACGTAACCCTAGGTTGATTTTGCAGGGAGGGAAACAAATCATTTAGTTTTCCTTTTATGCATCTCATCGCGAATCGCAATAGCTCTTATATAATCTTCATTTTCTAACACTTCTTGCAGTAACTTTTCAAGTGCTATTAAATCTAGTTTGGTAATATCATCTTGATCTTTGAAGGGTTGCTCCCCGCCAACGGCTTCTATTTTTTGTTTACTTACACCACCTTCATCCATTAAGATGCCAGCGTTATCTAAGATATGTTCGTAGGTGTAAATAGGGCATCCAAAACGAACGGCTAATGCTAGGGCATCAGAAGTACGGGAATCAATTTCGATGGTATCATGATCTGTAAAGCAAACCAGTTTGGCATAAAAAATGCCTTCCTGTAAATCGTTGATAATAATCTCTTGAAGCTCTACATGAAAAGCCGTCATGAAGTTTTTAAGTAAATCGTGGGTGAGGGGTCTACTAGGGTGCATGTCTTCTAATGCCACGGCAATAGCCTGCGCTTCAAAACCGCCAATCACAATAGGAAGCCTTCTAGTGCCACCACCCGCTTCACCTAGTACAACGGCATAAGAATGCGATTGGGTAATGCTATGGGAAAGGGCTACTATTTCGAGTTCTATTTTTTTCATAGACAGCACGAAATTAATTCAAAATAAATACAATTGAACAGAAGGCGTATAAAAACTAAGCCGAGGCTTTCATTTTTTTAATCGCTTCGGTTAATTTAGGTACCACTTCAAATGCGTCACCTACAATACCATAGTCGGCAGCTTTAAAAAACGGTGCTTCAGGGTCTTTGTTAATCACCACAATGGTTTTACTTCTGTTCACGCCAGCAAGGTGCTGGATAGCGCCAGATATACCAATGGCAATGTATAAGTTAGGAGCAACCTGCACACCTGTTTGACCCACGTGCTCGTGGTGAGGACGCCAATGTGCGTCGCCAACGGGTCTAGAACATGCTGTAGCAGCGCCAAGCTCTTTAGCGAGGTCTAGTAAAATCCCCCAGTTTTCGGGGCCTTTTAAGCCACGGCCACCACTTACTACAATGTCCGCTTCTGTCAAGGATACTTCTCCGCTTGTTTTATTAACGGCTGTAATTTTTACATGGCCTGGCGTTACAGGAAAATCTATTGGGGTAGTGGTTGCAGTTGCCGCAGCACCACCTGCAACCTTATAACTATTAGGGCTAATAGCAATAATTTTTACGGCTGTTGAAAGGGAAACATTGGCGAATGCTTTTCCAGAAAACACAGATTTTTTTACAACAAATCCCGCGCTTGTATTGGGCAATGCAATAGCACCTGTTACAAGTCCTGCTTTTAATAGTGCAGATACACCAGCACACAAAGCTTTACCCGTTTGGTTGTGTGAAAATACAATTGTGGTAGCGCCCACTTTTGTAGCAGCAGCAGCAATTATTTTTACAAATACTTGTGCATCAAAATTTGAAAGTGCCCCATCTGATATTTGATAAATATTTTTTAGGTTGTATTGTCCCAGTGCACTTAGGTCTTCGGTAACGGAGCCTAATAATAAACCGTGTACTTCGGTGCCTAACTGAGTAGCCAAAGTAGCGCCATATGAAATGGCTTCTAATGTGCTTTTTTTAATTTGATTGTCTTGATGATCTATATATACGAGTACCATAATAATAATATTGGAATAAATTAAATAGCTTTTGCTTCTTCATGTAATAAACGAACAAGTTCTTCTACGTTATCTGCGCTCACCAGTTTTACGCCTGCCTTAGGAGCAGGAAGTTCAAAACTTTCGATATTCGTTAAAGTATCTGCTGCAGCGGGTTCTAGCACTTTAAGTGGTTTGGTACGTGCAGCCATAATACCGCGCATATTGGGTATTCTTTGTTCTGCAACACCTTTTTGACAACTCACAACGACAGTACTATTCACCGTTAGAACTTCTTCTCCGCCTTCAATTTCTCTAGTGATCGTAGAAGTATTTTCTTCTATAGAATAGGATGTCACTAATGATAAATAAGGAGTATCTAAAATAGCTGCAAGCATACCGCCCACGCTAGCGCCATTGTAATCGATGGTTTCTTTTCCAGTAAAAATTAAATCATATTTTTCGGTGCTGGCAACTGCTGCAATTTGAGCGGCAATATAATAACTATCTGAACTATCTGCGTTGATGCGAATGGCTTCGTCTCCACCAAGTGCGAGTGCTTTTCTGATAATAGGTTCTGCATCTGCACCACCCACGGTAATTAAATGAATCGTAACACTTGGGTCTTTTTCTTTTAATTCAATGGCGCGTACAAGTGCATACCATTCGTCGTATGGATTGATGATCCACTGAACACCTGCTTCATCAAATTTTTTGGCTGCATTTGTGAATGCAATTTTAGCAGTGGTGTCCGGTGTTTTACTAATACAAACTAATATTTTCATATGATATTATTTATCCTATATATTACATAGTTGTTTATGCAACTATTTGCAAATATAGGTATCATTTTAATTACAAAGTTCGGCTATCTTTGGTTCATGGATCGGATAGAAAAATTGCTTGGTTTTTTAGCCCATCAACCCACAGATAACTTTTTAAGGCACGCGCTAGCCCTCGAGTATATTAAAATTGGAAAAGACGAGGAGGCAAAGGCTCTATTTACTGAAATAGTAACAGAAACACCTAGTTATGTGGGTACGTATTACCATTTGGCCAAGTTGCTTGAAAAAATGGAGCAAACCGCAGAGGCCATTACATGGTACGAAAAAGGGTTGGAAGCCTGCAAATTAGCAGATGACAAGCATGCCTATTCCGAATTACAAGCTGCCTACGAAGACTTAATATATTAATTTGTGTAATAATTAGATCTATTAACTTCCTCTAGAACCGCCTGTTTTAATAGGTTTTTTGCCAACAGTTACCGCTTTGGTGCCTGGTTTAGCAATAAATTTAGATCCTTGTGCTTTGTTGGCCTGGTTTTTTGTTCCAGGTTTGCCTGCTTTAGAATTATTTACGGGTAAAGCCATTTTTTAAAATATTTATGTTCAAATATACGATTTACCGGTAGCTAATAGGTGAATGGCTTAATTTTATTCCATGTTTTTATTAGAGGTTCGTGAAGTTGCAAAAAATCATGCAGGGGGTACAGCCCATCAAACTATTTCTTTTGCACTTCCAAAAGGTCAAAAATTGGCCATTGCTGGTGAAACTGGTTCAGGTAAAACTACACTATTAAAAATGATAGCGGGTTTAATAGAACCAACTACTGGATTGGTGCTTTTTAATGCGGATCGAATTTTAATGCCAAGCGAGCAGCTCATTCCAGGGCATCCAAAAATTGCTTTTTTATCGCAACATTTTGAACTCCGAAACAATTATAGGGTAGAACAGCTTTTAGATATGGCCCGAAAAATTCCGGAAGTGAGGGCCAATCATATTTATAAAGTTTGTAGAATAGAGCATTTGCTTTCCCGTAAAACCAATCAAATTTCTGGCGGAGAAAAGCAGCGTATTGTGCTGGCACAACTATTAACCACAGAGCCTTCTTTATTATTGTTGGACGAGCCATTTTCGAACCTCGATAAAATTCATAAGCAAATCATGCAAGATGTGATAGCAGACATTGCTACGCATTTTGATACCACTTGTATTTTAGTATCGCATGATGCTGCAGATTTACTTCCATGGGCAAATAGAATGCTTCTTGTTAAAGATGGTGCTGTTATTAGAGATGATAACCCAGATACCATTTTTTATGCTCCGAGTAATGAATATGAAGCGGCACTGCTAGGCACTTGTAATTGTATTAGCGCTGCAATGTTCCCAACTATTAAAACACTTGTGCCTAGCGCAAATATTGAACAGCAAGTATTTATTAGACCCTCACAATTAGTACTGGAAAAGCCTGCTGCTGCTGGGTTACAAGGCAAAATAATTTCCGTTTTATTTATGGGTAGCCATTATATGGTGCAGGTGCAATTAGATGGCATGGTATTACAAGTGGCATGTTTTGAGCCTGGTATTACAGTGGGAGAAACCTACACGGTAAGGTTACGCGAAAACGCGAAATGTCATGTATTATAAAGTAAGTCGATTGGATAATTCTACATTTATTTTTTCAAATAAATGGGTGGGTGTAAAGTTTCGCCAATTGTCTATTTCCATGAGCTCTATGTAGTAGTGTAGCTTTTTTTGTCTAAAATCCTGTTGGGTTTGTGCTAGCATATTAATGGCAACCATCCAACCGTTTTCTTCAGAAGCTTCTTCGTACCATTCTTGATAATATTCTTTATCACTACTGTGAAAATTTAAAACGTTTTCGCAAATTAAAATATATTTACAAATTCCTTGTTTGGATAAGTGATCTACAATTTCTCTTTTGAGTTCCATGATATCATTTTCGATGGCATCATTCCATTCACCCATTAATTCTATGATGGCGTAATGCTCGTCATAGTCTACAAATAATATTTTTAAATAAAGTGTGCGGCTTCCAAAATCATCCCATTGAGGATGAATATAGTAGTTGTAAATTACTTGGGTAAATTCAAATTCGGAGTAGGTACGGCCATAAAAAAGAGATTTAGGATCTTCTTCGGCGGTATATAAATGTCTCCAATGAAAAAAAGGCTCTATGTTGTGCATGCCAATAAATTATGAACCCAAATGAGCTTCGGTTGCTTTTTTAACAGAACCATGCACGAGTAATAATGCTTTTGCGGCTTCGTAATCGGTGCTACTAATTTGTTTCATAAGCATGTGAACACCTCTATCAACTAATTTTTCGTTGGTGAGTTGCATGTTTACCATTTTGTTATCCTCTACACGGCCAAGGCCAATCATTGCGGCAGTAGAAATCATATTGAGCACCAGTTTTTGAGCGGTACCACTTTTCATTCTGGTACTACCGGTAACAAATTCGGGACCTACTACCACTTCGATAGGGAACTTTGCAGCATTAGATAATGGAGAGCCAGGGTTACAAGAGATACTTGCGGTAGTAATACCATTTTCGTTACATTTTTGAAGGGCACTAATCACATAAGGTGTGGTACCACTTGCTGCTAGACCTATTACAACATCGTTTGCGTTTACTTTATGCGCTTGTAAATCAAGCCATCCTTGGTTGGTATTGTCTTCTGCATTTTCTACGGCGTTTGTAATGGCTTGTGCACCACCAGCAATAATACCAATGACTAATCCGTATGGTACGCCATACGTTGGCGGACATTCACTCGCATCAACAATACCAAGCCTGCCACTTGTGCCAGCACCCATATAAAATAAACGACCCCCTTGTAACATTTTTTCGATAGTAATACTCACCACTTTTTCGATAGCGTCAATAGCTGCAGCTACTGCTAACGGTACTGTTTGATCTTCTTTATTGATATTGGTTAGAACCTCTATTACAGACATGTCTTGTAATTGTCTGTAATTAGAATCTTGTTCTGTAATTCTTGTAAATGGAGCCATGTAAATTTATTTGTGGTAGGTAATTAAACCTTCCATTGGAGCTTTTAAAACTTTACCCAATTCTAATTCGTAGGTATGACAAAGTTCTTTTAATACATCTTTAAAACCATAGGCAACACTGCCTACAAAATTAATAGGTAGTTTCCAGCTTTCTTTAAATTTATAGAGATGCGTAAAAAAGAAATCGTTTAAACCATCTTCAATAATATTTTCAATCATGTAATGCCCTCTGTTTTCGCTTAAAAATATAGCATACGTAGCAAGATATCTATTGGCAAGCGGTTGCTTATAAACATGGTTTAAAATATCGTCTTTACTGGTATTAAATCGTTTGTTAAATAGAGCCATGAGTTCTTCGTCAAAAGTTTGGTACAAATAATATTGTACCACTTTTTTACCAAGGAAAGCGCCACTTCCTTCGTCACCTAAAATATATCCAAGACCCGGACTGTTTTTAGCAATCTTTTTTCCATTGTAATAGCCTGCGTTGGCACCAGTACCTAAAATACAAGCGATCCCTTTTTGCTTGCCGCATAATGCTCTAGCGGCTGCGTCTAAATCATTGTTGATTTCAATTTTTGCTTTGCTAAATAAGCTTTTTAAAACAGTATGAATGACTTTGGCGTTAGCCGGATTGGCTAACCCTGTACCATAAAAAAATATTTTTTTAGGAGGGAAGTTTTTGATTTTGGGAAGCAAGTGCTGTTCTAATAACGCTGTGATTTGAGCGGTAGATAAAAAATAGGGGCTAAGTCCATCTGTAAGTATGGTCTTTTTTTTCTTGCCATCTACCAGTAAACACCACTCACATTTGGTAGCGCCACTGTCTGCAATTAAAGTTACCCGCATAATTTTAGTTTAAAAATGATACTACGAAGTACGAAAATATCTCTGACAAAATAGCCTTTATCTAACTAATATTTAAGGTTTTATGGCAATTTTATGCTTTTAAATAGGATATTTGTAAGGACGCCTAAATAATAAGAAAAAATGAACGATCAAAAAAAGAAAATTAGTTTGTGGTTACCTGTTTTGTTGTCTGTTGTGATGGTGGTGGGTATGACGATAGGTTACCAATTACGTGACAATACCGCTGGTGGTAAATTTTTAGGTTTTTCTGGACGTAGTTCGGTGCAAGAACTGGTTTCCCTTATCAATAATAAATATGTAGATCCGGTAGCATCAGATAGTATCAATGCACTGGTTGCTGATGCGTTACTTTCTCATTTAGATCCACACTCGGCGTATATTCCTGCTAAAGATTTGGAAGCGTTTAATGACGACATTGTTGGAAGCTTTATGGGCATTGGCATCGAATTTCAACTCTTAAAAGACACTTTAAACATAATGAATGTGTTTAAGGATGGACCTTCGTTTAAGGCGGGTTTGCAAGTAGGTGATCAAATTTTAACGGCCAACGACTCTTTACAATTATATGGTAAAAATATAGATGCAGACTGGATTAGATCAAAGCTTAGAGGACCAGAAGGCAGTACCGTAAAAATTACCGTTTTACGAGGTCAAAAAAAGCAAAACTTTACCATCAAAAGAGGTGTGATTCCGGTATCGCCAATAGATGCTGCTTACATGATGCAGCCCACCATTGGTTATATAAAAATCAATAAGTTTTCTGAAAGGACCTATGAGTCATTTATGGAGTCTTTAGAAAAACTACAAAAAGCGGGTATGAAATCGATGGTGCTAGACCTTAGGGGTAATGGCGGCGGTTTATTACAAGAAGCCGTTGATATTGCCGACGAGTTTTTAAGCGATAATAAATTGATTGTTTACACTGAAGGTGCAAATAGTAAACGCAATGATTTTATATGTAAACGACCAGGTTTATTTGAAACTGGAAAATTAACGGTGCTTATAGATGAAACATCTGCGTCTGCTAGTGAAGTGCTTGCTGGTGCATTACAAGACTGGGACAGGGCTACTATTATTGGAAGACGTTCATTTGGAAAAGGCCTTGTGCAGCAACAGTTTAGCCTAACCGATGGAAGTGCCGTAAGGTTAACCATCGCAAGGTATTACACACCATTAGGTAGAAATATTCAAAAAACATATGCAGTTGGTAAAGAAAAATATGAACAAGAATTAACGGACCGTTACCATAGTGGGTTATTGGATAAAACAGATTCAAGTGTTTTAAAAGGTAAAAAATACAAAACACCAGCTGGTCATATTTTATACGGAGGTGGTGGTATTACGCCCGATGTTATTGTGCCGCTAGCTGCTAGTTTACAAGACACATTAATTATGCAATTATACGTATCCAATACGCTTTCTAATTTTGTATATCAGTTGTATAAAAACAACCGCGCTTATTATGCGTCCTTTAAAACGCCCCAAGAATTTCTGGTAAAGTTTGTGCCTGGCACTCAGGAGTGGAACGCCTTTTTAGCCGCGGCTGCAAAGGATACTATTGTAGCAAATAATGTTTCGGCGGCTGGTAAAGCCTATTTATTACAATCGATTAAGGCACTCATGGGGCGCCAAATATGGAGAAGTGAAGGGTATTATGAAATACTTAATAGTACAGATTCTACTGTTGCAAAAGCGTTGCAGCAATTAAAATAAACAACATGAAAAAACTATTTTTCACCATTGCCTCTTTATGTATGCTTCAACAAATGAAGGCCCAAGACACAAAAATTATTGCACACCGAGGTGCGTGGAAAGAATTTAACTTGCCAGAAAATTCTGTTGCATCGCTACAAAAAGCCATAGAAATTAAAGCCTATGGTAGCGAGTTTGATGTACGCCGCACACTGGATGGCAAACTAGTGGTGAATCATGATCCAACACATTTTGGTGATACCATTGAGCTAAAAACCTATGCAGCACTCAATGCAAAAAAGCTAAGCAATGGTGAAGACCTTCCACTACTAGAAGATTATTTTAAAAAAGGAACCGCTTCTGATCATCAAACGCTTCTTATTTGTGAAATTAAAGCCGCCTTATTAAGTAATGCTACAAGCCAGCTAACCACAATTGAAACACTTGAGCTTGCTAAAAAACTAGGTATTGAAAATAGAATTATTTATATCAGCTTTGATTTTGAAGTGCTTCAGACCATTAAAGCTACACTTCCTTCTGCGACTGTTTTATACATCGAAAACAATAAGTCGTTAGAAGAAGTAATAGCTGCTAAATTTAATGGCATTAATTTTAATTACGCGCAGTTTTTGGGTAACCCATCTATTGCTGCAAATGCTAAAAAGCAACATTTAATGCTAGGCAGTTGGACCGTAAATAAGGATGAAGACTTTACTCATTTATTGGATCAGGGAATACAGTATATTACAACTAATTTTCCGGAACGATATTTGACGCAGCTAGATCATAAACACTAGGCGCTAAGTATAATTATTTCTTAAGTATAAGTTTCACTTCTTTCATGAGTAAACTAATGCCTGGTTTCATCATTTCTCCATGATCTAACCCTTCTAGTTCAAAAAGTTTTACATGCTTGTTTTCAATGAGTTTCATCATTCTAAAAAAGTAAGCATTCTCTTCGTACCTGCCTAGTAATTCCATTTCTCTATCACCTGTAATTAAAACAATAGGAGGTGTATTTTTTTTGATATGGTAAATAGGCGCATAGGATTCAATTAAAGGTTGATATTTTGATATGCCATTTTCGTCGCGTATCGTATAGTGTGTAATGACTTGAGGACTCAATGGTATAAGTCCTGCAATAGAATCGGTACTAATACCATGTTTTGCCAACCATTTATTTTCGAGACCAATCATGAGGTCTAAATATCCGCCTGCCGAATGGCCCGATAAAAATATTTGTTTCGTGTTTCCGCCATATTTTTCAATATTGTTAAACACCCAAGCAGTGCCTGCTGCAGCGTCTTCTATATATCCAGGTGCTTTTACTTTTGGACTTAGGCGGTATTCGATAGAGACAATTTCATAACCATAATCGAGTAGTTCTTTTGGTATGAATTTTGTGCCACCTGTAAGACCGCCACCATGAAACCAAACAATAACAGGCACATTTGTTTTACCAATGGGCTTGTATATATCAAGTAAACATTGTTCTTTTAAATAGGCATTTGTATCTCGAATGCTTTGGGCATAATAGGGGATATTTTTAATGACTTCGTAGTTGCTATTGTTTTGCGCTACTGCGCTGATTGCAAAACAAATAAAAAGTAGTTGAATTTGGATTTTATGTATCGTTTTCATAGACCCTAAATTAAATCAAATATTGTTTATATAGCTAATTGAACCTGATATCTATATATTTTAACTAATTTTGCGGCAGAATAAGCAGCAATGGATAAAGCGTTACAAAATTTAGCAGATACACTGCAAGGAGATTTGTTTTTTGACAATACCATGCGAACTTTGTATGCTACAGACGCTTCTAGTTATAGGGAGATGCCGCTTGCCGTGGCAATTCCTAAATCCAAAGCTGATATTGCTGCCTTAATTTCATTTGCTGCTGCTAATAACACGTCTCTTATTCCCCGCACAGCAGGAACATCACTAGCAGGGCAGGTGGTTGGGAACGGTATTGTGGTTGATGTGTCTAAACATTTTACAAAAATTATTGAACTTAATAAAGAGGAAGGATGGGTGAGGGTAGAACCTGGTGTGATTAGAGATGAACTCAATTTATTTTTAAAACCCCACGGTTTATTTTTTGGCCCCGAAACCTCTACTGCCAATAGAGCCATGATGGGTGGTATGGTGGGTAATAATTCTTGCGGATCCAACTCTGTTATTTATAAAAGTACGCGTGAGCATTTGTTAGAAGTTACCGCTTTTTTAAGTGATGGATCTGAAGTTGTATTTAATACCATTAGCAATGATGATTTTCATGCTAAATGTGAATTAACGACACTTGAGGGAAATATTTACAAATCGCTAAGATCCATGCTTAGCAATTACGATAACCAACAAGAAATTCGAAAAGAATTCCCAAAAAAATCAATTGTACGACGCAATACTGGCTATGCCATTGATATATTAGTAGATGCGAGCCCTTTTACCGCTGGTGGTCCTGCTTTTAATTTTTGTAACTTAATAGCTGGATCAGAAGGAACACTCGCTTTTATTACCGAAATTAAACTTCAAGTGGTACCGGCGCCTGCCAAAGAAACGGGTCTTTTATGTGTACATTTTAATACGATCGATGAATCACTCCATGCCAATTTAATTGGCCTCAAATACAACCCGAGCGCTAGTGAATTAATTGATCATTACATTTTAGAATGTACCAAAGAAAACAAGGAGCAAAGCAAAAACCGATTTTTTGTACAGGGTGATCCGGGTGCTATTTTGGTGATTGAATTTGTGAGAGAAAAAAAAGAAGAAATACTTGCATTAACAAACGCAGTAGAAGCAGATATGCGCGCTGCTGGACTGGGTTATCATTTTCCTGTTTTATTTGGCGCCGATACCAAAAAGATATGGACGCTTCGCAAAGCAGGCCTTGGCTTGCTCAGTAATTTACCCGGAGACGAAAAAGCAGTGCCGGTTATTGAAGATACCGCTGTGGATGTAAACGATTTGCCCGCTTATATTAAAGACTTTAATGCAATTTTAGACAAGCATGGTTTGTATGCGGTGCATTATGCGCATGCTGGTTCTGGTGAAATTCATTTAAGGCCTATCATTAATTTAAAAACAGTAGAAGGTAATCAGTTGTTTAGAACCATCGCCGAAGAAGTGGCAATACTGGTTAAAAAATACGATGGGTCGTTAAGTGGTGAGCATGGTGATGGGCGTTTGCGTGGAGAGTTTATAAAGCAAATGGTGGGTGAAAAAAATTACAACTTACTTAGGGAGGTAAAGTACACTTGGGATCCAAAAGGGATTTTTAATCCTAACAAAATTGTGGATACGCCATCCATGAATACGATGCTGCGTTATGAGCCCGGACAAAGTACACCAGTATTTGAAACGATTTTTAGATTTCACAAGCAAGATATTTTACAACACGCCGAACAGTGCAATGGATCGGGTGATTGCAGAAAAACGCATTTGTCGGGTGGCACAATGTGCCCATCCTATATGGCAACACGCGACGAAAAAGATACGACCAGAGCAAGGGCTAATATTTTACGTGAATTTTTAACGCACTCAACACAGCAAAATAGGTTTAACCATAAAGAAATTTATGATGTCATGAGCCTTTGCTTAAGTTGCAAAGCATGTAAAAGTGAATGTCCTTCCAATGTGGATATGGCAAAATTAAAAGCAGAGTTTTTACAGCATTATTATGATGCCAATGGTGTACCGTTTAGGTCTACACTCATTGCCAATTTTACGGCATCTGCTAAACTTGGTTCGATCGCACCGGGTATTTATAATTTTGTGATGCAAAATAAAATATTGAGTGGTCTTATCAAAAGAGCAGTAGGCTTTTCACCCAAGCGTTCTATGCCCGCTATTTCTAGTCAAACACTAATGAAATGGTACAGCAAAAACTATGTGGCACCTCAGCATCCCATAAAGCGGGTGTATTTATTTTGTGACGAGTTTACAAATTACAACGATGCGCATATTGGCATTAAAGCGGTACAATTATTAACCGCTTTAAGTTACGATGTGGTGATACCGGTTCATGAAGAGAGTGGGCGAACATGGCTTTCAAAAGGGCTTGTTAGAAAGGCAAAAATCATTGCCAATAAAAATATTGAATTATTAGGTGATATTGTTTCTGAAAAGAGCCCATTAATAGGTATTGAGCCGTCGGCTATTTTAACTTTTAGGGATGAATATCCAGATTTGGCAAGCGATGAAAATTTAGTTGCAGCTGAAAGTTTAGCGCGCAATAGCTTTTACATCGATGAATTTATTGCCAAAGAAATGGAGGCCGGAAATATTACAAAAGAGGTATTTACCACTAACGCTAAAACCATTGTATTACATGGACACTGCCAACAAAAAGCTGTTGGTTCATTAGCGGATTCAGTAACGGCTTTATCGCTTCCTACCAACTATACCGTTCAAACCATTCCTTCTGGATGTTGTGGCATGGCCGGGTCTTTTGGATACGAAAAAGAACATTATGATGTATCTATGAAAATAGGAGAGTTGGTGCTATTTCCCAATGTTAGAAAAAATGCATCTACCTGCACCGTGGCAGCTCCAGGTACCAGTTGCAGACATCAAATCAAGGATGGAACGGGCGCAAAGGCGCAACACCCGGTAGAGATATTGCTTGAAGCATTACTATAATTATAAATTGTAGCATAAAAATATTTTATATTCTTCTCCAAATTCCTCAATATTTATATTTTGAAATGATATTTATATTAGGTTAATATTTTATATTTAACATATTATTAATTAAATATGGTATTCTCAAGCTTATTTTTCATATTCTTCTTTTTACCAATAATTCTGATTTTCTATTTTCTCACCAAAAGTGATAAAATGAGAAATATAATATTGGTATTTTTTTCTCTCATTTTTTATGCTTGGGGTGAGCCTATTTGGTTTGTATTATTAATTATTTCAGCAATTGTTGACTATTTAAATGGGATATTTGTTGAGAACAACAAGCATTCTAAAATTGCAATGCTGGGTGTAATAAGTACGCTTATTTTTAATTTAGGCCTGCTTTGTACTTTTAAATATGCTGACTTTTTTATTGAAAATGTAAATTACCTTATAGGAAGTTCATTTAAATCACCTGGTTTAATTTTACCAATTGGCATATCGTTTTATACATTTCAAACAATTTCTTATACAATAGATGTTTATAACGGCAAAGTAAAGGCTCAAAGATCATTTTTAAACTTTCTAACCTTTGTTACATTGTTCCCGCAGTTAGTAGCAGGGCCCATTGTGCGATATTCTATTATTCAAAACCAATTAAGTAAAAGACAAATAAGCTGGGATGGGTTTAATTTAGGTGTAGTAAGGTTTTGTAAAGGATTATTTAAGAAAGTAGCAATAGCCAATACCGCTGGAGCAATAGCGAATCAATTATTAGATAAAGACATCAATAGTGTTACATTTTTTGGTGGATGGATGGGGCTTATCATTTTTGGCTTACAAGTTTATTACGACTTTTCTGGTTATTCAGATATGGCTATTGGATTAGGTAAAATATTTGGATTTGATTTTAATGAGAATTTTAACCATCCTTATACGTCAAAATCAATCACTGATTTCTGGAGGAAGTGGCACATGTCTTTATCTACATGGTTGTCCGACTATATTTTTACGCCAATAATGATCAAATTTCGAGACAATAGAATTGCTAGTTTAATAATAGCCACAACTACTACCTTTTTTCTTTCCGGCTTGTGGCATGGCGCATCTTGGAATTTTGTTTTGTGGGGACTATATTTTGGGTTTTGGGTTTTATTTGAGTCGTTATTCTTTGCTAAATTATTAAAACGAACTCCTAGCATAGTTCAACATATTTATTTTTTAATTTTAATTATCCCTAGCTGGATGCTTTTTTATTATACTGATTTTCATAAAATAAAAATATTAGGAACTACAATCTTTTCTTTTAATAATATTACCGCTGACTTAGAAAGTTTGTTGTTGATTAAAGAAAATATCTTTTGGTTGATATTGGCGATATTATTTTCAATGCCAACATTTAAATTGATTAATCAATATATTGCTAAAATCAAAAATGTTATAATCATGAATATTGTGAATATAAGTATAACAATATCTTTTTTTGTTATTTCAATTATATTATTAGTTGGAAGTAGTTATAATCCATTCTTATATTTTAGATTTTAGATTATGCGATACTTAGCTAGTATATTATTTTTGATAATTATTTTTGTTGGAGGTATTTTGTTTATAGTTCTTCCACATAAAACGATTTCTGTAAATGAAAAACGGAAATTAAGTCCACTTCCTTCATTGTCTTTTCAAAATTATTATACAGGGAAATATTCTGATAGTATTGACTTTTTTTATTCAGATAATTTTTTGTTTAGGGATTACTTAATTTCCATTGCCAATCAATTCAAAGAAATTAAGGGATTAAAAAGTGACGAGATTGTTATTTATTCAAAAAGTAAAGTTTCTAATGATTTAATTGATAAAAACAAGCAAAGTATAAATGGCAATCTGGATACGATCAAGATTGTTAATGAAGATCATGAGTATCAAAATATAAAATCTGTAATTGTATATAAAAATCGTGCTTTACAAATGTTTGCTGGTTCAAGTAAAATGGCGGCTAATTTTTCAAAATTAATGGGAGACTATAAACAGGCTTTCCCTAATTTAAATATATACTGTATGGCAGTGCCAGTTGGAGGCGATTTTTATTTGCCAAGTAACATTAACAAAAACACTGAAATTAAATTTATAAATTCTTTGTATAGCTCGCTTACTAGTGGCGTTTTGCCAATACGTGCTTATGAGTCTATGAAGCCGCACTATAAAGAATATTTACAATTCAATACGGATCATCATTGGACAGGTAGGGGGGCTTATTATGCTTATGTAGCTTTTTGTAATACAATTGGTGTTAATCCAGTTCCTTTAGAGAAACTGAACCGTAAAGTAATACCTAATTTTTTAGGAACATTGTATTATTATACATTAAGTGAGGGCTTAAAAAACAATAAGGATAGTGTAGAATATTTTAAAGTAATAGTTGATACCAAATCTGAATATTACCCTAAAAATTCAAATAAGCCTATAAAAAGTAGCCTTTATGCAGAATATGCAAAGGGAGGTAATGCCTATGGTGTATTTTTAGGTGGTGATTTTCCTTTAACAAAAATAGCTACCTCTGTAAAAAATGGTAAAAAGATTCTAATATTTAAGGATTCTTATGGAAATGCTTTTACGCCCTATTTAGCTTCACATTTTGATGAAATTTACGTAATTGATTACCGTTATTTTGAAGGTGGTGTTAAAAAATTAATAAATGATAACCGAATAACTGATATACTTTTTGCCCATAATGTATTTATGTTTAATGCCTCTTATACCATATCTAGAGAGCGAAATATGTTGAAATAAATGAAAACATTTAACGAGATAAAAAGAAATATAAAAAAAGATTATTCTTCTTTTGCTAAAGAAGATATTGCTATATTAAGTAATTCGGCAAGTCAATTATTAAATATTGGAATTAGAGGTCTTTCTTTTGACTATAATATTGATTTAAATATTTACGAGGCAGATTACAATCAGGTCGAGTATGAGGTATTTAACGAAGGATCAGAATTGTATACTAAATCGCCAAAGTATATATTAATCTATCTATCAACAAATAAGTTACTAGATAAATTTTATTCTTATCCCTTAAACGAAAGACATGCATTTGCTGTAAAATACTTAACCTATATAGAAGATCTTGTAAGCACTATTCATTTGAAACTTACAAATAGTATTATTCTATTTTGCAATTTTCCTGAAATTGATGACTCTATTTACGGAAATCAGGCTGGTAAAACAGAAAATTCTTTTTTGTATCAATGTCGTAAAATCAATTATTTACTTTCCGAAAAATCTGTGCAGTTAAATCATCTGTTACTTATTGATTTAGTTGGTTTGCAAAATAGATTTGGAATTGGTCAATTATTTAATAACAATATTTATATTACTACAGATATTGTTTTAAGTACAGATGTTTTACCCTATGTTTCTGAGATAGTGTTAAATATCATTAAAGTCAGAAATGGTAGTGTTACTAAATGTGTTGTTCTAGATTTAGATAATACTGTATGGGGCGGAATAATTGGAGATGATGGGTATGAAAATATTGAAATAGGAACGCTAGGGATCGGGAAAGCATTTACTGAGTTTCAAAAATGGCTTAAAGAGTTAAAAAATAGGGGGATTATTCTTGCTGTTTGTAGTAAAAACAATGAAGATGTTGCTAAAGAAGCTTTTTTACGTAACACCGAGATGGTTCTTAAATTAGATGACATCTCTGTATTTGTTGCAAATTGGGATAACAAAGCGGATAATATTAGATCCATTCAATTTATTTTAAATATTGGTTTTAACTCCATGGTATTTCTTGATGATAACCCTGTAGAAAGGCAAATTGTAAAGGAAAATATTCCAGATATAATTGTTCCTGAATTACCAGAAGACCCTGCTTATTATTTGCAATATTTATATTCTTTAAACCTCTTTGATACAACTGGCGTCACAAACGAGGATATCAAACGTACCGAATCATATCAAAAAGAATTACATATATCCACATTAAAAAAATCATTTGTAGATGAAAGCGATTTCCTTTCAAGTTTAGAAATGGTGTCATTGGTTGAATCATTTAATAAAAATAACTTAGCCAGAGTTGTTCAGCTCTCACAAAGATCCAATCAGTTTAATGTAAGAACTATAAGATATACAGATAATGATGTTTTACAACTAGCATCATCATCTGATTTTAGTAATTATAGCTTCACCCTAAATGATAAATTTGGTGAAAATGGACTTATTTGTGTTGTATCTTTAAAATCGGTTAGTAAATCTGAATATTTTATTGAAAATTGGTTCATGAGTTGCAGGGTTTTAAAACGTACTATGGAAAATTTTGTTTTAAATACGATTATTGCTGATATTAATAAAATGGGTTGTTTAACACTAGTTGGTGAGTATATTCCAACTGCTAAAAATAATTTAGTAATAGATCATTATAAGAATTTGGGTTTTTCAGAAGATAATGGGAGATGGGTTTTATCTGTAAGTGACTATACAATAAGAGAAACATATATAAATAAGTTATAATTATGAATAAGGAAGAAATTTTAAAAATTGTTAATGAAATATTTGTGGATGTACTTGATAACCCAAATGTTGTTATTGATTTAATTACGACTGCAAACGATGTTGAAGATTGGGACTCGTTAAATCATATACAATTGGTAGTGGCAATTGAAAAAAGGTTTAATGTTCGATTTAAGTCAAATGAGATCAGAAATTGGGAGAATGTTAATGAAATGATAGAAAGTATTTTATCTAAATGATACATAACTTTTATATAAACCAAAGTTTTAACTTTCATTTTGATATAAATCAGGATGTATTTGATTTATTTGTAAAACTGTCTAATGATTGTAACCACATGCACACAAGGGATGATTATGCTCAACAGTATGGTTTTGAAGGCAAGATTATGCATGGTAATATCTTAAATGCATTCATTTCTTATTTTATTGGTGAATGCTTGCCAGTTAAAAACGTTGTAATTCAAAGCCAAAGTATTGATTTTAAAAAACCGGTTTACATGAATACAAAAATTCAACTAGTTGCTACTGTAGACTCGATTGTAGAATCCGTTAATGTTGTAATTTTTAAATTTAATTTTTTAAATAACCAAAATGTTGTTGTAGCTAAGGGTAAAATTCAAATAGGGTTACTATGAATATACTAATTACAGGTGGAGCCAATGGGCTAGGGGAAGTTATAACTAATTTATTAGCTTCTAATAAAGATCATTTTGTGTATTTTACGTATGTTAAATCTGATCGTAAGGCTACGGATATTGAAAATATTTTTCCTAATACAAAAGCTATAAAATGTGATTTTAATGATACCAACGATGTAGATAGTTTAATCAATCATATTCAGGATTTCAAAATTGTTGCGCTCATTAACAATGCATATGTTGGCCAGGCAGTAAACAAGCATTTGCATAAAACAAATGCCAGTGACCTTGTAAGTACAATTAATTCAAATATTGCACCTGTTGTAAGTATAACCAATGCCTGTGTTTTGTTTTTTAGAAAAAATGGAGGCGGAAAAATCATATCTATTTTATCTTCTTTTTTAGATAGCACACCACCAGCAGGTACTGCTGTTTATTTAGCTAATAAGTCTATTTTGTTACAATTATCTAAAAGTTGGGCAACTGAAAATATTAAATATAACATTAGTTCTAATTGCATTTCGCCATCATTTATGCTTACAGATTTTACTAAAGAAACGGATGTGCGTATTATTGAAGAGCTTGTTCATAACCATCCATTAAAGAAATTGCTAGATCCTATAGAGGTTGCCAAAGTTGTTGAAATGCTAATTTCTTCGTCAGCTCATTTGAATAATCAAAATATTGTTATTAATGCAAATGCTTAATCGATATTTTAAACGGCTTTTAGTATTTGTATTTTCTTTTTTGTTTAGTAGTGTTTATTCTTTTGGACAAATTTCAAACTATACTTTCCTTAACATCGATAAAAACTTTATTGAATTTCAAAATATAGATTTTACACCATTCATTTCTAAAATAAGTACCAAAGAATCTCGTTTTGTGATAGCTCACTTTGGGGACTCTCATATTCAGCCGGATTATTATACTGGCTATTTAAGAAAAACCTTTCAATCTATTTATGGAGATGGTGGGAGAGGTATGGTATTCCCATATAGTATTGCAAAAACATATTCTCAAGCAGATTTTAAGTCTTCTTTTAAAGGAAAATGGTTTAGTTCCAATAGCATACATACTAATCCTAAAATTCCATTGGGGGTTTCTGGTTTTTCTGCTTCAACCAATGATACCAGCGCTTCTTTCAAAATTGTTTTCAATCGTTCAATCAATATTAGCAATATATCACTGTTAATTTCAAATGAAAATAATCAGTATGAAATAGCATTAAAAACTGGACGTAAACTTCAGGAGCCTTTTTCTCAAAAGCTTTCAGCTAAAACTTCTAGATTAGATTATACATTTAATGGGTCTTTAGATTCACTTGAATTCGTTTTTAATAGAATTACAGTTGGTTCAGATTCACTATTTGTTAGAGGTGTATATTTTGAAAACAATGCAGGCCTTATTTATAATAATTTGGGGGTAGGGGGTGCAGCTTATGAATCTCTTTTAAAGCAAAGACATTTTGAAGAAGAAATAAAATCCGTAAATCCTGATGTAGTTATTTTGGATTGGGGAGCTAATGATATTTTATATACAAACTGTATTGATTTAAACCTGCCATCTATTATTACACGAACAATAGAACGAGTTCGCAAAGTTTTACCAAACACAACTATTATGCTTACCTCTGTTCAGGATATGAATAGAAAAGGTATCAACATTACTTCTGCTATTCAATTTTCTAAATTAATTCGGAAAATAGCTTTTGATAATAACTGCCTATTGTATGACTGGTTTAACATTTCAGGTGGAAATACTGGCATGATTCATTGGGTAGATAATCAACTAGCTAGGCCAGATAATATTCATTTAACAAAACTGGGTTATGAATTAAAGGGACAATTGGTTTATTCAGCATTTACAAACACCCTAGATAGTATAAAATCATCCAAGGGCTTAATGTCACTCAAATTAGAAGATCCTATTTCTAGTTTTGATTCGCTCAATTTGAGAGATTGTTCTAAAATAATTTTAAAACCAACCAAGCGGATAATTATTTCAAAATCAAGAAAGTCAATTAAAAAGAAAAGTAAATTTGCGCCTAAAAAGAAGAAGATAGTTAAGCCTGTCAAATCAACTAAAAAGAAGAAAAAGTGATTATTTTAATTAATCTATAAAACTTAATCAAACATGAATAAATTATGTACATTAATTATTATTATTGCCATTTTATTATATTTTAATTAAATACAATTTAATGATTTTTATTTTAGTACAAAAAAATTGCTTGATGTTTGTTTCATCAATTATAAAAATGGCTGAGCTGGGATTGTCGGCTCCGTTTAACTCCGCCGACGTCCCTTCCGCATTGAGCTAGCGCAAAGCTTTCAAACGCAACCGAAGGTTGCGTTTGTTTTTTTATGCCTCATCCGCTCATTCAAGCAAGCTTGTTTCGCGTCTTCGCATAAAAAAAGCTCCAACTTTCGTTGAAGCTTTGTGATCCCGCTGGGACTCGAACCCAGGACCCATACATTAAAAGTGTATTGCTCTACCAACTGAGCTACAGAATCTTCACCATTAACAATCAATCACTTGTTTGTTTCAGGAGTGCAAAAATAAGCGAAATAAAAAAATAGCCAAATTATTAGGGTTCTTTTTTACTTGATTTACCCACATTTCGTAAATTACACCCGTTTACTTACTTATTTTTGAACATAATTTGTTTTTATGGATCAAATACAAGGAAAAGTTGTAGTCATTACTGGTGGTTCCGATGGAATAGGAAAGGCCCTCGTAGAATTATACCTAGAAAAAGGTGCTAAAGTAGCAACCTGTGCCAGAAATTATGATAAGCTGTATCAATTACAATCTGCACATACTGGCAAGCCATTATTTATTCATGCCACAGATGTAAGCAAAGAAATTGACTGCAAAGGCTTTATAGATGCAGTAATCAAAGAGTTTGGAACCATCGATATATTAATTAACAATGCGGGTGTGTCTATGCGCGCTTTGGTTCAAGATGTAGAACTTGATACCATTAGACGTGTAATGGATATTAACTTTTGGGGCACCGTTTATTGTACCAAATTTGCACTTGATCATATTATCAAAAATAAGGGCACTATTGTAGGCGTGTCTTCGATAGCGGGGTACAGAGGTCTTCCGGGCCGAAGTGGTTATTCTGCGTCTAAATACGCTGTTAATGGTTGGTTAGAAGCGCTTCGTACCGAGCTTTTGGAATCAGGCACCAACGTCATGTGGGTATGTCCTGGTTTTACCAGTTCTAATATTCGAAATGCTGCTTTAAATAGTAAGGGAGAATCGCAGGGGGAGTCTCCAATGGATGAAGGTGCAATGATGAGTTCTGATGAATGCGCTACGCATATTGCACAAGCCATTGAAAAGCGCATACGTACACTTGTATTAACTTTTACAGGTAAACGTGCTGTTTTTATGAATAAATTTTTTCCTTCATTGGCCGACAAATTGGTTCGTAAGTTTTTCTTTAAAAATAACGAGCTAGTGAAATAATTAGCAAGTAATTACGTTTAGAAAGAGGCATGCCCATTGTAACGCTTTCTACAGATATTGGCCAACGTGATTTTTTAGTTGGTGCTATAAAAGGTCAGTTCTTACAACTTGATCCGACTACAAATTTGTGTGACATCACGCATTATTTACCGCAAACAAACTTTCCGCAGGCGGCCTATGTATGCGGAAACGCTATTAAGCATTTTCCAGGAGGCAGTTTCCACCTGATTTTGATAAACTTGTTTGAAGGCCCAGCGGAGCATTTGCTCATGGCTAAATTTAACCAGCAGTATATTGTTTGCCCCGATAATGGTCTTTTAACCATGATTACGGGTCAAAAGCCAACTGATCTTGTAGCTATTCCTTTACATAATAAGCATACTTTACTTGAGATAACAGCTGTAATTGCTATGGCTATCAATAAAGTAAGTAAAACGGGTAATATATTAGATGGTGGTGTGGCCATACCAGCTATCAATGAAATTTATCCTTTAAGACCAACCGTTGGGCCAGATTGGATTGAGGGGCAAATCCTATTTATAGACCAATTCGAAAATGTGGTCATCAATATTACGGCTTCTGAATTTGCGGCTCGGGCTAATGGCCGAGCCTTCAAAATCGTATTTAAACGAAACGAAGTCATTGATTCCATCAGTTCCAATTATACCTCGGTTGCCGAAACCGATAAATTAGCCTGGTTTAACTCGGCTGGATATTTAGAAATAGCCCTTCGAAATGGTAATATGGCAGGTCTTTTTGGACTACAAGGTTTTAATGAACAAATGCAAAACAAAGGAGGCACTTCCGATACCAATTGGTTTTATCAAACGGTTCGTGTGTTTTTTGAGTAAAATGCCCAATTTTAGTTTAATTTTGCAACGCAAATAGGCCAATAGGCCCTTAATAATCAAGTAATTTAGTTTTTATGGCATATGATGTAATTGTAATTGGTAGCGGACCTGGAGGATATCCAGCAGCTATTCGTGCTTCTCAATTAGGTTTTAAAGTAGCTATTATTGAAAAAGAAAGCCTTGGTGGGGTTTGTTTGAACTGGGGTTGTATTCCAACCAAAGCGCTTTTAAAAAGTGCGCAAGTGTATGAATATGTAAAGCATAGTGCCGATTACGGCATCAACGCAACAGGTACCCACGATTTTGGTGGTGTGATCAAGCGTAGCCGAGGTGTTGCCGATAAAATGAGTAAGGGTGTTCAATTCTTACTAAAAAAGAACAAGATTGATGTCATCATGGGTTATGGTAAAGTAGTATCAAAAGGTAAAGTAGAAGTTACTGCCGCTGATGATACCAAGCAAATTCAAGAAGCTAAATACATTGTTATTGCAACAGGTGGTAGATCAAGAGAATTACCAAACTTAAAACAAGATGGTAAAAAAGTACTTGGCTACCGTGAAGCCATGGTATTAACAGAGCAACCAAAATCAATGATTATTGTGGGTAGTGGTGCGATTGGTGTTGAGTTTGCGTATGTATACAATAGTATGGGAACTAAAGTTACTATTGTAGAATTTATGCCACGCATTGTACCTGTAGAAGACGAAGACATTTCTAAAGAATTAGAAAAGCAATATAAAAAACAAGGCATCGAAATAATGACCAACGCTTCTGTAGAATCATTAGATACTTCAGGTGCTGGTGTTAAAGCGCATGTTAAAAAGCAGGATGGTTCTATGGTAACACTAGAAGCGGATGTTGTTTTAAGTGCGGTTGGTGTTGTTGCAAATATCGAAAATCTTGGTTTAGAAGAAGTAGGAATTAAAGTAGATAAAGGAAGAGTTATTGTAGACAAATACCAACAATCCTCTGTTCCTGGTGTGTATGCAATTGGTGATTGTTCTCCAGGTCAAGCGCTTGCGCACGTGGCAGCTAAAGAGGGTATCAATGCTGCAGAGCATATGGCATACCAAGAAAAAAAGCACCACCATTTACCTGAAGCAATAGATTACAACAATATTCCAGGTTGTACGTATTGTACACCAGAAATCTCAAGTGTAGGGTACACAGAAAAAGCTGCTAAAGAAGCAGGATACGAAATTAAAGTAGGTAAATTTCCATTTGTAGCAAGCGGAAAGGCAAGTGCAGCAGGCGCTACAGAAGGTTTTGTAAAAGTTATTTATGATGCTAAATATGGCGAGTTTTTAGGCTGTCATATGATTGGTATGAACGTAACTGAAATGATTGCAGAAGCAGTTGTGGCTCGTAAATTAGAAACCACTGCCCACGAAATTTTAAATGCGATACACCCGCACCCAACTATGAGTGAAGGATTAAAAGAAGCTACTGCTGCTGCTTATGGCGAAGCAATAGATATCTAAAATCTAATCAAATAATAGGAATAAGGCCACAAGAAATTGTGGCCTTATTTTTTTGCAAATACTTTTTGTAAGAGCGCCGATGTTCTTGCAGCAGGATTAGCTCTAATGTCTTTTTCTTGCGTAGCAATTTCAGTGTAAATGCCAGACAAAGATTTATCCGTTACGAACGCAACTAAATCTGGATTCATTTTTTTACCAATGAGTGGTATTTTATTGTAAGTGGTTATAATTGTTTCCCAATACCTCGTTGCATTTACTTTATCTAAAGATATTTTAATAATGGGCGAAAAGTTTTGAGCAAGTGCCGTGTTGGTTTTTGTTCTCAAATATGCAGTAGCAGACGTGTCGCTTCCTCTTAAAATATTGATACCATCGGTAATGGTCATTTCTTTAATGGCAGTTGTAAAAATAGGAACGGCAGTTTTGCAAGCATCTTCTGCGGCACGGTTCATACTCACAATCATATCATCCATGAGTTGATTAAACCCAAGTTTTCGAAGCGTCGATTCTATTTTTTGTGCCTCTTGTGGCATGATAATTTTTAATGCTGCATTTTCTAAAAACCCACCAGGGCTAGATAGTTTAGCGGTTCCTGTTTGAGCTCCTTTTTGAAGAGCTTCTTTAAGTCCATTCGCAATATCTCCAGTACTTAATCCCGTTTGCGATTGCGCTGCAATAGACGTTACCTTTTTAAATAAATTCCCAATATTTTGAGCTTGTAGGGTTTGGATGCTACCAATTGCAAGTAATAAAACTAATTTCTTCATAATAAAGCATTTATAGGACTAAAGATAAGACGGCTAGGCTTCAATATTTGTGAATGTTTTGCTATAGTTAAGCCATCCTGCCCTTACCTTTGCAACGCATAATTTAATAGCTTCATGAAATACGAGAAAGAGATAGGTCGACGCAAAAGTTTTGCCATTATATCGCATCCGGATGCGGGTAAAACAACCTTAACAGAAAAATTTTTGTTATTTGGGGGTGCTATTCAAACTGCAGGTGCCGTAAAAAGTAACAAAATTAAAAAGCACGCTACTTCGGATTTCATGGAAATTGAACGTCAGCGTGGTATATCGGTAGCTACATCTGTAATGTCTTTCGAATACAAAGACTTTTTAATTAATTTATTAGATACACCTGGCCACAAAGACTTTGCCGAAGATACCTACCGTACCCTAAGTGCTGTTGATAGTGTAATTCTTGTAGTGGATAGTGTAAATGGGGTAGAAGCACAAACAAGACGCCTTATGGAAGTGTGTCGTATGCGCGATACGCCCGTAATTGTTTTTATCAATAAAATGGACAGAGATGGTAAAAACAGATTTGATTTATTAGAAGAAATTGAAAACGAATTACACATTTCTTTACACCCAATGACTTGGCCCATTAACAGTGGTAAAGAATTTAAAGGGGTATACAATTTACATGATAAAAACCTTCGCTTATTTACTGGTGGTACCAAAGCCGACGAAGAAGATATTGTAGCCATCGATGATTTGCAAGACGCTTTACTAGAAACAAAAGTGGGTAAGCGTGACGCTGATAAATTAAGAGAAGACGTAGAACTTATTGAAGGTGTGTATGGTTCATTAGATGCCCAAGATTATTTAACCGCTAAAGTAGCGCCTGTTTTTTTTGGCAGTGCCGTTAATAATTTTGGTGTTAAGGAAATGCTCGACACGTTTATTAGAATAGCACCAGTCCCGCGCAGTAGAGCAACCTCTACACGCCTTGTAGAAGTGGGAGAAGATAAATTTAGTGGATTTATTTTTAAAATTCATGCCAACCTAGATCCTAAACATAGAGACCGTATTGCTTTTATGCGTGTATGTAGTGGCCGTTTTGAAAGAAACAAATACTACCACCATGTTAGAAATGACAAAGACATGCGTTTTAGCAATCCGTACACGTTTTTAGCGCGCACCAAAGACGTTATTGATGATGCATACCCTGGAGACGTGGTGGGTTTATTTGATACCGGAAATTTTAAAATAGGAGATACCTTAACTGAAGGAGAAGATTTTTACTTTACAGGTATTCCTACTTTTTCGCCAGAAATTTTTAAAGAACTTGTAAATAAAGATCCTTTAAAAACCAAACAACTAGAAAAAGGTATTAGTCAATTAACAGATGAAGGGGTGGCGCAGTTGTTTACACAGTTTGGCGGTAATAAAAAAATCATTGGTTGCGTAGGTGATCTACAATTTGAAGTAATTCAGTACAGACTTTTGCACGAGTATGGAGCAGCCTGCGAATTTAGAACCCTTCAATTTTATAAAGCCTGCTGGCTTACATCAGGTGTAGCTGGCAAGCTCGACGATTTTTTACGTTTCAAGCAACAAAACGCTGCCGCTGACAAAGATGGCAATCCTGTTTATTTAGCCCAAAGTGAATGGTTTTTAAATACAGAAATTACCAATAATCAAGATATTACTTTTCATTTTTCAAGTGAAATACATAAATAATTCATGAAGTCAAAAACACTACATAAAGACAAGGTTAATATTATTACACTCGGATGTAGTAAAAATTTAGTGGACAGTGAAGTGCTTAGCGGACAGCTAAAAGCGAGTGATATTGATGTGGTGCACGAAAACACCAAGCTAGACCACAATGTGGTTGTTGTAAATACTTGCGGGTTTATTGATAAAGCCAAAGAAGAAAGTATCAACACCATTTTAGATCAGCTAGAATTAAAGCGCAAGGGTAAACTAGATAAAGTATACGTAACGGGTTGTTTGAGTGAAAGATATAGAGGTGATTTGGAATCAGAAATGCCAGAAGTAGATGCTTGGTTTGGAACTATGGAACTTCCTTTAATGCTAAAACAGTTTGAAGTAGATTATAAAGCAGAACTTGTTGGTGAGCGTTTTTTAAGTACGCCACAGCACTATGCTTATCTAAAAATCAGTGAAGGTTGTAACCGTACCTGTTCGTTTTGTGCCATTCCTCTAATGCGCGGACAGCACGTGAGCCGAACTATCGAAGACCTAGTTACAGAAGCCGAAGGCCTTGTAAAAAAAGGCGTAAAAGAAATCATGCTTATTGCGCAGGAGCTTACGTATTATGGTTTAGACATTTACAAAGAACGCGCGCTTCCTAAATTATTACACGCACTCGCAGATGTTAATGGCCTCGAGTGGATTCGTTTGCATTATGCTTATCCAAGTAAATTTCCATTAGAAATACTGGATGTGATGCGTGAGCGTTCCAATATTTGCAAGTACCTCGATATGCCACTACAGCATGCTAGTAATGGTATGCTTAAAGCGATGAAGCGCAATATTACTAGAGAAGACATGTCTGTACTTATTAAAGAAATTAGAGCACGTGTACCAGGTATTTGTTTGCGTACCACTTTAATTGCTGGTTTCCCAGGCGAAACAGAAGATGATATTGAAGAGCTCAAAGAATTTTTACAAGAACACCGCTTTGATAGAGTAGGTATCTTTAGTTATAGCCACGAAGAAAATACTTCGGCTCATGATTTAGTAGACGATGTTCCTGCCGATGTTAAAGCAGAACGCGCACAATCTATTATGGAAGTGCAGCAAGAAATTTCTTTAGAAAAAAACCAAGAAAAAGTAGGACAGGTTTTAAAAGTGATTGTTGATAAAAAAGAAGCGGGTCGCTACCTTGGACGTACCGAATTTGATAGTGTAGAAGTAGACAATGAAGTCGTTATAAATTCCAAACGTAAACTCACTATTGGAGATTTTGTTTGGGTTAAAATAACCAAAGCCTACGATTACGACATTGAAGGTGAGCTTGTAGATAGCGAAGGGCGTTCTATATAATGGAAGTAAAACGTAACCGCTAAGGATACTATTAAATAAAGCGTTACCAATATACTTGCATTTGCAAAGAATGCGTTTGCGCCAAACCAATCTTTTTGGTCGTATAAAATGGCTACAGCAATGGCAGCTTTAACAATTTCAGCTATCAATGCTTCATTACTTCTATCCATGAGTTCGGTTTGGGCATATACAAATGCAAATATAAAAGCACCATACAAAAACATATTAGGGTTTCCAATGGTAGCGATATTGCCAAACAACAAACTAATAAAAAGTAATAATGCTGCCAGTTGCATATAAGACCAAAGCACAAGACTTTTTGTTTCGTTGGTATCGTATTTTTCAAAATGATACACATCTTCAATTTTATCAACTGGATACTGCTGTTCAACATCTGCGGGTCTCCAACCGGTTGGCATAAACCAAATTTTTAATTTACTAGACCAACTTTTAGTTCGCCATGCATCTTTAATGAGTAACCACAAATGCATGAAATTAATTTTAATAGGGTTCCAAGTTTGAACGGCCCTTGTAATACCATATACAGCTGGGATATTAGGATCTTCCTGTTTAAAGGTTCCAAATAATTTATCCCAAAAAATAAAAATTTGACTATAGTTTTTATCTAAATATTCTTTATTAATCGCATGGTGAACTCTATGATGAGATGGTGTTACAATAATCTTTTCTAAAAATCCCATGGTACCAATATGCTGCGTATGGTACCAAAATTGTGCAAACAAATGAAGCGGTGCCACAATCGCAATTACTTGAGCAGGAACGCCTAATAAAGCCGCAGGCAATAAAAATATCACAAAGATTTTTACAATAGAAGAAATGCTTTGTCTTAAAGCACAGGCTAAATTGTATTCTTCGGAGCTATGGTGTACAATATGATTGTTCCAAAAAACATTGTATTGGTGTGCAATTCTATGGATCCAATAGCCAGCAAAATCAAGCGCCAAAAAAGCAATAATATAGGTGATTGGGCCAGCCGGCACTTTGGTTAATGACCAGTGCTCAACCATCCAGCCATAGGAGATTACCGCTATGCTTAAACCTAGTACGTCTTTGGTTACATTGGTAACACCAGAGCTTAAACTAGCAATCATGTCAAAGGTTCGTACGGTTTCTTTGCCTTTAAGCACACCATACCATTTTTCGATGAGCACGAGTAATAAAAATGCCGGCATGGCAATCAGTAATATTTTACCATAGCTTTCCATAGCAAGTAATGAGGGATTAGACCCTTTACAAATGTAACTATTCTGATGAATCTTCCATTATTTGCTGCCCTTGTTGTAATTTTAGCACTAATTATGATAAAAGCTGCCGAGCAAGTTGCTTATCCTTTAACGGGCTATTTTTCCAGTTTGGTTTCTGACTACCTAGATGCCAATCAAAAATTAGCACCTTTTTATACCCATGCACCCAATGTAGAAGGTGTAAAGGCTGCCATGGCAGCACGTGATTCGTTTAATACACCAAGGGTAGCGCTTATAGATGCGTTAAACAAACAGTATGAAGGCGTTAATACACTAGAGGCTGTAACCACTAATATCCAATCTTTAAAAGACAACAAAACCTATACCGTTACTACAGCGCATCAGCCCAATATTTTTACTGGCCCTCTATATTTTATTTATAAGATTGCGCATACCATTGCCTTATCACGTTCACTTGAAAAGCAAATACCAGGTGCTCATTTTGTGCCTGTTTATTATATGGGTTCCGAAGATGCAGATATCGAAGAGCTTGGCTTTGTAACCATTGGTGGCGAAAAATTAGTTTGGCAAACGGGGCAAACGGGCGCAGTAGGCCGTATGAAAGTAGATGCTGAACTCTTAGTCCTCATAAAACAAGTGGAAGGTCAAATTGGTGTTTCGGTGCACGGTGCTGCTTGGGTTAGTATTTTAAAAAATACATTTACAATTGGTAAAACAATTGCACAAGCTACTTTTGAAATCCTGGATCATTTATTTGGCCAATATGGCCTTGTGGTGATACTCCCAGATAGTGACAAGTTAAAAATACTTTTTACAAGTGTTATTGAAAAGGAATTAACAACTGGTTTTTCTAATAAAGCCGTGCAGCAAACCATACAAAATTTAGGTACCCATTATAAAGTACAAGCTTCAGGTAGAGAAATCAATTTATTTTATTTACAAGACAATAAAAGAGAACGCATTGTTCAAACAAGTAATGGTTTTGAAGTAGCAGCGCTGGGTTTACAATTTACAACGGAGCAAATATTGGAAGATGTTAAAAACAATCCATCTTGCTATAGCCCTAATGTTATTTTAAGAGGCGTTTTTCAGGAAACAATTTTACCCAATATTGCATTTATTGGAGGTGGGGGAGAGCTTGCTTATTGGCTAGAACTTAAACAAGTTTTTACTGAAGCTGCAGTACCATACCCAGTTTTACTACTCCGTAATTCATTTTTACTCGTTCCTGCCAAACATGCTCAGCAGTTACAAAAGTTGCAAATTAACACGATTGCCTTATTTAAAGGTTTACAAGTTATTATTGACAATTTTGTAAAAGACAATACTACAAATCATTTGCAAATAGATACGCAAATGGCTGCCATTGATGCACAGTACACACTTATAAAAGATCAAGCTGGACGTATTCATGCAAGTTTGGTTCAACATATAGAAGCCTTAGCACACCAGCAAGCACAAAAATTAGTTCAGGTACAAAAGAAAATGCTTCGTTCCGAAAAAAGAAAGTTTGAAGTACAGCAGCAGCAAATAACAAAAATAGTAGCGCAACTATTTCCGGGCGGAAGTTTACAAGAGCGTGTAGAAAATATTGCCGATTGGTATAAAATATATGGTACCCATTTTGTGCGTGCCATAGTAGAAAATTCTGATGATTTTAGTAAAGGGTTTACCCTTTTATATCTTAACGATTAGTTTTTTAGACATCAAAACTATTGTTCCAATCTGATTTTAATTTGTTTACTTTTTCAGTTACTTCATTACTTAAATTATTTTTGAAAGTAGCGATTGTATTTGAAACGGTTTCATTGGTAGACCCAACTATTTGAGCGGCGAGTATTCCTGCATTTTTTGCACCATTAAGTGCAACAGTTGCTACTGGAACACCACTAGGCATTTGTAATATAGACAGAACAGAATCCCAACCATCAATTGAGTTAGATGATTTTATAGGAACGCCAATAACAGGTAGGGTAGTGATGGCTGCAATCATACCTGGTAAATGAGCCGCTCCACCTGCACCAGCTATAATAACTTGAAGGCCTCTAGATTTTGCCGTTGTAGCATATTCCACCATACGAATAGGGGTTCTGTGTGCAGATACCACCGTAAGTTCAAATACAATATTAAACTGCTTTAAAATATTGGCAGCATCTTGCATGATTGTTACATCACTGTCGCTTCCCATGATAATACCTACTATTGGTTGAACGGTGCTCATAGTCTTTGTTTATGTTGCAAAATTACTTTATTTTTTTATCTCAAAGCCAAAATCGTAAGCAGCAGTAGGTTTTAGGTATACGGCAGCTTTAGCGCCTGTGATGGTTATTATGATAGATGTTGTAGTGATTGGGTCAAAAGTTGCAATTTTTTTGCGGCCAATGGTTGTACCATCAAAAATCTTCACAAAATTACCAGTTCCACTTTCGTCTTTGGCTTCTATCGTAAAATTTTTAACGCGTTGTCCATGTTCTATCAGCTCCTGCATTACAAGCGCGTTAAGCTTTGTACCTTTTTTAAAAGTATAGGTTAATGTTACAAGACCTGCTGCACTAGTTTTAGAAATCGGTGTGAGACCTGCTAATACATTTGTCTCAAAGGCTTTTTTTCTGAGTGCTGCAAAACCTACAAGTGATGCAGAATCTGCTTCATTAAAAAGGCCGCGTCTATCTGGAGGCACGTTTAATAATAAGTTACCGCCATTGCCTACAGATTTTAAAAACAAATTAAATAGCGCATTTGGTGATTTTACCTTATTGTCTTCTTTAGCATGGTAAAACCATCCTGGTCGGATAGAAACGTCTGCTTCGGCAGGTATCCATAATTTACCATTTATATTACCTTGGTTAAGGGTATCTTCTGGTGGGCCACCATGTCCTCTGTAAAATCCAGCTGTGTCTAATAAATTCCAGTTGGTATTACCAATGATGCCACGCTCATTTCCACACCATCTAATACTTGGCCCAATATCACTAAATATCATTAGTTGTGGTTGAAATTTAAATGCCGAATCTTCAAATCTTCTGAATGTGTATTCTTGTTTTTTACCATTAGGGCCCTCGCCGTTTGCACCATCCCACCACAGTTCAAAAAATTTACCATAACCGGTTAATAATTCTTTCATGGTAGCAATGTAAATGTCATTGTATTTAGGCGTACCATAATCTGGATGGTTTCTGTCCCATGGAGAAATATAAACACCCATTTCGATGCCACCTTTTTTACAAGCTTCTGAAAGCATTTTTACTACATCACCTTTGCCATCCAACCACTTGCTTTCTCTTACGGTATGTGTACTGTATTTAGAAGGCCACAAGCTAAAGCCATCATGGTGTTTAGCCGTTAATATAATGCCTTTAGCACCTGCAAGTTTTGCAACGCGCACCCACTGGTTACAATCAAGCTGGGTAGGTGCAAAAACAGTTGGATCTTCTTTACCATCACCCCATTCTTTATCTGTAAAAGTATTAGGGCCAAAATGTATAAACAAATAAAATTCCTTTTCGTGCCAAGCCAAATGTTCTTTGGTAGGAACGGGTAAAACAGGTTTAATTTTTTGTGCCATACCAACTACTGTAGTAAGCAGTACCATTAGCACAAGGATTGTTTTTTTCATAGTGGCCATTATTGAAGTTGTCTTTTATAAAGTTGAATGGTGTTATGTAATCCTAAATATAAGGAATCGCACACAAGTGCATGCCCAATACTTACTTCATGTAAATGAGGGATTGATTTTTTAAAAAATGATAGGTTTTGAAGGTCTAAATCGTGACCCGCATTAATGCCTAGACCTAGTGTATTCGCTAGTGAGGATGATTGTTTATAAGGTTCTACCGCTGTTTCTTGAAGCCCTTTTGTAAAAGCAGTAGCATAAGACTCTGTATATAATTCAATACGGTCTGTACCAGTTGTTGCAGCTGCTTCCACCATGGTAGTAATAGGGTCTACAAATATGGAAACCCGAATACCGGCATTTTTAAATATTGCAATGGTTTTAATTAAATAGTCTTGGTGTTTAACAGTATCCCAACCATGATCGCTGGTGAGTTGTCCCAGGGCATCGGGTACTAATGTTACCTGATGGGGCTTGGTATCCAAAACAAGTTTTACAAACTTTTCTTCGGTGGGATTGCCCTCAATATTAAACTCGGTGGTGATTACTTTTTTTAAATCATATACATCTTTGTATGTGATATGACGTTCATCGGGTCTGGGATGAACCGTAATGCCGTCTGCACCAAATTTTTCGCAGTCGAGGGCTACTTTTATGACATCCGGGTTATTCCCGCCTCTTGCATTGCGTAAAGTGGCAATTTTGTTGATGTTTACACTTAAATGGGTCATATTGTAAAAATACTAAAATCTTGACTCCTTATGCATTAAATTGCAGGCAATTATTACGAACTATATCGATACAAAATTGTTAGTGTAGTATGTCTTACTCATCCTTAGAAGCCTGTTTATTAGATTTAGAAAAAGCAGGTCATTTAGTACGCATCAAAGAAGAAGTTGACCCTAATCTATTAATGGCAGCCATTCATTTGCGTGTATATGAAATGGGAGGACCAGCCATTTTATATGAAAATGTAAAAGGGTCAAAATTTAGGGCTGTTTCCAACTTGTTTGGAACACTGGAAAGAAGCAAATACATATTTAGAAATAGTTTAGACGCTGTTAAAAAACTCATTCAATTAAGGAACAATCCGATAGATGCCCTCAAACATCCACTCGATAATTTTACAGCAGGACTAGCCGCTATTAAAGCGCTTCCTTTAAAAAATCCAATTCACAAGCCGGTTAAATATCAAGAGATTAATATTGCTGATTTACCACTCATCAAGCATTGGAAAAACGATGGTGGAGCTTTTGTAACACTGCCTCAAGTATACACTGAGGATATAGACAAACCAGGTATTTTTAATGCCAACTTAGGTATGTACCGTATACAATTAACGGGTAATGATTATACCTTAAATGAAGAAATAGGACTCCATTATCAACTGCATAGAGGCATTGGAGTTCACCAAACAAAAGCCAATAAAAAAGGGCAACCATTAAAAGTAAGTTGCTTTATTGGTGGTCCACCATCACATAGTGTAGCAGCTGTTATGCCGCTACCAGAAGGTATCAGTGAAATGACTTTTGCGGGTCTGTTGGGTGCTCGAAGATTTAGATATACCTACGAAGACGGCTTTTGTTTAAGCACCGATGCAGATTTTGTAATTACTGGAGAAGTATATCCCAACGAAAATAAAACTGAAGGGCCTTTTGGAGACCACCTCGGTTATTATAGTTTACAGCATCCTTTTCCACTGATGCGTGTTCATAAAGTATACGCTAAAAAAGATGCCATTTGGGCTTTTACCGTAGTGGGTCGTCCACCTCAAGAAGACACCAGTTTTGGTCAACTCATCCATGAAATTACAGGTGATGCAATACCACAAGAAATACCCGGATTAAAATCGGTACATGCAGTGGATGCTGCAGGCGTCCATCCTTTATTATTAGCCGTAGGAAGTGAGCGTTACACACCATATACACCCACCAAACAACCTGCCGAACTTCTTACCATTGCCAATCATATTTTGGGAACAGGTCAATTAAGTTTAGCCAAGTTTATATTTATTACAGGGTCAGACAACGAACATATTGATGCGCAAGACACGCTTTCTTTTATGACTTACTTACTAGAGCGTATCAATCTTACACGAGATGTTCATTTTTATACGAACACCACCATGGATACCTTAGATTATTCTGGCACGGGCATTAATAGTGGGAGCAAAGTGGTTTTTGCTGCTTATGGCGATAAAATTCGTGATTTATCATTGCAGGTTCCGGCTGTATTAGAAGGGCTACAAGGCTTTGGTACTGCGCATCTTGCTATGTCTGGTGTTGTATGTATTACTGCTCCAGCATATACAAATGCCGAGGATGCTGCAAATCAAATAAATGCTTTAGATGCGCAGTTGTCAAATGCTAAATTAGATGGCGTAGCCATTATTGTTATTTGTGATGATGCAAGTTTTGCTGCACAAACACTTAATAATTATTTATGGGTTACGTATACTAGAAGCAATCCTTCACATGATATGTATGGCATTGGATCTTTTACACAAAACAAACATTGGGGATGTACTGGGCCACTGGTAATTGATGCAAGAATTAAACCACATCATGCACCCGTTTTAATAAAAGATGAAGCTGTAGAAAAAAAAGTTGATCGTTTGTTTGAAAAAGGCGGAAGCCTTTATTCACTAATTTCTACCCAGGTATGATCGGCTAATAGTCTTACACTAGAAATAAATTGCTTGAAAGGACCATGTCCACCCCATTCCCCAGGAGCTACCAATGAAAGCATATGGTTACCGTCTTTTTTCTCGTATAAATGATAGGTATGGCCAATTTGCGGCTTAAAACCAAGCTTGGCTTCGTAAATCATTAAGCTTAATTCTTTGCGCTTTCTAATTTCTTGTGCTTGCTTAGCTAGCAACTCAATTTGTTGCTTAATTTGATCAAGCTGCATATTGGTTTGCTCTTCCATAGCCCATAAAGCTTTGTGTTTGATCACGCCTTCTTTGGTGGGTCTGATGGCAACACCAGCAGCCGATGCTGCATAAGGCATTACACTTAACTGCTTGTGGTAAATTTCTGTATTTGTAAAAGGCTCCCCATTTGAATTGAAACCTTTTTGTGTAATTTTTAAATAGCCATTGGCTAATATTTCGTGGGTAACATCTAAAACCGTTTTTTCTTGTTGAATAAAACGGGTAAGGAGGGTAGAAGCGTTGGGTATTTCAGAAAATAAGGTGTCTGCTAAAGTTTGGTTTTCGAAAGGGCGAAATGTAGCATCTGGTACAACTTCATGTTGCGTATAAAAAGCTTCGTTTTCGATACTTACCCAATTGCTGCTAACTAACAAGCTATGGCCATTATTGATGCTCTCAATTTTATAATTTCCACTTTTTGGTGCAACACCAAATTCAAAATTGCATTTTTCAGGAAAAAGTTGCCAGCTGGCTAAAAAATTATAGGCTTGAACCATTTTAAAAGAGTTAATAATGGTATAACAAAACTGTGTAGTAAAGGTTGAGCGTTTTATGAAAATCTTAGTTCATTTGCACAAAGTCAGGCTTATGAATTAATTGGCTATTGTATTTGAACCTAAGGCCAGTATTAATACTAATATTGAGAGGGTTCATGGTTGAGAGGGTGCGCGGATAATAAAACGCCTTTAACTCGATAGTGCCAAAAACCAGGTTCTCATTTCTGGTTCTGCAACCAATACCAAGGGCCGTGTAAATGCTTCCATTTTTAACAGCTTCGCCAATTAATTTGATATAACTACTATTGATAAACATAAATGGAGCAAAGCTAAAGCCATAATATTTTACTGTATTATAATACACCTGCTCAAGATTACACGATATTCTGGTAGCCGCTAAAATATTGTCATTTTTAAAGGTAGGTATACCATATTCGCTATTCAAATACAATGGTTCATTTAATATGGTTTTAAGTTGCTGAGTTGCACTAAGGCTTCCAAAAAGTCTTTTAGACCATTTTGGATTGGATATCTTTTTAAGTTGCGTGAAATATTGAAGCGACGTTAAAATGCTCATATCTTCTAATGAGCCCTTATTTAAATATCCGCCCGATTTAATTATATAGTTTACATAGTTTTTATTGGTTGAAAAATACTCTCTTTTATATTCGACGCCAAAATATGGCCTTGTAATATTGTTCCGCTGTGTAATACCACCCACCATAGAAAAATTATAGCCTTCAGGAACGTCTTCGTTTCGTCCAAAACCATAAATAAAACTAGTATGGTAATATTCTTGTTTAAAAATACTAAATGAAACGAGTCCTGCATCTATACTACTATAATTGTAATTGTATTTTACTATTGCGGTGTCTGGTATATCACTAAACCTTTTTGACAAGGCCCTAAAGCTTATAAACTTTCGCAAACGTGATTGTAAATTGTCTTTAACCCTTAGCCCTGCGCCAATATTGATACCCATCCAACCATCTAATATTCCATACTTATATTGAAACTGTTGATCGTATATCGCATTACTGCCGTAGGTGTTATATGCATCATGTTTGCCAATTTCGAAACCTCCGGTAAAACTATGATAGGGACTTACGAGTGGTAAATCACCTTTTAAATATAGTGCACGTTCTTCTTTTTTTCCACTGTTAAACGTAGGATAAATGTTATCGATTCCAAATGTTAGATTTAAAAAGCTACCTGCAATATTTCTTTTAATGTATTCAAAACCAGTTCCAGCGAGTGGTCTTCTATCTAAATCGTACAAAGTTTTAATTTGAATTTTATCACCCAAGCCTAAAAAATTATTATGATTTATTTCTGCATTAAATGACTGCAGGCTTCCAATATTTGCACTGCCCCCAATTGGAAATACGTCTTTCCATTGCACATATATAATTACGCCGTTATTGTCGATAGGGTCATTTTCAGCAAAAATTTGAGCGTCTTGTATAAAAGATATTTCACGTAAAAATTTTTCATTATCGGCAATCAAGTAAGGGTATAGCGTATCACCAATAGAAAAGAACAAGTTTTTAATCATTGTTTTATTGGTGGTACTATTATAGAGTGCTTCTTGTAAAGCAAGTTTAATTTTATTTCCTTTTAATACAGTGTCTTCAAAAGGAGTCGTGTATACAACACTGGTTACCTGAATTTGATTGATAATTTTACCTTCAAATTTTATGAATCGGGACTCGTTTTTTATAACTGCAGCGTTGTTTTGTAATTCAAATTGTGGAGATTCGATCCATATGGCGTCGCCTAATTTTTTTAATAACCCTTTCTTACTGCGTAATATAAATGTAGAATCTCTTAAGGTATGAATGGCCGTATCTTCTTGCGCACTAATCCTAGCGCTTATACCTATAAACAAACTTAATAGAAAAAATAAAATACAACGATTACGCTTCATGAATTGTTAGGGGCTAAAACTAATGCCCAACCATAAAGGTCGGGCATTTTTTAAATCCGGGGGAACTATTAATATCGGTATGAATCAGATTTAAATGGACCATTTTGTGGAATGCCCAGGTAAGCTGCTTGTTCAGTAGTTAATTCATCTAATTGGGCACCCACTTTTGCAAGGTGTAAACGAGCTACCTTCTCATCTAAATGTTTAGGTAAAACGTACACTTTGTTTTCATAGTTCTTATGGTTTGTCCATAATTCTATTTGAGCAAGTGTTTGGTTAGAGAAAGAGTTACTCATCACAAATGATGGGTGACCTGTTGCACAACCTAAGTTTACAAGTCTACCTTCTGCAAGTACAATTACATCTTTACCTTCAATATTGTAAAGGTCTACTTGAGGCTTAATGGTATCTTTTGTATGGCCATAATTTTCATTTAACCAAGCCATGTCAATTTCAATATCAAAGTGACCAATATTACAAACGATCGCTTTGTCTTTCATGACTCTAAAATGTTTTTCGTTGATGAGGTCGCGACAACCAGAAGCAGTAACAACAATGTCAGCTTCTTTAACCGCGTCAATCATACGCTTTACTTCATAACCATCCATGGCTGCTTGTAAAGCACAAATTGGATCAATTTCTGTAACAATTACACGACAACCAGCACCACGTAATGAAGCAGCAGAACCTTTACCTACGTCACCGTAAGAACCAACAACAGCAACCTTTCCAGCCATCATAACATCAGTAGCTCTTCTAATAGCATCTACTAATGATTCTTGACAACCGTATTTATTATCAAATTTAGATTTGGTAACTGAATCGTTAACGTTAATAGCTGGCATTGGTAAAGTACCTTTAGCCATACGCTCGTATAAACGGTGTACACCTGTAGTTGTTTCTTCACTTAAACCTTTAATGCCGCTAACAAACTCTGGGTATTTATCGAGTACCATATTGGTTAAATCACCACCATCATCGAGTATCATATTTAATGGACGATCTTCTGATCCAAAAAACAAAGTTTGTTCGATACACCAGTCACCTTCTTCAACTGTTTGACCTTTCCAAGCAAATACACCCACACCTGTTGCAGCGATTGCAGCAGCAGCTTGGTCTTGTGTAGAAAAGATATTACATGAGCTCCACTTTACTTCTGCACCTAATGCAGTTAAAGTTTCAATTAAAACAGCGGTTTGAATGGTCATGTGTAAGCAACCCGCAATACGAGCTCCTTTTAATGGTTGACTTGGTCCGTACTCTTCACGGATACTCATTAAACCTGGCATTTCTGCTTCAGCTAATCTGATTTCTTTACGGCCCCAATCTGAAAGACTGATATCCGCTACTTTGTTTTTTAAACTAAAGTCGATAGAAGAAAGTGATGACATAATTACTAATTTAGATTATTTATGAAGTGTAAAGGTATATTTATAGTATTTAATTCTAAAAATATATTTACAATTAGAATAAAAAGTTATATTTGTAATATATAATAGAATAAATAATCATTTTATGCCTCAAAAAACTAGTCAAAAAGAAGATTCCACTATTGCAAACGGTTTAGATAGCAAAGATCTCGGTATTTTAAAGCTATTGCAAGCCAACGCAAGAGCTACCGTCAAGGAAATTGCTGATAAAGTTGGTCTTAGCACTACGCCGGTTCATGAACGCATTAAAAGGCTAGAGGAGGAAGGGGTAATTACACAATATGCAACCCTTGTAGATCCCAATAAAGTGAAAAAGGGACTTACCGTTATATGTTACGTTTCGCTAAAGCAACACAATAAAAATGCAGGAGCTAGGTTTATTAAAAGTATTTTAGAAATGCACGAAGTAATCGAGTGCTACAATATTTCTGGTGAATTCGATTTTATGCTAAAAGTAGTTGCAGAAAATATGGATGATTACTATAATTTCCACGTTAACAAATTAAGTGAAGCAGATAATATTGGTCATGTGCAAAGTGTATTTGTAATGGGTATTATCAAACAAACACATGTGCTTGTTTACTAGCCTGTAAAAACAAGTTCCATGATATAATCATCCATAATATACCCACCGCCAATCTCTAAAATAGAAGCTTCTCTTACCGTAAATCCATGTTTACTATAAAAATGCTGTGCATTGTTTTGTTTGTTTACTTGCAAATACAAAAGTCTTGCTGCTTGCGATGTTGCGTAGTCAATTGTTTTATTAAGTAGTGCTGTTCCAGCGCCCGTTTTTTGCGCTGTAGGTAAAACATATAATTTATTAAGCTTGCATGTTTTATCTTCTTCTTTTGATACAGAAGCAAATCCAATAGCTGTGTTGTTGTGTTCAGCAATATAAAAATGATGTCCTTTATTTATTTGATTCAGTAATGAGGCACTGCTATACATCATGTCTAGCATATAATTTAGCTGCGCTTTACTTATATAAGATCCATATGCTACTGGCCAAGTAACGATTGCAATCTCTCGAATGATTGCAATGTCATGTACATCAGCTTCTCTAATATGTATAGAACTAAACATTATTTGATTTGTAACTGTTTAGATTTTTTTCGCTTGGCAAGTTGCTTGGTAGCCCAGTGACAAATGATGGCAGAACTACTGCCCACAAGTGCACCCATTATTACATCAGATGGATAGTGCTGTCCTAAATAAATTCTGGAATAACCTACACCGGCACTCCATGCAAATGCAGGAACGGCTACCCACCATTTTTTAGTAGAGAGCGCAAGTGAAGTTGCGGTTGCAAAAGCACTTGAAGTATGCCCCGAAGGAAATGAATAATCAGATTCTATTGTGTTTGGAAAGATGCCCGTGTAGGTATGGTAAGGTCTTTCTCTTTTAACCACATTTTTTAAAAGGGAAGTGGTGGCTGTGTTTAACAAAATGACTGCTGCTGTATATGCAGCAACTTGCTTTAACGCTTTGTTGTCATGAATAATTCCAGCAACAAAATAACCAACTGGTACGCCAACACTTATGTATTTAGATGTATTTGATAAATTAGTCCAAACTGCACTATTTGGATTGTCTGGATTTATGCGCCTTAACGTGTTAACTTCTCTAATTGATTGAGCCTGCAAAGTATTTACAGCCATCAATAAAAGAATAGTTAACGCTAAGAAAAGTTTACGCATAAAACAATTTGATTGATTATAAAGATTGTAAACTTTCTTCTATCGTTGCAATTCTTGCAATAGCGTCGGCTTGTTTTCTTTGTTCTAATTCAACAACTTCAGGTTTTGCATTTTGTACAAAACGTTCATTGCTTAATTTTTTTGTAACACTTTCTAAAAAGCCTTTTTGATAGGCTAAATCTGCTAGAAGTGTTGCTTTTAGAGCAGTTGCGTCAAGCTCCATACTGGTACCAATAAAAAACTTGTCTTTTTCTACCGCTACTACAATCGTATTATCAACACTGCTATTGGCATATTCAATACTTGTTGCATTAACCTGTTTGCATAAAATAGACTCAATAGCCTTATAAGTAGCAGTGTTAGCCGTTTGAATATGCAGTGTAATGGTATCTTTTGGTTTTAATTGATTCTTATTTCTGGCATCACGAAGAGCAGATATCACTTGTTTTAAAAGTTCACCGCCTGCTACAATTTCTGGATTCGCTTGCCTAACAGGAGCTTCAATTTTATTGCACAAATCATCCTGCTTAGGACTAATTAAATGATAAATTTCTTCAGTGATGAATGGCATGAATGGATGCAACATATGCATCATTTCATTTAAATAATGAACCGTTTTATCGTATACTTCTTTTGAAATAGGTTGTTCAAACCCAGGTTTAATCCACTCTAAGTACCAGCTGCAATAGTCATCCCAAATTAGCGAATATATTGTTTTTAATGCTTCTGATAATTTAAATCCATTTAATAAAACAGCTACTTCTTGTTGTACTTGAGAGAGTCTATTTTCAAACCAATCCATCGCAAATTTTTCATTTTGCGCATCTAAGTGGGTATCGATTCTTTTCTCCCAACCCTGTATCAATTTAAGTACGTTCCAAAGCTTGTTGTTAAAATTTCTACCTTGTTCCAGCGCCGACTCGTCAAATAAAATATCGTTACCTGCAGGAGAAGATATCATAATGCCAAACCTTACAGCATCTGCACCGTATACATCTATAAGTGCTAATAAGTCTGGAGAATTACCCAGACTCTTACTCATTTTTCGGCCTTGCTTATCTCTTACAATACCTGTAAAGTATACATGCTCAAAAGGTTTTTGATCCATGTATTCATGACCCGCCATAATCATACGCGCTACCCAAAAAAATATGATTTCTGGTGCGGTAACAAGTGTTTGTGTAGGGTAGTAATATTTAACTTCTTCATTGCCCGGATTGGATAAACCTTTAAATACTTCAAAAGGCCATAACCAACTTGAAAACCAGGTATCAAGGCAATCTTCATCTTGTTTAATATTGGCGAGGGTAAGGGTTGGATTTTTTTCTTGCAAAATTACAAGTGCATCACTCGCATTAGCGGCAACAGCAACGCTTCCATCAGGTGCATACCAAGCAGGTATACGATGCCCCCACCAAAGTTGTCTACTAATACACCAGTCTTTAATATTTTCCATCCAGTGGCGGTATAAGTTTTTAAACTTCGCTGGATGAAATTGAACGGCTTCTTCCATTACAGATTGTAATGCTGGTGTAGCAATTTCTTTCATGCTAACCCACCATTGCAAACTAAGCCTTGGCTCTACCATGGCATCTGTTCTTTCTGAAAAACCAACTTGGTTGGTATATTCTTCTACTTTTTCTAATAGCCCTGCTTCTGTTAAAACAGCAGCCATTTTCCCCCGCACATCAAGCCTGTCTTCACCAACAAAAAATTGTGCTGCTTCAGACATCGTACCATCATCGTTGAGGGTATCAATCACTTCTAGATTATATTTTTGACCTAATTGATAATCGTTGATATCGTGTGCTGGTGTCACTTTCAAAGCACCTGTACCAAAATCTAGCGTAACGTATTCGTCGGTAATAATAGGAACGCGTCTGTTAATCAATGGAACAATAACAAATTTTCCGTGGAGATGCTTGTAGCGATCATCTAGTGGATTTACACAAACCGCTGTATCACCAAAAATGGTTTCTGGTCTTACAGTAGCAACAGTAACAAAATCATTACTGCCTTCAATGGCATATTTAATGTGGTATAATTTACTTTGAACTTCTTTGTAAATAACTTCTTCATCAGATAGGGCTGTTTTTGCTTTTACATCCCAGTTGATCATTCTTTTGCCTCTGTAAATATGTCCCTTTTTATGAAGGTCTAAAAACACTTGAATCACCGACTTGTAATAATCTGGATCCATGGTAAATGAAGTACGATCCCAATCTAAACTACAGCCCATTTTTTTAAGCTGTTGCAAAATGATACCACCATATTTTTCTTTCCATTCCCAGGCATATGCTAAAAATTCTTCTCTAGATAAACTTGATTTGGTAATACCACGCTCTCTAAGCATGGCAACAACTTTTGCTTCTGTGGCAATAGAAGCATGGTCGGTTCCGGGTACCCAGCAGGCATTTTTACCTTGCATACGGGCACGTCTAATTAAAATATCCTGAATGGTATTGTTAAGGCAATGGCCCATGTGTAAAACGCCGGTTACATTGGGTGGGGGCATTACTATCGTATAGGCCTCACGGTTATCTGGGGTGCTTTTAAAATAACCCTTTGATAGCCAATGTTGGTACCATCTCGCTTCCGTTTCATTTGGGACATAATTCTTACTCAATTCCATGCTCAAAACTTTGTTGCAAAAGTACAAAAAATGGGGGTGTTTTTTTTTATTTGTATCGGACTTGTAAAAAAGCGAATTTGGGCACTTAAATCAGTGTTTTGAAATTTGCAGTAGTTGATATAGAAACCACAGGAGGATTCCCGTCGCAGCATGGGATAACCGAGATAGCCATTGTATTACATGATGGTGACAAAATAGAAGGAATCTATGAAACACTCATAAATCCCCACCAGCCTATACCGCCGTTTATAGCAAATATGACCGGTATTAGCAATCAAATGGTTGCAGCAGCGCCCTCTTTTGATAAAGTAGCAGCCAATATCTTTAATTTACTAGAAAACAGGGTTTTTGTAGCACATAACGTCAATTTTGACTACTCTTTTGTGCATCACCACTTACAAGTTTCTGGTTATCAATTAGATGTGCCAAAATTATGTACCATTAGGCTTAGTAGAAAGGCGTTTCCAGGTCATAAAAAGTATGGATTGGGTCATTTGTGCCGAACCCTAGATATTCAAATAGAAAACAGACATAGGGCTGGGGGTGATGCCCAAGCAACTGCACAAATTTTGGATCTCGTGATTCAGAATAACGGAAAAACACTCATTTCCGAATTGATAAAAAGACAATAATTTTTTAAAATTTCAAGTGTATTTATGGGTTCTTTTGCTCCAACTATTGCCTCGCAATTAAACATTAAGGTATCTCAGGTTCAAGCGGTTTTAGATTTATTTAGTGAGGCTGCAACCATTCCATTTATTGCACGCTACCGTAAAGACAAAACGGGTGGATTAGATGAAGTTCAAATTCAACAAATTGAAGAAGCCTCAAAATTTTTAAAAACTTTTACGGAGCGTAAAGATTTTATTGAAAAAGCAATTGTAGAACAAGGTAAAATGACCGAAGATCTGCAAAAAAAATTGGATAATGCAACGATGCTTGCAGCACTTGAAGATATTTATTTGCCTTACAAACCAAAGCGAAAAACAAAGGCACAAACAGCTAAAGAAAATGGATTAGAGCCACTGGCAACAACCATGCTATCCCAAGGTAAAGAAGATGTAGAACAAACAACGTTGCAGTTTTTAAATGAAAAAATAACCACTACCGAAGATGCGCTTGCAGGCGCCAGAGATATTATAGCTTAGCTTATGAACGAAAACGATGTGGTGCGAGCTAAAATGCGTTTGCTCTATGAACAAACGGCTTGTATTCAAACCAAAGTTTTATCGGATAAAGAAACGGAAGGTATTAAGTACAAAGACTATTTTGATTTTTCTGAACCGATACATAAAATACCATCACACAGAACCATGGCCATACTCCGTGGTTTTTTAGAAGGCGTATTGCGTATGAGTATTGCACCTCTCGAAGAGGATGCCCTTACACTTATCGAAACTATTTATTTACAAGAACTAAGCCCATGGCGTGAGCATGTAAAAAAATCTGTAAAAGACGCATATCGCAGACTCTTACAACCAAGTTTGGAAACAGAATACAGAACATCCTTAAAGCAAAAAGCAGACGAAGAAGCCATCCATGTATTTGCTGAAAATTTACGTCAGTTATTGTTAAGTGCGCCGCTTGGAAGTAAAAAGATACTTGCTATTGATCCGGGCTATAGGACAGGTTGTAAAGTCGTTTGCTTAGATGAAAAAGGTATGCTACAACAAACCGAACTTATTTTTATTCATGAAAATAATAGACTCGATCAAAGTGAACACATCATTAGAAGTTTAGTAAAAAGCTATAGCATAGAAGCATTTGCTATTGGTGATGGTACAGCAGGAAGAGAAACCGAAATATTTATTCAAAAATTACAACTTGGCTTACCCATATACTTAGTCAATGAAGATGGCGCTTCTGTGTATTCGGCATCGGAAACTGCAAGAGAAGAATTTCCGGATAAAGACATTACGATTAGAGGCTCGGTAAGTATTGGTAGACGACTTATGGATCCACTTGCGGAGCTAGTAAAAATTGATCCTAAAAGTTTAGGGGTAGGACAATATCAGCATGATGTAAACCAGTTTAGATTAAAAGAAAGACTGGATCAAACCGTTATTAGTTGTGTAAACCAAGTAGGGGTTAATCTAAATACAGCGAGTAAACATTTATTAAAATATGTGAGTGGTGTTACTGGCCCAGTTGCCGAAAATATCATTAATTACCGAACAGAAATTGGTGGATTTACCAGCAGAGATCAATTAAAAAAAGTGCCAAGGCTTGGCGATAAAGCATATGAACAATGTGCCGGATTTTTACGCATTGTAGATGCTACCAATCCATTAGACGCAAGTGCCGTTCACCCAGAAGCATATCCCATTGTTGCATCTATTGCTAAAGACGCCAATATTGCCATTTCAGATTTAATTGGTAACACATCAGTTATTGGATCTGTAGATGTTAAAAAATATATTTCTGAAGTATTTGGAGAACATACCATCCAGGATATTTTAAATGAATTAAAAAAGCCAGGACTCGATCCACGTAAAGAAATTGAGCAGTTTAGTTTTGCCAATATTTATAAAATTGAAGATGTGCAGGTAGGTATGGTGGTACCTGGTCAGGTTACCAATATTACACGTTTTGGTGCTTTTGTTGATATAGGTGTAAAGCAAGACGGCCTTGTGCATGTGAGTGAAATCGCGCACCAATACATTACAGACCCTTCCGAGTTTTTAAAACTGGGTCAAAAAGTACAAGTTAAAGTGACAGAAATAGACATTGAAAGAAAACGTATTGCCCTATCTATTAAACAAACAGAAAACGCACCAACTAAAACAGCGTCTAATAGGCCTGCAGCGGCAAAACCTGCTCCCGATGGGGACCTGTCGTCATTAAGCGTTAACGACGCGCTCCAAGCGCTTAAAAAACGTTTTGGTAAATAAATTAATTTGTACATTGTATAAAATAAAGCACATGAAAAAAATAGGATTGTTGGTTTTAATAGCGCTTGCTACAAGTCAAATAAACGCACAAAAAAAAGTGAGTCCCATAGTGGATGGCTTTGGAACTGTGTTTTTAATTCCGAATGCCGCAGTAACGCCGGATCTATCACTTCAATATAAAATCATTGCAGACATTCCTACGGCTGCGGTTAAACCAGACACTATCAATACTGGACTGGAAGCTGCTATTACTTTACTCAATTTACATGGTGCGGGTGGTGTTCCTGCCAACCAAATTAAACTTGTATTAGCCGTTCATAAAGACGCTGGCGTTGCTTTATTAAACAATGATGCCTACCAAGAAAGATTCAAAGTAGATAATCCCAATAAAGCAATGGTTGAAGCCTTACAAAAAGCAGGTGTTACCATTACCATCTGTGGACAAACCATGCAAAAAAGAAAAATAGCACCAGAAGCATTAATGCCAGGGATTCAGATAGCAACTTCTGCCATGACAACGCTTACCACTTATCAATTAAAGGGCTATGCGCTCATGAAATTTTAATCTATTTTTTATCTTTATTTCAAATACATATTTATGCGTAAACATCTAGTACTATCGTTACTCTGTTTTTGTTTTATTACCGCTAACGCGCAAAAAACAAAAGACAGTACCGTTTATACGAGCTTTAAAGACCTTCCTTTAAAAGCAGAACGTACCATTCGCTTTGACACCAAAGAAGGTACTTTTATGAGCTTGGATATTTCTCCAGATGGCAAAACCATTGCCTTTGATATGATGGGAGATATTTACACCGTTTCTGTGGAAGGTGGGAAAGCTAATCAAATCACTAAAGGACTTGCTTTTGATGCTCATCCAAGATTTAGCCCCGATGGGAAAAAATTATTGTTTACCAGTGATAGAAGTGGTTCAGATAATATTTGGATTTTAGATTTCGATAAACAAGATACCCTTCAGTTAACTAAAACAAATGTTGAAGATTATGTAAATGCTATTTGGACACCAGATGGCAAATATATTATTGCTGCAAAGGGTAGAAGAACACCAAGACTATGGATGTACAATATTGATGGTGGTGGAGGCATTCAAATCAATGATCAACCAGGAAGTTTAAAAACCATTGATCCTAATTTTAGTGCCGATGGTAAACTTATTTATTATAGCCAGCGTAATGGTGCTTGGAATTACAATGCACTACTTCCGCAGTATCAAATTGGGGTGTATAATAGAGAAAAAGGGGAGTACAATACGGTTACTTCAAGATATGGATCTGCATTTACGCCAACCTTAAGTAAGGATGGAAAATGGATGGTATACGGTTCACGTTATCAAGATAAAACAGGTCTTGTATTACGTAATCTTTTAAATGGTGAAGAAAAATGGTTAGCATATCCAGTTCAAAGAGATGATCAGGAAAGTATAGCACCGCTGGGTGTTTTACCTGGTATGACTTTTACGCCCGATTCTAAATATTTGTTAGCCAGTTATGGTGGTAAAATTTGGAAATTATCTGTAGCTTCTGAAGCACCTTCAGAAATTGCTTTTGAAGCGGCTGTTAATTTAGAATTAGGCCCAAGACTTTATTTTAATTATCCAGTAAAAGATACTTCCTATGCACTTGGTTCGCAAATTAGAGATGCAGTGCCTAGTCCAGACGGTTCTAAACTTGCTTTTACTTCATTAAACCGTTTGTATGTGATGGATTATCCAAACGGAACACCTAAGCGTGTAACCAATTATAATTTTGTGGAAGCCATGCCAGCATGGAGTCCTAGCGGTACATCCCTTGTTTTTGTAACATGGAATGATAGTGAGGGTGGTAATTTGTACACGGTTAATGCAGATGGATCGAATGTAAAAAAGATTAGTATAGAAGCTGCTTATTATGCACAACCGGCTTGGAGTTACAATAACCGTATTGCTTATTTTAAAGCGCCTAACCGAATTTTTAAAGAAGCAGAATCACCTTCGTATAATGGATCTGAAGCTGTTATGAATTGGATAGAACCTACCAGTGGAAAAGAGCATTTTATTGACAATGCAAACGGCAGAGGTAATATTCATTTTACCACTGATACAGAACGCGTGTTTTTAAATGGTGGTGGTGGAACATTACTATCTATCAGATGGGATGGTACCGATAGTAAAACAATTGCAAGAGTTTCTGGTATTACAACCTATGGCTCTGTTGCAGAGGCCGACCATGAATATGTGATGGGTAAGTCTAGAGCTAATTTAGATCCTGTTAATAATTGTATGCTTTCAGAATCTGCGGGTGAAAAAGAGCCACAACAAATGCCAAGTTCTGCAGATATTATTTTGATGGCACCACAAGGAGATCTTGCGCTTGCTCAAGTAAACAACAACGTTTATATTGTTACAATTCCTGAAGCGGGTAAAACACCTTCTATTTCTGTAGCGTCGCCGCAAAACAGTAGTTTCCCTTCTCGCCAATTAACTGAAATTGGTGGTGAATTTCCAGCATGGGAAGCAAATGGTAAAAAAGCGCATTGGAGCCTCGGCAATGGCCACTGGGTATATGATGTTGAGCGTGCTAAATTTTTAGAAGACTCTGTAAAAACGGCAAAAAAATCAGAAACAAAACGAATTTCTGATAGTACGGCTGCATTAAAACTAGCTGGCCCTGCAGCAAAAAAATTAGCAGATTCATTAGCTACTATTGCAAAGGCTGATACTTTAAAAGTAAAATCGGATAGTATTTACAACGCCGAATTAAAGAAAAAAGAAAAATATGCGCCACAAGAATCGCAAGTAAAAGTATACTATCAAAAAGATATTCCTTCAGGTACTATTTTATTTAAAAATGCTAGGATCATTACCATGCGTGGTGATGAAGTGATTGAGCGTGGCGATATTTTAGTAGTTAATAACCGTATACAATCGGTTGGAAAATCAGGTTCTATTAAAGTACCTGCGGGTACTAAAACCATTGATTGTGCTGGTAAAACTATCACACCTGGTTTTGTTGATACCCATTCGCATATGTGGCCTTTTTGGGGACTTCATAAAAACAATGTTTGGTTGTATGCAGCTAACCTTGCTTATGGCGTAACTACAACACGTGATCCTCAAACAGCTACGACCGATGTATTAACCTATGGCGATATGGTAGACGCTGGTCAAATTCCTGGCCCAAGAATTTATAGCACAGGGCCTGGTGTTGGCTACTGGATGTATAATTTACAAAGCTTTGATCAAACAAAAAAAGTATTAGAGCAGTATAGTAAATACTACAAAACACAATACATTAAAATGTACTTAACCGGTAATAGACAAACACGTCAATGGATTATTATGGCTTCTAAAGAGCAAAAGCTAATGCCAACCACAGAAGGTGGATTAGACTTTAAATTAAACATGACGCATATGCTTGATGGATATCCAGGTATGGAACACTCTTTACCAATTTATCCTCTGTATAAAGACGTCACCAAATCTTTTGCAACAAGTAAAATCACACTCACGCCAACATTAATTGTTGCATATGGTGGGCCTTGGGCAGAAAACTTTTATTACACCACAGAAAGCCCATTACACGATCCAAAGCTAAATAGGTTTACACCTTACGAAGAGCTTAATTCAAAAGCGGCCAGAAGAGCGGGTAGCTTAGGTGGATGGTTTACACCAGAAGATCATGTGTTTCAAAAACACGCAGAAGGTTTAAAGAGTATTGTAGACCAAGGAGGTTTAGTAGGTGTTGGAAGTCATGGACAATTGCAAGGTCTTGGTTACCACTGGGAGCTTTGGAGCATTGCTAGTGGTGGTATGAAACCACTTAATGTACTTAAAACAGCTACCATACTTGGAGCAGAAGCGCTTGGACTGGATAAAGATTTAGGAAGTATTGAATCAGGCAAATTAGCCGATTTAGTAATCATGAATGACAATCCATTAACCAATATCAGAAATACAAACAAGATTCAATACGTGCTTAAGAATGGCCGTTTGTATGATGGCAATACACTAGATGAAGTGTATCCGAATGCTAAAAAATTAGATATTAGTTCTTGGACTAAAGCTGCACCAGTTGTGAATACACCGGTAAAGCAATAGTGTAGTACTTATTCGAATAAAAAAGCGGCATCTATTTTGGGGCCGCTTTTTTATGTTCTAAAAAGACAAATTAATATTTAGGATGTACGCCTGTGTAATTATGAGGCGTTATCTTTTTTAATTCTGCTTTAACGGCTGCACTTACTTTAAGTTTTGTAATAAATGAATGAATCGATTTTTTATCGATACTATTATTACCTCTGGTTAAATCTTTAAGGGCCTCGTAAGGGTTAGGGTAGTTTTCCCTACGTAAAATGGTTTGAATGGCTTCTGCTACAACGGCCCAATTATTTTCTAAATCTGATTTTAATTTAGCCTCGTTGAGCACTAGTTTACCCAGTCCTTTTTCGATAGATTTGATAGCGATGGTCATATGAGCAACAGGTATTCCAATGTTACGCAGCACCGTAGAATCTGTTAAATCTCTTTGTAATCTACTAACAGGTAATTTTGCCGAAAGGTGCTCTAGTAGGGCATTGGCCATACCTAAATTACCTTCAGCATTTTCAAAATCGATGGGGTTTACTTTATGCGGCATAGCACTAGAACCCACTTCACCTTTCTTCGTTTTTTGCTTAAAATAATCCATAGAAATGTATGTCCAGATATCTCTAGACATATCAATCAAAATATTATTGATGCGTTTTAAATTATCAAAATGAGCTGCGAAATAATCGTAGTGCTCAATTTGAGTGGTAAACTGCATACGCTGAAGTCCAAGTCTATCCTCTACAAATTCGTTACCTAATTCTACCCAGTTTTTTTTAGGGAAAGCAATATGGTGTGCATTAAAGTTACCGGTAGCGCCACCAAATTTAGCCGCATACGGAATATTTAAAAATAGTGCTACTTGGTTGTGGATACGCTCAACAAAAACCATAAACTCTTTACCTAATTTGGTAGGAGAGGCAGGTTGGCCGTGTGTTCTAGCGAGTAATGGAATATTTTTCCAGGTAATGGCTAGATCTTGAATATGCTGCATTAAATTAATAAGGGCAGGCAAATAATCAAATTCCATGCTATTTTTCCAGCTTAATGGAATGGCTGTATTGTTAATATCTTGCGACGTTAAACCAAAATGTATCCACTCTTTTAATTCGCTGCAATTGGCTTTATCCAATTGGATTTTTAAGAAATATTCTACCGCTTTAACATCGTGGTTGGTCGTAGCTTCAATTTCTTTGATGGATTGTGCATCAGCTTCATTAAAATTCTCTTTTAAATCGAGTAAAAACGCTTTTGCTTTGGCAGGTAGTTTAAAAAACTTTTTATCCGCTAAAAAAACAAAATAATCGATTTCAACAATAACCCTGTATTTGATAAGCGCAAATTCAGAGAAATATTCGTCTAATTGTTGTACTTGTTTTCTGTAACGGCCATCAATAGGGGATATAGCGGTTAATTGACTTAATTCCATAATTTGATATCGATTAATGGGTAATTATTGTTTCTTTGCATGCAAATCTACTTCAATTGAGCAAAAAAATACGTGTTGGGGCTGTAAGTTATTTAAATACAAAGCCATTACTCTATGGTTTACAGCATCATGACGTATATGACAGCATCGAATTAGTAGAAGATTATCCGTCTAATTTGGCCAAAGCCCTTCAGGACAACACCATTGATATTGGACTGGTTCCAGTTGCTGTAATACCTAGTTTACCTGAATCACATATCATTTCAGATTATTGTATTGGTGCTATTGGGTCTGTTGCTTCTGTGTGTATTTTTAGTAAGGTTCCTATGGATCAAATTCAAACCCTGTATTTAGATTACCAAAGTAAAACCTCGGTGAATCTAGCCCGCATTTTACTAAAAAATTATTGGAAAAAAGAAGTATTACTTGTAGAAGCACCAGATCATTTTATGGATCTAATTGACGAAACTACTGCAGCTGTCATAATAGGAGATAGGGCCCTGGAAAAATACAATAGTTATCCTTTTAGGTATGATTTAGCAGAAGCATGGATCAATTATACTGGTAAGCCATTTGTATTTGCAACCTGGGTATCCAATAAGCAACTTGATACTGGTTTTATTGCTTCTTTTAATGAAGCTAATAAATATGGAGTTGCACATATGAACGAAGTGATACAAACATTGGAAACGTCAAATATTGATTACAATTTATATACCTATTTCACAAAAAATATTAGCTATACTTTAGATGCCGCTAAAAAAGAAGGAATGGCGCAGTTCTTGTCTTTACTATAAAAACTACTTATAGTTTTTTGTAATTCTATTTTTTATAAACTTCCAGATGTACTGAAATGAAATCCTGTTTTCGGTGTAAATCACTTCCTTATGATCAATCATCGTTTTTAAATTGGATAGGTACCAATCTTTGTGCTTATCAACAATATAATTGATAAGTAAAGCTCTATTAGGAAGGGTATGGTTAGCGAGGGTAGATTTATTTGTTTGTCTGTAATACAACAAGTGCTCTGGTATTACATGCACGTTTAAGTTTTTTTGCGAAATTCGGATATAAAATTCCCAATCTTCGTAACCCATTTTCATGGCTTCATCGTATCCTCCCACTTCATCCCATACTGTTTTTTTAACCATGGCACAGGCTGGACATTGATTGGAAAATAAAAAGTTAGCAGCCTTTCCACCCCTTGGTTTTGAACTACCACTTTTGTTTCCAAAAAACCGGATATAACTGGTTACTACAGCTGTTTGTGGTTCTTTTTCAAATACATCTAAAGCTTTTTCAAAAAAGGTATTGTCAAAATAATCATCGGCATCTAGAGCGGCAATAAAATGACCCTTAGCATGTTTAGTACCCGTATTTCTAGCTCCAGACATACGTGCATTGGTCTGATGAATAACCTGTATTTGTGGGTCGTTTGACAAAGTATTTAAATAGCTAATGGTAGGTTCTTCTGTAGAACCATCGTTAACCACAATGATCTCAAAATTTGAATACGTTTGTTGCTTTAGTTTAGCAATGGTTTCTGGTAAATACTTGCCATCATTATAACAAGGGATAACAACACTAATGTTCGGGTTTGGCATGTTGGTTTGGTTTACCTGTAACAAAATATATTAATTTGAACATCGTAGATAGTGCCCGTTTGTTTTTGATAAAAAGGCATATCTAAATTGTCGGCAGCCATTTTAATATAGCAATTAAAACCACCATCCGAAACAATGCGTAATATAGTTTCCAGTTTATGTGTTTCGCTTGCTAAACCATGGTATTCGATAAACATATTTTTTACCCTGTATAGCTCATTAGCAATATCTTGTATAACCTCATATTCTGCCCCTTCAATATCAATTTTTAATAGATCAATATTTTTGTACTCCGCTACTATAGAAGCTAATTTTACAGTAGGAACGCTAGCACTACTATTTCCAGAAACATCAATACTACTTGCTTCCGAACCCATGTTATTAAATGAAATTGTACCATTTTCTGTCCAAACTGCTGCTTTGTGAAGGGCAAAATTTTGGATGCCATTTTGAAGCATGTTTTTTTGAAAAATATCCGCTAAACTTTCATCTGGTTCAAAAGCAATGAGCGTTGCATTTGGGTAAATGGTTTTAAAGTATAAACTACTAATACCAATATTTGCTCCACAATCTATAATGACAGGATTAGGGCTAGAGGTATCAAAACGATATATTTCGCATACAAATATTTCATTATACGTTTTAAGTAATTCGTATGGTCTTTTATATAAAACGGATACTGGGCCAATGGTTCTTAATTTAAGGGTTATATCATCTTCATGTTTGATAATTTTACCCGTAAACCATGGTATAGGCGCGAACCTATTTTGAGACCCCTGCCAATTGAGTTTTTTTCTAATGCCTTGCAGTATATTTGTGATCAAGCCCATAATTACGTTCCATTAATGAATAAACCACTTGTATCTATTTGTATTCCTGCTTATAAAAAGCCCGAATATGTTGTTCGTTGCATTGAATCGGTGCTCAAGCAAACCTACAAGCAGGTTGAAATTGTCATTTCTGATGATTCTCCCAACCAAGATATAAAATTAGCAATAGATTCTTACAAATCTAGCCTCTCCATTAAATATTATCACAACCTTCCAGCATTAAAAAGCCCTATTAATTGGAACAACGCGCTTAATAAAGCAAGTGGCGATTTGTATATGCTGATGCATCAAGACGATTGGTTTGAAGCAAACAATGCCATTGAAACCTATGTACAAACCTTTGAAGCAAATCCATTTGTAGATTTTGTTTTTTGCAGAAATACTGCCATACAACCAGATGGTCAAATATTAGAATTACAAGCCATCCCATCCTTATTAAGTGATATGCAAAAGCATCCCAATCATTTAGTAAGGGCAAATGTTATAGGGCCACCTAGTAATACCATGTTAAGGAGTAGTGTAACCGTCAGGTATGACGAAGCTTATATTTGGCTTGTGGATGTAGATTATTATGTTCAGTTACTAGACGCAGGACATGCATATAAATACCTCAATGCGCATTTGGTAAGTATTGGACTCCACGAAGACCAAACCACTGTTTTTTGCCGCAACAACGAAGACGTAATTATTAAAGAAAATATTTGGTTTGCCAGTAAAATGGGGAACAAAGCATTTAAGGATATTTTCATTTATGATTATTATTGGCGCTTACTGCGTAATTATAAAATACGTTCGGTACAAGATATCACCATCACAGGTGTTGAGCAACAAACTATATTACCTATCATACACCATATGCTTAGTCTACAAAAAAATATTCCAAGATCTATTTTAAAAATAGGTGTGCTATCCAAGACCCTTATGTTTTTTAATTATTTGTTTAAACCCAATCATTAAAAAATAATGCTTTCTGTTGTAATTGTAAACTATCATTCTATACCCTGGCTAACAAAGCTTTTTGCTTCTGTTGAAAAAATGTATGCTTCAGAAAATATAGAATGGATTGTCGTAAACAATGCATCTAATCCAAACGATCAACAAACTTTACAGCAGCAGTTTTCTTTTATTATTTGGCTGGAAATGGCCTACAATGCTGGTTTTGCAAGGGCTTGTAATAAAGGCATAGAGGCATCTAAGGGAGATACCGTTTTACTTTTAAACCCAGACACCTATTTTACCGATCATAGTTTAACCACTTGTTACAACAATTTAAAAGCAAGTGAGGCTATTGCCTGTGGCGTTCAACTCTATACGCCAGATGAACTCCCGCAATACAGTGCTTCACATTTTATGCGTGGTGGATTAAATTATTTATTAAAAATACCTATTTGGGGAGATGTTTTAAAAAAGCTGGCAACTAGTGTACATATAGTTAAACCAAGTTTAGATAAAGTTTCTGGAATACAGCAAGTAGGTTGGATTTCTGGTGCGTTTTTAATGGCAAAAAAAGAAGCTATTAATAAAGCTGGCATGCTGGATGAATCGTTTTTTTTATATGGCGAAGAAGTAGAATGGTGCTATAGACTTGGTAAAATAGGTCAGCTAGAATTTTATGGCAACTTAAGCGTAGTTCATTTAGAAGGCGTAAATATTTCAAATGCAAGTGGGAGTGTGGTCAATGATTACAACCATGTATATGATAAAAAAGGGTTACAGCTAATGGTATCGAATCATTTATTGGTGCGCAAAGTTTTTGGTATTGGCTGGTGTTTATTCCATTACCTCAATTATATGTGGGGTTCCATTATTTGCCTAGTAGCAAATCCAATCAAGCAAAAGAAAAATGCAATTTTATTTGTAGGTAATTGCCTTAGATTAACGGCATGGATGCCTGCAATACTTTTGAATATAAAAAAGCTCTACAAAGTATTGTAGTTAATTTACAATCCAATTAATCCTTTAAGGGTATCAATTCTAAACTTTACAATGGGCCAGAATTGTTTTGGTTTACCTTTAAGTGAATAAAAAAGACCTAATACAATAGCTGCACCTAGCTTAACTAAATATTCAATAACCTTTTTAATATAACTGAAACTGCCAATGGCTAGCGTTCTTGTTTTTTCGCCACGCCCCATGCCACTAGCAACATTGTATAAATAGGTAGACGTAAGTTTTTTTGTTTCTACTATATGATGCACCACAATAGAAGGGTCGTAATATATCGTGTAATCTAATTCTAAAATACTATAAAAAAGGGCTTTCCCTTCTCCACCAATTCTTACCGTTCCAACAACACCCGGTAGTGCTTCATTAAAACCACCCACTTTATCGTAAATGTCTTTTCTGACAATCATATTAGATTCGAGTGGGTATTTGCCATTTTTAAATGCAGTATAAGATTCGCTGTAATGAAAATGTCCAACCATGGATGATACATAATAACTCATCCAAGCTGGCTCATGCGGAAAGTATTTTGGAATAATTCTACCACCAAATCCAACACGGTCAGGGTAAGTAGTAATATGCTTTACAATATTTTGTACAAAATCTGGGAAAGCCACCGCATCATCATCCATAAAACAAAGCCATTGTCCCTTTGCTATTTTAGCACCCGTATTGCGGGCAAATGATGCACCTTGTTTTGTTTCGGAAGTAATTGTAAAATTACCAAGTGGGTGCAATGATCTCCAATCACTCGCTATTTGTAAACTATTATCTGACGAATTATTATCTACTAAAATAACTTCAAAATCCTGCAAACTTGCATTACCCTTATATAAACTAGAGAGTGCGCCAGTTATATAACCCGCTCTATTATAACTACAAATAACAATCGAAAGCATTATACTTTATTTGATTTGGATCTTACAAAAAGTACAATAGATCCAATGGCTAATAACCATACAAGGCTTACAGCTACAAGACCAAGTTTATTTGCCAAAATCACTTCTGTAGGTTCAAACTTGAAAGTGATTTTATGTAATCCTGCTGGCACTTCGATGGTGCGTAATACATAATTACATTTATAAATAGGCGTTTCTTTACTATCAATAAATGCTTTCCAGCCATACGGGTAATATATTTCACTAAATACAGCTAACTGTTTGGCAGTAGATGTGCTAGTGTAATCCATTTGGTCATTTTGTTTGCGCACTAGCTTGATGCTCGCTAAACTATCTTTTGTATATACGCTATCTAATTTCCAGTCTTGCTTTTCAACTACCGCTTGGGTTGACGGATCAAAACTTGTAATCGTTTTCATGACTGCAGCTGCATCCTGTTGCAACGATACTCGATGTACAAACCAAGCATTACCAAGTGCATTAGGGTTTACAATGGTATCTTTATTAATATCTCCCTGTATAAAATACTTGGTGTTTAGCATATTGGCAGTAGGCATACAATTTGGGAAATTGTACCACTGATTTTCTATCAGATCTTGATAAATACTGAGTTTTGCAGGATGGTATCCTCCAACACTATTATGGAAGTATGAATTTAAAGCACCTGCATTAAAAGCTGCTTGGATACCACCACGTAGGTCTAAAACCCTGTAATAACTTGTGTCTTTTAATAAGGCAGCATCGGTTGGAGTAGGATTAAAATTTGCTTCTGCTTCTAAGGGGTCAGAAAAGTTCGATTCATTAAAATATTGTAAGTCTACTTTGAACAAATCAAAAAGTGCAATAATACCAATCGCTAAAACAAATATTATTTTACCAATCGTTTTCTTATAGTATAAAAATATAGCCACAAATAAAACTGCTGCTAGTCCTAGAGATTTAAATAAATCTGACGAAAACATGGCTTGTCTGTCGGTAGCTAAACCATCCACTAAACTTGCAACTGGGGCCTCAAAAGCTGTGCGTTGGTTGGTGTCCGGAATTTGTTGTACCTGCTTAATTAAATCGGCTTCGGTATTACTTTTAAAGTTTTGCGTAGCATAAAAATAGAACGCTACCAAAAATAAACCGGCCGTAATATATAAAGCAGGTTTTATTTTTTGCATAAATGACTGCTTATTATCTGCAAAACTATTTACGATTTCTTGCGCACTTAAAACCCCCATCATACCTAGTAACAATGTAGGAATCACCATAATCATACTTGGCGCTCTAAACTTATTGTAAAAAGGCAAATGATCTAACATGAATACGTTAAAGCTTTCGAAGTATAATCCATAGGACAACAAAAGCGATAAAAGGATAGCACCACCCATCCAAAAACGGTGTTTGATATTCTTGAATCCAAATCCAATAAGTGCAATTAAACCAAATAAGAATCCAATATATGGAGGGCCAGCAGTATATCCAATACCGCCCCAGTAAAAACGAATATATCCTTGTAGTTGCTGAGCCACTTGTTGAGGCATAGATTGCAAAGCTTCAATCGCTTTAGAGCCTGCTGGATCAATATTATTTGGATCACTACTGCCACCATATACATTTGGAAACAATAGAACTAACGGCTCTGATTTATACATACTATAGTCTAATGCATATGCTTTGCTTAAACCTTCTGTAGATTTAGTACCATCTGCTTTTGCAAGAACAGAACCACCTCTTATGGAAGCTTTTCCGTAATTATAGGTACTAAAAAGCATAGGTGCGTTACTTAAAATACCAAGTAGTATAACAATCGCGGCACCTGCAAAACATTGTACAATTGATTTATAGTTTTTTGCTTTTATCCATATAATCAAATAGTACAATGATATAAAGCCTGCAATGATAAAAGTATAATAAGCAATTTGAAGGTGGTTGCAACCAAATAGTTCGGTACTTGCAATGGCTAGTAGAATGAGTCCAGCAATAAATTTGCGTTCGTATACAAGTATTAAAGAACCAATAAAAAATGGCATATATGCAATGGCATGCAATTTGGTGATATGACCTACAATAGCAATAATAGGGTTGTAGGTAGCAAAACCATAACCGAGTGCTCCAACTATGCCTATCAAATAATGAACGCCCAATACCTGCGATAAAAAGTAAAACGCCAAACAAGCCAAGAAAAAATAACCCATTGGTTCAGGTAAGCCCATTTGAAATACCGCGTCTAATTTACCCAGTGAAAATGCAAATGGAACGATTCCTGTAATTTGGTAGGCAGGCATGCCCGCAAACATGCCATTTGTCCAATAAGGTAGTGTTCCAGTAGCTTCTTTACTTTTGAGTGCATCCTGTGCCATTCCTTTCCACTGTACCACATCCGATTGTTGTAATACTTTACCTTGTAAAATGGGTTTACAATAAAGGGTTGCCACAACTAAGAATATGCCAATGGCTATAAGATGCGGAACAATTGATTTTAGGTTAAATTGCTTCATTCGTATGATTTTGTCAACATTCACAAACCTAACAAAATTTAACTTAAAATGTCCTTTAAATAGCGTTAAATAAAGCACTAATACGTAATTTTAATAGATTATTTAAAACATGAAAAGATTTCAATTTTATTCTAGAATTACATTTATTTGTAATATATTATTTTGTGTCTGCTTATTTGTGAGGAGTGTTAAAATAGGTGTTGGAGGAAATGATATTGTCATACCTTTTAGTTCAGCCATTATTATTATGGGTTGGTTTGTGGCACCTGTTCTTACTTTTATCGAAAATATTTACCTGTTTTGGATGTTTATACAAAAACAAGATATAGCACTACCAGCTTGGCGAATAGTAGCTTCTGTTTTGTTTTTAACCGCTCAAATTTTCGTTCATTTTATATTACCCGCATGATTCATTCTATACTAAAAGATAAGCCTACCAAACTATTTATAAGTATTGCTGCATTTTTTGTAGCGAATGCACTCATTGCAGAATGTATAGGAGGCAAAATATTTTCACTCGAAAAAGTGTTTGGTATCTCACCTTCTAATTTTACCATATTTGGCCAGACTGGGTTAGCTTTTAATTTAACCTGCGGTGTTTTATTATGGCCACTAGAATTTATTGTAACAGATATTGTAAATGAGTATTACGGCCCCAAAGCTGTTAAACGTATTAGCTACACGGCAGTGGTGCTCATTGTTTATGCTTTTATAATGTTTTATGGAGCCATCCATGTTGCTCCCGCTGATTTTTGGATTGGCTCCAAACAAGCAGACGGGATTGATAATATGCAAACCGCATTTGGAGGTATTTTTGGACAGGGTATGTGGATTATTTTGGGTAGTATTTTAGCATTTTTAGTAAGCCAATTAATAGACGTAACTGTCTTTCATAAAATTAAAAAAATAACAGGAGAGAAGTGGGTATGGCTCAGGGCAACTGGTTCCACCGTTGTGTCGCAACTAGTAGACAGTTTTATTGTTTTATTTATAGCATTTAAAATTGGGAATGGATGGACATGGCAGTTGGTACTTGCAATATGTCTTGTAAATTATGCTTATAAATTTACAATGGCCATTGTATTGACCCCTGTCATATACCTGATCGAAAAACAAATTGACGCTTACCTTGGGCATGATACTGCACAAAAAATGAAGCGTTCTGCGATGGGCATCGAAAACGAATAATTACTGGCCCTTATTAAAAATAAGATCAATTACAATTTTATCGATAGGTAGGCTCATGGTTTCTATTGACAAATTATTGAGTGGTATCCACCTTGTGTGCTCGGCCTGCCCAGTACTATCTGCAACTTCTTCGGGCGTAAAATTAAAAGAAGTAGCCCTTGTTTGTAAAGGTTCTAAACTTATTGGATATACGTAATAATAGATAGAGAGAATTTGATCCCCTTCCCTAAATGCAGAGGGTTGATAGAAATCAGTGGTATAAATATGATCACCTATCGTAACATCTAATCCAGTTTCCTCTTTAAATTCTCTGACTAAGCAATCACGCGTGCCTTCACCGAATTCAAGGCCACCACCTGGTAGTTTGGTGAAATAATTGCCTCTAATAAATTCGTCACTTACTAAAAGCCCATTGGTAGAATCCATGAGTATACCATAAACCCGAACTGTTATATAAGACATGTTAAAACCATTTCTTTTTCATAAAATACCAACTAATAATACCGGCAATGGCTAATGAAAAACCAATGGGAATATAAAAGGAGTAAGGATTATGTGCCCCCGGAATATGATCCACATTCATACCATATAAACTTGCCACCATAACAGGAAGCGATAAAATAATGGTAATGGACGTTAAACGCTTCATCACATTATTTAGGTTGTTACTAATGATACTAGCAAATGCATCTAGGGTACTCGTTAATATGTTAGTGTATATATTGGCCATTTCAAGTGCCTGACTGGTATCTACGATAAGGTCATTCAAAAACTCTCTTTCCTCTTCATTTAACCCTAAAAAATTAGTCCGTTCTAATTTCATCATAAGCATTTCATTGCTTTTTAATGCAGTTACAAAATAAACCAAGCTTTTTTGAATGCGCATTAAATTAAACAAATCAACGTTACTATTGCTTTGATACATACTAGACTCGTACTGATTTCGTCTAATATTGATTTCCTTTAAGCATTCCATAAAGTTTTGAACTACTTTTTCAAATACTTTAAGAATCATCATGTTTTTTTTGTCTGGATGTCTTTTTTGAAAAGAGTTTAAAAATTTATTGATCGCCCCATTATCAAACGAATTAACAGTAATAATTTGTGTATGTGTTAATATAATACAAATTGGGATCGTAATAAAAAAAGCATCACTATCATTAAAAGAATTGTTTTCTGTGGGTGTTTTTATAACCACAAATTTTACATTGTCAGCAATTTCAAAACGAGGCCTTTCGTCAATATCCAATGAGTCTCTTAAAAATTCGATAGGGATATCAAGCTTTTCTGAAAGGTCAATAAATTCTTCTTCCTTAAAAGGAGGTACGAGGTTTACCCAAACACCAACATCGGGCTTATCTATCTCTACGGTTTGACCTTCTATATTCTTAAAATACTGAATCATGCTAGTGGTTTTAAAAAAAAATTAAATTGTTACTTGTCCCTCATATATAAAAGTAGCAGGACCACAAAGCCAAACATTTGTAAAATGCTGAGCATCTACTTTATTAAATTTTATCAATAGATTTCCACCAAGAGTTTTAATTTTTGATTCTTGTTCACCAATCGATTCACTACTCATTGCAATGGCAGCAGCTGTTACACCAGTACCACAACTAAAAGTTTCATTTTCTACACCTCGTTCATAGGTTCTTACAAAAAGTTCATTTTGCTTCCATTCAACAAAATTAACGTTAATGCCACTTTCTTTATAAACTTCGTTATACCTGATGTTTTTACCATTATTATACACATCAAATGAATCAATATTACTTACTGGTTTTACGTAATGTGGTGAACCCGTATTTAAAACAGTAGCATCGTTTTGGTACGATACTTCGTGTATATCAATCATTTTTAAATGTACCCATCCATTGTTGTCTATAACTGCATCGTGTTCACCGTCAGATGCAATAAATTTGAATGCTGGAGGCTTTATACCTTTATCAAATGCAAATTTGGTTAAACACCTGCCGCCATTACCACACATAGATCCTAGGGCTCCATCTGCATTATAATAAACCATTTCAAAATCGTAATTGTTATGATTGTTTAAAAGCATTAAACCATCTGCGCCAATTCCAAAATGTCGGTTACACAAAAAAGCAACCTGCTCATTTGTAAATTGAATATGCCCTTCTCTGTTATCAACAATAACAAAATCGTTTCCGGTTCCTTGATATTTATAAAAATTTAACAACATATTTATAGGGTTGAAATAATGTCTAAAGATTGTTTAATTAAATTTTCTACCGCTGCATTTCCATCTTTACTAAATGTTTGCGAAACTCTGTTTGCAACAATTGCACTTAAACTAAGGCACTGATGCCCTTGTAGTTTACCCAATCCATAAATTGCACTTGTTTCCATTTCAAAATTTGTAATATTATGTGGTCCGTAATTAAAACCTGTTAATTGATCTATCAGGTCAATGTGCATCAGCGCTAAACGAAGCACCCTGCCTTGAGGACCATAAAATCCAGGACAAGTTACTGTTATTCCTTGATGATAGTTTGTTACAAAATGTTTAAGTAATTTGACGCTAGCTGCTGCAATGTATGGTCCTGAAAATGATTTATTTAGGGTAATTTGATCTTCAAATGCTTTTAAAATTTGAGCTTCTTCACCATTGTTTTCATGTTTATAAAAATGGAGTAGATTATCGATTCCTAACCCATGCGTACTTGCAACAAAACTATCAACAGGTATATGTGCCTGCAATGAACCAGATGTTCCAAGTCTAATTATTTGAAGTGTTGTTAACGCTTGTTTAATGGTTCTAGTTTCAAAATCAATATTTACCAGTGCATCTACTTCATTTAATACAATGTCAATATTATCGGGGCCAATGCCGGTAGATACCACCGAAATTCTTTTAGTACCAATATATCCTGTATGCGTTATAAATTCACGGTGTTGACTTTTATGTTCGATACTGTCAAAGTGCTTGCTTACCGAAGAAACTCTGTCAGGATCTCCAACTGTTATAATGGTCGTGGCTAATTCCTCGGGGCGCAGGTCTAGATGGTAAACAGCACCTCTATTATTGATAATTAGTTCACTTTCGGCGATTCGTTGCATTTTGTCCTATTTTTAAACAAATTTCGGGTATTCAGATTTAGAATTTTGATTTTCCTTTCTTTGCTTTATTTTCGCAGTCCAATTTAAGGTCCTGTGGCCGAGTGGCTAGGCAGAGCTCTGCAAAAGCTTCCACAGCGGTTCGAATCCGCTCGGGACCTCAAAAACAACAAAATAGCTCCATTTGGAGCTATTTTTACTTTATTTTAAGTCAAAAATTGTATGAAATACTCTCAATACATAGGAATTGTAGCCTGTTTAGTTGTGCTCACTTGCTCTTTTTTGCCTTGGAGTATTGTGGTTTCTGAGCATATAACCATCTCCGGATTTGACACAACGGGTACTCGTTTTGGAAGGCCGGGTCTTTTTTTGAACTTTTTTACGGGTTCAGCAATGTTATTATTTGCAATTCCAACTATTTGGGCAAAACGCACCAATATTTTTATAGGAGCACTTGTGTTTGCTTGGAGTATTAGGAATTATATTTTAGTTTCAACCTGTTTAATGGGGGAGTGCCCTGTTAAACAACCCGCTTTATATGTTTTAGTAACCGCAAGTTTTGTTGTAATGATCATGACGCTGCTGCCTAAAATTAATACTTTTAAAAAATAACCTTTGTCTAGTAGTACAATAGCAATCGTAATATTAAATTATAATGGTAAAAAGTATTTAGAAACTTTTCTACCTTCTGTTTTACTTACTACCTACAAAGCAGCTACAATTGTTGTTGCGGACAATGGTTCTACCGATGATTCTTTATCTTTTTTAGCTACAAATTATCCTAACATTACCTGCTTAAAAAGAGATACCAATAAAGGTTTTGCTGGTGGATATAACTGGGCATTATCTTTGGTAGATTCAGATTATTATGTACTCCTAAATTCAGATGTCAAGGTTGAACCAAATTGGCTAGAACCTATGGTATCATTACTTGATACTAATAATAATATAGCTGCATGTCAACCTAAAATATTGTCATATTCAAATCCAACAAGTTTTGAATATGCTGGTGCATCAGGCGGTTGGATTGACGCTTTAGGATATCCATTTTCTAGAGGAAGAATATTTGATGTTTGTGAAATAGACAATGGACAATATAACAATGCATCATCTATTTTTTGGGCAACTGGCGCTTCCTTATTTATTCGTTCAAAATGCTTTAGAGAAATGGGAGGGTTGGATGAAAGTTTTTTTGCGCATCAAGAAGAAATTGATTTATGTTGGAGGTTACATAATGCAGGATATTCCATTATGAGTTGTCCAGATTCGGTGGTGTATCATGTGGGTGGTGGCACATTACCAAGAGGCGGCAGGAAAGTGTTTTTGAATTTTAGAAACAACTTATTAATGCTCGGAAAAAACTTGCCTGTTTCAGAACTTTTATGGAAAATACCAGCTCGTTTTTGCTTAGATGCCATATCTGCTTGGAAAGGCGTTTTGCATGGTGATTTTTCTTTCTTTTACGCTATTGTTAAGGCCCATTTGTCAGTGATGGCTATTTGGACAAGGCAAATATTTAAAATGGACAAAACGAGGCTGTTATATCCAAAAAAATCAATGAAAACTATACCAGGTGTATATAACGGCTCAATCATTTGGCAATATTTCATTAAAAAACAAACCAAATTTTCAGAAATTATTTCTGGAAAGCAGTTGTAAATAATCTTTGATACCTTATTTTTGCAATTCCAAATCAATACTATGTCTGATCATAACAATACGATTCCTGAAAAAGACTTAGCCAGTAACTGGGTAAGTTCTTCAAAATTTTTATTTTACCTGCATGTTTTTTGTATACTAGCCTTTGTTTTAGGCGGTTGTTATCGTTTATACAACCAAGGTTATAAAGGTAAACCAGACGTTGAAGTGCAAGGCAGCAGCCAATACAAGCCTGATTACAAATAATTTTATTCAATTTTTCAATAAAAAATTTTGTCAGCAACTGTAGAATCCTATTTTTGCACTCCTATTTTAGTTCTTTACAATTCAAGCGAAAGTAGCTCATTTGGTAGAGCACGACCTTGCCAAGGTCGGGGTGGCCGGTTCGAGCCCGGTCTTTCGCTCTAAATCCCGAGCCTTGTTCGGGATTTTTTTTACACCATGCCCTGGTGGTGGAACTGGTAGACACGCAGGACTTAAAATCCTGTTCGCCGCAACGCGAGTGCGGGTTCGATTCCCGCCTGGGGCACTATCCCTTCGCTTATGCGAGGGGATTTTTTTTGCTATCTTGTGCCCATCATGCCTATACTTTTATTTGATAACTTATTTAGACATCAGCTGTATCCTTTTACGCATACAAGGGCTGTAGGCGCCATAAGGTCAGGTGTTTTTACACCACTAGAAAGGTGGCAACATATTTCAGGGGAGGTTGTGCAATTGCATACCACAAAACTGTTACAGCCTTTATACTGCAATCCAAACATCCATTCAAATACCTTATGGATAGATGCGTCGCTCATTTTAAACAATCATTTAATTGAAAAAATTAAAACGTTACAAGCCGGTCAATGCATATACGATAACACCGGTTTGATTGCTGGTGTTGGTGAAACCAATACTGTTAACAATTATTCCGTCACCACAAAGTTGGAAGATCAAAAAAGACTCCATTATGCATCTGATTTAGTGCTAGAGAATGATGCGCAAATTAGATTTGATTTTAAATTAGCGACCGCTGGTAAAACATCGGTAACCATTCCTGATACTTGCACGACTACCCATAAAGAAGATATTTTTATAGAAGACAATGCATCACTTTCACATTGTCATTTAAATGCTAGTACGGGGCCAATTTACATTGCAAGTGGTTCAGAAATTCAAGAAGGATCTTGCATAAGAGGCCCATTTGTTTTATTAAATGATGCTTGCGTTAAAATGAATACCGTGGTGTATGGCGCAACAACTATTGGGCCTAAAAGTATAATAGGTGGTGAAGTAAAAAATAGCATTTTGTTTGGCTATTCCAATAAAGCCCACCATGGCTACCTTGGTGATTCGGTCATTGGGGAATGGTGCAATTTAGGCGCCGGCACTTCTAATAGTAATGTAAAAAATACGGCAGGTAGTATTAGTGTTTGGGATGAATCAACAAACACAAAACGTTATGTTGGTAATAAAATGGGTATGTGCATGGGCGACTATGTAAAAACAGCAATCAATACAAGTATTACAACAGGCGCAACTATTGGCGTAGGTGCCAACGTTTTTTGTGCAGGACTTACCCCAAATAAAGTTGCTCATTTTAGTTGGGGAATTGACAATACTACCTATCAAATTGACAAAGTCATCGAAGATACGGAAGGCTGGAAAGCTTTTAAGAACGAACCTTTTAGTGATATTGAAAAACAAATGATCCGAACTATCTTTGATTCTTTAATAAATAACCCATCTTAAATATATAAGCAATAAAATAAGTAATCATGAGAAAGCAAATCGCCGCAGCCAATTGGAAAATGAATTTAACCCTTTCCGAAGGGGAAGCATTACTAGATGCTATTAGTGCAAAGCCACATACATTAGCAGTAAACCAAGAGGCTATTTTTGCGGTTCCTTTTCCATACATTTCTATGGCTCAAGCAAAAGTGGGTGCTAAAAAGAATGTGTTTGTTGCAGCTCAAAACTGTTCAGATAAAGCATCGGGTGCATACACTGGTGAAGTATCTGTTAACATGCTTCAAAGTTTATGTATTAAATATGTAGTGATTGGACACTCAGAAAGAAGAGAATATTTTAATGAAAGCAACGAATTGTTGGCTCAAAAAGTAAACATTTGTTTAGATAATAAAACAACACCCATTTTTTGTTGTGGTGAACCTTTAGCGATTAGAGAAGCAGGTACACAAAATGATTACGTGGCGAAGCAGTTAACCGAATCATTATTTCATTTGTCTGAAGTTGCCATTAAGCATGTAGTAATTGCTTACGAACCTATTTGGGCAATTGGTACTGGTAAAACCGCAAGTAGCGAGCAAGCCCAAGAAATGCATGCTTTTATTAGAAGCTATATAGCTAACAAATATGGTGCTGATATAGCGGATTCTATCTCTATTTTATACGGTGGAAGCGTTAAAAGTTCCAATGCCGTTGAAATATTTGGTCAACCAGATGTCGATGGTGGTTTAGTTGGTGGCGCATCGCTTATTGCAGAAGAATTTGTAGCCATTATTAATGCGCTAAAAAAGTAGTTTAAAGCTTATCTTCGCGAACTTATGAAGCAACTACGTAATTTTTGCATTATTGCACATATTGACCACGGTAAATCTACCTTGGCAGACCGTTTATTGGAACATACCAAAACTATTGGAGAGCGGGACATGATGAACCAGGTGTTGGACGATATGGACTTGGAACGTGAAAAAGGTATTACCATTAAAAGTCATGCCATTCAGGTGAGCTACATGTATAAGGGGGTAGAATATATTTTAAACCTTATTGACACTCCAGGTCATGTAGATTTTAGTTACGAAGTAAGTAGGGCACTAGCTGCTTGCGAAGGTGCTTTGTTGTTGGTAGATGCCTCACAGGGTATTCAAGCACAAACCATTTCAAATTTATATTTAGCCATTGACAATAATTTAGAAATCATTCCTGTCATTAATAAAATTGACATGGATGGGGCTAAAATTCCGGAAGTAACCGATCAAATTGTTGATTTAATTGGTTGTAAAGCAGAAGATATTTTACTCGCAAGTGGAAAATCTGGTATTGGTATAGAAGAAATTTTAATGGCCATTGTAGAGCGTATTCCAGCGCCATCCGGCAATACTGAAGCGCCTTTACAAGCACTTATTTTTGATAGTGTATTTAATAGTTTTAGAGGTATTATTGTTTATTACCGCATCATGAATGGTGTGCTTAAAAAAGGGGACAAAATTCAATTTGTAGCTTCTGGTAACGATTATTTTGCAGATGAAGTAGGTGTGTTAAAATTAAATATGACGCCTAAGCCTGAAGTAAGGGCAGGAGACGTTGGTTATATTATTACTGGAATTAAAAATGCAAAAGAAGTTAAAGTAGGTGACACGATAACACTAGCAAACAATCCTGGCCAAATGATCAAAGGTTTTGAAGAAGTGAAACCCATGGTATTTGCTGGTATTTTCCCTGTTAATACCGATGAATTTGAAGAACTCCGTGATTGTATGGATAAGCTTCAATTAAATGATGCTTCTTTAACTTTTGAACTAGAAACATCACAGGCATTGGGTTTTGGTTTCAGATGCGGATTTTTGGGCCTCTTACACATGGAGATTATCCAAGAGCGCTTAGAACGTGAGTTTAATCAAACGGTAATTACAACCGTTCCTAACGTAGGATTTATTGCTTATACGACTCGAGACGAAAAAATCATGGTTAACAATCCTACAGAAATGCCGGATCCTGTTAAAATTAGCCGTATCGAAGAGCCTTTTATTCGTGCACAAATTATTACACTCCCTGATTATATTGGTAATATCATGACCCTTTGCTTGGGCAAAAGAGGCATGCTTATTAACCAAAGTTATTTGACACCTACCCGTGTAGAACTCATTTTTGAAATGCCTTTAACGGAAATCGTATTTGATTTCTATGATAAATTAAAGAGTTCAACAAGAGGGTATGCCTCTTTTGATTATAATCCAATTGGCTACCGAGATGCAGACATCGTAAAAATGGACATCTTGCTAAACAATGAAAAAGTGGATGCATTAAGTGCCCTTATTCATAGAGGAAGGGCTACCGATTTTGGTAGAAGACTATGTGAGAAATTAAAAGAACTATTACCTAAACAACAATTCCAGATTGCCATACAGGCAGCGATTGGTGCTAAAGTAATTGCCAGAGAAAACATTAGTGCGATGCGTAAAGACGTAACTGCAAAATGTTATGGTGGCGATATTAGCCGTAAGCGTAAATTACTAGAAAAGCAAAAAGAAGGCAAGAAGCGTATGCGTCAAATTGGAAACGTAGAAGTTCCTCAAGAAGCATTTTTAGCGGTACTTAAACTCGACTAATTCTTTTTTTTAATGGTTTGATCTGGATTAACTTCTGGATCTGGATCTAATTCTTTGATACGGGGAAGATGTACCCATTTGCCTTTACTCCAACTAAAACCTTCATAGGTTCCATAAGGTACAAGCGTTTCCTTTTTTTGTGGAATATTTTCTTCACTAATAAGTGTTGCAAAAATGATAAGGTCAAGCTCAGCGTCATAATTCATTTTAACAATGGACTGCTTTTTGTACTCTACTACAAATCTTGATGTGGGTTGTTTTGGTTTAAAATCATCGTTTTTATAAACGAAATAATTGCCACCAAAAACGGGCTTATTATCTGCGTCAAAATACATCACTTCCATCCACTTTTTATGGGTAACAGCATTGTTGCCATCTAGCCCTAGTAAAGTATAATAGGTTCGGTTATTGTATTTTTTTGGAATGATTTTATAATAGATAGCGCCAATCCAGTGCTTGGCGTCTCTGATAGAATCATTGGGAGCGTCTGTAAATTCGGAACAATCGAATAAAGGTACGAGCTGTAAACTTCCATCTTTTGTATGCATTTGAATCGCTCCTTTTTGACGATAGCTTTTTTCATCTTCTAAAAGTAACTGCCAAGTAAATATTTTAAATGTACTATCTGGTGAAAATAGGGTAGACACGGTTATTAAAGAATCAAACCTATGATTAAAAGAAAATGGTGTTTTTAATGTTCTAACAAGTCCTTTGGTAAAAACACTATCTGCTGTAACCCTTTCGGCGTATGTCTCCCCATTCACAATTTGATACGATGATTTTTTTAATTCATCTTCTAATTGTGCAATATTTTGGGCAGCTAATTGATTACAAATAAAAAGTATAACAAAAAGTATTTTTTTTATCATAATTATTATAGTGCGTTAGCAAATTCAATTAACGAGTTAAACTTAAAATCAATAGTAGGGTGTGGAAATTCAATTTCTGGATGTGTTGTGGCTAAAAACACACTATGCATCCCAGCGTTACGTGCAAATCCCATATCACTTAAACGGTTACCCACCATGATGCTTTTGGAAAAGTCAATTTCTGGAAATTGTTGCTGAGCCTGATAGGCCATACCACATTGTGGTTTACGATTAGGCGAATCATCATCCATATCAGAACAATAATATATAGCATCTATGTTTCCACCACCTAGCTCAATTTGTAATTTTAAAGAAGCATGAATGGCATCTAAGTCTTGAGCTGTCATAAGTCCTTTACCGATTCCTTTTTGGTTGGTGACGATCACAATTCTTACAAACAATGTAGCAAAAATGCGCATGGCATCTACTACACCATCATAGAGTTTTAATTCAGAAACATTTCTGATATAGTCTTCATGTTTTTCGTGATTTAATACACCATCACGATCTAAAAAAAGTGTCCAAGAAGGGTCAATATTTTCAAAAATATCCATTAGGCAAATAGTTGGGCTTCTACAAGTTCACAAATAATATGACCAATTAAAATATGGCTCTCCTGAATTCGGGGGGTATCGTTACTTGGCACATTGATGAGTATATCCGATAGTTCGCTCATTTTACCACCCAAAGCACCTGTACATCCAATGGTTACAATGCCCATTGATTTGGCCATTTCAAAAGCCTTTACAATATTTGCAGAATTACCAGAAGTACTCAGTCCAATAAGCACGTCACCTTTATACATGGTACCTTCTACAAGTCTACTATAAATAGCATCGTAACTATAATCATTGGCCACTGCTGTAAGATAAGAACTATTGCAGTGTAATGCATCGGAGGGAAGGGCTTTTCGGTTCTTGTAAAATCGACCCGAAAACTCGGCGGCTAAATGTTGTGCATCGGCAGCACTACCGCCATTACCACAAAACTGTACTTTATACCCGTCTTTAAAAGCTTTTGCTACAAGGATTACAGCCTCATTGATTTTTTGGAGAAAAGCAGGATCAGAAACAAATTGTTGTTTTACAGCAATCGAACTTTCTATGATGGATTGTATTTTTTGTGTAGACATAGTTTTAAGATATTAAATCCAAAATTTTATGGGTTAATTGATTCCAATTATACTTTGTTTTTTCAATTTCAATAGCAGGTATAAAATGAGGTTCGCCTAAAGCATATAGTTTTTCAATTCCATTAGCAATAGATATAAAATCAGGCTCCGTTACTACACCCACTATATTATTTGGCACCATGGCAGCTAGAGCTCCAACATTGGTTACCAGCATGGGTTTATTAAAATGAAAACAAAGAGGTGTAATGCCAGATTGCGTAGCATGCTTGTAAGGTTGAATTACAAAATCGGTGGCGCAAAAATAGTTGCGCACATCGCTATCTGCAATAAAATCACTTTTTACAATCACATCATTTATTAAATCTTCCTCTTCAATGAGTTGTAGGTAAGGTTCTTTTTTATCGTAAAATTCTCCAGCGATAATAAGGGTCGGAATAATTTTCCCTTGCTTCTTTAAATATCCAAGGGCCTTCAATAAAAGATCAAGTCCTTTATAAGCTCTTACAAAACCAAAAAATAATATGACAGGGTCAAAAGTGTCAAGTGCTAATTTTTTTCTAGCCTCTAATTTTGAAATGGGTTCGCCAAAATTATCGTAGAGGGGATGCACCACAGTAGCAGATGGTTTTTGTGTAAATAGGGTAAGGTCTTTTTGAACCTTTTCGCTAAGCGTTACAAAAGCATCCATTTGACACACAAAATATTTAGTAAAGACTGTATCTAAAGGGCGTTTCTCGTGTGGAACCACATTGTCTGCAATGCAAACCACTTTAGACTTCTTGTTTTTTCTGATGATAGAAGCGATGGTTCCTAGGCAAGGACCCATAAATGGAATCCAATATCGTACCACCACCAAATCAGGCGCCATTTTATTTATTTCATTTCCAATACGAACCCAGTTAAATGGATTTACAGAATTGACAACCGCCTTAATGGTTAATTGAAGTGGTTTAGGTTCTGTGGCATATTGACTTTTACCCGGAAATAAAAAAGAAGGGTATTGTAATGAAAAAGTGTAGATGATGACTTCGTGACCTTCATCTATAAATTGCTTGGCTAACCTTTCGTTAAACGTAGCAATACCTCCGCCTCTTAATGGCCAAGCAGAACCGATAATAACTACCTTTTTTTTCATAACAATAAATTATGAACTATTTATCTAAGCCAATCTTTGATGAGATCAAATACACATTTCTTTCCGTTGCATTGCGTGCCACTAGTTCGGCAACAAAACCTGTTAAAAAGAGTTGCATGCCAATTACCATAGTGGTAAGGGCAATATAAAATGCAGGACGATTGGTTAAAGAAAAATCTTGAGTAGCAAATTTTGCGAGTACAAGGTATATACTATCGCCAAAACCTATTAAAAAAAACAAGGTTCCCAATAAACCAAAAAACTGCATGGGGCGTTTGCCAAACTTTCCTAAAAATAGGATAGTAGCTAAATCTAAAAATCCATTTACAAAACGCTGCCATCCAAATTTAGTAACACCATATTTTCTAGCACGGTGTTCTACTACTTTTTCCCCAATTTTTTTGTACCCACTTCCTTTAGCCAAAATAGGTATATATCGGTGCATTTCGCCGTATACTTCAATACTCTTTACTACTTTATTCTTGTAAGCTTTTAGTCCACAATTAAAGTCGTTGAGTTGAATGCCAGAACTTTTTCTGGCAACAGCATTAAATAATTTAGAAGGAATATTTTTTGTGAGTGTATTGTCAAATCTTTTTTTCTTCCAGCCACTTACAAGATCAAATCCACCATTGATGATCATGTCACGTAGTGCAGGAATTTCATCTGGAGAATCTTGCATATCAGCATCCATCGTAATAACAACTTCTCCTTGAGCTGCTTTAAAGCCTTCATTTAAGGCAGCCGATTTACCGTAATTGCGTTGAAATTGAATTCCTTTAAATGCATGATTGCCCGCACATATTTGCGTAATGACTTCCCAGCTATTGTCGGAACTACCATCGTCTATGAGTAACACCTCATACGATAGATGCTCTTGTTCCATCACACGCGTAATCCAGCTACACAATTCAGGCAGGGATTCGTCTTCATTGAAAAGGGGTATTACAACAGATACTTGCATGTTTTTAGATTTGCTCAGGTACTTCTTCGTTTTTCTTTACAATAATAGAAAGAATCAATGCTTTAACGAAATTGAAAACGACTGACATGCCAAGTCCTAAAAACACTTGCTTAAAAGAAGTTACTTTAGGTTCTGCTTGAATACGCTTAACAGCTTCGTCAACCTGCGCTTCAGATGCACCAAATTTTTCCATCATTTGAAGTGTTTTAGTAACACTGATTTCTAATACTTTAGCAGTCATATCCGGATCAATAATGGCAAACAATACATAGTTGCCAATGGCTTCAATGAGTGCAAAAATTACATAAGCAACAAATGTAAACTGTAACGCATCTTTAAAAGAATAGAGTCCACCATTGTCTTTCCTTAATTTAAAACCTACTACCAATAATATAATAAAGAGGTACGGAATAAAAGTGGTAATACTTGTAACGGTCACATAATTTTCTACGGACCCTACAGCCCATAAACCAAATGAAAGTGCTAAAAAAATAAGGCCACCGATAACACCATATGTTACGCCTTGGTTGATATTTTTATTTTCCATGTCTAGTAATTAAAAATTATTTGAGTTAAATATTACTGCGTTAATTGATTGTTATGAACCGTTGCTACAATACCTCCGTTAAGTGGCTGGTTCATAAAAGCGGAGTTACTAGACTTGCTCTTATTATTTTGAGCTGTTAGGGTAGTGGCTCCTGTTCTATTAAATATAGTTAATTCTGCGGCTTGACCTTCTGCGATGGTAACACTTGGAAGTCCAAATATTTGTCTTGCATTGCCAGTTAATAGATTGGATATTTGTTCAGGCTTTAATCCTGGAACAGTTTGCTCAAGTACCGCATAGGTAGTTTGTAACCCTATATTACCAAACTCAGCGTATTCAAATTCACATACTTTATGATCCCAATCTTGAGGTGCGTGATGCGATGCAATACAATCGATTGTTCCATCTACAACAGCGGCTCTAAGTGCATCTCTATCTGCCTTTGTTCTTACCGGCGGAATTACTTTTAAATTGGTGTTGTAGGTTGTCATGTCTTCATCGCAGTAGAAAAGATGCGTTGGTGTAACACTGCATGAAATAGCAAGACCTTCTTTTTTGGCAGCCCTGATAAGTTCGATGGTTGTTGCAGAAGAAACACCTGTAATATGAAGTTTAGAACCTGTATATCTTAATAAATCAATATCTCTTTTTACCATTAATTCTTCGGCAACAGCTGGTAAGCCAGGTAGTCCCATTTGAGTTGAAATAATGCCTTCATGCATGAGACCATTTGCCGCAATTGTTTTATCGATAGGTATCTGAATTAAAATACCATCAAATGCTTTTACATATTGAAGTGCTTTTAAAAATACGCCTGGAGATTGAACAGGATGCATGCCATCCGAAAATGCAACTGCATTTGATGCGCGCATGTCATACATTTCTGCCAAAGATTGCCCTTCCATTTTTTTAGTAATGGCTCCAATAGGATGAAGCGTTACATTCGCATGGTTACCTGCTGCATATATATAGGCGACCTGCGCTTTATTGTCTGTTACTGGTTTTGTATCACCCATTATAAGCACTCTGGTAAATCCACCAGCTGCTGCAGCTGCAATACCTGATTGTAAAGTTTCTTTGTATTCGAAACCTGGGTCACAAAAATTTGAAAAAACGTCTACCCAACCAACAGAAACAAAAGCATCTTTACATTCAATGGTTTGATCTGATTTTTGAGAAATGTTTGATTCGATGGAAACGATGATACCGTCCTCAATTAAAATATCCTTCGTTAAACCATTGTGTTTTGATTGAGGATCGGCGATTGTAACTTGCCTGAGGAGGATCTTCATGGGCTGATTGGAAATTTTATGCAATATAACCTGATTTTTTGTCTTTGACCCTATATTTGCCGCGTTTTAAGGGAGTTTTATACTCATTTTCGGGATGTAGCTCCCGCCCATAAAAAAGGTCACTCTTGGAAGAATGACCTTTTTTTATTGCACCTTGTAAAAGTTAGAATCTTTCTAGTTTAGAAAAGAAGAAATCTCCTTCAATTACTGCATTTTCATTGCTATCACTACCATGAACCGCATTTTCACCAATAGAAGCAGCAAAATTCTTGCGAATCGTTCCTTCTTCGGCTTGTGCTGGGTTCGTAGCTCCAATAAGCTTTCTGAAATCTTCTACAGCATTGTCTTTTTCTAATATTGCCGCTACAATTGGGCCACTGCACATAAATTCAACCAATTCACCAAAAAATGGTCTTTCTCTATGGATATCATAGAATAAACCAGCTTGTTCGGTCGATAATTTAGTCCATTTCATAGCTTTAACGGTAAAACCAGCCTTGATAATTTGGTCTAAAATAGCGCCTGTATAACCTTTACTGGTTGCATCAGGCTTAATCATCGTAAATGTTCTGTTACTCATAGTTTTATGTATAATTCGGGTACAAAATTACAAATAATCTAGCCTTGAAAATGCTAATTCACGTTAATTTTTGTTAAAGACTGCTAAATTGATTTGACAAAACAGCTTTTAAGCTGCATTTTTGCCTGAATATGCAACCCGTTGAACAGTTTTTCCCATTATTGACTAAGCCTAGCAAGGTAATTATTACCATGCACCAGAAGCCGGATGGCGATGCAATGGGTTCAACACTTGGCTTGTATCATTTTTTAAAGGCACTTGGGCATGACGCCGTTGTAATTTCTCCAACCAATTGGGCTGATTTTTTAGATTGGATGCCAGGCGTTCATACGGTTATTGATTTTGAAAAAAAGAAGGATGCAGCGTTAGTACTTATTAATGATGCCGACTATTTATTTTGTCTAGATTTTAATACACTAAGCAGAACTAAAAATATGGAGGCGCCACTTGCAAATGCAAAAGGTGCTAGAATTTTAATTGATCATCATCAACAACCACAAACCGAAGTGTTTGCTTATGGCATTAGTGATACCAGTAAAAGTTCTACCTGTGAAATGGTGTATGATATGATTATGGCTTCTGAAAACGGAGCGCACATTTCACTTGATGTGGCTACTTGTTTATACACAGGCTTAATGACAGATACGGGATCTTTTAGATTCCCTGCCACTACTGCATCTGTGCACCGCATGATTGCACATTTAAAAGATTTGGGGTTAGATCACACGGTGGTGCACAGTCATATCTTTGATAATTCATTAGAAAATAGACTCAGGTTTATTGGCTACGCGTTACTCAATAGAATGGAAGTATTGTATGAATGTAACACTGCCATTATGCATATTACAAAGCATGACTTACAACGCTTTGACATCAAAACCGGTGATACAGAGGGTTTGGTGAATTACTTGTTGGGGATTAAGGGCATGAAATTAGGCGCTATTGTGATTGATAGAGACGAAGAGCGTAAGTGGAGTTTCAGAAGCAAGGGATCTTTTGATGTTAATGCCTTTGCTAGAAAACATTTTGAAGGAGGTGGGCATGTGAGTGCAGCAGGAGGAAGGAGTGATGAAAATATCGAAACAACTTTACATACATTTAAAGAGGTCTTAAAAGACTATTATAATCAATTACAATGAAAATGATCAAATCAACACTATCGCTAGTAGCAGCGATCGTAATTTTTGCGAGCTGTAATCAGTTCCAAAAATCACCATCAGGTATGCCTTACAAAATTACCAAAGGCAGCAGTAAAGAACTTTTAAAACACGGACAGTTTGTAAAGTTAAACATCGAGTACAAATTAAAATCTAAAGACACTGTATTGAATACATCCTATGGTCATATCCCGATGTATTTTTATTTAGATACAGCTAGACTTGGCAAGTACACTTTTACTGAAGTGATTACCAAGTGTGCACCTGGCGATAAAATGGAGTTTTCTTTAAGCATTGATTCACTCAAAAAAATGGGTATGATTGAATTCAATGAAGTATTTAAAACGGGAGATTTTATCAACGGTAAATTAGAAGTAATTACTGCATTTGCTAAAGAAGATTTAGTAAAAGCGGATTATGAAAAAGAAGTTGAAAACGAAAAAGGTAGAGAAATTGCTGAAGTAAAAAAATATGCCGAAAGCAAGAATATCAAAACCGTTTCTACAAAAAGCGGTGCGCTTGTTGAAGTAACAAACCCTGGTGTAGGCCAAAAGGCTGATTCAGGTTACCAAGTATCTGTTATGTACAAGGGTTACTTTGCAGACAAAGACGGTAAAGTTTTTGATTTTAATATTGGCAAACCAGCTCCAGACAACAAACCAATAGATGTTGTGATTGGACAACATGGCGTTATTCCAGGCTGGGAAGAAGGTTTAACTTTCTTTGCCAAAGGTGGTAAAGGACGTATCATCGTACCTTCATTTTTAGGTTATGGCCCACAAGGTCGTCCTCCAGTAATTTCGCCTTTTGCTAACTTATGTTTCGATGTAGAAATCGTTGACGTAAAATTAGCACCACCGCCACCACCAGCAGCTGCTCTAGGAACTCCGGGCGCTCCAGGAACTCCAGGTGCACCAGGACAATAAATGATAAAGTAATTGTTAAAGCCTCAACCTTTTGGTTGGGGCTTTTTTATTGTAAGTAACTACAAAGTATTATCACTTCATTTGCTTCTTTAACATCGTGCACCCTAAGTAAGGATGCACCATTTAAAATAGAAGCTGTATGTAGTACCGTAGATCCGTTTAGTGCATCTGCGGCTGTAATACCAAGGGTTTTATAAATCGTAGATTTTCGTGAAACACCTATTAATATTGGCTTTTGAAAGCTTGTAAATGAAGATAGATTTGAAATAAGTTCAAAATTTTGTTCCGGTGTTTTACTAAAACCAAAACCCGGATCTAATATGAGCTGATGGATACCAGCATCTTTTGCGTTCGTACAAGTTTTTGTAAAAAAATCATGGACAACCGGTAATATACTTGTTGTAGTATGTACGGTATGCATTTGATCTATGTTTTCATTCACATGCATAACAACGTATGGTACATCTAGTGCAGCAATGGAAGCAAACATATTAGCATCATACTGACCACCGCTAATATCATTAATCATATGTGCCCCAAGTTTAACTACCTGTTTTGCTACCTCACTATGAAAGGTGTCTACCGATATAAATGCATCCCCAAAATGTTGTACAACCGCTTCAATAACAGCTCCAATTCTATCCAGTTCTTCACTTGCAGAAATGGCTTTTGCACCTGGCCTCGTACTTTGACCGCCAATATCTAAAATGGAAGCCCCATCTTCAAGCATTTTGCCTGCGAGGTCTAAAGCTTCGGAAACAGCCGTTATCCGACTCTTTTGGTAAAAAGAATCGGGGGTGACATTTAAAATCCCCATTATAAGGGGGTTTTTGCTGTGTAGGGTTTTTCCTTGGCTATTTAGTGTCAACATTCTGATGTTTCAATTATATTGCATTCGCTTCAAAGATATTACCAAAGGATCAAAATTAGACCGATAAAATGAGCAGTACCAATCAGGCATATGATGCGGCTATTTTAGCTTGTAGAGACATTTTTATTAAAAAAACCAAGGATTACGGAACCGCATGGCGTGTGTTACGTTCGATTTCTGTGGTGGATCAAATATTTATTAAGGCCCTTCGCATTAGAACCATTCAAGATTTACAAACCCAAAAAGTAGGGGATGATATCAATTCTGAATTTAAGGGGATTGTAAACTATGCAGTTATTGGTCTTATACAATTAGCGCTTGGTAACCCTCAGGTGGAGGAATTACCCGTAGATGAGGTAGAAAAATGCTATTTACAATATGTAGATTTTGCACGTCAAACGATGCTTGATAAAAATCATGATTATGGTGAAGCATGGAGAGACATGAGTCAAGAAAGTTTTGCCGATTTGATACTCATGAAGCTGATGCGCATCAAACAAATTTTAGGCAACGATGGCAAAACCCTCATTAGCGAAGGTATTGATGCTAACTATGTAGACATTTTAAATTACGCTGTTTTTGCACTCATATTAATTTCCGAAGGAAAACACTAAAACCGCCTACATGAAAAAATTAAACACACCCATTCGCATATTTGTAGGATTGTTGTTTATCTTTTCTGGACTTATTAAAGCCAATGATCCACACGGATTAAGCTATAAAATGCAAGAGTTTTTTGAAGTGTGGGGCTTTGATTTTTTAAACCCATTTAGTTTGTTTTTTTCACTTGGTATGAATGTACTGGAAGTATTTGCCGGTATAGCCATTATTATAAACTGGCAAACCAAAAAAATAACTTGGCTTTTATTTGTACTCATTTTATTTTTTACCTACCTAACAGGCTTCGCCTTATTTTCTGGTAAAATTAAAACCTGTGGTTGTTTTGGTGATTGCTTACCACTAACTCCAGCCATGTCATTTACCAAAGACATTATATTAGGCGTACTCATTATAATTTTATTAGCCACCAACACTGGCAAAGCAAATAAAGGTTTATTTGGCAAAATTGTTTTGTACGCAGTTACATTCGGTACCGCCGTTTTTCAATGGTATGTAGTAAGTTATTTACCGGTTGTAGATTGTTTACCATATAAAAAGGGCAATGATATTGTAGAACAAATGAAAGTGCCTGCTGGCGCAGTTACGGACAGCACTTCTATAGAGTTTATATATACTAAAAACGGAAAAGAATTACGTTTTGACCAAGCTAATTTCCCTACTAATTTTGATAGTACCTATGTATATGTAGACCGTAAAGACGTAGTGGTTAAAAAAGGAAATGGTCTTGCAGCTAAAATTGTTGACTTTAGTTTAATGGCTACATCTGGCACAGATACGACGGCTGAAATTTTCGCAAAACAAATGCCTTATGTACTTGTATTTGCAAAAGAAATGAAAGGTGCCGAGGGTTGGAAAAACGCTTTTGAAACGATTTATAAAAAATTACAATCACAAAATATTGATGTAATACTTGTTACACCAGAAGGGGATAGAGCAGCTGCTGTTTTTGGAAATATCAATATTGTCATTTCAGACGCTACCGTTATTAAAACTGCTGCACGTGTAACACCTACTTATTTTTTAATGAACCAGTCACGTATTGTAGAAAAAGTAGCAGCACCCTGTATTGACAATTTGTTTTCAACCTTAAATAACAAGTAATGATTCGTTTCATTACTAAAAAATTAGGATATGGATTACTCGTATTAATGGGTGTCGTAGTGGTGGTATTTTTTTTATTTCAAGGCTTTGGTGATCCTGCCCGTTTGGTACTTGGTCAAAGTGGTGATAGCACCACCATTAGCAATATCAAAAAAGAGTTGGCACTAGACAAGCCTAAATCCAAACAGTTTTTATTGTACTTAAATGATGTATCTCCCATTGGACTTCATAGTGCATCCGACATTGAATCTAAAAAGTTAAAGGGCTACTTTTTTAACGTTGGTGAAAAACAACTTGGGTTCAAAATTCCGTATCTGCGTAGGTCATATCAGAGTAAAAAACAAGTTAGTGAGATACTCATGGAAGCTATACCAGGCACTCTCATATTGGCATTTGCTGCCATGTTTGTGGCTACCTTGTTTGGCATTTTATTAGGCATGTTAGCCGCCATTAAAAAAAATACCTGGATGGATAGTAGTGCCGTTTTTAGTAGTGTGCTTGGGATATCGGCTCCTTCCTTTTTTATGGGTATAATTATTGCTTATTTTTTTGGATTTGTGCTTACAAAATATACCGGTCTTCAAATGACGGGCAGTTTATTTAATATAGATCCGTATGCAGGCAAAACACTGGAATTAAAAAACCTAATCTTACCAGCGCTTACGCTTGGATTAAGACCCATGGCTATCATTACACAACTTACAAGAAGCGCAATGCTTGATGTATTAGATCAAGATTATATTAGAACTGCAAAAGCAAAAGGCTTATCTAATACAAGAATTTATTTTGTACATGCATTGCCCAATGCTTTAAACCCTGTTATTACAGCCGTTACTGGATGGTTTGCCGAATTATTAGCAGGCGCTTTTTTTGTAGAATATATTTTTGGATGGAAGGGTATTGGAAAAGTTACCGTTGATGCACTCGAAAAATTAGATTTTCCGGTGGTAATGGGGAGTGTGCTTGTAACGGCTACCTTTTTTATGCTGGTAAATATTTTAGCAGACATCTTATACGTTGTGGTAGACCCTAGGGTAAAACTTACTGAATAATAACTTCGGAAATAATCTTTTCACCAAAAGCCTCGTTCACTCTTTCAATGATTTGATTTTTTTGGTACATCAATTCATTTTTAAGTGGTCCAACACTTGTGGTGATAAAAAGTTTTTGATTGACAATTTGAATTTTATCTGTGTATTGAGCAATGGTTTTACCCATTAATTTCTCCCAAATTTCTTCGATCTGAATAGCACGTACTCCATTTTTTAAATGACTACGTTGTAAAAATTTATGAAGTGCTTGACCAATAGAATATTCAGACATACTACAAAGGTAAGAGTTCAATCATTTGAAAGGGAGTATTAATTGCATGTAGCTGTTGTTCAAGCCTTTGTGGATGTGTATCGGAGATAAATACTTGCCCGTCAGAAGCGGAACATACCCATTGTAATAGTTCATACATTCGGCTTTCGTCGAGTTTTTCAAATACATCATCTAATAACAAGATAGGGGTAAAGCCATTTTTTGTTTTAAGCACTTCCCATTCTGCTAATTTGAGCGCAAAGAGTAAGCTTTTACGTTGCCCTTGTGATGCTTCATTTTTAAACGCAGTTTGATCCATGGTAAAAACCAAATCGTCTCTGTGTATGCCTTTTGTGGTTCGTTGCAAGATGCAATCTTTTTGAAAGTTTTGTACTAATAGTTCATTAAAAGGCATGGATTGTAGTGGACTTTCATACACCAAATGAATATGATCATCGGTGGCGGCAATCCGTTTGTAAACTTTTGCAACGAGTGGAAAAAACGCTTTTAAAAAATCGGTTCGCTTTTCAAAAATATATTGACCATTACTTATGAGTTGGCTGTTGAGCACTTCCAGTAATGTGGTATCGATGGGTGCATGATCGGCAGCTTTCAATACACTATTGCGTTGTTGCAATACTTTGTTATAGGCAATTAAATGCTGTAAGTAGGGGGCGTCTATTTGAGATAGTAAAGTATCTAAGTATTTTCTTCTTGCTTCACTAGGGCCAATCATAAGTTCAATATCATCGGGCGCAATCATAACGGTAGGATAGCGACCAATATGATCCGAAAACTTTTTGTATGGCTCGTCGTTTACCGCAAGTTCTTTTTTATTGTTTTCACGAACGATGCAAACCACTTTATGTGGCTTACCAGAAATATCATAATTGCCTTCAACTCTTAACCCTTCGGCACCCCTTAAAACATTTTGTGCATCGGGGCGGGAGAAATAACTTTTGGTAAGACTTAAATAATAAATACTATCTAATAGGTTGGTTTTGCCTGTTCCATTTTTACCACAAATACCAACAACGCGCTCTGTAAAAACAAAATCTCGGCGGGCATAATTGCGAAACTGGGTAAGGGATAAATGGGTGAGTTGGAACATCTTGGCAAATTAAAGCACTAGTTTTCAAATTATAGGCACTTTGTTTGGGCTAAACCAATTAATTTTATAAAAAAAACGGTTGAAAACGATATTATCTGAAGCCCAGCTCGCATTAACTGTGAAAAGACTGGCACATCAAATTTTAGAAAACAACCTTCAATTAGCAGATACGGTGTTAATTGGACTCCAGCCTCGTGGTATTTATTTAAGTGATCGCATCGTGCACGAGCTCATGCAACTATTACCGCCGGGGCAAATTAAATACGGTAAACTGGATATCACTTTTTATAGAGATGACGTGCGTAAGAGCCTTCATATTGCCAATGAAACCGATATTCCATTTAGTATCGAAAACAAAAAAGTAGTATTAATTGACGACGTTTTATATACCGGCCGAACCATTAGGGCTGCTTTAGACGCTTTATTAGCTTTTGGTAGACCTTCAAAAGTGTCTTTGTGTGTGCTCATAGATAGAAGGTTTAGCAGAGAACTCCCGATTCAGCCTGATTATGCCGGAAAAGCCATTGACACCATCATTACCCAAAAGGTAAAAGTGTGCTGGAAAGAGCGTGACAATGTCGACGAAGTGGTGTTATTATAAAGATCCATTTCATCATTCCATTTTTTTACTTTAGCTTTGTTTTTTAATGAAACTATCTACCAAACACTTACTTGGTATTAAAGATCTCAACAGAGACGATATTCAATTAATTCTTACCACTGCAGCCCAGTTCAAAGAAGTTTTACAAAGACCCGTTAAAAAAGTACCCTCTTTACGAGATGTTACCATCGTAAATTTATTTTACGAGAACTCTACGCGTACTAGGATGTCTTTTGAACTAGCAGAAAGAAGACTATCGGCAGACACCCTCAATTTTGCAGCCAGCAGTTCATCGGCGGCAAAAGGGGAAACGCTACTTGATACCGTAAATAATATTTTAAGCATGAAAGTGGATTTGGTGGTGATGAGGCATAGTGCCTCTGGCGCCCCACACTTTTTAGCGCAACATATCCCTGCAGCCATTGTAAATGCGGGTGACGGTATTAATGAGCATCCTACCCAGGCTTTACTCGATGCCTTTTCGATGCAAGAAAAGTTTGGTAAGATTGAAGGGCTTAAAGTAACCATAGTAGGTGATATCATGCATAGCCGTGTGGCCATGAGTAATATGTACCTTCTACAAAAAATGGGTGCCGAAGTAACCATCGCTGGCCCACCCACGCTGATTCCAAAATATATCCAAGAAGCGTTTAACGTACGCGTCGAATATAACTTACAAAAAGCCCTTGCTTGGTGCGATGTAGCCAATGTGCTCCGTATTCAGTTAGAGCGTCAAAATCAACCCTTATTTTCATCGCTGCGTGAGTACAATTTAGCCTACGGTATTAGCCGCTCCATGCTAGAAAGTATCAACAAAGAAATTGTGATCATGCACCCTGGCCCCATCAATAGAGGGGTTGAACTCGATAGCGATGTAGCCGATGGGCCACATTCCATTATTTTAGATCAGGTAGAAAATGGGGTTGCCGTAAGAATGGCGGTCTTATATTTACTTGCCAATAGAGACCAATAAGCCTTAAATTTACATCATGCGTATTTGCCTATTCCCTGGAACTTTTGACCCTGTTACCCTAGGTCATATTGATATCATAAACCGTGCAATTCCTCTTTTTGACAAAATTTATGTGGGCATTGGTATCAATAGTTCTAAGTCTCCTATGTTTAGCCCGGAGCAAAGAATGGAGTGGTTTAATGAGATATACCAAGACGAGCCAAAAGTTGAAAGTGTTGGTTATGAAGGCCTTACAGTTAACTATTGTAATTTAATTGGAGCTAGATTTATCTTAAGGGGTATTAGATACGTGAGTGATTTTGAATATGAAAAAACAATCGCCGACGCTAACCGTACCCTCGACAAACACATAGAAACCATCTTTTTAACAGGGGAGCCCAAGTACACTTCTGTGGCATCTACCATTGTTAGAGACATCCTAAAAAACGGGGGAGACGCTTCTCCATTTTTACCTGACGCCGTTATCAAATCATTTAAGCGTTAATTTCCGTAACTAGTCAATAAAATCGCCCAAATTAGCTGTACTTTTGTGTTTTAATTACAATAAAACATTCCAATATGTACCCAGCAGAGATTGTCCTTCCTATGAAGGCAGAATTAACAGACGCAGGTTTTGACGAAATGGTTACAGCCACAGAAGTTTCAGAAACAATCAGCAAAGAAGGAACCACACTGGTGGTGATTAACTCGGTATGTGGTTGTGCAGCAGGCACTTGTAGACCAGGTGTATTAATGGCGGTTCAAAACGCCACCAACCGCCCTGATCGCTTAACAACCAGTTTTGCCGGTTTTGACATTGAGGCGGTAAACGAAGTACGTAAGCTTTCGTTGCCTTACCCACCATCATCTCCAGCCATCGCTTTATTTAAAGACGGTGTACTTGTAAACTTAATAGAAAGACATCAAATTGAAGGTCGTCCGGCGCAAGTAATTGCCCAACATTTGATCTCAATTTTTGATGAACATTGCAATTAATTTATCTTATTTTTGTTTAGATGCGTTAGTAAGTAAGGGCTCCACGTAAGTGGAGCCTTCCCTTTTAAGAACTAACACGTAATACGCCTATGTATCCAAATTTATATTACGCAGTCCAAGACCTATTTGGTATCGAAATAACCGGCCTTAAACTCATCAATTCTTTTGGTTTTTTTGTAGCCATTTCTTTTATTGCTTCCGCAGCCATTTTAACCGCCGAGTTAAAAAGAAAAGAAAAGGAAGGACTTCTAGTTTACGAAGAAGAAAAAATAATCGTAGGTGCACCAGCATCCATTCAGGAACTGCTCACCAATTTTTTAATGGGTTTTATTTTTGGATATAAAATTATAGGGGCATTTGTTGTACCAGCAGCACTAAACGATCCACAATCTTTTATACTATCTACGAACGGTAGTGCCCCCGTAGGTGTTTTAGTAGGGTTACTCTTTTTGTTTTTAAAGTGGTTCGAGAAAAACAAAGTAAAACTTCCAAAGCCAGAAGAAAAAACATTTAAAATTTGGCCACACGACAGGGTAGGTGATATTGTTTTATACGCCGCTTTATTTGGATTTTTAGGCGCTAAAATATTTCATAACCTCGAAAACTGGGGTGAGTTTGTAAAAGACCCCATTGGTAATTTAATTGCCTTTAGCGGTCTTACTTTTTATGGTGGTCTTATATGCGCAACCGTCGCTATCATTGGATTTGCTCGCAAACATAAAATTGGAGTGGTGCATTTAGCAGACGCCATGGCAACCACCATGATGTTTGCTTACGCCATTGGTCGGATAGGTTGTCAAGTAAGTGGTGACGGCGACTGGGGTATTGTAAACAACCATCCAAAACCATTTGCTTGGATGCCCGACGGGTTATGGTCATCTGTGTATGCACACAACGTAATTGGTGAAGGCATTCCCATCAAAGATTGTGTTGGTCCATACTGCAGTCAGTTACCAATGCCCGTATATCCAACTGCGTTATACGAAGTGATTGCTTGCCTTATTTTATTTGGGGTTTTATGGTTTTTGAGAACAAGAATTAATTTAGCGGGCAGGTTAGCAGCGGTGTATCTTATGTTAAACGGGATCGAGCGTTTTTCTATCGAACAAATTAGAGTGAATACAAAATATGTAGACCTTCCTTTTCAACCTACACAAGCAGAAATCATAGCACTTGTTTTATTTTTAGGCGGTGTATTTTTGTGGTGGAAAGCTGGAAAGTGGAACCTTAATAAACAATCAAAATAATACGATATGCCATCATTTGACGTAGCTAGTAAGGTAGACTTACAAACCTTAGATAATGCCATTAACACGGTAAAAAAAGAAATTGCTGGACGTTTTGACTTTAGAGATTCGCCAGTTTCTATTGAACTTAACAAGAAAGACTATGTGGTTTCTTTAGAAGTGGATTCTGATATGAAAATGAAGCAACTCATTGATGTTTTAATTAGCCGTGCCATTAAGCAAGGTATTGATGGCAATGCTTTTGACTTTTCGAAAGACGCTTACCCAAGTGGCAAAGTGGTTAAAAAGGAAGTTTCTGTCACCAACGGCTTAAAGCAAGACGATGCCAAAAAGATGGTTAAAGCCATCAAAGACAGCGGTTTAAAGGTGCAAGCAGCTATTATGGACGACATCATTAGAGTTACAGCCAAAAAAATCGATGATTTACAGGATGTTATAGCACTTTTAAATGGTGGAAATTTTGGTATTCCGCTACAGTATACCAACATGAAAAGCTAATAAAATTTGGCATTTTAGCAATTCTAGCCTAGTTTTGCATTTCTTTTAAAATAAGCGTACGGCCAAATCCGTACCACCTAAAACCCATAATTATGAAACAAGGTATCCATCCAGAAAATTATCGTTTCGTTGTTTTCAAAGACATGTCTAACGGTACTACCTTTTTAAGCAAGTCTACAACTGCTTCTAAAGAAACAATTACATTTGATGATGGTAATGATTATCCAGTTGTCAAATTGGAGATTTCAAACACATCTCACCCTTTTTACACAGGTAAAAACATGCTTGTTGATACTGCTGGTAGAATTGACAAATTCAAAAAGCGATACGAAAAGAAGAAGTAATTCTTCTCTACATAAGTTTTTAAAAGCTGCTAGTTTATCTAGTGGCTTTTCTTTTTTTCAACCCTTACCTTTGCCTTAATTCTAACCCTATGAAACTAGATATCTTAGCTTTTGGTGTTCACCCAGATGATGTTGAACTAGGCTGTGCCGGAACCATTATGGCTGCCATCGACCAAGGTAAAAAAGTGGGTATCGTAGATTTAACAAGAGGAGAATTAGGCACCAGAGGAACACCCAACACAAGAACTCAGGAAGCGGCGGCTGCTGCAAAAATAATGGGCGTTGATGTTAGAGAAAACCTAGACATGGCAGATGGTTTTTTTGTAAACGATGAAGCGCACCAAAGAAAAATTATTGCGCTTATTAGAAAGTATCAACCTGATGTAATTTTAGCCAACGCACCAGAAGATCGTCATCCGGATCATGGGCGTAGCGCCAAACTCGTTTCTGATGCAGCTTTTTTAAGTGGACTTAGAAAAGTAGAAACCATGCATGATGGAGTAACACAAAATGCTTGGAGACCTGCATACACATTTCATTATATTCAAGACCGTTTTATTCAACCGTCTTTTGTAATTGATATTACAGCCTATATGGAAAGAAAAATGGAAGCCGTTCTTGCGTATGGCACACAATTTACTGGAGCAGATACTTCAGAACCACAAACCTATATTTCATCCCCCCAGTTTTTAGAAACGGTAAAAGCAAGAGCACTCATGCTAGGTAAAAGGATAGGGGTAGGATACGCTGAAGGATATATCACAGAAAAAATTATTGGCTTTTCAAATTTTGATGCCATTATAAAACATACAACTTAATGAACTTTTAAATTTTTATTATGTCAAAAGTAAAAGTGGGATTGGTTCAAATGTCTTGCAGTGCAAGCAAAGAAGAAAACTTGCAAAAAGCTATAGCAGGCATTAAAGACGCTGCTGCAAAAGGTGCACAAATTGTATGCCTTCAAGAATTGTTTACATCACTTTATTTTTGTGATGTAGAAGACTATGAAAATTTTAAGTTAGCAGAAAAAATTCCGGGTGCTACTACCGAAACTTTAGGACAAGTTGCAGCATCTCTAAATGTTGTAGTGATTGCTTCATTATTTGAAAAAAGAACGCAAGGTATTTACCACAACACAACAGCAGTTATTGACGCCGACGGTGTTTACTTAGGCATGTACCGTAAAATGCATATCCCTGACGATCCTGCGTACTACGAAAAATTTTATTTTACGCCAGGTGATTTAGGATATAAAACATTTGATACCAAATTTGCAAAAATTGGTGTGCTTATTTGTTGGGATCAGTGGTATCCAGAAGCTGCCAGACTTACTGCATTACAAGGAGCCGAAATATTATTTTACCCAACAGCTATTGGTTGGGCTACATCACAAGATGAAGCTACCAATATTGAGCAGTACAATGCTTGGCAAACTATTCAGCGTAGTCACGCAGTTGCTAACGGCGTACACGTGGTAAGTGTTAACAGGGTAGGCTTTGAACAAAATGGTGCAATGAAATTTTGGGGTGGTTCATTTGTGAGCAATCCATTTGGCAGTTTATTATACAAAGGATCTCATGACAATGAAGAAACGGAAGTAGTTGAAATTGATACGGATGCCACAGATCGTTACCGTACACACTGGCCGTTTATGAGAGACAGACGTATTGACTCTTATGAAAATATCACCAAACGTTTTATTGACTAGAAATTTTTTGTTTTGAATACGCCCAAATCATTAGGTTATTATTTTCCAGCAGAATTTGAAATGCATGAAGCCACTTGGTTAAGTTGGCCACATAAAGAAGCAAGCTGGCCTGGAAAAATTGATGCGATATACCCAAACTATAGTTTGTTTGTTAAATACCTTGCCGCATCAGAAAAAGTGCGCATTAATGTGTTAGATGAAGCCATGCAAGAAAGTGCAACTGCACATCTTGTAAATGCAGGCGTAAACATGAATCAGGTACAATTTTATTTGCATCCAACCAATGACGCTTGGTGTCGTGATCATGGCCCTGCATTTTTACTTAACCGGGATGCCGAGCAAAAAAAAGTAATTGTAGATTGGAATTACAATGCATGGGGTAATAAATATCCGCCTTACGATTTAGATGATGTGATACCAACTTTAATTGGCAAACATTTTAATATCCCGGTTTACCATCCTGGCATTGTTATGGAAGGCGGCTCCGTCGAATTTAACGGCACAGGCACTATTTTAACGAGTACCAGTTGCCTTTTAAACCCTAATAGAAACAAACATTTAAATAGAGATCAAATAGAAAACTTTTTATTCGATTACTATGGTGCCAATCAGGTATTGTGGGTAGAAGAAGGCATTGTTGGAGATGACACAGATGGTCATATTGATGATACCATTAGGTTTGTAAATGAAGATACGGTATTAACAGTGGTAGAATCAAATTCACAAGACGAAAACTACACACTGCTTCAAAATAATCTAGCACAGCTTAAAAAAATGCGTTTGTTAAATGGGAAACAATTAAACATTATTGAACTTCCCATGCCAGACGCCGTAATTTTTGAAGACCAGCGTTTACCTGCTTCTTACGCTAATTTTTATATCTCTAATAAATATGTTATTGTGCCAACTTTTAGATCTGCTATAGATGATAAGGCACTTTCTATTATTGAAGAAGCGTATAAAAATAGGGAAGTGGTAGGCATTGATTCTACCGATATAATATGGGGTTTAGGCAGTTTTCATTGCTTGTCTCAACAAGAACCCTTAGTTTAATGTTCAAAATTGTTTCGATGAAAAAATCAATCTATGTTGGCTTTATTACACTTTTAAGTTTGTCTATTATTTTTACAGCTTGCTTTAGAAATCCATATAAGGCAACCAATAAAATGCATAACCATCAGATTGATTCGCTCACTGATATTGCTGGTCTTACAAACAATGGTGGTATTTTTTCAGACTCTGTAAAGCAAGCACCTTACTGGGTAGGCACAACCAATTTTGGACTACGTAAACCAGGTTTTGTAATCATCCACCATACAGCTCAAAATGCTTGTGAAGAAACATTAAAGACATTTATTACACCACGCACTGCCGTAAGTGCACACTACGTTATTTGTAAAGATGGTACCGTTCACCAAATGCTTAATGATTACATGCGTGCGCAACATGCAGGCATTAGTAAGTGGGGTAATTTAATTGATATTAATTCATCGTCTATTGGGATAGAACTTGACAACAATGGATTTGAACCTTTTGATAGTTTACAAATTAAAAGTTTATTGGTACTACTTAATAGACTTAAAAAAAAATATACCATCCCAACTGCTAATTTTATTGGACACGGCGACATTGCACCTACCAGAAAAAACGATCCAAATTTTAGATTTCCTTGGAAGTTATTAGCTACCAATGGCTATGGCCTATGGTTTGACGATACATTAGTGCCTGCGACAGCAAATTTTAACCCCTACATTGCACTTCGTATTATTGGGTACGATTTAAAAGATACCACTGCAGCGGTAAGGTCATTTAAGCGTCACTTTTTGCAAGACACCACAAAACGCTTAAACGCAGTTGACACCCTGGTACTATCCAATTTACAGCGCAAATATTTTTAAAAAATATTCGACTAAATTATAAATCCTAACGTTTGTTAGCTTATTTTTGTTCTACAAAATAATGCTTCTATGGATTTTAATTTGACAGAAGAGCAGCTGATGATTCAAGCTGCAGCTCGTGATTTCGCTAAAAATAGTTGTTTACCAGGCGTTATCGAAAGAGATGAAAAGCAATCATTTCCGAAAGAACAAATTATGCAATTAGCAGAACTTGGCTTTATGGGTATGATGGTAAGTCCAACCTATGGTGGTGCTGGAATGGACACCATTAGCTACGTGCTTGCCATGGAGGAAATTAGTAAAATTGACGCTAGCGTTAGTGTGTGTATGAGCGTAAACAATAGCCTTGTTTGCTGGGGCTTAGAAGCATTTGGTTCCGAAGAACAAAAACAAAAATATTTAACACCTCTTGCAAAAGGCATCAAAGACAATGACCTTTACATTGGTGCGTTTTTATTAAGTGAACCAGAAGCAGGTAGTGACGCTACAAGTCAACAAACAACTGCCGAAGATAAAGGGGATTACTATTTATTAAATGGCACCAAAAATTGGATTACCAATGGTTCTAGCGCTTCTGTATATTTAGTAATCGCACAAACAGATACTGCTAAGGGAAGTAGAGGCATCAATGCATTTATTGTAGAAAAAAATAGCCCTGGCGTAACGGTTGGTGCGAAAGAAAATAAATTAGGCATTAGAGGTAGTGACACACACTCTATTATGTTTAACGATGTTAAAGTGCCTGCAGAAAATAGAATTGGTGAAGATGGGTTTGGATTCAAGTTTGCTATGAAAACACTTGCTGGTGGCCGTATTGGAATAGCTGCACAAGCACTTGGTATTGCTAGTGGCGCATACGAATTAGCACTGGGTTACAGTAAACAAAGAAAAGCTTTTGGTAAAGAAATCATGCACCATCAAGCCATCCAATTTAAACTCGCCGACATGGCTACCAAAGTAGAAGCAGCTAGACTACTTTGTTTTAAAGCAGCCGCTGATAAAGATGAACATAAGGATTATGGATTTTCCTCTTCTATGGCAAAGGTATTTGCAAGTGAAGCAGCCATGTGGATTTCTACCGAAGCTGTTCAAGTACATGGTGGCTATGGTTTTGTTAAAGAATACCATGTAGAACGCCTCATGCGCGATGCAAAAATTACACAAATTTATGAGGGCACTTCAGAAATCCAAAGAATTGTAATTAGCAGACATATTTTGTCAAACTAAAAGTTTCTTAGGCTTCCATTTCTAACACTTTTTCAAAAACAATTTCATACTCGGTATTGAGTGTGGCCAGTTTTTGTTGTACCGTTTTATATTCGGATTCTAGTACTGCAAATTTTGCGGGATTGGTATAGGTATCCGGGTTGCCAAGTTCCTGTTCAATATTTTCTTTTTGAACCTTGGTATTATTGATATCCAGCTCTAGTGTTTGCAACCTCTTTTTTTGCTTTTGTAATTCTTTTTGTAAATCTTTATCAATAGCCGTGTTTGGTGTTGGCGCTTTTGTTACTGGATGAGTGATTTTTGGCGTTGGGGCAGGAGTTGGAGCAGCTGTTACAATGCCAGATCCTTTATTTTCTTTTTGCTTAGCTGCCATACGTTCATTCCATTCTACCCACTCTGCGTAGGTTCCTTTAAACTCTTTAATTTGATGGTCTACAATTTCCCAAATTTTATTGGCTGTTTGAGAAATAAAATAACGGTCGTGACTAATTAAAATATAACTGCCTTCGTACTTGTTAAGCGCACCAGCTAGTAACTCCACAGAGTGCATGTCAAGGTGGTTGGTAGGTTCATCTAGTAATAAAAAGTTGGCCTTGCTTACCATTGTTTTTGCAAGTGCAACTCTAGCTTTTTCACCACCACTTAATACACGTATTTTTTTATCAACATCATCACCACTAAATAAAAACGCTCCTAGAATACTTCGCAGCTCGACATCTGTTTTTTTACTACCACACTGTTGCATTTCTTCCATAATAGTATGGGTAAGTGTAAGCGCTTCTAGCTGGTGCTGTGCGTAAAAACTTTCTTCTACATTATGTCCCCAAACCCTTTCACCACTGTGCTGCTCGTTACCACCTACAATACGAAGTATGGTAGATTTCCCTTTACCGTTTGCACCAATGAGAGCAATTTTATCACCCCTTTCAATTTCGGCGGTGGTATTGTTTACGATGGTTAAATCACCAAAGTTTTTTGAAATATTTTTTAAATCGACAAGTACTTTACCTGGTACTTTATCTAGCTGAAAATTAATACGTAAATCAGGACGCTCGAATTGAACATCATCGATTTTATCAATTTTATCGAGTCTTTTTTGAATACTCTGCGCCTGTGCAGCTTTACTAGCTTTGGCTTTAAAGCGTTCTATAAATCTTTCTTGCTGACGAATATAATCTTGCTGATTTTCAAAAGCTTTTTGTTGCATTTCTATACGCAACGCTTTTTCTGTTTCATAATAATTATAATCACCACTATAAATATGTAAAGCCTGTTGGTATACTTCTACAATTTTATTGACCATTCGGTTTAAGAAAAACTTATCGTGGCTCACAATAACAACACTACCTTGGTAATGCAATAAATATTTTTCTAACCACTCAATAGATGGTAAGTCTAAGTGGTTGGTAGGTTCATCTAGCAACAAAACATCTGGCTGTTGCAAAATCATTTTAGCAAGTAACACACGCATACGCCATCCGCCACTAAATTCTTTGTAAGGTCTTTTTATATCTTGACTGCTAAAACCAAGTCCATGTAAAACTTCTTCTGCCTTGTGCTGGATATTGTATCCATCTAATACATCTAGTTCATGCAGTGCGTCAGTGTATTGTATAAGTAATTCATTGTTTTCAGAATCTTTTTCGAGCGCAATACCTAATCTTTCAATTTCCTTTTCTACTGCCCTAACTTTTTCAAAAGCACCAAGCGCCACTTCTGTAATGGTTTCACTGGTATCAAAACTCAATAAATCTTGGTGTAAATATCCAATGGTGGTATCTCTGCTTTTTTCTAATGTGCCTTTTGATGGAGTGTATTCACCAACCAAAACTTTAAGTAGGGTAGACTTGCCTGTACCATTGTACCCAATTAATCCAATACGGTCTCCAGCTTGAATATGCCATGTAGCGTCTTCTACAATAACCCTTGCACCAAATTCGAACGTTACATTTTGTAAACCAATAAGCATATCTAAATTGTATTTGTGGCCGCAAAGGTAATCACAAAATTTATAAGATAATCTTACTAATTGGGTTTGTAATCAATAATAATTTTGGCATTCTTTTTTTCGTCAGAAGTCAAAAATATTTCTTGCCTTTTTTTGCCAATGGTAACCACCATAATGGCAGTATTGGGCGGTATTTCACCTAAATTTTCAGCTACCAAAATCAGCTCATGGGTAATAGGCAGGTTACCACAATTAAAGAAATAAGTGAGTGGTTGGTAATTAAGTTTACCTTTTTTGATCACCTGCTCGTTATTATGGTATAAACTAACTGTATCATTATCAATGGTTCCATTATCAAAAAGTTCCACTTTAATATCAGGTTCAGAAGTAATGATTCGTTTGATTAAAAAGTTTTCTCTTTGTAAAAGTATCTTTGGTACAACATCCGCCACTATTGTTTTTTTAACTTCCGGTATAATTGAATTAACAATGATGGCTGGCTTTTCGATTTCCGTTCCCTTGTTTCTATTAATTTCCGAATCCGTATTTGATAGCTTTGTAATTGGCTTTCTCTGTGTAATTGGAGCGACTGGTTTTGGATGCGCCAAAAACTCCTCTAATTCAAAATCACTTTTCAAAACCCGCTCTAGGTATACCTTTCCGTTACCACAATCTTTTTTATTTCTTGCATTCGTTGATATAAATGTGCCTTGCAACACTTCTAATTTACCAATTTTTACATAATCTAAATAGCAGGTCATTAAACAGGGTTCGCTATTACCACCAATTTTTAACTCTAGTAATTTGAGTTCTTTTAAGAGTACATTTTTACTGTTAATGGTATAAATACCCTGCATGCTTGATTTACCATAAAACACGGTAGACTTATATGAATAGGTAACCCCTTTGATACTATTGTCGGATTGTTGGTCTATTTGAACCTCGTATTTGTACATTTCTTCCCCAACATCATCTCTAAAAACGCCATTGGCTGCACTAAAATATCCACGCCATATGCCCGTTAGTTTTTGGGCCTGGGTGGTTGTCGTTAATAGCAATAAAGAAATTAGGGTAAAAATCAATCTCATTGATGCAAATGTAAGCTCTTACAAAACTATTAAAATCTAAAGAAGCGTTAAAACGGAAAACTCACCGCTTTCCTTTATTTTTGCAGAAGTAACCCATTAGGGGTTAAATAGTTAAGTTATACTTATGATAAACATTCAATTTCCAGATGGTGCCGTTAGGCAATATGAAGCAGGTATTTCTGCCGATGGGATCGCAAAATCGATTAGTGAAGGACTCGCCAGAAAAGTTTTGGCTGCTTCTGTAAATGGAGAAGTGTGGGACAGTACTAGACCCATTACTGTAGATGCTACTTTACAATTATTAACCTGGGATGATGACGCAGGAAAAAATACTTTTTGGCACTCATCTGCGCACTTGATGGCAGAAGCTGTTGAAGCTTTATATCCAGGTGTTAAATTTTGGGTTGGCCCAGCTCTTGACAAAGGATTTTATTACGATATAGATTTAGGCGATCGTCACTTAATAGAAGATGATTTAATTGCCATCGAAAGAAAAATGAATGAGATTGCTAAACAAGCCAACACTTTTAATAGAAAAGAAATTTCTAAAGCGGATGCCATTGCTTATTTTACAGAGCGCAATGATCCGTATAAATTAGATTTATTAGAAGGGTTACAGGATGGCAATATCACACTCTACGCACAAGGCAATTTTACCGACTTATGTAGAGGGCCACATATCCCAAATACGGGTGCAATTAAAGCCATCAAACTCACCAATATTGCAGGTGCTTATTGGAAGGGTAACGAAAAAAATAAAATGCTAACACGCTTGTATGGCGTGACTTTCCCCAATCAAAAGGAATTAGATGCATATTTATTAATGCTTGAAGAAGCTAAAAAAAGAGACCATCGAAAACTAGGTAAAGAGTTGGGCATTTTTACCATGGACGAGGATGTGGGCCTAGGCCTTCCTTTATGGTTACCAAATGGCACTATCATTATTGAAGAGTTAGAAAAATTAGCTAAAGAAACCGAAGAAGTAGCAGGATATAAGCGCGTGGTAACACCGCATATTGCCAAAGAAAGTATGTACCTCACCAGTGGTCACTTACCATATTATGCAGATAGTATGTTTCCACCGATGGAACTCGATGGTACCAAGTATTATTTGAAAGCAATGAACTGTCCGCATCACCATAAAATATTTGATGCTGAACCCAAAAGCTACAAAGACTTACCATACCGAATTGCAGAATATGGTACCTGTTATAGGTACGAACAAAGTGGTGAGTTATTTGGACTGATGCGCGTACGTTGCTTACACATGAATGATGCGCATATTTATTGTAACAAAGAACAATTTGCCTCCGAATTTAGAGCTGTAAATGACATGTATACCAAGTACTTTAAAATATTTGGAATTGATAAATACGTAATGCGTTTAAGCTTGCACGAGCCTTCTAAATTAGGCGCAAAATATGTAAATGAGCCTGCTTTATGGAAAGAAACAGAAGCGATGGTGCGTCAGGTTCTCATTGATTCTGAAATTCCTTATGTCGAGGTTCCAGACGAAGCAGCCTTTTATGGCCCTAAAATTGACGTTCAAATTTGGAGTGCCATTGGTAGAGAATTTACACTTGCTACCAACCAAGTAGACTTTAATTCAGGCAATAAATTCAAATTAAGCTACAATAACCAAAACAATCAGCCCGAAGTTCCACTTATTATTCATCGTGCGCCACTAGGTACCCACGAGCGTTTTATTGGATTCTTATTGGAACACTATGCTGGTAAATTCCCGGTTTGGTTGTCACCTTTACAGGTTAAAATATTACCTATCTCTGATAAGTTTATGGACTTTGCAGAAGGGGTTAAAAAACAACTAAAAGCAGTAGGCGTAAGGGTTGAGATAGATGACCGGTCTGAAAAAATTGGCAAAAAAATTAGAGATACCGAACTTCAACGCGTTCCGTACATGCTTGTAGTGGGAGAGAAAGAAACTTTGGAAAACAAGCTTTCGGTGCGTAGACAAGGTAAAGGGGATTTAGGCATGCAAGACACGCAGTTATTTATCGATGCGATTATTCAGGAAATTCATGAACGTAAATCAGGCGAATAGCCTAAATAGCTCTATCTTTATACTTCAAAATATTACTAACAAAACAAGTTTTAATGGCATTACCACCAAGAGGCGGCGGAAGATTTAACCCAAGGTTCCAAAGACAGCAAGAACCAGAACACAGAATTAACGACAGAATTAGAGTTCCTCAGGTACGTTTAGTAGGCGATAACGTTGAAGTAGGGGTCTATTCTACACAGGAAGCCCTTAAAATTGCTCAAGAACAAGAATTAGACCTAGTTGAAATCTCTCCAACCGCAGATCCTCCGGTTTGTAAGGTAATAGATTATAAAAAATTCTTATACGAGAAAAAGCGCAAAGAGAAGGAAATGAAAGCCAACTCTAAGCAGTCTGAAATCAAAGAAATTAGATTTACGCCAAGTACCGATGACCATGACTTTGACTTTAAGGCAAAACATGCCGAAAAGTTCTTAAAAGATGGTAATAAGGTTAAAGCTTACGTTCAATTTAAGGGTAGAGCCATTATGTTCCAGGACAGAGGCCAATTACTACTTCTTAAGTTTGCTGAACGTTTAGCGGAAGCTGGTACCCTAGAAAGCATGCCTAAACTAGAAGGTAAACGTATGTTTGCCATTTTTACCCCTAAAACAGGTAAAAAGAAATAGTTGCTCAAATAGGAGATTATCCATAATTTCGCATCCCAATTTCCCAAATGGCTCAACAAGTGTCTCGCCTGTGCAAGACCGCCAGTAGGGTGTAATCTTTAACAAGATTATTAACATGCCAAAGGTAAAAACAAACTCAAGCGCAAAGAAGCGTTTCAAAGTCACTGGTAGTGGTGAAGTAACTTTCCAAAAGCCATTTAAAAGGCACATTTTAACCAAGAAATCAAAAAAACGTAAAAGAGCACTAAACAAAAAAGGTTTAGTTGATTCTACAAACAAAGACTTCGTTCTTCGTTTATTACGACTAAAAGGTTAAATCGGTTATCATTTTAGAAGTACCATTCACAAACAACATTATCAAACAGCAATTACCAATTAGGTAGGCGCTTTCAAACAAATTAATATGCCACGTTCAAAAAATGCAGTAGCATCGAGAGCTAGGAGAAAAAGAATTCTTAAGCAAGCAAAAGGTTTCTACGGTAAACGTAAAAACGTTTATACAGTAGCTAAAAATATCGTTGAAAAGGGTTTAACCTATGCTTATGTAGGTCGTAAACTTAAAAAGCGTGAATACCGTCAATTATGGATTTCACGTATTAACGCAGCGGTTAGACAAGAAGGACTTACTTACAGCCAATTTATCAATAAATTAAGCATTAAGGGTATCGAACTTAACCGTAAAGTATTAGCAGACCTTGCTATGAACGAGCCAGCTAGCTTTAAGGCTTTAGTTGACCAAGTTAAATAAGGTAGCTTACTGTAAAAAAATAATATATAAAAAAACCGAGTAGTTTTATACTGTTCGGTTTTTTTATTCGTTAATAAAAAGATTAATATTATAAAAAAGTTTGTCGTTCACATTTTTAAAGCAATCGCGTAAATGAACAATACTTATACCTCGCTCGTAAACCAAACATTCCACTTCCCTCAAGAAGGTTTTGAATTAAATGACAATGGTTATTTACAATTCAATGATTTAGACTTAAAAAAGATCATTGAAAAGCATGGTACGCCTTTAAAGTTAACTTACCTGCCAAAAATTGGCATGCAAATTAACAAGGCCAAAGACATGTTTAAAGCTGCTTTTAAAAAGCATAAATACGAAGGCGAATATTTTTATTGCTATTGTACCAAAAGCTCTCACTTTTCATTTGTAGTAGAAGAAGCACTTAAACATAATATACACTTAGAAACATCTTACGCATACGATATTGAAATTATCAATAGACTGTACCAGCGCAGAAAAATAAACAAAGATACGTACATTATTTGTAACGGCTACAAGCAAAAGTCTTACACCTCTCGTATTACCAAACTTATCAATACCGGTTTTAAAAATGTAATTCCAATACTTGATAACAAAGAGGAATTGATGGCCTATAAACGTGGCGCCAAACAACCTTTTAGAGTAGGCATAAGAGTAGCTGCAGAAGAAGAACCTAACTTTCCATTTTACACTTCAAGACTAGGCATTCGTGCAAAAGATATCTTAGAATTTTATGTTGATGATATAGAAGGTTTCGAAGATAAGTTTCAATTAAAAATGTTACATATCTTTTTAAACAAAGGCATTAAAGATGATATTTATTACTGGTCAGAATTAAATAAAATCATAAACCTTTATTGTCAATTAAAAAAGATTTGTCCAGAGTTGGACTCTATTAATATTGGTGGTGGATTCCCTATCAAACACTCATTAGGTTTTGAATATGACTATCAATTCATCATCAATGAAATTGTGAGTAATATTAAAAAAGCTTGTAAAAAAGCCAAAGTACCAATGCCAAATATTTATACCGAGTTTGGTAGCTACACCGTTGGTGAAAGCATGGCACATATTTACAGTGTATTAGCAGAAAAAAATCAGAACGATAGAGAGTGTTGGTATATGATTGACTCTTCTTTTATTACAACACTTCCTGATACCTGGGGTATTGGAGAAAAGTTTTTGATGCTCCCTGTGAATAAATGGGACAACGAATACCACCGTGTTGTACTAGGAGGTATCACCTGCGATAGTCATGATTATTATGACTCTGAAGAACACATCAACGAAGTGTTTTTACCTAAACTAAAAACCCAAGATCCAAAAGATCAAGATTCCAATAAAGAGCCACTATATGTAGGTTTCTTCCATACAGGTGCCTATCAAGATCAAATTAGTGGATATGGTGGAATCAAGCACTGCTTAATTCCTTCCCCTAAACACGTTATTGTAGAAAGAGATAGAAATGGAAAACTTATTGAATGGGTGTATGCTAAAGAGCAAACCGCTCAATCGATGCTTAAAATTTTGGGTTACCTGCGTTAAAAGCATCAAAAACAATACGAATAGTAGGGTAGGTTTGAAGTAAGTATGTTGGTAGTTCATATTCCGAAACCCACTTAATTTTTTCTATGTCTTCTTCTGTTTGTGGGATCAGTGTTTCAGGCAACAAAGACGATGCTTTCATGGCATACCAATGGGTTTCCTTTATTACATCTTTTTGTAACCAGGTATCAAAATAGGCATGCGTAGTCATGCAAATAAAAGACCCAAGCGTTATTGTTTGTAATCCTGTTTCTTCCCTAACTTCTCTTATTGCACATTCGGGTATCAATTCTCGAGCATCTAACTTTCCTTTGGGTAAATCCCAAAATCCACGTCTAAATATGAGTAAAAATGAACCCTCGTTGTTTTGAACGAGTCCACCAGCGGCAATAATAATTGGTTGCTCCATTGTGCATCAAATGTCTACTATTTTTTGAATTGTAAGTACTATTTATACTAAAATAGCCCCTAATTTTGCATCATGACAAACGAAATAGCCGTTGCAGAAAAGTTACTACAAGTAGCAGCTGTAAAATTAAGTCCTAACGACCCATTTACTTGGGCTAGTGGTTGGAAGAGCCCTATCTATTGTGATAATAGAAAAATACTTTCTTTCCCTTATGTAAGAGACTTTATTAAAAGCGAAATGTGTAATGTTATATTCGAAAAATTTGGAGAAGCAGCAACACTAGCAGGTGTAGCAACTGCGGGTATTCCATGGGGTGCCATGGCAGCGGATCAATTAAAACTGCCTTATATCTATGTTAGACCAAAACCAAAAGAACATGGCTTAGGCAATCAAATTGAAGGTGCATTTACACCCGGACAAAAAGTGCTAGTGATAGAAGATTTAATTTCTACCGGAAAAAGTTCGTTACAGGTAGTAGAGGTATTAAGAGCAGCAGGTGCCGAAGTAGTTGGGATGGTAGCCATTTTCACTTACGACTTTGCTGTGGCATCTGAAGCATTTGCAGCAGCTAATGTTCCATTTGTATGTCTAACCAATTACCCATCTTTAATTTCACTAGCCGTAGAAAAAGGCTATGTAACAAAAGAGCAAGAAAATATTTTATTAGATTGGAGAAACAGTCCATCCACTTGGAAAGGGAAATAATCCTATGAAAAAAATTATTGTTGCCATACTTTTTATCATTGGCGCTCAAACTGCATCCGCACAATCTGCAAAAGCAGAATGGGTTATTTTAAAATCCAACAACTTAAAATGTTGGGAATGCAAAGATGTATTGGACAAATACCTAACAAAGGAAAAAGAAAATTCAGAAGGCGGCATTGTACAATGGAAAATTAATTTGTTACAAGGAGAACTGCGTATACAGTTTTTGCCGGATAGAACAAGTGCCGACGAACTGAGAGCAGCTGTTAACAATGCAGGCTTTGATACAGATAACGAAAAAGCTTTAGACGATGCCTATAAAAAACTACCTCCAAGCTGCAAAAGAGCTGTAGAGGGCGGTGGGCCTCAGTTACACAAGCCCTGTCATATTAAACCTTATTTATAAACCAATGGTTTGTCTGGTTTCATAAGTAAAAGGAACGTCAAAAAAAATAGACCCTTTTCCTATTTTAGTTTTCCCTTTTACTTTTATAAGTACCTCTTTATTCATGAGTAATGAATAGGCATTTTTAAACACGCCGCCTAAGGCTACACGCATCTGAGAAGGAAGTTCAAAGTTTTGTTTTTTAGGAATATGCATCAGCGTATCAAGCGAATACTTTCCAAGGTAACGGTTATCAATGTATACATCACAGTCTACCTTTTTTAAATCTACTTTAAAATTGTTAGGATTAAAATAAACGAGATTTAAAGACAAATCGAGGTATTCAAATCCAACATTATTAACCTTAACATTATTAAGCCCCTTGTATTCGAAACCTTGAGGAGTAGAACAACTTAATAAAACAACAATGAGGGAACAATAAAATAGATAAATTCGTTTCAATTGGATTATTTTGCATAAAGATAAATGCACATACTGAGGGGAAATAATATTTAGTGTTAAAATTAATACATGCAACCATTAAGAATTGAATCTCAATATTTCGGATCCATTGATTATATCAAACATTTGATGAAGGCAAATGATGTGGTTATTGATATTCATGAACCCTTCAAAAAAATGGGTAACCGCAATAGAACTTCAATTGTTAGTGCAAATGGGCCACTATTACTAACGGTTCCATTACAAGATGGGAGAGACCAAAAAAAAGCTATAAAAGACGTTGAAATTTGCAATCAGCAAAACTGGCAAATCAAACATTTAAAAGCCATTACTTCTTGCTATAAAAGATCCCCTTTTTTTGAATACTATGAATCTGGTTTACATGATCTTTTACATACAAAGCATCGATACTTAGTTGATTTAAATATGAGCCTGATTCATTGGCTTGAAAAAGTACTTAAAACTCAATTTAACATTTCAAAAACAATAGAGCTCATTCCATTTTTAGACCCAAACTTTATTGATGTTAGAGATAATCCTAATACAAATAATCCTTCCCAAAATATTGTAAATCAAGTGTATCCGCAGGTTTTTTTGGATAAAATTGATTTTGTACCAAATGCGAGTATGCTAGACCTACTGTTTTGCATGGGGCCAGCATCTAATATTTATTTGAAAGACAGCGGTTTATAGTGTTTTTGCGTCTTATATTTTAGTAGATTTAATTTCCAAAAAATTAAACTTTTAATCCATTTTAGTGTCTAAGTAGAAGAATATGAATTTGCGCCAATTTAAATTATATATTTTTTTTATATGTATCCTTGCAAGTGGCGCAGTATATAGTCAAGACTATTCCAATAAGGGTAATGACTTTTGGCTTGGATATGGATACCACGTAAGTATGGCTGGTAATCCTGCAAATGGTGGGTCTCAAGACATGATTCTTTATTTTACTTCCGACAAAAATGCAAATGTTAAAGTAGAAATACCGGCTGTTGGATATTCGGCTACTTATACAGTAACGGCCAATCAAGTTACCCTTTCAAATCCTTTACCAAAATCAGGTACACAGGATTCGAGAATTAATTTTACAGGGGTATTAAAGAGAGGTATTCATATCACATCCGATGTGCCCATTGTGGCCTATGCACACATTTATAACGCAAGTATTTCTGGGGCAACTTTATTATTTCCTACCAATACACTCGGCAAAGAATATTATTCGGTTAACTTCACGCAGCAGTCTAATGCCAACGATGCTAACTCATTCTTTTTTGTAGTTGCAACCGAAGATAATACGACTATTGAAATTACACCTTCCGCAACCAACGTGAATGGACTTACACCTGGTGTTGCTACAACGATACCTATAACATTAAATCAAGGAGATGTCTACAGCGTTTTTGGAACAGTAAGCGGAACAAAAGGAACAGATTTAACAGGATCCAAGGTAAGATCCATTAGCACAACAGGTTCTGTGGGTTGTAAAAAAATTGCTGTTTTTTCGGGGGCTGGAAAAATGAGTATTGGTAGTACAGGTAATGGAAGTGCCGATAATTTAATTGCACAATCTTTACCTGCAGTTGCATGGGGCAAAAAATATTTAACGATACCAACCGGTTTTCAACCCAACAACTATTACCGTATTTGCGTTACCAATCCAAACACGGTGGTAAAATTAAATGGCACAATCATTCCAAGCACTAGGCTTATCAATGGATTTTATTACGAGTTTTTTAATGGGAACTTTAATGGTGTTAATGCTACTACTAATCCAGCCATACCCAATGTGATCGAATCTGATATCCCAATTATGGTTGCACAATACTGTACCACGCAAGCTGTTGATGGAAATCCATCTGGAAATCCAGGTGGAGATCCGGAAATGATTTATTTAAGTCCAGTAGAGCAAACCATTAATAAGGTTACTTTATATTCTGCTAATAAAAATGCCATCCTTCAAAGTTATATCAACGTTGTGCTTAAAAAAGGGGGAGAAAATAGTTTCACATTGGATGGCGTTTTACAAACAGCCAATTTTATCACGCACCCTGGTGATGCAAATTATAAATATGCCATTCTTAAAGTAAGTACGGGCAATCATAACTTATATTCAGACACAGGTTACAATGCTATTGCGTATGGTTTTGGTAGCGCCGAAAGTTATGGTTACAATGCGGGAACGAACGTAAAAGACTTTTCACAAACTGCATCCTTTCAAAATCCATATGGCCGAATAGATTCGGCAGTAACTTGTGTTAATACACCTGTTTTATTTTCTGTCCCATTAAATTTTACACCCAGTAGTATAAGATGGGAATTTGCTGCTGCAAAAAATATAACACCATCAGCGGTAATTGGGCCAACTGCTAATCCAACACCAGATAGTACCGTTTATATCAATGGTCAAAATATTTATTATTATAGCCCTAAAAAATCATTTTCTTTTACAGCGGCCAATACTGCTGCATTAAGAGATACGATCAAAATGTACACCACTTCTACAACTCCCGATGGCTGTGGTAGTACGGAGCAAGTTGTTAATATTCCTGTCAAAGTAAATGATAAACCAGCATCTAATTTTACTTTAACACATGCTGGTTGTTTACAAGACTCAGTATACATCAACGCACCTTCCACAAATGCAATAAAGTGGCTATGGGATTTAGGTGATGGCACAAACTTGGTTAATTTTTCAAATAGTATTAACCCCTTTAAATACGCAGTAGCTAATACTTATACGATTAAATTAAAATTGGTATCTGATATTGGTTGTGTGTCAGATGATGCTAGTTCAATTGTTAACATTACAGACAAACCTGTTGCAAAATTTACTGCACCAAATATTACATGTTTAAATGCAGTCATAAAATACACAGACGCATCTACCATAGGAGTGGGCACAATTAATAAGTGGATTTGGAATACAGATAATGGTTCAGGTGCTTATAGCACTTCTACAAACGCAGATCAACTTGTAAACTATTCAAGTTTTGGAACCAAGGATGTTCGCTTAATGGTTGGTTCCAATACTGGATGTATGAGTGATACATTTAGACTCACAAATCCAGTATATATTCATACGCTTCCTAAACCAGGATTCATTATTCCCGAAGTTTGTTTAAATGATGCGAGTGCTATTTTTACAGATAGTACAACATCTATGGATGGTGCTACTAACTTTTTATACCAGTGGAATTTTAATGCGGGTAGCCCTTCTATTACACCGGGG
>Ga0114977_10000007_pt1 | contig 174107 bp, 150 predicted proteins | sample S_130805_MF_Meta_FD_87026 | JGI IMG/M metagenome (GOLD analysis project Ga0114977, IMG submission 87026) | Freshwater microbial communities from Lake Simoncouche, Canada to study carbon cycling - S_130805_MF_MetaG | ecosystem: Environmental > Aquatic > Freshwater > Lake | place: Lake...
GCAAAGCGCGGTGAGGCATATGAGGATACGATTATTGCCCCTAAGGAGAGCGGTCAGTTCCTTCTTGATATTAAGGAGGCACTTGTTGCTGAGTATGAAAGCCAGACGGGCGGCTCAACGCGCTCGGCATCATCAGGTTCTAAGCCTGCTGCAGGTAAGCCAGCTGCGAAGAGCAGTGTTCCTGACGCATATCTTGCAAAGAAGCCTGCTCCTGCAAAGGTCACAGCTAAGGCTAGCACCTCTGACGAGTGGGAAACCGACTAAGGAGTAAATGATGGAAATAGATAAAGATAAAGTTGAGTCTGCAAAGAAAAGCTGCGTAACTGATATCAACCTAGTCAATACTATTTCTTTCAACAAGAAGACTCTGACAGAATGGGCTGAGTATTATCGGATAACTTTACCCGATGATATGACTGTTAAGGACGTCTATAAGCAATTTAGACGAATTGCAGACTTACTTAGTGATGTAAATCACAAGCATAGTCAAGCCGTTCTGGCCAGAGATCTTCATCACTCCGCCATCAAGTCTCGTAAAGCTGCAAAGCTTTTAGAACTTAAGAAAGACAATCCTAAGTTTACTGTAGATCAGCTACAGGCGAGTCTTGATGTAGAGTTCGATGATGATAATACGAAGGAAGTTTTACATAGCTTCCTAGTAGATTTTTTTGAAAGAATTCAGGGTCAACTTATAGGTATGAGACGAGTTCTAGAAAGTGTTGCTTACTCAGTTAATAGTGAGTTAAAAGCATTTGGAAAAGGCTCTGAGGGCTTCGAGACTCAGTGATAAGATAATCCTTACCCCCTTCTATTTCTCATTATTTTAAGAGAGTTTAAAATGACAGATATTAATAATTTTTCCCTACAAGACGTAGTGACACCCTGGAGTACTGTAGGCTATCTTACCTATAAGAGAACCTATGCAAGACGACTTAGTGAGTCTGATCTTAATGGTCCGACCGAGGAATGGACTGACACCGTAGAGCGTGTTCTCAATGCTAGCGATAAGCAGCTTAAGGTGGGCTTTACGTCTGATGAACGTGCACGGCTTAGGCAGTATATGCTTCAGCTTAAGGGTACCGTTGCTGGCCGCTTTCTGTGGCAGCTAGGCACTAGGACTGTTAAGGACCTAGGTCTTCCTAGTCTTCAGAACTGTGCCTTTACTGTTGTAGACGGACCTGTTCGTCCATTTACCTGGACAATGGATATGCTTATGCTTGGTTGTGGTGTTGGCTATAACATCCAGCGTGAGCACATCAATAAGCTTCCTAAGGTTCGTAAGAACTTTAAGAGCCCAACCCGTAGAGATCAGGGGGACTCTGACTTCATTGTCTCCGATACAAGAGAAGGTTGGGTTGCACTATTAGCTAAGACTCTTAAGGCTGCATTCCTTGCGGACAAAAAGAATACATTTACATTTAGCACTCAGCTAATTCGTGGTAAAGGCGCGCCAATCAAAGGCTTTGGTGGCGTAGCTAGCGGTCCTGAGATTCTATGTGAAGGTATAGCTAATATTGGCAAGGTCCTAGAGAAACGCGCTGGTAAGCAATTACGTAGCGTTGATTGTCTAGACATCATGAATATTATAGGTAGCATTGTAGTAGCTGGTAACGTTCGACGTAGCGCACAGATTGCCATTGGCGACTGTGACGATATTGAGTTCTTACTTGCTAAACGTTGGGATTTAGGTACTATCCCAAGTTGGCGTGCAATGTCCAATAATAGTGTAGCTTGTGACGATATCAATGATCTTCCAGATATGTTCTGGGATGGTTACGAAGGCAAGGGAGAGCCTTATGGTCTAATCAACCTTAAGCTTTCACGTGCTATGGGTCGCCTTGGCGAAACAGAGTATCCTGATCCTGCTGTCATGGGTTACAACCCTTGCGCGGAACAGAGCCTTGCTAACTTTGAGACTTGCTGTCTTGCCGAAGTATTCCTTCCTAACATAACGAGTGCCGCTGAATTAGCTGACGTATGTAAATTACTTTATCGTATTAACAAGCATAGCTTGGCTTTACATTGTCATCACTCAGAGACAGAAGAGATTGTTAATAAGCATATGCGTATGGGTATTGGTATCACTGGATATCTCCAAGCCACAGACGAGCAAAAGTCTTGGCTCAAAGATGTCTATGGTGAGCTTCGTGCTTACGATGTTGAGTATAGTGCAGCAAAGGGATTCCCTGTTAGCGTTAAGCTTACCACAGTAAAGCCTAGCGGTACACTTAGCTTACTTCCTGGTGTTACACCTGGTGCTCATCCTGCATATGCTAGACATCTTATTCGTCGTATTCGTATTGCTGCTAATCATCCCTTGATTGAAGTAGTACGTTCACACAACTATAAGATTGAGTATCAGGAAAACTTTGATGGTAGTCTTGACTATTCGACTATGGTCGCTGAGTTTCCGTTTGCCTATCCTGAAGGAACACTTCTAGCTAGGGATATGACAGCTCTTGATCAACTTGCCGTTGTCAAAAAACTCCAACAAGATTGGTCAGACAATAGTGTATCTTGCACTATTTATTACAGAAAGGAAGAGCTTGATCAGGTTAAGGAATACCTTCGTGAGAACTATACCTTAAACCATAAGAGCCTTTCATTTTTATTACATTCTGAACATGGTTTCAAGCAAGCTCCTCTTGAAGAAATCACAGAAGATGTGTACAATGAACTGGTTAGAACAACTAAGTTAATCAATGGTATTTCATTCGACGCAAGCGTTGATTCCAGCGATTGCGAAGGTGGATTTTGTCCTGTCAAGTAAGGTACTTATGGAAAATTTAGATCCTAAAGTCAAAACAGATTCTCAAGATCTTTTGCGACTTCTTAAAGATATTTTTGCATTAGAACTTACTGACACGCAGAAAGAAAAGCTTAGCCTATTTATGGCCGGAAAAGGAAGTCTTTCCTTGAATGGCCGTAAATATACCAAAGAAGACTTAAAAGATTTGTTCTATTCACAGGGCTAATTAAACAATACAACTATGAGGTTTATATGTCAGAAGAAATGAATGGAGTGAATGGCGACTGGGAACATGAAGATAATTTCAGTACTCCTGGAGCCAGCACATGGAATGCAAAAACATTTAATGCATTCAAGATGAGTAAGCTAAAGCAATACGGCGAAGATCTTATTCTTGTCACTGGCAAGGATAGCCTCCCCGTCTTTAGCTTTGTTCCAACAGGTGATCCCTGTTTAGATAGTCTACTTGGTGGCTTTGGTGATAATGCCGGTTGGCCTCGTGGTACTTTCATTGAGATTGCTGGAGAAGAATCATCTGGCAAGACTACATTAATGTACGAAGCTCTAGCTAGTTTTGCTAGAACTTTCCCTGATCGTGGCATTGCTTTCATTGATATGGAAGGTAACTTTGACTCAGAGTATGCAAGACACCTTGGTGTTCCTGTGGACGAAGAGCGCTTTGTTTATAGTCTTCCTCAGAATGGCAAGCAAGCTCTTACGTTGCTAGATCAGCTTGTTCGTAGTGGCATGTTTTCATGTGTTGCTCTAGATAGCTGGGCTGCTATTAGTCCTCCTGCTAGTGCTGATACTAATGCAGAAGCTGGCGATGGTGCAATCGGTTGGCATGCCTTGCTTAGCTCGAAGGTTTTAGGTCGTCTTGCTACTGCTTATAAGGCCTATGACTGTACGTTCATTACGAGTAATCAGATGAGAGTTAATATTACTCCAATGGGTGCCCGTGGTACTATCACTACAGGTGGTCGCGCTATTCGCTATTATGCTAGACTTCGTCTTAAGATTCTTCCTATCCCTGGTGATGGTAAAGAGAATCTTAGAAAGGTTCAGATCGTTAAGGCTCAGGGCGCAGCTCGTGCTGAGGATGAGGTAGAGATTAGTATTAAGTGGGGTATCGGTCTTGACCGAGTTGACTCCCTTATCACTATGGGTCTAGCTCAGAAGCATATTGTTGCAGCTGGTGCATGGCTACAGATTCCTGCAATTGGTCTTAAGGTTCAGGGTAGAAATAATCTTTCTGAGAATCTTAGAAGCGATGCAGGAGCAAGAGCTTCTCTTTGTGATCTATTAGGTGTCGCACATTTTGATGCTAGATATCCGTTGTCTCGTAAGCGTAAGATTTCTTTCGCTGAGGAAACACCGGACAAGGAGTAAAAATGTCTACAATTAATAACAAGCAATTAGAGCTTGCTATTAGAATCTCCCTGGACGCAGATATCCCTGTCTGCGTCTGGGGAGCCAGTGGTATTGGTAAGAGTACAATCATTGAGCAGACTACTAGGAGCTTCTTTGCTGATATAAAAGCAGATGTTCCTATGTTCTGTAACAGTGAGTTTGCTAGTGTTAAGATTGATAAGTTAGGTCCTCAGACCTTTTACGATCTTCGTCTTGCGCATACTGACACAGCTGACTGGGGTATTCCAGTTGTTGATCATCAGTATATGACTCATAGTAAGACGCGGCCATCTTGGATTCCTGCTAGTCTCAGTGGTATCTATGTCCTATTTGCTGACGAGTTAAACCGCGGCACGCAAGAAGGTATAAATGCAATGATGAGTATCACCGCAGAACGTCGCCTTGGAGAGTATAAACTACCTCCTGTTAGTCGTTTACTTTCTGCTTGTAACCCACCTACTGGAGAATTCAATACAGATACACTTGATAAAGCAATGAAAGCTAGATGGAGTCATGTCCATTACGCACTAGACACCAACTCCTTTCTTGAATCAAGACTAGGTCACATTGATCCAGCGTTTAGCTTTATACTTAATAATAGTACTGATCTAGTAGAAGGATTCCAGAATAACCAGCTAACTGGTAACTGGTCTGTTGAGAAAGAAGTTAGCCCATGTCCTCGTACTATTGAGATACTTGCTAGACTTGCGGCTTGGTGCATGTGGTGGAAGGTTAATAATAATAATCAGAACATCACAGGCAACTTAAGAGAAGCAATTATTGCTCTTGCCAGTGGACTAGTCAAAGCAAACCTTGCTTTCAAGTGGTTCCAAATTCTCAACGGGAAAGACTGGCTAGCAGATGCAAGCTTCTATAATGGTAAGCTTGAAGCCTGGTTAAAGACTCCAGATGTGACTAGGTCAGAACTAGTTGGCATCTACTTTACATATAGAAATCTAATTCCTAATATGTCGCAAGAACAACTTGATCAAACTAAGTACCTAAGAGATTACGCTAAAAAGTTTGTCCCTGAATTCTATGAAATGATTAACCTTCATATAAAGAAATAATGGATGTTTTAAAGAAAGTTTATGCTGATAAGATTACTAACCTTTGTCGTTCTTTGATTGCTATCAAGGAAGGCAAAGATAGTCCTGTTACAGACTACAATTCATATGCAATTGCTTATACTTTTGTTGATCTAACTGAGTACTTGATTTGTTTAGACAGATACTTCTTATCTAAAGAGGAAGCTGTAGCCGAAGGTTTTAATCCTGAGTTTATAGCTTGCATTGCCTGGACTCCTAGCACCAAAGAATATGCTTTATACTTTAACATAGAAAACATTAGCAGATTAAGTGATAAGACTTTTTACTTTATTCTGCTGCATGAGCTTAAGCATTTTGTTTATGCTCATCCTATTTCTATGTTTAAGATTCCAGCTGAAGATCGCTATCTTATGAATGTTGCTCAGGATATGAAAATTAATACTGAGTTACTTTATGAATATGTAGAATCTTTTACTAAGCTAGATGACCCTAGCGAATTTATAAACTATCCTCTCCAGAATGCCAAAGGCAAATTTTTCTTTAATGCTTTTCGTATTGACGAAGAAGCTGCCTTTGCTCATCCTGATTTGTCTGCTTATTACTTACACCCTAATAGTAAATTGTTCCATGCAGACCATGGCATAAGAAAAGGAATTTATAATGTCACAACTAATGAAATATTTAATTGGCTAAAAAATAGTCCCGATTATCAGGACTTTATAGAAAAACAAAAACAAAATGAAATAAATCAATTAAGTATGGACATGGTCCTTGACGACAGTGATATCTCCCAAGAGGAACAAGCTGAAAGAATTAGTTCAATTGAGAAGCAAATTGCAAAGATTGCAGAAGTAAACAAAACTCCTTTCTTATCAAATGATAAGCTAGACAAATTTGATAGTAAGAATATTCAAGTAAAAACCTACGAAGGAGACGCTGTTCTTTTTCTAAAGAGTTTAACTAGACCTGGAAAAAGATACAAGACTGGAGTATCATGGGCAAGCTATAACGTAGTTCTACCCAGAATCTTACCTGGTCCTAAGAAATCAGATAAGCCTCTAATTGCTTGTATTTTCGATACTTCTGGAAGTATTGATACTCAGCTTGCTGAAAAGTTTGTATCTTATTTAAGGAAGCTAGCAAGTTCTGCTAGTGTTCATTATGTTATGAATGATAGTGAGGTGAGAGGAGACATAGAGAAGGCAAGAAATAAAAACTTTGCAGAGACGATTGAATGGAAAGGCGGCGGCTGCACAGATTTAAATCCGGCGTTAAAAATAATTGGCAAATACAACGGACGATATAAATACGATGCAGTGCTTTGCTTTACAGACGGCATAATTCCTGAAATACAAAAAGAACTTATTCCTGAAAACTTCTATCTAATACTGCCTAGTGATTACAAAAAATTTGCTAAATCTGAGTTTCTTGAGAGGTACAACAAACTACTTTTGTAAGGAAGCCAATGCAAGAACCAAAGGAAGTATTTCATCCGACCATAATTGATGTAGAATATTCTGCAGACTTAGGTCCATTGTTCACGGATGACCCTGTTACTATTGATGATCTAGATTTTGATCCTTGGTTCGAAATGTCAGCACCGCCAGTTAATAGCTATTGGTGCTTTAGACATGGTAGCTATAGCGCTCTTAAGAGATGGAACGGCGAAGCATTAGTCAACATTAATTTACCTACAGTTAAGAAGTTTGCTCCTAAAAATCTAGAGCAGAAATACTTACTCTCTGCATTGTATGATCAAAGTGTTCCAATGCTTACAGTCTTTGGCGGAGCTGGCTCTGGCAAGACCTATGTAACAATGGTTGCTGCGATTAATATGCTTGACGAGAAAAAGTTTGACAAAATTATCTTGACAAAGAGCAGAGCCCAAGCTACCACCAGCAGTGGCGGTAGAATTGGCGATGTTCCAGGTACAATTATAGACAAGATGAGACCAGTATTCAGCTCCTATGAGCGTGCTCTTGCTAAGATCTGGGGTAAGACCTACCTAAAGATCTTTGAGCAGAAGCTTGAGGAAGGAAAGATTGAGTGCATTCCTTTGGAATATATGCGTGGCGAAGACTTTACAAATGCATTAGTCATTTGCGATGAAGCACAGAACGTTGAGATCCATCAGTTTAAAACTCTAATCACTCGTTTAGGTGAGAAGAGTAAGTTAATACTTATGGCTGATACAGATCAGATTGACGAAAAAGAAAATCGCAAGGGCAAACCTTGCCCAGTGCTTCAAACAATTGGACTTGACATCTATCAGCAGAGTCTTCTTACTAGCTTTATCGAACTTATCGAAATTGAGCGCAGTCCTTTGGCTGAACTCGGAATCCAGATTTGTAAGAAACTAGTAGATTAATACTTTTTGCTATTGCAAACCAAGTGGCGGCGGGCTATATTTAGCCTTGTCGCCTATTGGTGTTTATTGATCTTTAAACTTAAACGAGAGAATAATATGGGAATGGTACATCTTCATGCGCATAGTTACTACTCATTACTTGATGGCTTACAGCCTGCAGATGAAATGGGTAAGACTGTAGCTGCCAGAGGAATGAATGCAGTTGCATTGACAGATCATGGATATATGGGTGGCATCCCAGAATTCGTAAAAGGCTGCCGTGCAGCTAATGTAAAGCCTATCATTGGTAATGAAACATACCTTGCTTTTGGCGACGCCAAGACTAAGTCTGACTTTATGCCAGAGAATGGCGTAGCCGAGAAGGCTGTTAACAATGGCCACTTCCTATTACTTGCCAAGAACGAAGAAGGCTACAAGAACCTAATGAAGCTTACTAAGTATTCATATGAAGATGGCTTTTATCGCTATCCTCGTATTGATCTAGATACTTTTAAGCAGCACGCCACAGGCTTGATTGCTACTAGTACTTGTATCAGTAGTCAATGCTTCAAGTATTGGCACTGGGGTGAGCATGCAAAGATAGATAGATGGTGTGATGAAGTCAGAGAGGCAGTCGGACACGACAGCTTCTTTCTTGAGCTTCAGCATAATAACGTTGAAAAACAATATGGTTACAATCAATATCTAATTGATCTAAGCAAGAGGAAGAATATTCCTCTTGTACTTACAGCTGATGCTCATCATCAGAATCAAGATCAGTATAAGCTACGTAGCTATGTTATGTGCGTAAGCATGCATAAGACTCCAGACACAATGCCATATGAAGTTCAAGATCATAATGCTTGGATGTATGATGCCGAGTTTGCAAAGACTCTTTGTGATGACTGGCAGTTACCACATGAGGCAATTACTAATACTCAGCATGTAGCAGATCTCGTAGATGGTGACTACTTTGAGCGAGTAACCAAAGCGCCTAACCTTCAACTCGAAGGCATGACGCCCGAAGGGACAAGCTTAATGCTTCTTAAGAAAGCTAAGGCTGGACTTATCTCTCGTCTTGGCGTAAAGAGTTGGACTGATGTCCCTAAAGCCTACAAGGATAGAATTAGATATGAGTTCCAAGTCATTGACGAGGCACGCTATAGTTCTTATTTCCTTGTCGTTCAAGACTATGTTAGCCTGGCTAAGGGTATGGGTATACCTGTTGGCCCAGCTCGTGGTTCTGGTGGCGGATCTTTGATCTCATGGTCACTAGGGATCACAGCTAAGCATCTTGATCCTGTTAAGCATGGTCTATTGTTTGAACGCTTTCTCAATCCTGGTCGAGTAAGAATTACATTAGATTACTCAGAAGATATGAAAGAGCTTGAAAATGCCTAATGAAAAGTCTATAGTGTATACACCAGAGACCTTATCTTATAGGAAAGTCTTCAAAGAGAAGTATCAGTGGAACTCAAAAACTGAGACTTTCTTACCTATTAAAAGTTTTCTACTAGATCATACTTGGAACTGGCACAGCCGACTTGGTTGGATATACACAGTTCCATTCTTTACTTTTTTATATTTATTTTTCCGTCACTATTGGACTAGCGACTCTGAGAAGAAAAAAGAGATTTTAAATCTTTACAGAGAAGTATTTCTTAAACACTGCCTACTGGATGGACATGATCAGCAAGAAAAATCTTAATCAGCTCTATCTACAGGATAGGCTAAGTACAATAAACAAAGATTATTTAGACTTTGAGACTCGTTATCTTACAGACGAAACAATTGATTTTATCAATAAGGCTTATGTCAGCAAGACAAAGCTTAGCAATAAAAGTAACTCTGCTTTAATTTATGCTCTTGGTCTTTCAGATATTTATAATCCAGACGAACGCGTTACTTATCATGTTGACGGCGAAGGTCCAGACATTGACACTGACTTCTGTAATGTTCGTGCTGATGATTTAATCAAAGCACTTCAAGTTAAGTATGGCCATGACCGTGTACTTCGTGTATCTACGTATAAGCCTTGGTCTCTTAAGACCAGCGTTAAAGCTTTTACTAAGTTACTTAAACATGCAGACGGTTCATATAGAACTATTGCCGACGCAGAGCGACTGGCAGATAGTTTACCAGAAAGTCATCGTGGCAAGTATGTAACTTATAAAGAACTAATCGAAGACAATAGCGAACACATAAAAAAGATTGTAGAAGCTAATCAAGATATCTTTAGCCTTTGCGGTCCAGTAGATGGTCAAGCAAAAGAAGTTAGTGTACATGCTAGCGCAGTTCTAATTGGTACAAGTCCAGTAGATCAGATGATACCTATTCGCAAGAGCAAGACTGAAGGCGCAGATTGGTTTAATCTTACCCAGTGGGAAGGTCCAACCTTAGAAAAGATGAACTTTATTAAGTTCGATATCCTCAGGATTGACTGTCTTACAATTAATGATCTTACCTGTAAGCGCATTGGCAAGTCTCTTAAGTGGCTAGAGGAAGAAGTTCCTACTGATGATCCAGCCGTGTTTGAATTAATCAATAAGGGATTTACAGCTGGTCTATTCCAGATGGAAGAGACTTATCTTCTAAAGCTTGTAGCTGATCTTAAGCCGCAAAGCGTTCAAGATCTGGCAGTCTTCTCAGCTCTTAATCGTCCTGGTCCTCGTGACTCTGGTCTTCTTCAAGACTACATTGACTATAAGAAGACTCGTCAAACTCAGAATAAGTTGCATCCATTACTTGATGATGTACTTGCCGAGACCGGCGGTGTCCTTATCTATCAGGAACAGATTATGGCTGCCTGTCAGATTCTTGCAGGTGTAACGCTTCAGGAAGCTGATAAGATCAGAAAGGCTATGGGCAAGAAAGATGCTGCGCTAATGGCAGAGTATCGTACACTTTTTGTGGACGGCTGTGCACGTCTCCATAAGATTGATATGGGAGAGTCAACTCGTATTTGGAATGTTATTGCGGCATTTGCTGAGTATGGCTTCAATAAAAGCCATGCTCTCGCTTACGCATTTATTACTTACTTCAATGCCTATCTTAAGACTTACTATCCTACAGATTTTATGCTTACGCTAATGACTGTTAGAAGTGGTAAGCCTGAGAAGCTAGTCAGATATATCAACGAGTATCGCCAGATGGGTTACAACATTCTTCCACCTAGTATTAACAATAGTGATATTGGCTTTACTAAGTTGGATGACAATACTATTCTGTTTGGCCTTGGTATGATCAATGGCATTGGTAACAAAGCTAGTGACCTTATACTTAAGGCACGCGGTCGCAAGTCCTTTACAAGCATGGCTGACTTCTTCACTAGAATCAATCGTACAAAGATTAACTCTGGTGTTGTTAGTATACTTGCAAAGGTTGGCGCATTTGATAGCTTTGGCTATGATAGAGTCAAGCTTGTAGATAAGCTTCCTGATATCTTTGATTACTATACAAAGGTTGAGAACTATCAAACAAGAATAGTTCAGGCTTTTGAACGCAACAAGGAAGTAGATGCTTATCCTGCTTTGCTCGATGACTGGACAACCAAACTAAAAGCTGGTGTAATTACAGTCCATCTAGATTCAGATAGTAAGAAAGTTTACTCAGAGCTGAGACCTAAGAAGCCATTAGTTCTTAAAGTTCCTGATCAGCCTACTTTTCCTGACTTAGAATCTATTAAGAAAGCATCTGACTATAGAGTCCCACTGCAAATTGTTAAGTGGGAATCAGAGTATTGTAAGTTCTTTATTAGTCGCCATCCACTATCTTATATTACTAAGACTCCACCAGGAATTCTTATTAATCAGATAGAAGACATCGATGAGACAAACAGCAATGAAGGCAATCTGCTCGTCGCGGTATCTCATATTAAAGAACAGCAAATTAAAAGTGGTAAATCAAAAGGAAAATTGATGGCAACATTGACAATCGAAGATTTATCTTCTATATCAGAAGTCACGCTGTTCTCCGATCAATATGAAGAACTCAAAGATAAGCTTGACTATTGTTCCCTATTATTCTTCCCCTACAAAGCAACCAAGAAAGATGACTTCTTACGGATTCGCCCAGTGGGAAAAATTACTTTAATAAAGTAAGGTTTCTATATGAATACAGTTATTTGGCAAAAAGAAGATCTTGATACTTGGATTCCCGGTACTTTACTATGCATTAAGTACAACATATCTAGGCATACACTAGAACGTTTAGCTAAGAGAGGCGCAATAGAAGTACAGAAGGGTGAGAATCCTAAAGCTACTTCTACCCTGAATAAGATTATTAATTACTACAAGATCCCAAGTAGTAAGAATATTAAGACTAAGAAGATTGGCCCGACTAAGCCAACTGTTATCCAAGCTCTAGCGAGCGCAGAAGACCCCAAAGATGTCACCAAGGACGTTGAGAAGGCAGGTAGTATACAAGCCTATCTCGACGCTGTTAAGGACGCCAAGGATAAGGTATTCCTGACTAAGAAGGCTAGCACTGCAGAAGCAGCAATTAAGATTCTAAGCCTAAGTGATATTCACTTTCCATTTCAGAACCAAGAAATAATTGATGAAGTCATTGAACTACATAAGGATGCAGACATTCTAGTCCTTAATGGTGATCTTCTAGATGGTTACGCCGCTAGTAGCTTTGCCAAGGATAAGAATATCCCAATGCATCTAGAGTACACAATGGCTTTAGAATTTGTTCGTAAGGTTGCTGGAATCTTTCCTCAGGTCTATATCGTACGTGGCAACCACGAGCATAGGCTTGAAAAGTACTTTGCTAATAAGATTGATCCGACCATGCAGATGTTTGCATGCAAGGACACTCTATACTATCTAGCAAAGGGTTATATCTTAGATGAAGATGGTGCACATATCGGCACCGTAGAACTACCAAACGTAATATATAATCCACAGGGCAACCCATGGATTCTTCAACTAAATAAAACCGTATTTTTACATCCTAGTACTTATCTCAGTGCACCTCTAGGCACTGTAGTTAAAGCTTGCGATTATTTGCAAAACTTCCTAGAATGGGATAGTTACGATTGCGTTGTTATGGGACATACACATAAGCTAGGTAAACTTGTTTACAAGGGTAAGCTTGTAATGGAACAAGGTTGCTTAGTTAAGTTGATGGACTATCAGCGTAGTGCTAAGTTCACAAAGGAAGCAGTTACATTAGGATATGCAGTTATCTATCAGGATGAAGATGGCAATACACTGTTTAACGAGAGCGACGTTAAGTATTGCGGAACATTAAACTACTTAAAGTAAGAGGTATAGAATGAATGAATTAGATCCATCAAAGATGAATGAAGAAGAAATGAGAGAATTTATGGCTGCTCAGCCTTCAAGAGAAGAAGTGAATAAATATATGAACAATATGTTTGCTTCTATTAACAATTCTTTTGGCGTATTCCAAGGGTATACAGTTGCTGCCTTGGGCATGACAACTATTTCCTATCTTAACGATGCCGGTATAGAGGTTACCATTGAGGACTTTATGGCTAAATTCTTTGAGAATAACAAGTTAGTCATAGAGCAGGCCAGTGCTGCAATGAAGGCAGCTGCCGAAGCGAATCAAGCTGAGCAAGCCGAGCCTGCTAAAGAAGTAGATATCTCAATCTTTTAATTGACATACTAAAATTAGCAGTATATATTACTAATATTAATCATGATCTGGCTTAGCTCAGCGGTAGAAGCGGGAAACTGTTAATTTCTAGGTCATAGGTTCAAATCCTATAGTCAGAGCTTGATTAAAATATTCTCTTATATTCGTACAGAGGCTAGTATGGCAAAGAAAACTAGCAAGAAGAAAGATGTGGTACTGGCCAGTGAGCAGTACCCTTTTTCTTTTTGGCAAACATTAGATAGAAGCATTAGCAATCAGCCAAGTAGACTTCGTCCAGACATTAATCTTTATCCTAGTGAAGCTAGTGCAAAAATTAAGAATGAGCATAATGAAGATATAGTTATAGGTGGATGTGTTAGGAAGTCATGGTTTCGAGCCATGATTCAAAGAATGGAAGCCACTAACCTTAAACCTAATCTTGATCATGTACTTTCTGCTGAGCCTTTTACCCCCAAAGAACTTTGGAAATTCTCATTAAGTAAGTATGCAGAAATAGCAATTACTGATGAAAGCAAAAGAGCTTGTGTATATGAAACGAACAGCTTTAGATTTAAATGGGAACTTCCATTCCCATTTAAGGCACTAAAGCCAGTAATTAGCGGTGAGTTAGATCTTGCAGTTGCAATACCTAATAAGGAAGACTATATACTTCCCACGTTTGATCGTGATGGTAATTCATCTATAGATCCTAAAGATATTAAGACAGATAACATTGTAGGGATTGAGATCAAGAGTATCTCAGGATACAAAGGACCTCGACAAGTCTTTGGTGTAAGAAGCAAAAAGGGCCATTGGCTAAGTATTCCTGAGCCAAAGCCTGAGCATTTATTACAGTCCATTCTCTATCATATGTATTTCTGTATACTCAAAAAGGAATATAAATACTGGAAACTCGCATATATAAATCGTGAGGATGGCGAACGCAAAGAGTTCGACATTGATCTTGTAAAAGAGAAAGTTGGAACTGGAAAGTTCTTACACAGAGTTTATGTAGATAAGCAACCATATAAATATGACTTATATGCTGAGCATATACTTCAACGCTATCAAGAGCTTCATACTCACCTAGAGAATGAAACATTGCCGGCTAGAGACTTTGAACTCTATTATGACCAGACTAAGATTGCTTTGCTAGCTGGTCGCAAAGAACTATCAAAGGCTGATACAGAGTTATTTACTAAAGGCAAGCCTGTTAGAAAAGGCGATTGGAACTGTAGCTATTGTCCGTTTAAGAACATATGCTATGAGACCAACGGAACTCCTAGAGAGTTAACCGAGCTGAATGCAAGTGAAATAGAACGTATATCTTTAGCAGGAGTTGAAAATGACGAACAAGAATCTGAGTAATTCTTCTCCGAAAGTCAAGATAGAAGTTTTAATGCCTGACCGGAAAAGAAAAGTTCCAATGGTGTATGAGCATCATGTTAAAAATGAAGCAACATCAGTTGTTTATGGGATGGAAAAAGATAGCATTACTTACTTAAGTGACTATATTAAAAACCATCCTCGAATGAAAGATGCTGAAATGCACAGGCTTGCCTGTAAGTATTTCTACTTGAAACAACAGTTTTCAAATATGAATGAAAGACTTTCCAATGTTGAGGAAAAATTAACAAAAGAAAATGACGTTATTACTCATGGTCTACTTCTTGCAGAGCAAGATGAGCTTATATATCTAATAGGAATTATGCCTTATGCAGAGATTTTCAAAGAACTACAAGAAACTCTTATTGCTCATAATCTTCGTCTTATCCTTAAGATTGCTAATAGCTACTCTGGTAAAGGTCTCTCTGTCGATGATCTCATTCAGGAGGGAGTATTTGGATTCCTATACGCCATTGATCGCTATGATCCTAACAAGAATGTAAAGCTAGGAACGTACGCTACTTGGTGGGTGAAACAAAAGATTACCCGCGCCTTGAGTAACAAGGCTAGATTAATTCGCTTGCCAGTTCATCTTACGATTGACATAACCAAAGTCTTAGGTGCAATAAGAAGACACAATGTCCCTTATAGCCATAAGACTGTTGCTGAACTTGCAAAGTTAACAAAGATGAAAGAATCCAGTGTCTCTCATGCTTTCGGGTTTATATATAGCTATACTCCATATAACCAGATAGCTATGTATAACAGCGAACATGCGTTCGTTGAAGATCCAATGACTGACATTGTTGACAAAGAAAAGAAATACGAGCATTTGCAAATAGTAGATATGAATCTTGATCATGCTACTTTTTGCTTGAGTTTTCTTAGTGTTTTAGATATTCTCTCTGCTCTTGAGAAGGAATACATATCTAGAAGATATGGACTACTTGGCTTTAAAGAACAAAATCCTATTGAGCTTAAAGAGTGGCTTAAGTCGACTGGAGTTAAACAACCAGTTTTATTTAGAAAAAATACATTAGCCAAAATAGCTAACGAAATACTAAAATAGAGGAGTGCATGATTACAAATCTGAGTGAGTTAGTAGAGACGATTGATAGAATTCCAGTCTCTCAATATCTAGAGAAGATTGGCATTGAGGTTACGAAAAATAAAAAGGTTGTCTGTGTCAATCCAGACCATGATGACCATAATCCAAGTATGCATGTCTATGATGATCGTGGATATGTAAAATGTTTTAGTTGCGGATTCTATGGCAGTTCCTTGAATGTTCATGCGATTAGAACGGGTCGCCAGCTTGCTGGTGATGAATTTGTTGATGTTGCTAAGGAAGTAGCAGATCTATTTGCTATTGACTATAACTTTGGCAAGCCAAGCCCAGAAGAGATTGAGCGTCAAAAGTATTTTCAAGTATATCATGAGGTCTCCTCATCTATTACAAAGATTACTGATACTGCTCACCCAGATTTGTATAAGTATATTGCAGAGCGTTCATGGAACGCAGATAAGCTGCTTGAGATGGGAGTTGGCTATGTTGAGATCGGTGACGGTCTTACCGTACTAGATAAGCTAAGAGAAGAGCGTCCTGACCAGGGATTTGGCATCTATGACACAAGCATGTTTGCTGATCCTCAGAATAAGCTAGTAACCACATTCTATGACGAGAAAGGCAGAACCGTTGGTTTCGCAGCTCGTAAGATTACTTGGCAGAAGGGCGACAAGGATAAGTGGGTAAACACCAGTGGCATTGTCCCAATCTTTGATAAGAGCAACCTGCTTTACAATCATAAGATTGCTAAGCAAGCTATCAAGTCAGGTGCTGATACCCTCTATGTTTTTGAGGGCCAGAGCAGTGCAATTACCTGTTATCATAATGGCCTTAAGGCTACTGTGGCAGCAGGTGGTTCTAGCCTAACTCCCGGTCAGGCTAGACTACTTAAGAACCTCAATCCTAGCAAGTATGTACTTTGCTTTGATCCTGATGATGCAGGTATTAAATGCACTATCAATGCAATCAGAGAACATGCTAGCACACTAGGCGGCCATAAGCTTTACGTAAAAGATCTTCGTACCAACGGCGACCTTGACCCAGACGAGTTTATTCGCGCTAATGACATTGAAGTATTTAAGGGCATTGAGAATATCCCTGCATTTGACTGGCTCTTTGGTGAACTAACCAGAGAGAATGGATCCCGCGAGGTTATGCTTGATCTCATTAAGCTTATCTCCAGCTTCCATAGTCCTCTAGAACGAGAAGATCTAGCTCGCAGTCTTAGCATGAAGACTGGTTACAGCTTCAATACTATCACTGAAGAGATTGACAATATTGTAAATGAGAAAGAGCTTACTCAGAAGCAGAAGGTAAAGGACCTTACTGATCAGGCTATGCTTGATATTCGTAAGAATCCTACTAGCGCTATCTCAGTACTTGATGGTCTTAGGACCAGGATTGAAAGCATTCAAGCTGATACTAATACTAGTGTTAGCAGTGGTGACTTCTATCTTCAAGAGATGCTTCGTTTTCAAGATGAAGCAGAAGCGTTTGAAGCTGTATTCCCTGGTTTCCAAATGCCACTCATGCCCGGATTTGCCAGCGCATTTAACAATGACTGGTCAAGAGGTCGCATGATCTGCATAGGTGGCGAAGAGAATGCAGGTAAGAGCTCATTCAGTAGCTTTACATGTTACAACCTAGCACTGCCAGAAGCTGACAACAATCTTCATGTTCTTTATATGACTATTGACGATAGCGTTCCTGAGTTGTTTCCTAAGTTTGTAGCTATGGCTGGCCGTCATCGTACTCGTGGTTATCGCGGATACGCAGACGGCTTTCCTCTAGAGATCAATCATATTGTTCGTCCTAAGTACTGGGGTAAGATCCTTCGGGATATTGATCCTCAGTTAGAACAGGATATGCTTTATGCTTATAAGGTTGGCTATCAAGAGATTATGAAGATGGCCCGCGAAGAGCGTCTAGTTCTTTTTGGCATTCCACATGCCCAGAATCTAGAAGACTTTGAGCGTGCTATTGCTAGCTTCCGCAAGAAGTACCCTAGCGATAATATCTTTGCTTACTTGGATAATATCCATAAGCTTCCGCTTGGCAATGCCGATGCACGTCTTGCATTCAAGGATATCTCTAATCGTGTTAAGATGGCTTCAGTCCGTCACAACATTGCTATTGGCGGTACCCTAGAATACAACAGCGACTCGAATAAGAGGCAGAAGGATCAACGTCCTACCAACTCTAGCCTAGCAGAGTCTCGTGCCTTTAGATACGACGCTAGCGCCATTGTACACGTTTATAATCATAAGCATGTATTCGGCGATAAGAGTAACTGGTACCATGAGACTAAGAGTGTTAGCCGTCCTGGTGTAGTTCAGAAGTTCCCAGTCATCGAAGCAATTATTGGCAAGAACAAGATCTCAGGTGATAAGGACACTCACTGTTTCCTATTTCATCCTACGAGTTCTTGGTTCGAAGAAGTTGACACCTATGAGATTGCTCAGGTTGTCAATGCCAGAGACCAGGCTGACGATAAAAATAACAAAGACTATGCCAAGAAAGAAGATGTTGACGTCTGGGCACTAGAGGATGACAATGCCTAGAATCTCTGCACCAATCGATGACTTAATTGATAGCAATGTTAGGCTCCGGGAGCTTAGCATTAATCAATTGATAAGCTTCATGAGGTGTGGAGAATACTTTAGGAATGAAATACTAGAACGAGTTCCTGCTTGGGACTTCTCAAAAGATCCATATAGCCTGTTACTGCATCATTTAATGGTGTATGTGACAAGCTATTATGGAAGGAAGCAAGTATTTCCATCTGACAATGACATTATCTTGAGATTTTCTATAGCTCAAAACTTACTTAGAAAAGCAGGACATAGTTTTATTTTTCATAATAAGAATAACGACATTATATTTTCTATATTTAAATGGCGTTCATACTTACAGGAAATAAATATTAAACATGTCAGCCATGTTGAGTTATTCACAAGCTCAGGAATCACAGTTAATTTTGCTATTCCTATAATTAGTGACAAAGCAATATATCTATTTAGCTATTTGCCACGCAAAGAGTTTATTAAAACAGCTCACTTCCACTTGCCTTTGTTAAAACATTGGAATAAGAAAATATATATTGTATATCTAAGCGGATCTAATTATAATATAGAGAATTTCACAGACAAAGAAATTGATTTAAGAAAGCTAAATAGTGTATATGCAAGTGCACTTTTTGCTTATAAAAAGAATGTCTACTTGCCAATTTTTAATTGTAAATTACAAACATGTCCATTGTACTCTAAGTGCAATAGTATGTATTCAGACAATAAGGATAATGAATGAACCCTATTGATGTTAATAACCCTACTGCTGACTTACAACAGCCTGCCCATGATCCTACAGGGCAAAGAATGGGTCGCATTTATGGAGACGCGGCGGAGACGCTTAGAATGCATAATGCTTATAGGCCTAACGTAGGAGGCAAGTACGATCTTAATCGTATTCGTCGAAAGAGAGGAGAATATGAATTCCGACAATTGCAAAGTGCAATGCAGAGAGAGCAGCAAAAGTATTGCGATGAGAACTCTCTTTCTGTCTTAGATTTTCAAGCTAAGTACGCAGAAGAGCCAGAGATTCTAGAACATATCTATGAGCGAGCTTTTAATAGCTTGCCCAAGCAATGCCGTACGATTCTTGGAGTTAATATTAATAAGTAGTATTGGAGAAGTATATGAGTAACTTTATTTATGTTTTGCCCACTAGTTCCAGAGTAGCAGCTTTACTTTCTAATAAAGCTCAAAAGAATTATCAAGCTAAAACTTTAGATTTGTTTTTTGATATCCCTAAGGATATATTTCTTGTAGGTTCTCACAGCTCTGAAGATGCTTTAACTTATATGATGCCTCTTGGTTTTAAGACTTACGCTCCTCCTGGAGCAGATATGTTTTTACTTCCAAGAAGCAGCTCAGGTAATTTGCGTAAGCTTAATCCTACAATTATGGATCCTCCGTACATTGAAAGACTTAAAGCAGCTAACATTGACGTCTATGACACAGATGCACTTACATTAGCTAATACAGTTGGTTATATTGACTGGGATTATCGAAATGAATGGAAAGCTTTAGTCAGAACAGTTCGTGATATTACAATAGATAATGAGCGCGCTTATCTTCAGGCTATTCCACTTGAGCCAAGTAAGTTTCTATTTAAGATTGTAGATGATATTTCTCAAATTCCTGCAGAGTATCTTGATACTCAAAGAGGACAAAATGGATTTGGAAGCACAAACTAAAACTTACTTTGAGCTGTTTGCTGGAACCGGCATAGGCGGTATGCCCTTTGATGCTCTTGGGTATACCTGCCTTGGCTATTCTGAATACAATAAGTATGCGGCTAGCAACTATGATGCTAATTTCCCCAGACGTACTAACTATGGGGATATTACATTAATAGACGAAAAGACTTTACCAGACTTTGATGTCTTAATAGGTGGCAGTCCATGCACTGATATATCTAAAGCTAATATGAATATTACTGGTCTTGCTGGAAATGAAAGTAAACTATTCTATGACTACATTAGAATCTTAGATCATAAACTTCCTAAGTACTTTGTATTTGAGAATGTAAAAAATCTTTTATACTGCAATAAAGGTGCTGATCTTAAGATCGTACTTAATGAACTGCAGAAGAACTATAACATAGTCTATAAGCTTTTAAACACAGCAGATTATGGAATTCCACAAAGACGACTGCGTTTGTATATTATTGGACAGCGAAAAGATCTTGGAGATTTTCATTTTAACTTTCCTATGCCTTTCCATTTAGACACTAAAGCTCAAGATCTACTTGATGAACTTGTTGACGATAAGTATTACTTGTCACCTAAAGCACATGCATATGTGACATGCACTCATGTCAAGTATGGTAGATCAATCAAGTGGAATCTTCCAGTTGCTGTAACTCTTTTAGCTTCTATGCATAAGAATAAAAGAGCTGGTATATGTAACTATTACGATATGCCAACTGCTCCAGTAGGAAAAACAAAGTTAAGACGTCCTACTCCCAGGGAATGTGCCCGTCTTCAGGGCTTACCAGATACATATAAAATTGTAGTATCAGATACACAAGCTTATATGCTTATGGGTAATGCTATGAGTTTAAATGTTGTTACTTTATTGGCAAATGAAATAGACAGGATATGGAAGTAAAATGGCAACCTTTAATAAATACTTCGGTGGCCTTCAGGTAACTGACGGCAAACAATATGAATTGGATAATGCAATACCAGATGCAACTGGCAAAACAAGTGTTAGACATATTTGCACTGTCAGCAAAGGATTCAGAACATTTGTTATGTTAAGAATTCGAAAAGGCCTAGAAGAGAAATGGTATTTAAATGAAACTACATCTGGTCAGCCAGAGATGATTGAGAACGATGAAGAGTATCGTGAGATAGCTAAGTTTGTCGATGACTGGCTTGCTCAGATTAGTGGCATTAAATTCGGTCAGCAATGATTTATGCACAGAATGCAAGTTCCTACCATCGCAAAATGGGAGAACTTCTTGAGCAGATGAACTTTGGTGGCTTAGGTATATATCAGGAACATATTGTAAAAGATATATGTCCAGAACATCCAAGCCCTCTTGATCGTTTTGACTTTTATATTCCTAGTCTAAATCTAGTAATAGAAGTCCACGGAGAGCAACATTATAAAGCTGCAACCTTTGGTGGTATATCTCAGCAAAAAGCTGATTTTAACTTTGCCAAAGGATCCCTCAGGGATACTGATAAAGCTTTATCGGCTAAGAAAGCAGGGCTTATTTATATAGCATTTAGTTATAAAGATAAGTTTACACAAGAAGTGTTTGACAACAAACATAAAGAAGCTATACTTGAACTAGAGAACAATGGTTTTCAACAAGTAATCCAAGAGCCAAATCAAACTATCCTTGATCATAGAAAACGTGTATCTTCTATAAATAAAGAATATGCACAACGCGTATATCAAGAGCAAAAAGAAAATGGAAAATCTGAATTTAAATCACATACAGGTTTCTTCAAAAAGAAATAAGGAATTGCTTGAGTCAAGTTAGCCTATTTAGAATTGTTATTGATGGCGAACCTATTAGCAAAAGCAATGCTACTATGAGTAGGTTTAACTGGAAGACTAAGAAGAGTGAAGTGTATGTTCCAGAAAAGTTTCTAGACTATGAGAAACTTATCACTCATCAGATTGACGAATACTTAAGTCAGTTCCCTGGCGTTGAGCGTCCGCTCTTTAAGGTTGGTCCAGTTCAAATGAACATACATTATTTCTTAGGTACTAAGCGTCGCAAAGATTTACCTAATCTTCCTAAAACAACTTGTGATGCTTTAACTGGCCAGGTATACGGTGATGATTGTCAGATTGTTGCGATGAATTTGTTTAAGTACTATGACGCTCTTAATCCTAGAGTGGTAATAGAAGTCTTGCCTATTTTAGATGGTGTTGAGTATCCAATTCCAAACACACTACTGGCTACTGAGGATCAGAAAAAGACTAGGCCAAAAAAGAAAACTACCGATGCAAAGCCCACAAAAAGTAAAAATACTCGTAAACCTAGAAAGAAATCTAACAAATAAGTTAGATATTGTAAAAAAATATGATAAAATGCCGCTTACTCTTCGGTCATTTGTGAGATCTTACTTTTTAGGAATGACTCAAACTGAGATACAAAATACTATGATTCTCACGGTTAGCGAGTACAAAGAACTAAAACAACAAATGATAGACACATTAAGTGATTAAAGGAGATAAAATGGCTAAGGCAAAAGGAATGAGTCCAGTTGTAAGTGCAAAGCCAACTGGCGAAGAGTTGCTAACTGATGAACTAAGACGTGAGCTAGAAGACCAACCAGAGATTAAGAACATTATTGTTAACGCAACATCACAAACAGATATTGTCAACAAGATGAGAGAGTTTGCTCCTGTAAGCTCTAACATTCATGTATTTACAAATCCAGCATTAATGATACCCGGAGGAGAAGCCTTTCAAAAGCAAGAACTTCTAACTACCAGTATTCATACTGCTATCTGCTCATATGGCAATCTCACAGAACTTAGACTAGTGTGTGGTCCAAGTTACGATTATATTCCTGTTAAGCATGAAATTGCTAATCCAACCAAGATCAGTAAGCTAGAAGCTGCAGAGTTAATTAGTAAACTTGTATACACAAACCCTAAGGCTATAGGGTTTAGCTACCGTCAGGATTCCAAGGTTGTTGATGGTAATACTCGTTGGTTCTGGACCTTAGATGTTTTTGTTAGCAAGGACAAGACAAGAGCTGATCTTCTTGCTGATCATATATCTAAAGAGCCAGAGCTTAAAACTAAACTTGATAAGGAGTGGCTACTTCGCAAAGCAGAACTTGCTACGTTCGGTAATCCAGAAAAAGTTTATAATGCTTTAAAGAAAGATATTTACAAGAATATTGCATGGAACCCTGCATATTATGCAGTTGTTCTTCCCACTAATTAAAAATGGAGATTAAAATGAATAAGATTAAGTTTTCCCTAGTTTCGTTTCTTGCTACTCTACTTGTAGCTTCAACTGCCTATGCCACTGAGTGTGTCACAACGGCTGACTGTGCCACAGGCGAGACCTGCCAGGCTGTGGCCAGCGCTGAGTGTCCTCCCTGTGCTGAAGGTTCAGCCTGTGACTCCTGTGCTACAGAGATCCTTGCTTGTGTCCCCGAGGCAGTCCCTGCTCCTTGCGATACCGCTACTTCAGGTTCCGGTTCAGGTTCTGAGGGCTCAGCTGCCGTTGATCCTGATTGTGGATCTGGCGACCCTGCAGGTAGCGGTTCAGGTTCAGGTGAGGTTATTCCCGTAGACGGCAGTGGTTCTGGCGCTGGCGCTGACGCTGGCGCTGATACCGCTCTTCCCGAGACTGATGGTAGCGGCTCAGGAGCGGCCGTCTCTGCTGATAAAAGCAAAGAGGAAAGTGGGTGTTCAGTGGTTTCTAATACTGCTAGTGTCTTCGGTATTTTTGCTATGATTGGTACTATTCTATTTCTTCGTAGACGTAATACAATTTCCAAGTAATAGACTTTTATTTATTTTTACTTATTAAGGATAAGCAATGGAAGCCGATATTAAATTAGTTGATCTTAGAAAAGAAACATTAGGTACAGTTAGAGAGGCAATTAAGGTTGCTGCTACACTTGGCCCTAATGGCTTCAAGTTCTTTGTGAATAAAAACTTTATTAAGAATGGTCTTATTATTACAAAGATTGTTCCTGTTACAGGAGACGAGCCACCTAAGACACAAGATATTCTAAACTACATGGGTCTTAAGAATCTAAAGAAGACCCTAGAGTTTGCGAAGAAGGTTCTCGTTGAAGATGGCGAAGTGACTGTTGAAGAGAAGTTTGTTCCTGTTATTCATGCAACTCAGACCATAGAAGAAAAGGTAGAAGATTCTTTACCTGAAACTCCTGAACAAGTAGTCACTGAAGAGCCAGAAATTGCTCTTGCCGAAGAGACACCTCTAGTCGAGGAGTTAGAGGCTGCTTTGCCTGCAGATAAATCAGATGAAGTTGAGCAGCCAAAGGAAGAAGTTCCTCTCTGGTACAGTAAGAAGCGTAAATCAAAGAAGACTTATACTGAGGAGTCTGAATAATGCCTGGTCTATCTTACAGTAAAAAAGATGGCAAGGAATTACAAACCTACTACTACAGCCCTGAACTTGGTATTTTTGAGTTTCCATTTGTTTTTGATACTATAGTCGAAGGCGAACCTGTTCCAGGTCCAGGGGACAGAACCCAAGCAACTCTAATCAATTGCTCTGCTTTGTCCGCTGGTCGAACAAAGACTATAAGACTTATAGCATATGACCTTACTAACTCAAATGTTATGCTCAATTTATGGTTTGCAGAAACAAAAGAAGAAATTCAACAGGCAGTTGCCACAGGAAATCCTGCTCAGCTCCCAATGATGCAAGGTGCTATGGATATATCTCTTCCAGTCTCCTCAAGCTGGATTGCTGTTGATTATGACAGTTCTTTGACTGGAACAATTTCTACTTCTAGTTTTAATCTGATACTTTTGATAGCTTAATTTAAGTATAGCAAAGGAAACCCAACCATTAATTTGGTTGGGTTTTTTATTATGCTTACCACTTAGATTAACTAAGATAGAATAGGATAAGAAAATACTACTACAAAGGAGGTTGAATAATGAATTGGGTAAATAAAACAGATAAAAAAATTCAAGCTTTCCACTGGCATCCTCTTGCCGAAATTAGTGACCTTGATTTTATGAATGGCGCTGGAAGTATTGAGAGTACTAATGCTATTGATTTTCTTGAGCTTTCCGATTCTCGCCGCGCTGGTCGTTCAGCCATAAAATTACACATGAATACGCTGTATAGCGATGGCATGGATAGAGTATCTGTTTATAATCTATGGTTTGCTGATTCACCTCAAGCTTTAGCTAATGCTGTTGCAAATGATCCTCCAACAGAAATTATATGCAGCTCTTGGCCATTTGGACTACCAGTTATAATGACATTTAATATATCTACTCGGTATATGGCTATTAATTATGATCCAAATAAGACAACCCACGATCCAAACTATACATCAATTTCAATCTACGCTTACTAAGTAGATTGAAGCAAAAGAAAACCCCAGTCATTAATTTGGCTGGGGTTTTTTACTTTTATCTATTCTACTTCTTTTCTAGTTTCTCAACCCTTGCAGTTAGGTCTGCCAGTTTACTATTCGAATCTTTCTGCTCCTGCTCAATTACTGCTTTGAGAGCACCTAGTTGTCTTAGCTTTGGGATATTCTCAATAATCTTTTGAAGATCATTAATACGTTTCTCAATTGCAGCAAGTCTTTCTAGTACATAATTATTATCTATGGCCATTTACTCCTCCGGCTTATCTTGTTTAACTTTAGTATCAGTGCCTTGTGTTCTATCTATAACATTAGCACCCATATATAATCCTACAAGTCCTACAAAAGCTGCAGTAAATACATCATCACTCATTAACTGAGGAATAATGTAAAGACCAGTAGCTTGTCCAATAGGACTCATAAGATATAAGAACGTTAACGTATGCAAGGCCCAGTATACAAGACCAAGCTTACGACTAATGTAATTGCTTTTGTCCCCAAGAAAAGCTCCACTAAATCTTCTAAAGAGTATAGCAGAGAGATTAAACATTACTTCTTACCTAAGTAACGTACAAATCCTACAAGCTTAGGCTCATCAAGGCTACGTGAGCGATGATAAACGCCACCACCTTCGCGGCTACCAGCTTCATTCGTATTACCTTCAATGGTTCCAAACTTAACAGCGCTAAGCATATTACCTTCGCAAATACCGCAGTGACCAACATGAGCTTTAACTCTGCCAACTCGAACTTGATCTACTTTAGTAGGATCATTACATAGCACAAATAGATCGCCGGGTTCAATCTTATACTTGCCAGACTTTACATCAGCAGGTAAGAAACGAAGAAAGTCTTCACGGCTTGCATTGCGCGTCCAGAAGCCCATTACGGCCGAGCTTTGCTTGCCAGCAGGGTTAGCACCAGGATAGGCCTGCCCGAAGACCCAAGCCACAAAGGCAGCGCACCAGGCGGCACCTACAAGCCAAGCACCAACGTACTTCTGAAAGTCCTCTACACGAGGACCTCTATTGCTATTAATAGGAACTTCACGAACACCAACTTCCTTTAGCGCAATATCTACAAGATTTTGATTTGACATTTTAAGTACCCCTTACTTTATTTTGTATACAGTTAATATAACACTTGGTATAGCAGGTCGTTCCTGACCAACAGTTGTAACTGCATCTGCATGTATTATTTCTATATGTACATCTTCGGTTGCCCAACATAGTTGCACATAGTCTCCTGCTGCAGCAGTAAACATAAGGTTCCAAGCCGCTACTGTCTTAGATGCAGAGGCACTACCTGTCATAGTAATTTTAGTATTAGTATTAGCAACGTTTGCAGCCCCAGTTGTACCATTTTTTCTAAGCCAAATATTTACATCTTTATTCCCAGATCCTGAAACTCTATCAAGTTGAGCTGAGAACTGAAGATTATAAACTCCAGGATACTCAAAAGTAATCTTAGTGGGTTGTGGTGGACTTTGACTATCATTTACAACAGTGATTCCATATCCTTCCTCAAACGTATTAAAACGCATAGGATATGCTGTGTTTGCTACAGCCGCCTCTTGATCTAGGTTGTCAGTATAAACACAGTAAACAGGACGAGAAGATACTATTGAACTATTAGCTATGTTGGGCCAAGTAGACACAGCTTGAACCCAAGAGCCAGGAGAGCTAGGGTTAGTACTTGCAAACACAGTATTTGTTGTATCAAATATATAAGGAGTGTCACCTCCTATTGCTTTATATAGATCAGTAGAATAGATATATGAGTTTGTAACTCTACAGGCATGGATAGAATCCGAAAGAGATATTAGGTTGTACATATAAGATGTACTTGTAAGATTGCAATTATCTATAGATAGATCTATTTCATTATTTCCACCCTGCATAAATAAATATACACTATCTATTTTACAATTAGAGAAATTAACGTACCAAATGTCTCCTACTCCTTGTTCAAGTGCTTCCAAGTATGCATTGCCTTCGCCCGATCCCCATGTACTTTTAATTGTGCAATTATCAAAAGTATATTTAGTTCCATTTGCTCCAAGCAAAGTAAACATACAATAGTCATCATCTCCGCTATGGTATTTAGCATAAAAAACACAACTCTTAAAGAAAACAGCAAGACCTTCGTAAGCGGCATTTGAACTAGTGCAATTGAAAAACCTAGCACCAAATGTTACATTTGAATCTAAAGCAAGAAACTTGCAGTTCTCAAAAGTATAAGTACTTGTAAGAGTATTACTTCCAGTAAAGGTAATAATATCTGAATCCCCAACTGACTTAGGAAAGAATATTATATTTTTAACATTAAACTCTCCCAGACTTTCGTCAAAAGTATGTGTTCCTTGTACAAAGACTCCATAATTTTGAGAAACATCTGTTGGATCGTATGAAACATTATCTAATGTACTAGGTACTTCAGTGCCAACTACAGCTACACCAGGTTTAAAACTTAAGTTTTCTAAATATAAGCCTGGCTTTACATAAACTACTTGTGCACTATCACTACTACTAGCTAATGTATATGCATCATTAATGGCTGTTTGTATACTTGTATAGGGCGCTTTTCCTGCTACTCCAACAACAAACTGTGTTGCACTATAACCATAAATAGTAACAATACTATTGCTGTTATGATCTGAAACTGTAAATGGTTTAGTGCTCATAATTCCTCCTAACTGCAGGTGCCAATTTCAGTAACAAATGTAGAAACATGTAAATACCCACCATCTAGATTAGCTATTGATAAAATAGTCATTCCGTCTACAACAGTAGTAGACAATGTAAATAATGGGTCATCAGTATATACGGCTCCATATACTATGTGATTAACAGTATCACTAAGTTTTTTTCTGATTACCAATACTTCACAGCTATGTGTTCTCCAAGAACTTCCATTATCGTATTCTGCTTGAAGAATTACTTTTGCCGTAGATATATATTCATTACCTGTCCAGGCTACTCCTGTTTCAGTGTCACCTATTACAAGGCTACCATTTGCCTTGTTGAAGGACTGGGAGTTTTGAGAACCCGGAAAGTTTAATTTTTTATTATTATCAAAATTCCAAGTATAGTCACCATTTGTAATCTTAATGGCTCCGGCTGTGGCTCCAGTACCAGCTTCAAGTTCTACGTCTCCGCCTATACCGCTGTTTGAATTTGCACCTTTAATCCAGACTTTACCACCGTCACCGGTTGAATTTGCGTAACCTCCTTTAATATTAACATATCCACCAGCTCCAACTCCTTGGGCACGGCCACCTTCAATATTGATATGTCCTCCAGCTCCACTTCCCTGAGCCCAACCACCTTCAATATTCACATATCCTGCATCTGCAATACCATATGAATAGCCACCTCGAACCTTCGCGTCACCGCCAGGGCCTGCTTCTGTTAGGGGATCTGCAAGATCATCATTACCACAGCCTGCCCAAAGATAAACATCTCCACCTTCACCTTGTGCGTAACCTTGTTGGCCTTGAATTATAAAACGTTCAGCATTTGGAGTTACACTATTAGGAGTTGGACCAGTAATAATGGTTTCACTTCCAGCCGCGCCTAATTGCAAAGTACTTCCTGATAACGTATAACCAGCGTAATACCCAGGCATAGTTTTTGTAGGAAGAGAAATTCTTCCATCATTGTTGAATGTCCAGTTATATGACGTGGTTGCATTATCAAAAGTATTAATACTAACATGATGATCTTCATTGTAACTATTGTCTTGGTCTCGAACAGTTACATTTGCTTTTTCTCCGCCAAGAATAAGTATTGCTGCAGCCTCATCAATAGGGCCACCAGCTCTTATATGGATATGGCTAGGCGCTGTAGGATCAATAATTAAATATTGCCCTGCATCTCCATATCCAGAGTTAGGGCTTATACTATACAAATCCACATCTGGTACTAATTCAATCGTACCTCTTTCAAGACCATCTCCGCTACCAGTACCAGACCCAAGAATCCTTATACCCTCGAAGCTTATATCTCCTGTGTAAGTTGCACTTGTATTTAATGTATTAGCAATGTTTTGAATTGCCAATCCCCCAGTTAAATAGCTAGGTCTATTTTCTATAGTGCAGTCTACTAGCGTAACAAACATTTCCTTATTTAGAGCTTTGAATATAGGCGTATCAAATCCTTCAACATCCCTGTTAATAAAATAACTAGAAATTGCACTGATATTTGTCTGTCCTCCACCTTCACTATTGTCTCTGAATATTTCTCCAAGCCCAGCAATTTTACTATCTTCTATTCGAATATCACAATCACTGTTTGTACTATCTATAGTAAATAAAGTTGTAGTGTAGAAATTGCAATCAATTAAAGTTAAATTAGCATCTGTAATATAAAGACCACTAAGAGCTCCTTCTCCTCCATTAAAAAACATAGAATTTTTAAATATAAAACTATTGCTATGCCTAGACTCTCCTATCCCACTTTCTAAGATAAACATACTAGGAGTAGCCATAAAGATAGTACAGTCTTCAAGTTCACATTGAAGTCCTCCGAACATTGTTGTAGCAGGGCAATTTATTACTTCATAATCACTAGGAGCCCCTACTTCAAACTGAGAAAGTGTACAATTTTTAAACTTAAAAACTGAACCATAAACTTCTTCAACAGGAGAAACATCCAAATTGTGAAAATAAATTATTGGAGCATCTACATTATTAGATTCAAACCTAATATTCTTTAAAGTAATAATATGGGGATTAATATTATAGGAGACAATATGATTACCTTTAATAATTGTTTCGGCAGTATCTGGACTATCTGGCATTAAATCTCCGCCACCTTCACCGTAGTTAATAGTTGTAGTAGGAGTACTAAGGCTTACAAGAGATACATTGTAAGCAAATGCAAGATCTTCCTCATAGATGCCAGGACCAATAAGCACCATTTGCGGCCCATCCAATTCTGAGGCCGCAGTGATAGCTGCAGTAATAGTTTGATATGTGCCACGCCCATCTGCTCTAACAATAAAGTCAGAGTACTTAGGACTGAATGAAGATGTACGTAAAATGCTAGACATTATTTATCTCCCGTAAAGAATAAGCCAGGAATCTTGGCTATCAATCCATTTAAACCCAACTGTTCCATAATCTGTATTAATTACAACTGGCAAGCCACCCCCGACCCCAATAATCTGATGGCCTGTTGCAGGGTAAATATTTATGTTATTGCTACTTGCAGTTCCACTTATATCTGCGACAATAACTTCAACTGATATTGCTGAGGTTGCTGTTGACGGTAATGTATATATAACAGGACCGTCAGCATCAAGAAGAACAGTTAGCTTATTCTTTCCAAGAATATCTACAATAGTATCTTCATCAATGTCATCTGGAGCTAAAGTATATGGACCAGACCCTGTTAGAGAAAGTTCAATAATACGCTCTGCATAGCCAGAGCCCCCGCTTCCGCCTGTTCCGATTGGAACGTCATCCCCATCACTTTTAACAACATGCAACGTGTCATCAAAACCAGAATAATATATTTTAACTTGGTTTGCTGAAGGTAAAGATCCAGGATAAGCTGACAATACAGGCATACAATAAGAACTGTTAAAGATAATTTTATCTGCTGTAAAGTTTATATCTTCACTGGCTGTCTCAACTGCAAATCCATCTGTATCGTATACAAATAAGCCCCCACTAGGACCACCAAGTAATTCAAAATTACTACTTAGTACTTTGAATGTATCGTCGCCTACTAGAATACCAGTACCATCACCATTAAGTAAAGCTGGATATGTTACTGAGTTATAACCATATCCTGTAAGCTTCCAAGTTGACAAAGAAAACTCATCGTTCTCAACTGTGACAATTGTCCCATTATCTGCTCCAGCACCTGCTGCACTTAAGAATGCCTCAAGGCTTGATGTTAGACTAAGTAATGGATTAAGATTTACACTGACTTGTGTGTCAACATAATTTTTCATATTCAAGAATGATTCATAGATTGTGGCTGGGCGTTTTTCTCCATTAAATGTAAGCCCGTCTTCTGTGACATTTTCTATGATAAATAAAGTATCTTTATTGAGAAAACTTACTGTAGAGTTTAAGTTTGAAGCGTAAGTGTAAATACTTGTTCCATCTAAACCCATTGCGGAATCTTTAATCCCAGTAAGATTACCTATTGCAGTATTTGTGCTCCAACCCCACCTAGACACAAGATCTGTTTCCGAGACAGGACGCAGATCCCCATAATTAAAAACCTCAGCTAGAAAATTAATACCTTGAGCAAGTTCAGAGTATGATTGCACAAGGCTTCTAGTTAAGGTATTTGGATTAGTAGAAACCCCAGCTACTAAACTTGGTGCTCTTGTAATGGGCATATTATTCTCCTATCTTGATTTTAAAACTTGATAAAATTGGAGTGCTTGATGGATCTGATGTCTTTAATGTTGCCATTAAACCTACTAGAACTGTTTCACTCCGCTTTTTGTAGTGTTCAATGTAACAATTTTTTGCATCAATTTCTTTATTAAGAATAACACAAAAACCGTCTTTTGTAATTGAATCTTTAACATTGTTATATCTAAGTAAATAGTATTCTTTATTAGATATACTTGAGATATTATTAGTATTCATTAACTTTGTTTGAGCTCTTCGTGTAAATCCTCCATAAGGATTTATTTTTAAGTTTGTACCTTCTACTAAATACTTAGCATTGTATGGAAATAAAGGATCTAAATCTTTTAGTTCTTCTAACGAAGAAAACTCTGATCCAACAGAATAATAGGAGTTTGCTGGAATCTTAATCTTAAACCATCCAGTCTTATTAAAATAAATTACATTACTTGTAATGTCAAAGTTAAAAACATCAGAAAGATCAGAAGTAGGAACAAATCCCTCAACCGCAACTCCGCTATTGCCAAAGTCTATTTTCTTTTCTTCACTCTTATCAACGTATACCCAAGTGTAATAGTATTTACCAATCTTCTCTACAAGATCTGGACTATTACTTCTTTCGCTTGAGTAATTGATAAAGATATTAGCAGACTGTAATCCATTCTGACTTGCATCTATTAGATAGTTAACAACTTTATATTGATTATCAAAGCTATACAAAGTAGACACGTCTTTAATATCTACCAAAGAAACCGTATTTACTGTATCAACTAGCGGGTTTATATTCTGTATGTTATTGACGATTTGCGTATTAAATAGCTTTAAACCGTATGGTGCACTTCCAGGCATTTTATTTATTGGATTAATAGGGTATAAACTAAAATCTTTATCATCTCCAATAGCTAACTGGTAATCGATACCATTTACATTTGGTTCTACAAAGTCACATACTTCAAGAGCAAGCTGATTTACATTTTGTAAAGCATAAAACTTACTAAAATATAAACCACTTTTTTCAAAGTCTTTCTGCTTTTTATTTACTATAAGCTTTTTAATATTAAAAATATATCTGTATGCTGTATTGCCGTCTACAATTTCATCATATGCATTTTTTGTCAAAAGAACTTGGATAGCTTTAACTTTCCTGTTAATGTAAATAACATTTGAGTTAATAGCATCAGCATTCTCTAAAATAATGTACGATGTATCCATATCGTCAGTAACAACAGCACTAATTTTACTTTTTACACTAGAATCTGTAATGCCAATATACATTTCTCCGACTTCAGTTGGAGAATTGAAAATAATATTGAATGTCAAGCCAACGGAATGTGGAGTCAAAGTAGAAACTACACCAGTCCATCCATTCGTTGTTGTGTCATCGGCTAATAAAGCAATAGAACTTCCTGGAACAGTAGCAACTCTTTCTGTTCCTGTCTCTGGTGTCCTAGAAACTTCTACACTGTAACTGCTAGTAGGAATTCTACGATAACTTTCAAGAACTTCATTGTTTGTGAAAAGCTTTGTATTTGCGTTTGCAAGCCTAACACAGTGATTCACTATGTCTATTTCTACATTTTCTGGAGCAAGAAGAGGTTCAGTCTCTTGGCCATGAAAGTCGTAATAGATACTCTTATAAAATCCATCAGTATCTGATCTAAGAAATAACCTATCATTAATAATTGTTTCGCAGTTTGTAAGATTATTGTTTATTTCTTTTTCTTGTATATTCCACTCTACAATATCCATCTCTAACTTTTTAAGTTTTTCATATAAGTCTTTTTGAACTTCTAGGATTCTTAGTCTTAATTCATTTAATTTACCAGCAGTGAGTCCTTGTTCGCTATAGAAGTTAGGTGAAAGTGCAATCGTGCCCTCAGGCATTCCATCTACTATGCTCCCATTAAACAATTTATTTTCATAGTTAATATTCATTTTATCCTATTACTCCCAAAGCAACAGATTCAATAACTGGACTATAGTAGGGCAATAAAGACCCTATATCTTTTATATTAGAAGGAAATACAAAGTATTCATTTGTATTTAAAAATTCTTTTTTTGGAATTTCTTTCTCCAATGTAAAGTCTATTACTTTTATGCAACTATAATCAAACGAAATAGGTGTTTGTCCAACTGTTGCAGTTTCACCAGTCTCAAACCAATTCAAACTATTGAATAGCTTTACATATATACGGTTAGTAGAGTAGTCAACAGAGAATACATTTAGACTTTCAGATGTTGTAGCTTTTACTCCAACCGTAAGGCTATGATTTTGGCTTAACTTTAGATATAAATTACTCTCATCAAAATAATAATCACCTTCATTGATAAGAACATTATCCGTAACTCGACGATCAAAAGCAAAGTCTTCTATACTCAAAGACTTTGCAAAAAAATCAGCAAGATTTAAGCTAGTATTTCTTGCTTGATAAGTTACAATTCCATCTACTTTGCTTTTATAATCAAAGTATTCTGTACTATCTGATAAAGTTGATAGCTCTTGTTGTCCATTAATATATGAAACTTCTTTTTTATTACTAATACGAACACTTCCATAGTGCAATGATATTGACTTTGGCAATTGTATTGTTCTTAAATCTATACTCATTTTGGGAAAATCTAATACCTTATCCATCAAACTAAATATTCGGAAGTTTGAGTTGAATAATCCCTCAAGAGCACCTACATAGTTAAAAGTCAAAATATTATCTGGACAATTAATGGTTTTATTCTCTGTATCTGTTTTACCTGAAACTTGTTCCGTCTCCAGGTAGTACACATCCAAAGATCCTATTGCAGATAGACTTTGATTTAGGTAAATAATACCTTCTACTCTATCCAGAGAGTACTCATACGCTTCATAAGTTTCTTTCCTGTCAACAAGTCTCCAAGATACCTCTGATCCATCTAGCCATTTAAATATTATTTTTTGAATATACTTTTTACCTAAAATAATTTGGTCACCAGAATAAGTTGGAGACATTGACGCTATATTCAATTCTTTAGCATATTCTAGGCCTATGCTTGAGCCTAGACCATTATGCGGTATAGAGATCTGCTGCCCATATACGTAAGTAGGTATTGTGCTTAAATACAGGTCAACAGGAGTCCCAACACTTAAACTACTAAAGTAGAATGTATATCCTTCTCCTGTATACTCAGAAAAGTAATATCCATTAGCTAAGTCTCTACCCGGACTTCTAGTTTGCTTTTCGCCATTCACAGTTACTTTGAAATAGTCTTCAAGATTTGCAAACGGCAGGCTTAAAAATACTCGGTTAGAGTTTTCAACAATGTGAATAATTGTCTGTTTGTTTTCGCTTAGTAACTCTTCCACTACTTTATACTCAGCATTTTTAAATAGATATTCAGTAGGTAATCTTTTTGATTTCTCAAATTTAGTCTTCTCTAAGTAATCAAGAGCTAATTTTAGATTTGAAATGCTACATTCAATATAAAATTCTGGATCTTTAATTGGTCCAGACAGCTTTGTATCTTTTCCTTCTAGCTTTTCAGTATTTGCTAGGATCTTAAAATCAAGAAAAGACTTTTGGCGGTTATCCAACAGAGTGTAGTCTTTGAAGAAAAGATATTTATTGCTGAATATAGGCATACGAATAGTCTTAGCCTTTAGTTCATTCTTGTATTTTACTTTCAAAAAGCTAATCTTTTTAATATCGAATTGATTTACTTGCTTTGGCGAAACTTTTATTTCTATATATAAAGAATCAGTTAACGCTGGTTTAGCAAGTTGTACCCAATAATCTTTAACTGACCCGTTATAAAGAATATCTTGGTTCTGTGTATTTCTTACAAAAAGATTCACGTCTTGCCCAGCATTCTTTATATACTCAAATTCCATCTCATTTATAATTTCATTCTTGCTAAAAATAACATTTAAGCAAAGTTTTAAAGTAGCGTCATCATCTCTGAAAAAAGAAAATAAATCATTTTGATTATTGTTCCAGAGAGCTTCAATCTTTGAATTTTGAAAAGGATTACTTTCAGCGCCAATTTTTATATTAGAGTCAGATAGAATTGTTACTTTAGTCGGAATAAAACTAGTTGTCTCCAAGGCTGGAAACCAAATTCCACTCTCATCCATCCCATATTTACTATCAGGAATAAACATATTTTTATCATTCAGAGAAAGAACAGAAATGTTGTCTTCATTAAGAAATGAGTTTAATACTTTTTTTCTAAGAGCTAAAACGTCATAGCGATCTCTTAGAGCCTGCATTTGCGTTTCTTTTGTGTTGTAAAACTGATTAATTAAAAGTGAGACATCATTCATATATAAAATAGAATCATTTATTTCTCTCATCATTTCACCAAATGGCGTAGAGAAATCACTAGTAATTGAACTGTATCTTTTGATAGAAGGACTTTTTAGGCTACTATCTAAAGTGTCTACGACTATATCTTGCACATCAGAAGATAGTTTTGATTCGATGTCCAGGATTTTATTTTGAATTTCTTTTAACATTAATTAACACCGAGTCTTGCGATAGGTAAAAAGGAAGCATAGACACTCATACTTCCTATAAAATTTACTTTTCCTTTGAGTTGAAAATCACTAGTAGGAGTTTTTAATGAGACCCCAGTTCCATTGAACATTATTTCGCCATCCTCGGAGACAGGCCATGCACAATTGATATTCTTTTTTAAAGTATATGTCATGTAAGCATTGCTTTGTAATGTATCTAGTTTAACATAAAGATACTTTGGAGTTGTACTATACTCTGTAGAATAATAGAAATTACTCTCATTTGCAGATGATTCAATCTCTTCAATCCTAAACCAATTATTTTTATTAGTGCTTATTTTAAAATCTTTAATATTGAAGTTAGAGTTTCCTAAAGCAGAACTTAAAGAGATTGAATTAAGTGCTATGCTGCCTTCAATTTCAACTGGGTAAGGGCATTTAAAAATGCTATAAGTCTGCTGTCTTTCAACAAGCTCTAACTTAGATAAAGCTAAATATCTAGATGTCTCTGAGATAAAAGAAGGAATTTGAATGCTGTAACTTTTATTATTTATCTTAGTAGACCCTTCAAAGAAAGAAGGATTAGGAGAATCTAAAGTTAACGAATTTACATTAAATGTACTATTATAAAAAGCTTCTTTACTTGAGGTAATAGAGATATCTTTTTTATAAATTTTAAACTCAGCATTTAAATAGTAAGATTTTCCAATCTTATTATTTTTGATAACTATTTTAAATTCATTACTTTCTTCAAAGTATATTGAGTCTTGCTCGAAGTCTATGCTAAAGAAACATTTATCAGAAGGAGAAATGTTTTCTCTTAAAGAATCTGATGAAAAAATATCAACCCAAGTTCCTATAGGACTTCTCACTTTTATATATACAACATCATTTATCTTTTTGTTTATAACTAGCAGAGATCCTTTTTGGCTATTTGGAACTTTAAAATAAATCTCTGAGAAATAAGATTTTTTTTGAAATGATGAGTAAACTTTATTGTTCTCTAAGCGTGCATTTGTTGGCATCTCAATAAAAGAAAGATTCTTATTTAAACCCTTCACCTCAAAACCATCTATCTCAAGTGATGGACTCTCTTTTGAGAAAAAAGAAATAGAATCCATAGTTGGTAATGCATTGCTGTTATATATAGCTAATTTTGAGTAGTATTCTGTGAGGAATAAATCTTCTACCAAAGCTTTTACTTCTATTGATTCTTTTTCTTGCCTATCAAGTAAGACATTATGTTTAGTTTGTAGAGTTTGAGATTCTTTTTCAAAACTTTCGACAACACTTTGAACTTGAAAAAGCCTTGAAATAAGATCAAAACTGCCATTGCCTGCTGTTCCTAAGGACATAGAAGGCATTGGTAAATTCTTATTTACAAATGTTGTTTTCATTTTTTCCTTAAAGGGCAGAGTCTAACTCTGGATCTATTGTAAAACTTATTTTATTTCTTTTTGTATCAACAAGAATCTTCTTATTTATTTTACTAAATAATAGTCCTTTGCTTCTGATAACTGGAAAAATATAAGTGATTTGATTTTCAGTATATATACCCAAAAATTGGGCATCTAATGAAAAACTTTCAATTGTTATTTTATAAACTTCTTTTGAGCCAGCTGGCGTAATTAGTTTTCTTTTTTTTAATGAATAGATTCCATGAATTCCAATTTCATATTGTTGTTCATTTATATATAAATCTAATCCAGTTAACTCTTGTTTAACTAGAAGATTACTTTTTAAATCTAAGAAATAATAATTTGTTTTATCTTTCCATTCCACCATTAGTTTGCCTCATATAATGCTGACTCTCCATTTGCATGAGCAACTAGTTGAAAATCTACATCCAAGCTTGTACCAGGAGGAGTACGTAAGAATATTTTTACTTTAAGTAGCCCTCTTTGTTCTGCGTATTCATTAGGCTCCCACTGGGTTGAGTACAATCGAAATGTATTAGTTAAATCATAGCCAGGAGAACCAATTATATTACCTTGTCCATTAAAGATTAACGCCCGGTCAAGTGGAATCTTATTCAAAATATTTGAGCCTTGCTCCCAGTTGACTTGGAATTTCAACATGTTTTGTGTACTAAGAGTTCCAAAATCATCTATATATGAGTTGGTATTACCACCACCTTGATAGTGTCCGAACACAATAAATAGCCCATAAGGCTTACCGTCACCATCTGATTGATTTCCTAAAGATAGAATCTTATTTAGATCATCTAACTTTTTAGATGAAGTATAAAATCCAAAACCCATAAGGTTAACTGCTGAACTACCATCCATAGTTCCATTATTTCTTACCCATAACTCTTTCTCTTGTGCAGCTGAATTTAAGACTGTCTTGTTTAAAACAACTAAGTCAGCTGTTGCAGCCGTAGGATTTGAGCCAAACCATGTTAAGTTCATATTGTCACCTAATCTTGTGAATTATAAAAAGCAATCATTGGAGAATTTGCAGATTGTAAATTACTACTTGAGTTTCTCCATCTACAATACATATAATTTTTATTTGGAACATCAGCTTCATAGACAAAATTATCTAATTGAAATTTTACAATATCATTTATAATTTCACCATCTTCTATATTAAAAGATACTAAAAGATTACGACTTTCATCTGTGCGCATTGAACCTTTCCATGAATTTTTAGATGGATCAGGAAAAGAATCGTCAACAAGTGAACTAAATACATCTAGTCTATCAAATAGAGAACTTTTATATTTAACATCAATAGTTAACTTGCTTTTAAGTACCATCAATTTTTTAACATCTGGACAATCCATATATTTTACATTTGGATAGGAACCCATATTCTTATTCTTTATTATCTCTTCTTCTAGGTTTACATAGCTGTCAGCGTAGTCTTCTTGCTTTTGTATGGCGTTAATGCCAACTACGCTAGCAATAGACTCAATTGCTCCTTCTGCGTCTACTGTTGCTATTGTTATGAGTAAATCATTAATGCCATCAATACCACCAAGCTCAGATCCCAAGATAAGCAAGTCTTCTCCTATAGTGTATCCTTGCCCTGGATATATAACTACAACATCATTTATTGAATATGATCTTTTAAATTGACTAGTTGTAACTTTAATTTTTACAAGACAACCTGTCCCAGTTGTTTCTGCGTAGGTACTTGTAGGACTTATATTTAAGTATTCAATATATCCTTTTTCTGTTCTTTTTGCATTTAGATTAACATCAAACAAAGGCAACTCTGTTCTATCCACATAGATTGCAAGATGATTCCTTGAACAAATGTCTACTTCATTACTAGGATTAAGGATACGGCTAAATAGAAAATCTTTTCCTCTCTTGATCAAATCCAAATCATTTTTAAGTCCAGCATATACACGTAAATCTTTATGTTTCACTCCATTAATATATTTTTCTTTTTTAAATGAAACAGAGCAAAACAAAACAAAATTAGCAGAGTAGTCTGCATTTACTGTATTCTTAAAAGGATTTACTACGCAGTACTCGTCAACAAAATCTAATAGACTTAGTCCTGTTAGAGTTGTTTGTAGAATAGAAGAGTAAAAAATTATGTCTTTATATGTTTTAATTATAGGATCATAAACTTTTTTTGTTTTTAACCAATGTATTTTTGTTTTTTCAGCTCCAGTTCCAGGAGCAAGGAAGAAATACATATCTCCTTCAAGTAACCATCTTTCATTGACAGGATTTACATTATAGAATTCTCTACTATTGTTTTCATCATCAACAATGTACTCAGCATATATAACATCGTTTTTCTGTAAAGGAATTCCATTACTATAAGTTACAACGCCAAGTGAATAGTCAAGGCCTCCAGTAAAACTTTCATAAAGAACAATGTTTCTATCTAAGTAAGAACCTGACAAAAGCTTACCTAGTAATTCATCTTTGGTTGTTTGCCCAAAAACTGGTACTCCATTCCTCCAGACTGTAAAGGTAAATTGTAAGTTTTTGCTTGGATCAAGAAGAATATTCTTATCAGGAACAGCAAAACAAAACTCATTAATATATTTGCCTTCTTTCTTTTGTGTCAAGAAGGGACTATAAGGAAAGTACATTTGATCTGAATAAGTAGCAATGCCGTTTAAAGAAACTTTCCAAGTTGTTTCATCGTCCCGTGTAATAGTAAATCCTTTGCCATCAAGAAGAAGTGGCCATGGTTTTCTAATTTCTAAACCTTCAGAAATAAAAGGTTTGACTTTTGTTTTGGCATGCTCTTTATAGTAAATAGTTTGACCAGCTACATATGGGAAATCAAATCTCCACAGATTGCCTTCTTTGCTTTTTCTGTAGAAAGGCTTTTTAACTCCATAAGATTCTTCTTCAGACAAGTAGTCATAGATAGTCTCTTCCTTAAAGAGTGGTTCCTCTTTGAATACCTGACTAACTAGCACAGAACTTTCAGCAGTCCCTTGTAAATAAGTTACAAAAGATGCTCGATACACTCCATTCTTGATATCTAATTCATTCTTGACGTTACTAGCAATAAAACTATAGTCTTTGTCATAGATAAAGAGATTAGAATCTGTTACTTTATTCCAAAGAAAAAACGAAGGTCTCGTATCTGGAACAACTGATGTAAGTCTATGTCCAAAAAACATAGGTATAAAAAAAGAATTCTCATTCTTTACTATAGTTGTAAAAATTAAGTTTTCCTTTTCACTATAGATTGTCGAGTTATTACTAACATAGACCGTGTCAGAAACTGGCTCAATGTAGTTTTCAATGAAATTATTAATTTCAATAGCTTGTTCTGAGTATATCTTTTCTGTTTCTAAATAGGCAACCTGTATATCATCTGCTTGTACAGTTTGCCGCCACATAATAGCATTCCTTTCTGGCCGACTGCAGACAAAAACAGAATAACTATTTTCTATATTTTTATTTGATATAGATATTTTAAAAGGAATTGAAGACATAAGCAATTAGTCCTTAATAGGCAATTCCACTTGTGGAAATATTTGGAGCTGGATCTCTTTCAAGAGCTGTTATTGTTTTTAATGTCAGCCTGCCTTTAAATTCAACCCAAACATATGTATGTATCCCCTCATCTATGCTTCCTCCGATAATGGAAGCTCGACCTTGACTTGTTCCTGGCTGGATAACATGGCCTGTTAAGACTTCTCCTCCAGCACCAATGGAATCAATATAAAACCTAACGTTGTTAGTTGTATCTCTTCCTTGCAACAGGCTACCAGGAATAAGAACGTAATCATTAACATCATACCCACTTCCTCCATTAACAATGTTAATGGAAATATTTCCAGATACAGGATCATCATTATAAGGACCACTTGGCCCAACTGGAAGAGTAATATCTAACTCTAAACCTTTGTTATCTGTGAAGCTTGTAATAAACTCTGCAGGTTCATTTCCATACTGATCTGTTAAAAATACCCTATATGGAACAGGAGAATTTGGCCAATTATCCATTTTTTTGTCAAAATGCAAAAGCAAACAAAACATTTTATTTTGCATATATCCTGCATATTTTGACTTAAATAAAGGAAATCTATTATAGTAACTATCGTGATTGTGTAACATCTCGCAAACACCAATTGCTGCATCATATCCAACTGCTCCACCAAGTGGCGAAGTGTGAAAAAGATATCCGCCTGCTGGGTAACTTTGGTCAACTCCAGTTGATGGAATACTTCCACTTGATTTCATTAAAACAGGAATTTTTTGATGAATGTCTTCGATACCCATATCAAGACTGCCTTTTGCTTTGTAAGACTCAACCATAAATACATTACCTGCAAGAACCTGCCTGTAATCACGGTTAAAGGGACTATCACCTAAATTTTGTTCTGCCTCATCATAGGCTGGGCTCGGACTATCGGCGTCGCCAGTTGTTCGACCATTTGGCGCAATAAGCCTTTGGCCAATAAAATATTCTAAGTCTACTTTAAGCGATTGCAAACTAATTGGAAAAGTATCAAATAAATTTATATGATCCCCAGAACGCGCAAGAAGCATATCTTCTGAGCCACGAATCAATTGATCAACAAATATACTAGGAGCCATTAGCCGAGAACCAAAGAAACCAGGACTAGTTGGATTAGAACCTGGCGCACACAGAATATAACCATCTCCATTCTGACCGCCCACCCAGTTTGGTACGTCTTGAGAATCATTCTGATACATTGGATAAACTTGTTCAGTTGACATTACAAATGTTTTATGTGCCAAATAATTTTCTATTCGCATAGGAAAGCTGGTCGCGTTCTCCTGTATAAGGTCTCCCATATAATGTCTAACTTTAAATGGAACAACATACTCAGCTGTATAGGGCTGATAAGGATCATTTCTAAATCCTGCAAAAGCTTCTACGAAAGAAGCTTGACGAATTGCTGAGCCATAGTCTTCTGCTCTATGCGAACCTAAAGAAATTCTTCTGCTATTCTGCCAAGGAGCAGGATCGCTACTAGATGCTAATCCTGATCCACTATCTCTTAGAATTTTGCCATCCATAGATCTAATTGAATCCCATGGCTTAACAAGACCCCATCTATAAAAACCTTTTCCAAAGTTATATAGAAGATTAATATTTCCACCAGACGTATTTGTATATGAGTTTACATTTAAGCCAGCCTCAAACTGAGGCTCTACATCTGTTACTTTACCCCAAAATCTAAATTCTCTGTGGATAAACTGATTATTATCAATTGCAGTTAAAATAGGAGATTCTGGTCCCCAATTTTGACTTTCAGCTTTAAGACCTAATCCAACCTTAAAATCAGGATGAAGATTATCTAATTGCCCAGATAGACAAAAATTAATTCCATATGTTCCACGAAAAAACGGACGACCATATACCCACCCAAGAATATGCGAGTCTGATGCTTTGCCAATTTTGCCTTTAACTAACGTATTAGACCTATTACGATCTGGGGCTAAGCTAAATATATCTAGAATAGGACCTGGTCCATAGTCTAACTCATCATCATTGGCATCATATACTCCACCTGTACTTCCATTAAGTGCAGGATAGTTAATAGCATTTGAACTCCATAATGAAGCAAGGTGATGGCTTGTATAGTCCTTAGACCAAGGAGCAAGAAAAACATTATTATCTCTGTCAACAACTGGTCCAGGAGAAGAAAGAATACCAGCACCAGATGCAATAACATTTCCTTTTGTATCTGCTGAATCTAAGGTCTTTAAAGCAAAGGTTCCTTTGTCACTTATTGCTTCGGGATAACTAACTTCCAAGGCAAATGTTCCAGGGATACCAGTCGATGTTTTTCCTCTCGTTGCTGGATTGACAGAAGACTCAGACTTTCCTTCTCCTCCGACACTAAGCCAGATATTAGAACCTTTAATAGCTTTTACTGCAAAGCCATCTCTATACTGATAATCAGTTTTTGCTGGACTATTTGTATTTGTCCCAGCTTTTGAATTTGCAGTAGTGACAATATTAAACTCACCAGCTCTCCAATAGGCACTTGCTTCTGTATTAAAATATGGATCAATAACTGCAAGACGACCATTAAAGATATCTTCTCTATATCCAAAGTATAGATTACCCCATCCAATATTTAATCCACCAATATTGGATGTGTCAGAATTCCCTAGACGAATAGCACCTGTTTCATCTCCTGGTATAAACCCATGCTTTGACAAAGAAGAAAGATTATTTTGCTGATCAAATTTATTAGGAGCTATAAAAGGATAAGGTTCGTAATAAAGTTTTACTGCTCCATGAGTATTTGGATAACTTTTATTCTGGAATGGCGCAACTTTGTCTGAATTCAAAACAAGATGAAGGTCCAAACCTGTTACATCTCCCCCACTTTCTGCAACCACTCTTAAAGTAAGATCATTATCTGGGGTTATTCCTCCAACTAGACTACCTGGAATTTTAATAATATTGCCAACAGCATAACCAGATCCATTATTCAGGATAGCATTTACAAAATCACCAACAGGATAATCATTGTAAATTACAAGTTGGTTTGCTGGAATTTTTATCTGGAGCTGAAGACCAGTCCCAGACCCCAGAATAGTAGTAGGAGTAACAACATAATAAGAATAGCTATTCTCAGAGGAAATATCTGGATTTCCAAATACAAAAGAATGGCTTCTTAGCTGTGAGTAATCAGAAATATCACTAGACAAACTCCAAGTTATTTTTTCTTGACGATTTCCAGAATTCAAACCCGTAGTTTGCGTGCTGTATTGATATGTCTTAGGTGTTGACTCTATTGGAAAAAAAGCAAAATCTCCGAAGAACATATTCTTATTTAAATTAGAATCATATGCGCTGTTCTTGTCGTAGAATCCTTGAGATCCACCAAACTTATATCCTAGTCTACTGAGGTACTGAGGATGGACATCGTTAGGGATCTCAGAATCAGTAAGAAATCTTGAATACCCAAAGAAATTCAAACCACCACTTTCTCCTGCAAGTTTATCTCCAATTGGAATAGCTGGCATATCTAAGTGAGTATGAACTAAATCTCTATGTGAAATTCTTTTGCTATTTATTCCATCATGATCATGTTGCGAAAAGTTAATAGCATTTTGTGCAATACTTCCAGTTAAAGATGTTCCAACTGTAAACAAGAAGAAATCTTTTGAATTATAATTTGATCCGCTAGCACTTAAGAGATTGCCAGAGTCATCAAGCCATACATTTTTTAGGGATGCCGGTGTTGTAAAGTTATAAACAATTTCACTACTAGTTCTTATTAGTGTTACAGGATAAGACTCTCCAGTCCGGCTATCAAATAACAAAGTAATATTATCTTGTAGTGTGCTGCCAGCAAAAACATCATTTCCTCCAACTGAGACATTTGGAAGAACATAGTTTTTAATTCCACCAATAGCTTTTCCTACTGGCTCAAACCCAGCTGCAACTTTCTGAAGAGCTTCGCCATTGCCATAACTTAGTAGACTTTCTTTTACAGAAATAACTTCTGGAAGTCTCATCTTCCAAAGCGCAGTGTCATTTTGCGAGGATACGTACTCTATCTTTAGGCAACCATACTCATCACTTAATGAATCAACTAAGCTATTTCTTGTTTCTAGACTAAGACTAAGAATTGAAAGATCTGGAATACAGTTATATCCTGCTCCAATATAAGACTCTGTGTTAGGAACATATAGGTCGTACTTTAAAGATTCACCATGGTTAAAATAGCAATTGCTATATAGAGTTGCTGATGCCACATCCACATAATAAGCTGGACTGATAGAGGTATAGACTTGATCTTTTAATGTTTTACGTGAAAACGCAACACCAGCAACTACCAATGTATACGAGATCGGTCCAGTAGCTTTTCCTGGAGGAAAAGGAAGTTGTTGTTCAAGAGTGTCTCGCTTTAAAGGCCAACCTGCAGTCTGAGTTTCTTTTAGGTGATAAGAACCCGGAATGTATCGAAGATTCAAAAGAGAATGTGCTCCGATAATTCTTGCAAGATTAAATGTATTCGTAATAGAGTTAGAAGCTGCAGCAAGCAAAGTAGATCTATTTGTACTATTCATTTTTGAATAATAAGTAGATGTACTTGTTATGTAATCCTTAGATTCAATACTTGCGCCTTTTCTGACAAGGGGCCCAAGTAAATTATTTAATAGACTAAACCCAGATCGAACAGATTCATATAGTTTATTGAATACAATAGCTTCAGGTAAAGCTCCGGTCGTAAAATTAAAACTAGGAACATTTAAGCCTTTTTTTAAGCTATCACTCATTTGTTAATCCTTTTAAATTCTTAAAAATTTAAATTATAGTTTTATATTAAAGCTAATCTCTGAAGAGCCATTCTCGTAAACTCCAAGATGATTACTTAAGTAATTTATACCATTGGAGTTTACATAGGAAACATATGGCATAGTAGGCCCAACCTTTGAACTTGCAGCTATATTATTTATCGTAAAAAAGGTATTTACCCCTATAGTAGATGCGTCTTGGCTACCAGAGCCAGGCAATCTCCACCCATAGGGTATTTTGACCGTTTTTAGTAAATTCTCGACAACACCTTTGTCAAGGTTATTAAGTTCTATTTCAAACTCAACGCTATTCGAATAGATAACATTATCATTATCACCATAGGTTGACGCCATAATATTAGCTTTTGTTTCTGGAATTAAAGCATATCCAGCAATAGCATTATTCGGATCGGTCTCATTTGGCAAAGGTAAGATTTCACTTACTAAAAACTTTCGACCTCCTGAACTATAAGACGAAGTCATTACAGGACCATATACGTTCTGAAATGGGTTTGGACTAGACAAAGAATCAGCATCATAAGAAGGGTGCTTCCATTCCGTAGGAGATGCTGAAGTTGACTTTAGTCTTGCAAGAACTGATTTTTTACCGTTCATTTTTGCAGGATGAAATGCTTTATCATCTGGTCTAAGCATTCTAAATGAAGTAACTTTATGATCTGCAACATTACCAGAGTAACTAGTTGTAAAATTTACGACTGCTCCTCCTGGGAAAAAATTAGATGTTACCTGATCTATAGTTAGATATAAATCATGCGTTACATTTGTACCATTTAAAAGACTTCCCTGTACTTTTATTACATCACCTTCAAAAAAATTAGTCCCATGAGTTTCAATGCTAACAGTAGTATTTGTTCCGTATTGGTATGCAACTCCTGCTATTGGTGTAGCTATCTGGATATTAAGTGTTGGCATAGTCTTGCCATTCGGATAAGCTGAAGAAACTAATACAGTAGGAACATTTGCATAAGTTTTTATCTTTGCCACAAAAGGAGTTTCTGAATCTGCTATTATTGCAAATGTAGTGTTAGTCTCTCTTGGCGCATAAAAAATAGACGAAGCCCAAGCCTCTGGAATTTCTACAATATCCTTTATTTTGTAAACATCATTGTGCTCTATGCCTTCTATTGAGAGAACCATTTTCCCACCAATATAAGTACTAGCACTTTCTTTGTTTATCCAATCGTAGAAAATTAATCCTTTATCATATCCATTGTTACTGTTATCAACTCCCCAAGAAGAATTACTATTTCTAAGTTTTAAGATTCTAGTAGAAATGCTAGAAGGATTAACAAATACGCCAACTTTTTCATCTATGCTAAGACCTTGCGTATTTGGTATTACGTACTTTATTCCAGTAGTGCCAATAGATCCATCATCCTTAGTAATCATATAAAGAATGTTTGTTTGAGTAGCGTCGCCTGAAACAGGCAACTCATAACTATCTGGAATACTTAAAAAGGTATTAGCACCTAACGCAACAACATCAGCAGCTTTAAATGTAATCCAATTAAACTCACTATCACCCGGAGAATAAGTTGCATAGAAGATTCCCAGATCATTTGTAATTACACTAGTAGATAATGCTCCGTTTATTAATCCTTTGCCTTCTTGTATAAAGACAGTTACTTCTTGATTAACTATTGGATCGTTACTCTCTGATAAGACTTGTCCTTCGAGATAGACAATTTCATTCTGATTGCTCAGAGGTCCATATACAAAAGTACTTGTTCGCTCCCCGCGCCTCAAGTAATTTATTCCTACTGCCTTTAGTGTAATCTTATAAGGATATTTTTTATTCTTACCAAGCACTGCGATGGTTTTTTGATTAGCCCAAAGCCAAGGATCAAGAGTCTTCTCTATATGCTGTTGCGGTCCTAATCCATTAGCTGTTGATAGACCAACACAAGGAGCATAATAGGCATATACTTCTTCATTACTATCTACTGTTGATAGATAAGAATAGGGAGAAATAATACAATTTGCTGGAAAATTTTGTATTGTTTTAATTAAGATTTTGTTTTTACTTAGTTTCCAAAAGGGAACAACCACTGGTGCGTTTGGCGCATGATATATAGTTATATAACCATTATCATCGAATGCATCTGTATTAAGATGTAAATAAACATTTCCGAATTCAGGAGAATTATCTCCTGCTTGTGCACCTATTGGTTTTGTATATACAAATTGTGTAGAGCTTGATAACGTCTTTTTGCAAAAAGAAATCTTACCAGTATATCTATCGAAATAACAAGCATTGCCATCTTCATTATTTTTTGCTTCAAGCTCAGCTTCTAGATAGGAATTATAAGTCTTGTATATTGTTATAGCCCCTGTATTTTTGTTTCTACTAAGGATTGTAGTGCGACCAGCCTCAAATGGGGTAGTAGCATACCCTTCACTTGCCGGAGAGTATTTAAGCCTAAATGTGGAGTTATAGCCAGACTCTTTTCCTTTACCAAGATACTCACAGAAAGCTTTAAAGCTTCCATCTGCCAAACTTGCATTTCGATCTTCTAATGATAGATCGCTGAATGAAGTATTGTCTCTTAACCCACTTGAAAAGTCATCAGACTTTTGCAAGTAGTTATTAACTAGTAACCCATCTAACGCTTCATTAAAGGCATATCCCATATAGGGCAGGCTAGTATAACTATCGATCTCATTGGGCACCGCAAATAATGTGTAATCGCCTTTGTTAACTTTATAAACATTACTAGATATAAAATTAATTTGCGCTGCTTTGCGCCTTATATCAGTTTCCTCTTCCTGTTCTCTTGACCAGAAACTATCTAAAGAAATAGTAGACCCAGAAGATGAAAGCGTTGCTACTTCTATAGAGCTTCTAGGCTGAATATAAGCTGTTAGTCCGCCAATCTGAGTCTCTCCAGAAGAAACATAAAGCTTATTGTCTCTTGTGAAAGACATAAGACTTTTCTCGTGTAAGATTCCATTTCGATAATATTCTTTACCAATCTCTTTTGGATTCTTAGAAAAACTCCAATACTTTTCAGTAGGAGTTACTGCACCAAATCTACTAAGTGCAGTTAGTCCAGTAACTACATTGTAATTTATTTTTGACTCTCGTACATTTAGTACAGATGTGTAGACAGAAATAGAATAAGTTAAAGATACTTTATTTATCATAATAAGTCCCATTTACTGCAACTGCACTAGTCTCATTAGCTTTCCATCCTGCATTAACCAGCTTTGAAAAGAAAGCTAAATCTAATATCTCTGGATTCTCAGATCCAACAAATGCATCAGGTGCCAAGTTATTATAATCGATCAATGCGTTTGAGCTAGCAATAATTGGAGATATTCTATAAGACATTACTGGACAATACACTAGTGGTAGATATTTATGATAATAACTGTAAATCACTGTCATAAGTTCTCTATCATCATTGTCAAATAGATGGAAACTTCTTGTTACTTCATCATAGTAAAAATCACCAATTTCTAATACTTCTTCTGGTGTATTGACTTTGTTCTTTAAAAAGCTTCCCTTGCCTCTTATACTGTCAGGTAAGACAACTAAATCTAAGGTTCCAGGCATTATATAGTTACCACCTAGAAGACTTTTCTTTGCAGTCCCAAAGTTTACAAATGGCATTAGAAAACATAAATCTTTTGTAAGATATTTTTCTTCATCTATCACTACTTCATTATTGGCACTTAATGCTTCAAAGTCATTCTTGAATGTTTCAATAGTTTTGTGATCAGTTATTTTGTAAGACAACAGCAACTCACGTTCACCTTCTATGCTGTTTGCCCAGTAAACATTTAACTCATACCCATTGAAGTAGATTCTTAGCTCAGGATCTATTTTAATATATCCAATATCTTTAGGAGGATGACCTAGTGCTCTTCCATGTCCACTACTTTGTCCTGAGTTACTAATGCTAGAAGGATAAGTTGAGGCTGACAAACATCTATATTTAAAGTCAACTAAAGATTCATTTTGATTTCTATAAACTCCAAACTTTTGCCCAATGTAATCTATGCTTGTTACATTGGACTCTTTCCCTAGATAATTGAAATCTTTAATACTCATTTTAATACTCTACTAGAAGTTTAGAAGATTCTACGTTTGTCCAGATTTGCCCAGAATTTCTATCAAAGTAATACCCATCTTTATAGAAAGACAAGACATTCTTGACAATCCCATTAGAGAATTCTAAGTTTGCATTACTATCAGATCCAAACTTCCACCCATAGTAATTTGTCTTGAGATCAAAAACCTTCCAAGGAACTTTATATTTTACAGTTAGAATTTTAGCACCAGCTTCTACCACAGTACTTCCACCTCTCTCGTTGGTATGCATCAGAGCCTCGCATATAACTTTATATGAGCCAATATTATCAAGATAAAGATCCCACCTTAACTGTTGGTCTCCAAGCCCAATCCAAGCTTCATCTTCGTTAACTACTTCGCCTTCTGCATTAATATAGTACTCTATTGGCTCTCCTGTTATTTCATCGGAGTTTTCTGAGTTTTTAATTTTCAATCTAAGACGAGTTGTATGAATATCACTTGGCAGAGAAGTAACTCTAGTCTCAATGGTAACTTTTTCGATATGCTCTTCATCTTTTGCTACAAAAGGAATATCTTCGCAGACAAGATCTAGGAAATGATTATTATTGTTTTCATAGATAAACTTATTACCAGTAAGATACAAATCGTATAGATATAATTTTGTTGTGTCTAAGGACTCAGCATTATCTGGATGCTTAACGGTATATAAAAGTTTACCTACTGAAACCCAGTCATCAACTACCTGTATAGTATCCTGTTCGTTTAGCAAAGTATAAGCATCATGAACAATTTGCTCATAGTCCGAAAGAGCGTTTACTGCTTTTAAAAGCAAATACTCATTGTCCGAACCATTGTCTGTCTTTTCGATAACCCACATTGTATTTTCATATTCAGTTCTTAATGAATCAAAGTTTTGGATAGCTCCAAAGATCTTTTTCTTTTTATCTTTATCAAAAAAGTTATTTTCAATAATTTCAATATCAAAGTTATCTAATTGCGAATCTTCTAAAAGAGAAAATTTTAATGTATATATTCCAGGCAAAAATTCTTGATTGAAAGAAAAAGCTTCATCTGCTAGCATGAGAACATCAGATATTGGAATTCCATTTTGCCCAAGTATTTGAGCAAAACTAAAACTATAAAATGAAGAATCCTCTCTCATAAATTTATAATAGAAATCACTATTTTTATAAGTAGTTCCATTCTTTGGAGTTAATTGAAATCCTATAAAACAAGGATTTTTTACTCTTAATAGATATTCTTTTCTTTCAACTACATCAAGTACCTCAATACTAGTAGAAACTTCTTTCTTACCTTTAAAAAGTAAGGGAAGCCTATAAGTCAAGTCTGTCTTCTCCATGTTTGGAATTGTAATTAGATCACAGTTTGACTCTCCATCAAATTGGTAAACACTTACATTCTTTGGAATTTTATATATAAAGTCTAGATCAGAAATTATTTTCTCTGGCTCAGGTGATGCATATAAAAAAAACTCAGTACTGTCATCTGTTTCAGCTTGATTTAGTCGCATACTTGATACTTCAACAAAGGAAGCTTGACCAAATTGAAAAATAGGAACAGCAAGATCATTTAAGATATTTTGATAGTTACTATTCTTGTCCGTCCTTGCTTTTGCAAATGAAGGCAATGTGTTTAGTTGCTCTTGTACTTTGTAATTATAAAGAGGCTGAGTAATTAATTCTTGATATTTATTCATTGGACACGCTAAATGTAAGAGTACCTACTGTTCCAATTTGATTTGGCTCTAGTATTATTTCATTCTGTAAAGTAGCATCATAACTAAAATATATACTTCCATCTTGAACTTGATATGTTACTTTTTTAAAATCTCCACTTGTTTTTGCAAGTAACTTTACACCAGGTATGCCCCCAATCAAACTCTTAATACTGTCTAGGCTAACAGACTGTCCACCTTGAATGGCATTAAAGTAATTCAGAATTATAGATTGAATTTGATCTTGGACTTGACCTGCATCTACATTTTGCTTTACAATAGCAGTTACTTCAAAACTAAAAGGAACTGCAATAAAGTTATTTACTCTTACAGATTGGTTAGGTCCAGCAAAAGAGTTTAATTCATTAGATATATTTGATAGATATCTTTCTTCATAGAAGACGCCACTTGTTGGCTGAACATAAACATAGATTCCGCTTGAACCACCGTTACCTCCTGCGACATAACTTTTTCCAATATCTGGTATTACTTGATTTAAATAATAATTCAGTGAACTAATATTTTTTTGGTTAGATTCTATTTTTGTAAAGATTCTAACTCTTAGCGCGCCATCTCCTTCTTGATCTTGTCCATTCCTTATTGCTGCAGTATTAGTAACTCTCAATCTAGGAAAGTTTTTAACAAATCTATTTAGAGATCCTTTCTCAACATTGTAATTTGAGCCAGATGCGTTTGCTATTGCACCTACATATACGCTTTTACTACTACTCGAAATAGAATCAACTTGCTGAACAATAAATCTTTTTGTATCATTGAAGTCACAAATTTGTAACCCATTCAAATTAATATTGTAGTCAAGAAGAACATCAAGAAGATTTTCATTAAAACTAGTAGAAATTATAATGTTACGATCAGTACTGAGTACTCTCGCCGCTGTATCCATTTTTCTACTTATGCCAAAGTCATTAGCAATCTTGTCAAGACCTCTTGAGGTTGCACTTGAAACAAAAGAATCTCTTAGGTTTGCTCTATAGTCAAGTTCTGAGCCCACTATAAGCTGAGCAACATCGCTTGCTAAGCTATCAAGCATTGATCCTGGATAGAAATAATTCGCATGTTTTCTACCAAGTGAATTCCCAAAAATTAAATTTTTAATATCAATTGTACTTCTTGGCACTTTAACCTCCGAAAGCTTTATAGACAGTTTTTAATTCTTGTGTACTATGATTAAAAACAGCTTTAACTTCTATCATATTTGCATTAATATTAATAAGAGATAGAAACATTGTTACTTTTACCCCTATTGTATCTTTTGTAATAGGAAAAACCACGACATCAATTGGGTAATCTTTCTGATTAAAAAAACTATTATTTAGATGTATTTGAATATAACTTCTTATATCTGAAAGAGCTTGAGCTGTCATTATTAGATTTTTATATCTCTTTGGAGAAGCTCCAAATTCCATATTCTTAAGATACTCATTTCTTTTTGTTTGTAAACACATTTTAAGAATTTGAAGCATTGTCTCTGTTGGGTCATTCTTCCCTGTAAGAGATACTTTATTATGACTTGGTGTTGATTCAATAACTATATCCCAGTCATTTGTAATCTTAATATCTCGCAATCCAATTGGATCTTGATGTGTTTTTACTATTGCCATTATATTCCTACTATACTAGTAGCACCTGCTATAATTGCTGAATTTATTGCAACATTAGCAAATGCATTAATTATAGTTTCCGAGAAAAAATATGTAGGAGTAAAGGGTAAAGCTCCGGCAACTGGAGTTATATTAGAAAGTAGCCCATGAAAAGTCATTTTATCTGGACTCATTTGAAAGTTTACACTTTGTGCACTTGCATTTATAACTGACTTATCAAGAATTATAAAGTTATCTGGGCCTGCCCCTATTCTCACATAGTCTTTTCCAATTTCAATATAGGCATCACCATCGGGAATTTTAATAATCTTTGCAGCGCTCATTTTAATCCTTAAAATCCAGCAGCCCTAGTATTGGCTGAAAGTCCTGCTATTACTCCTCCAAAGGAGCTAGCTTTATTCTTTTGATAATTAATAATTGTATTATCCTGCATATTATCGCACATCAACCAAGCTAATCCCTTTTTCCAGTTAACGCCTTTCCATACATATTTAACTCTTAGTTTTTTAAGAATAATTGCCTCTCTATTGCCTATAGAACTAAGCATAGCTTCAGGTGTTTCTCCCATTAAACGAAATGGAGTTTCATCACTGGGATAAGTGTCCCAAGCAACTTTAACATAGATGCTTGGACTGTTAGGTGTTGGATAGATAATATCAACTATAGTTCCATAAATTGGATTTTGCTCTGTGTGTAAACTTGGGCTGCCTCTTTCGATATGGTCTTTATGTTTAAAGTAAGTAACACCTATATTAGTCTTAGGAACTACGCCTGACATTTTTTTCCTTATTTTTATAAATGTAATACAAAACTATTTAGTTCCACCAGTTGTAACAGGAGCCAATACTTTTTCATAGGTTGAACTACCACCAGAAGCAATGTCTGGCGATTGCGGTGACTCATCAAAGTATTCTTGGACTTCCGTATACTCAACTAAAGAATCTCCTATCTTTGCATTCTTTGCAGGATCTATTGCTGCGATAGCTCCTGCCATCTCGCCCATCTTTGCTCCAAAGTTCATGAAAGTTAGATCCCAGTGATCTTTGAAAGTTTCAAGGCTTTTTTCCATCATTAACCACCATGAAAGATTAGCACCATATTTAGCTCTAATTTCACTATTTTCCATTAGCTGGTCAATTTCTTTTGTGGCTAAACCCATACCGCCATCCATAAAATATTGCTTCATGTACTGTAGTGGAGTTTTATAAATACCACTGCCAAATCCAATATTGATTCCAGCAACCATAGGAACACCTTCTTTCATCAGAGGAATAATAAAATAAGCTCTACTATCTGCTACAAAGTTCATAACAAAACTTTGGAATTGCGAACCAAATTTTGAAAATGCATAACCGCCAATTCCAATGCTTGTTATTAGACTAAAAGTAAGACCACCTTTCCAACCAGAACCAGTAAGCAAAGTCCCAATCTTAGGTATGCTTCGAATTAAATTTATACCTGCCAGACCATTAGCAGCCAATGCTAGGCCAGCAGCTCCGCCACTAAGTGCCCCTGCAGCAAACCTAAGATCTCCCGTCCAGCTATCGTTATCCCATAGCTTACTTACTATATCCATTTCATATTTAATTTTTTCCACCTGCTGGTCATAACTATTAAATAGTTTTTTAAGTTGTCTTGCTGCAACACTATTGCTTACTAAACCATCTGTGTCTCCGTATACTGGTCTTTGAGCCATAGCATTACTAGCATATAGTTCTGTTTTCATCCATGCTTCATTGTATAAACCATTATGTAACATATACGGAGTAACATCATCATTTACAACAAGAGTGTCTGGGTAAATATGAGTTATAAATCCAGTGTCAGCGCCAAACATGTGATGTACTTCTTCTACTTCAATTGGGCCACAAATATTACTGTATGTATCGTTTACCATAATTACATCATATGGGCGAATATGTGGATTTCCCATAATCAAAAGAGAACCCTTGTACATCTCTTTGGCTTGTTTAGCTAATAGAGATCTTGCATATCTCTTAGCCATTGCTTCTCTTTTTATATTAACAAACTGATAATGAGTACTACGTAAGTAAGCAGGAGATAGATCTATACATGCATTTCTTGTAACAATATTATCGTCATTCCAACTTACAAAAATATTTGGATTTTCTGTTCCAGCAGAAGATTTGTTGAATGAGTCCGTTGCTACATCATCAGTTATGCTAGTTCCACCAAACTGAACGCTAACTTGAGTAAACCAGCCGTCTGCTGTTGCTTCTATTGTGTTGTTAATAATATCTGTATAGGAGTTTACATTGTGCCATCTTCTAAAAGGACGAAATCTATTTCTTACAGTTTTGATAAACTTACTTGCTAGATTTGCATTTACAACAAGATTGAATCCTTTGCCATTTGTTTGCTCTAGCATTTTGTAAACTGATAAAGATATTGATTTACTAGCACCTTCAAGGCTTGGACTTGATCTTATACCTTGTAGAGTAACACCTTTTTCTCCTGCCATCTGTCTAACATTTTCAGTCTCAGAAAAACTACTATTTGGAACCTCAACATTTCGTTTATCCACAACCTTTGACATCATAGCCATTTCTAAGAAAAGCCTATTTGCTTCAAAAATACTTGAAGGATCTCCCATAGATTCCCACATGTCCTGATCTGGAAATCCAAAAAACATAGTCATTCTATTTGACCTATAATATATTCTTGGATGCTTTACATATCCAGGATGTCTATAGGTCATCTCCTCAAATACTTCCCAGATTGTAGAGTAGTAAGTTGTGTATTTAAGATCTTCAACCGTCCAAGCTTCTGTCCAATGCTGATCACTTGTTATTAATTTTCTAGCTTTTGATGTTGGTCCATCCAAAGCAACAGGAACATTTCCAGGTTCAGGCGTCGCCGCAGGTGGCGGAGTTGCGCTTTGGCCCGGCACTGGATTAACAGCTAGAGGAGCCGAAGAGGAAGGTGCAGTCGAACCTTCGGCTTTGTATTCTCCCTCGTACTGGCCACTTGTTGGATTCCATCTCCGTGCTCCTCTGCTCCCATCAGCTCGATAAGGACCGAGAGCAGGATCATCACCTCTTTTCATAATCTGCCAACCCATCGTCTCATCTTTTTTTTGCGCTTCAGTTGGTTCGTTTGGTTTTGTTTCTGGTGCTGGTCCTGCCATAATAATCCTTATAGCTCTATACTATTAATAATTTAATTATCCTTTAATGATAAAATTCATACTTAAAACTATAATAAAGATTAATTTAAAATTTTATTCTAATTAGTTTACGGGCCTGGTCTTCTTTAGGAAATCTAAGGCGTACCGGGCGCAGGTGCAGGAGCAGGAGCAGGTGCAGGAGCAGGCGGCATAACTACTTGCTGCTCTAATTGTGCTTGCGCAGCTGATGTTGCGGCAAACTCATCAAATACTACACCTGGAATATACTCATTGTCATATACTGCAGCACTTTTAAAGTATGCTGCATCATCTGTGACTTGAACATTGCCAAATACACCACTTACCCATCTTCCTGCTGAATCTGACCACATCATAATTTGACTTGCATTAGGATTAGGAGCAAAAATATTATCATCTTGGGGTCCCTCTAAAGGAGATATTCCTTTTTGTCTTGCCGCTGCTGTCATTCCACCAGTTGCATTCCAACCTGCACTATCTGCCATAGTTGAGTCTGACATTCGCCCAATCCAACCAACGCTGCCTCCTTTTCTTCCACTATTATAAAGAGCTCCTAGATTTACTGTCTCCTTGTATTGTTGCATATGTTTTTCTAAACTTTGGTCTTCACCAAACATAACAATATCATCAAGTCTTCTTTTGCCAAAATGCACAACCTCACTTGAGAACATTAGACTTGCAAGAGTTGAGAAAGTTGTATCAAAGCTTAATGGCTCGCTTGCGCTACCCCATTCACTTTTTGCTCCTTTAATTTGAGCAACCAATTCAGCTCCATAGGACTGAGCAGTAATACTCATACGGGATGACATTCCTTCCATCTGGACATCTGTAATTTCTCCCAGAAATACTTCTTCTAGTTTATTTGAATCATTACTAAATCCAAGGCAAACTTTTATTTTCAACCCAGGTGCAATACTAAAGTTATATTCATTTTGTTCAAGAACTGTATCTGCTGTTATAGGATTTCTATCTTCTTGCCCAAAAAGACTTGCTTCGTCAACAGAAGGTTGCGCTGAAGATGATGCCTTATTAAACTGATTAAAACCACTTAATAGACCGTTAACATCGCTAAAAGTAATAGTACAAATAGCAGCTGGTCTTTTTCTGCTGTCAGATATGTTTAAAGATTCAATCTTTGAATAGGAAAATACCTCATCAAAAGACAACCATTGCTTTGAGAAGATCTCGTCTTCCTCAAAGAAAAATACCTTAACAACAGGAAAAGCTCTTCTTGCTGCTAATTTAGGTCGATTAATACTTTTTAAAGCATTAGCAACTTTTATTTTCATAGGTGTTCTAAATTGTGCAGTTTGAGCATATGCTCCTGCTCCTCCTGCTGCAAGACTTGTCTGACTACTTCCTGTGTAGTCAAAAACAAGAGGTTCCCAAACTAACATGCCCGCTTTTATTTTTGCTCTTATTTCATCAATCTTGGCAAGAGTATCGGATGAAGGCATTTTATCATCTTTATTTTTCCCTGTTGCATCTGTTAGATTGTTTCCATCTTTATCTGTGCCAAGATTGCCCGCACGAGGTCTTAGAAGTTTTTCGGGCTTGAAACCTGCGGTTACGTCTTCAGTAGCTTCCTGGTTTTGCCTTAGTAGGAAATTAGATCTAACCATATTTAAGTAATATTCTGTACCAAGCGAATCGTATTGTTGATAACTATAATTCAATACTTTATTACCAAAAATAGGATCTTTTGGATTTAGCCCACCAGCAAGAGGACTAAGTAAATCAAGATTATCACCAAACATAAGACTTAAATCATTCCAAGAAACAACGTTAGGCGAAGCTATACTTTCAACACCATCGCCATCAGCTGCGACTGCACCAGCGCTGGCTATTGGTACTCTTGTTTTTCCATCTGATGACATTTTATGCGAGCTTGCGGCATTAAATCTTGAAAGGTATTCACTGCAAACATTTCTTCGACTACTTGTAAAGGCATTCTCATCTTCTTCAGTTCTGGACATTGCTGTAATATTTGGATTATTAATAGTAGTAAACGAGGCCCCTTCTGCTTGAAATTTCCTTTGTTTGAAAATTCTTCTTGGGCTTGTCTCTACTGTTGCAAGACCTTGCATTTCTCCTAGGCATTTTTCAAAATTGACATCTATAAATAGATTTCGAAATTCGCTCATGGAAACCCCAGGAACAAATACTCTATTGTCACCTTCGTAACCTTTACCTAAAGCCTCCCCTACCTTTTGTCCTGCAACTGGCTTTTGTGTTCCTTCTGGGAGATTATCTGGGTTTACAGCTTCAACAGCTACAACATAATCAGACATATCAGGGCCGACTTCCTCTCCTCCGAAATAATCAATACCTGGATTAGCTAGATAGAAGTCCGGATCTGTAAAACTTGATCCTCTTAACTTATTAGATAAACCATTAGCGCCAAGTGCATTCCAATAAGGATGATGAGGTAATTCTAAGTCATCATATGATGGAGCAGTCAAATCTGCAGAAACTTTAGATAATAGTTTCTTGGTCTCTGGGAACCAATCGGTATATCTAACAACTCTTTGAATGTCAGAAAATCTTAATACATTATTAAGATATGGAATAGCCAATGCCTCCCAAATATAATCTATAAAGTCTTGGCCAATTAAAGATGCTTGGCCAGCCTCTACATGTAGTTTCTTAAACAATGGAGTACTTTGTTGAGCTGGTCCAACACCACCAAAAAATCCAGTACTTAATTGCTCAACAGTGCCTGAGTCTAAGTCAAAACTATCTGATTCAACTTCAGTAAATAAACCATTAATTCCAGTTACTTCACTTGGAAGTTTATCTTGACTTAGTCTTCCACCTTTGGGCAATTTGTCTAAGGCTTTTAAGAAATTCTCATATCCATTTGATAAGCTAACGCTGTATAGCGTCATATTGTCAATGTCAATTATCTCTTGTTCTTTTTCATATTCAAATTTAAAGGTTTCCTGATATATTAATTTTCCATTTGCTCTACTATCTAAAATATCTTCACCCCAAGGTCTTCTACCTTGTTTAGTTTGGTCAAATACATAAAAATAATCATAAAAAGGAGCATGCTGCTCAGTATTTCTTTCGGCCTCAATTCTTTCCATTATGCTAGTAAAACTAGTAAAACCCGCCGTACCAGCTATTGCAAGTTTAGTACCTATACGTGCAGCTTTAGCCCATCCACTAGCACTAGCCTGTAAAGCACTCGCATTTTTGCGATGCCACCAGTACCGACCTAAAAAGCCCTTTTTTGCTGCTTCTTCTGCAGAAGCACGAAGACCTTCTCTAAGGGCAGCTGATTTTTGATAAGCTTTGACTGCTTTTGCTGCTCGGGCTTCTTTTACTGCTAGGTTTCCAACTTTTTCAAGTGCGGCGGCACCTTTAACAAGTTTTGCAATTTCTGCAGCGCGAGCCGCACTATTTGCAGCCTTGGCGACTAGAATCGGAGTTGCAAGTCCAACAGTTGCGGCTTCAAGAGCATAAAGTCCTATGTAGGTAACAGCCTCTTGAAGAAGAAAAACTCCAATTGCTTTTCCTGCATCTGATGTCAGAAACCACTTAAAATCTTTTAATGCTTCTCGAATATCGCCATTAATTGTCTTATTAGCATTGTCATTCTTGATAATTAAAGATATATCATAGAATCTTCGTATTGCTCTTGTGTTCTGAGCCAAAGCCAAAACATTTCTATGTGCCATAAGATATGGATAAAAGGTTCCTGGAATATGACAACTTTCACCTAATCCCTCAATTTGTACAAGCCCTGCGGCTGCAGCAGCACCTTCAGCTTGTTTGCTATCAGTTTTAGCAAGCCCAGCTAGTTGCGTAAGCCATGTACCGTAAGCTCTTTGATAGGATCCTGTTCCATCTTTCCAGTTAATAAAAGCAAATGGACGGAGAACCGTATCTGTTAAATCATTATTTAACATTGTTCCTGGACGCTCAAGCATCCAATCCCAAGCAGGAGGGGCAACTCTTCCTAGGAATGGATTACTTTCTATAACAAAACTTACATAGTCAACAGTAGCGTTTGGAATCAATGAGATATAAGCGTGCTCTGGGTAAGACTTATAATAGAACATCATTGAGCTATCCATATAAGCTGCATCTCTTGCTTTTGTTGGCTGAAGCCAAGGAGCATACAAATTTGTTATTCGCTTATCAGGAATATATGTAATAAAACCCTCATCAGTGAAAATATATCTCTCTCTTAGTTTGATTTGGTCAATGTCCTCTTGGGTAACACCATTAACGCCAACTTCAATAGCGGCTAGTTCTGTGTTTGCATCTTGATAATAACTATCTTTTGGAAATAAATTATTTACCATGTTTATATGAGCAAGTACCTCTAAGAGATATTTGTTACTGCTTAAATAGACGTCTGTCTGTTTATTTGCAGGAGTTAAATCAACATTTAAAGTTAAAATGTATTGCTCTTCATTGTCGATTATAGCCTTTTTTCTTTCAATGTAAGGTAATCCTTTTTTCTTTCTTTCTTGTTGGTAGTTCTGCGCAACAACAAGAGTTGCTTCATAAGCGTCCTCTTGCTCTTTTGTTCTAGCAGTACCAGGTGGAAAAAGACCGTCTGGATTATAGTCTGATCCTCCTAGGAATTCTTTAAGGAAAGATTCTTTAATTTCTTGGTTTCCGACTACTGATTCTTTCTTTAATACTTGCTGTTTTATACTAATATCATTTGCAGTCAAACGCATTTCGCATGCATATACATTTGGTTGCTCAGGTACAGCTGCCATCTCAATGCCATTTATAACAAAGTAAACATTTCCAAAAGCATTAATAAAATTATTCTCAACTCTTAAAGAGTAAGCTTCTGGGATATGTTTAAACATTACCCCTTGCTTCCTTAACGTATCTCTTATTACCTCTAACTGTTTAATAGAATTTAAACCAAATCCTTTCATTGACAAAAGAAAAGTATCATCTTGGCTTCCAAGAAACTGAGCAGTTGGGGCCATAATTCCCTGAACATTCAACATCTTGAAATTATTACTTGAAGTTGCAGATATAAAATCACAGATTAAAGGATCTTGCATTTGCCTTGACTCTGCATCATTGCCAGAAACAAGTTCAAGAATATGTTCTCTGTAGAATAAATCAAAATTTGTCAAGTCACCTTCATACAAGTACCAACCGGCTTGCTCCAAAGTCCGGACCTGAAGCCCATAGAATTCCCAAGGATGTAAATCTCTATTCTTCGTTATTTCTTCTTCATTTGCTGTTAGATACTCATCGTATGATTCGTATGGTTTATCAGTGTTAGAGTTAGTCAGCTTTCTCCAGTTACTATTTGCGCCATTTTCTAATGCAAACTTAACAGCTGATTTTATAATGCCTTCAGTATTGCCAGGTTTGCCTTTTAAGTTTTTACCTCTTAAATCATTTAGAAGTTCATAGGTAGCTTCTTCTTCTGGAAGCCCGTGCCTATTTTCTGGCTTTAATTTATAGTATGCATTAATAATATCTTTTGGAGGTTTTGAAGTTGCATTCTTTAGAAGAGGAGTAATGTCAATGCGGTCATATAAAGATCCATGCCCAGTATCTTCGCCGCCAAGTTCAACATGCAAGTGAGGACTACTTTCATCAACAGCCGTTCCTCCTAAAAAAGCACCTATCCACTGTCCTGCTTCTAGTACTGCGCCTGGACCAAAATTTTTCGTCCATGTGTCTATAAATGTTTCAAAAATTGGATTTGTACGGCTAACCCCTTCAGGAGCCATAGCGGCTAAATGCCAAAATCGAATTTTCTTTCCCCTGAAAGGTCCGTCTAATATTTCGCCTATAATGCTATTGCCTTTAGAGCCACTAAGACCTTTATGATTTTCGTTAGAAAATCTATATACTTCAAATCTATACTTGTACGCATCGAGCTCCCAAGCAATAGCCTGTGTACTATAAATCACTCTTTTCCAAGTCTTTTTTCCTCTGATTACAACTTGTTTCTCTGGAGAATAACCTCCATTATAGATTGCAACATCATAAGCTATTTCAGAAAAGCACGTATTCTCAGTAATACGTATTTTAAAAGGTGTAAAAATTGGAACTGTAACATCTCTATTATTTGCTGGGTACGAAGGCATAATGTCTATGCCTTTATGGAAATAATAACCGTGATCAGCCAAATTACTGCCATCAGGCTTTTTAGCTATAATTTCCTTACCAGTAAATTCTGTTCGATCAGTCGCATCTCTTATCTCAGCAAACATACTACTATTTATTGGTACAAAATAATCTCCAAAGAAATTAATTTTACCAGCTCCATCTATAGCATCATTGCCTCCAGATGACGACTTCCCAGCCCCTAATGTTTCGGATTTTTTTAAAGCATCATTCTCTTCTTGAGTCATATTAGATGGAAATAAAACATTTTTAAATAATCTTAATTTAAAATTCTTAAGTCTAAGTCGAATTCCATTTCTTATACCTTCTGCGACAACCGGATCAACAGTAATATTTTTAAACTCATTCCATCTTAAATAGACCCGATCTCCAAGATTTTGCTCAGTAGAGTTATAAGGTGAAATTTGAGTACAATCAAAAACTTCTCCATTGCCTATATTTTTTTGTTTATGCCGGGAATAAAGCCAATCTATATAGGCTTTATATGGCTCCGACTCTCTTGCAAATTGAGTTCTTTCAGGATTAAGCATAAAGTTAATATCTAACTTATGTAAACTTTCTGCCGTTTGATAGGCAGGATCAACCATATAGACAGCATCGCCTGGAGGTTCATTGCCTGCAAGTAAGGCAGCATTTATACCCGCGATATAAGTTGAATCATCACGTGTGTTCATAAACCATCTTTCTAGGTTGTCTAAGACAAATGCTTTCTTGTTTTCTTCTGTTAGATAAGGATTCCTGTTAGGAAGATTAATTTCATTTACATCTTCAAAGCTTTGTCCACCTTTACTAATCCAATTTTTTTTGTAATGCCAAAAGTCGCTATAACAAGCATAACTCATTGGAGTAAAAGTTAGTGTTCCTAGGATTGTATCTGGTTCGCCTGGAGAAGTTGTTAAAGCTAGATTGTGCATGCAAAATACCATATTATGGAAAATAGGTATTTTTAACTTTGTTCTTAGGGTTGCATTCTCAATAACAGAAAACGGGGTATTTTTAAACTGAAGAATAAGATCTAATATTCCGCCGCGTTTCCCGCTATTATTGCCAGAAGTGTGGTCGTCTCTTGAGTCAATATTTCTAATTGAACTTTTTCCTGGCAAAGTAAAACTAACAGAAAAGATTTCGTTTGCAATACCAACAGGAAGTTTGTCACTATTTCTTGAGCGAACTGACTGAACAGTCATATAGTTATTTTCTTCTGTAGAAGAAATTTTCTCAGGAGGAATAATAAATTGTAAATCATTAATAAAAAATGCATGATTAATATGGGAGTACTCAGTCCCATAATCACTCCAAGTAACTAAATTACCCTTATCATTTTTAAATGATAACTGTAGAATATCAAAATCTTCTAATTTCCAATTGTCATTAGCCATTATAGTTTCCGCTCCATGTCAGAAGGTACACTGTATGTAGTGTTTATGTTTAGTCCAATACTTGAACCCGGAATTGCTTGGCGTAAAGACCTAGCATATTCTACAGGATTGGTTCTATCAAGATTGAGACTTCTACTAGATATTCTAGCAGTTGCGCCATCTAAATATGACTTTTTCATTATACTTGTTGGTGCAGGAATATTTGATTCTGAATAATCTGCGCCTAAAGCATCTGCCATATCCATACTTTGCCTACGATAACTATCACTGACAAGCGATCCACCACCAGTCAATGGTTGCATTTGAGCATTACTATTCATTCCATAATTAGAAGGTGGTGGCGGTATATCACTTAATGGCTCATCATCATAGCCTTTAGTAAAGAGTGCATATAGACCAGCCATTGCAGCCGCACCAATTCCAACAGTTCTAGCAAATTTATTCTCAAGTAAACCTTTAGCATCTTCTGCGCCAATAGACATTTCACTTCTCATTGACCTAACAAAGTTTGCTTCAGCATTTACATTTCTTGTTTCCTCACTTATTCTAGAAGGAGCTGGCATAGGGGCAGGAGCTGTCTCAGCTTCATCAGCAAGCGACCCCATTGCTGTGTCAAGCCCCCCTCCTCCTTGGCGTGCCTGTGCCTTGTCAATCTCAGCTTGGTTACCTGCGGCAAGTCTTTGTTGAGCATCACTCATTTCATTTGTTTTTTCTTCATAAAGACTTCTAAGATCAGCTTTTTCTCTTTCTCTTTGCTCAGGAGGAAGAGCATTTATTGATGAATTTAAAAGAGCAGTTCTTTCTGCTGCAGGTGCGCTAGCAAACGCAGCTTCAAAAGACCCATGATCTCCGGACGATAAAGCTCTAAGAACAGTAGTAGGCTCAATATCTTCTGCTTTTTTACTTGCCTCTAAAGTACTTTTTGTAACTTTAGCTCTTGATAAACCTGAGGTTAATCCTTCCATTTGTTCAGGTGTTCTTTGAGGTAAAAGATAGTTAGACTTTTGGCCATCTTTATCAGTGTAAAAGAATGAATCAAAAAACTCAGTGAAATAATTAGATCTTTTTTCTGGATTAGGCTCTGAGAGAATACGACCTACTGATTCGGAGAATACGCTACCAAGTGTTCTATCAAGATGCTTAAAGCCAACCGCATTTTGTTCCATCTTATTAGCAAACACAGATAAGTCTTCTGCTTCTGTTCTTGTTATTGCCCCAGTCTCTTCAAGTATTCTTTTTATAAATCTTATTTCTTCTGCAGCATTAGAAGTTTGACCAATCTCAGACTGGCCAGACCATTTCATAAATGCCTTCTGGACTTCACCTAATTCAAGGCTACCATTAGCTCCAAGTTTATCCTTAAGAGAATCTTTAATTATTGGATCAAATGCATTTTGACTTATGTTATAGGATCTTTGTTGGTTAAACTGTTCTTTCATTGGCTCATCAGATGTTAAATCTCTAAGTTTTCCGTATGCCTCTTCGACCCCCTCAGGAGTGTTTAAAAGATGCTCATCTTCGGAGCTAACCTCAATCATTTTTGTTAAAGCAGCATCATGGTCAAAGTCGGCCGATGTTTTATTAGTGACGTTGCCACCCATTCTAACAAACTCTGCACCAGGAGTATCTTTTGATACAGTCTGGCCATTAGATATCCATTCTCCATATGCAGGAATTGATACACCACCTGCTTGGTCCATTTTAGGATTATATCTACCAGAGTATACACTCATAAACTCAGGACCAATGGAAGGAGGCTGTCCTGACATCATAGGCATGTCAGCTTTGCCAGCTAGTACATCCGCTCTGTATTTATTCAAATACGCAACTTCATGTTCGCGGCCAGCTGCTTGTGCTTTTTTTATTCTTAAATCAAAACTTTCATCTATTCGACTTCTTGACAGGCCCATCTGATAAGGCTGCATATGAGTAGGCAAACTTTTATTTAATTCAGCTCCATAGACCGTTTCATATTTTGCTCCACTAATTCCACCTTCTAAAAGATGTGTTGTGATTCCAATACTTTCTTTATTCAAATCACCTTTAAATTCTCCAAACGCGCCATGTAATAGCTGAACAAGGTCATCGTCGATATTTTCCATGTTCTTTTCAAGCATGTCAAAAATTCTACCAATGATATTCTTTAGTTTTAAATCTTCAGTTAATCTTGCTGATCTAGAATCTTTTACAGTAGAGGCGTTTAGTAGATTAGCAGAAGGAAGATACTCCATAGTATTTTCGGAATATTTTACAAACCCTCCAGTCTGTCTAAGCTGTTCAAGAGTTCCTCTTCTTTTTGCCATTTCAGTTGCATATAATTCATCTGGTATTTTTGCACTAAGATCTAAGACTGTGTCTGAACCAACTTTACCAGCCTCTCCAACTGGCTGACTGCCAACTCTATTTGCCATTTCTTGTACAGAAGATACATAAGCAGGATCTAGAGGAGTAATTCCTTGAAGAGCCTGATCAAAAGCAAGCATGTGTCGTTTACGGTATGGACTGCCTTCTGCTGCAATAGTACTTCTTGTAGAGTCGTAAATCTCTTCTACGTAACGTCTTTCAAGCTTAGCGTCATTGTTAGAATCCAATGAGAAATCACGACTTGTTTGAACATTCAATCCAACAACGGCAGGAGATGATTCAATTCCAGCCATAAGACTTGCTTGGTGTTCTTTATTGAATCCTAAAGCTTTTAACATATTTGTCGTTGCAGCTTGCTGGCCTTCCATCATTTCTGCTAAGCCAGGAAAGCCAGTACCTTTTTGTTCTAACCCAAAAATTAATCCATATACAGCTTCTTGATATGGTCTACGTTGATTATTAGGAGTGTTAATTTTTAAATGCTGATTTACTTTCTTAAGCATTACAAGTAGTGCGTTAGTATCTTTTTCAGAATAGCGTGCCCCTTGCAAAGCCTGTGCTGCCGCGTGAAAGTCTTGAAGTGTATTTTTAAATCCTTTTATATATTTTTCCTGTGCAGGTACAGGCAACTTCGAGTCTACTGATGCAATTTGTTTATAGAAATCTGAATCTACTAACATATCATCTGCAGGTAGTACCGCATCAAGCGTTGATCCGGTAAACTTACTTGTAGCATATTGCTGTTGGCCACGAATTGCTAATGTATTACCCTCTTTATATATTTCTTTACCTTCTGCAATATGCGAAACATCTTCTGTTAGAGATTCAGCAGCAACATTATAAAGATTTCTTTGCTCATCAGTTAAAGGACCCATTGCGGAGTCATCTCTTATCTGACCAAGAACTTGTTGTTTATTTCTTTGTATTGCTTCTTCTCTGGCTGGATTAGTTGCCATGGCATCTAGTTCATTTGTTCGCTCTAAGTTAACTTGAGAAACAGTCTTATCAAGATCATTCTTCCTTGCTCTTTCAAGTTTTTCTAACTCTTCCTCTCTAATACTTCTGGTCCATTGCCCTGTTGTACTTTCTTCTTCATATCTAGCTAGGCGCTTTTTGTGTCGCTCTTCAGCTTTAGCTTTCTCTTCTTTTACCTTTGCATCGTACTTTGCATTGATGTTAATAGTCTCTTCAGACTCAACATCAGCAATTGCAGAAAAAAGATGTTGGTTAGTTTTTGTACCGCCTTCTAGCTTTCCTGCTCCTGCAGGCACTTCTCTGCCAAAAGCAAGTTTATAGCCACCTTCAATTGGGATAACATCTTGAAGTAGCACTCTTCCTTGAGAAGCTGTTCCTCCCGCATCAACAAAAGTATTTTCTATTGTTCCGTTGTTTAAGCGCCGACGACCAAGAGCTTCTCCTTCTGAAAAACCAACACCTGATCTTTCTTGCATATCGAAAATCATTCTTTGTCTTTGCATAGGATCAGCGTCGCCTAAAGCATCTACTTCCTCTAAGAAAGGTTGTAACTTTGGATTGTATTCAAAAGGATAACTTTCAGTTCCCGTTTCAATGCTAGTTCGTCTTCCTGGTCGAATGAATGTTCCTTCAACTTGTTCAGCATTAGGATTAATTAGACCTCTTGAACCTTCAAGGAAAATCTCAGGACTTCTTGCTTGGCCTCTAGGAGTAGAGAAAACAGCGCCAGTAACAAATGGCTCAAGTCCACTTTGAAGCATTCCTTTAAACGCACCACTTCTAAATGGATAAGCATCTAAAAGCATTGCCTTTGAACCCATAGGATTACCTATAACACGCGCCTGATTACCTACACGCGAAAGTGCTGTTCTGCTACCAGGATTAACAACAGTTAAAGGGTTATTAAGATGTCTATTAGTTCTTCTGCCAAGTGGAATTACACTTACAGGCTTAACTCCACCTGCAGTATTTTCTAATTCTCCAGCAAAAGTACCCATATAGATACCAGCTTCTGGTCCATTCATTCCTGCCTCTGCCCAGTGGTAAATTCCTTTATCACCTTGCTTTGCACCTGCTACTGGAAAAAGAGAAACACCTTGGGCTTGTGCTATTTTTAAATGTGCGTTAAACCGCTCAACAGGTTCAATGCCTACAATACTTCTCTCTTCTTGCATAAGGATTTGCGAATGTTTTCTTGCCACTGCAACTAAAGGATTTTTTGTTGGATCTATCTCTTCCATGTATCGAATAGCTTCATCAGAGCTTTCAGCTGACGAGAAAAGAATCTCTTCTGCAGATCTAACTTTTCCAGCTTCTAAGGCTTCAGCTACATCTAAGTATTTACCAGTTTGAGGATTCCAAATATTATCGTGACCTGTTATTGCTGGAGTTGAAGCAATGTCAGTTCCAGTATTATCAATGTTAATGACTTTGCCAACTGGCGAGTACATGCTTGAACCAGATTTTCCTCTGAAGTAGATATGCCCCTGAGCCTTGCCTTGTTCACCAACAAAATAATCTCCTGCCTCTCCTAGTGGTAAATTAATTTCACCACTATTAACTCTTACTCTTGCATATCTAAATGAACGAGGAGCTGCACCTTCTGGCTGACCAAACGAACTCATAATTTCATATATGTCGCCTTGACCAGGATTAAACTGGAATCTTCCCCCTAATTTAGATTGAAGTGCTTTCTGGTATTCGCCTAATTTTGCTTGCTCTGCTTGTGTAAGAGAGGCAAGAGATAAGTCTCTTGTGCTAGTTGGCATTTTGTTAAATTTATCAAAACGAGACATTGCACTCATAACTTGATTTCCATTATCAAGTCTTAGTCCTATAGCTGCAGGTATTTTATCTGAAGCTCTACTTGCGTTTAAGAAACGAGTATTTGATCTGTGATAGTAATCAAAAATATTTCCAAGGCCTTCTACGCTAGCTTCTGCCGCTTGGCGAAAACTTTCAAGCATACCTATAGTTTCTGCATAAGTAGCGCCCATTAAGCGACTCTTTATATTGCCAATAAGTTTTTCATTACGAGGATCAGACACGAATCCAGAAAGACGCTTATCGCCATTGATCATATCAAGAACAGACTTCTTAGCTGCCGTTAATGAAAGAATTGCGCCTTCAGCTTCTCTCCCTAGATACATAACATTATTTAATGCATTGTTCTGTGCTCTTGCCGCTTGCTCTGCAGTTGCCCCTACAAAGCTTCCCGCTTGAGTTGTGCCATATTCTTTAATCCTATCTAGAACTTCAGAAGTTACGGTTGACTGCAACTTTAGAATCTGTTCGCTGAAACTTAAAGCCTTATTACTCCCCATCCTTCCTCTTGCCTGAGAAACCATCGAGAAGAATGTAGTGTTGGGTCTAGGTGGGCTAGCAGGAAAAGATGCAAAGCCAGGACTAAGTAGCATTCTTGCAACTTGAGGTGTAAGTTCAGCACCAGTTGCTTTACCCGCTTCCTTTGTTGCCATACTCCCGTATAATATAGCACCTAAACTTGTTAAGAACTCTTGCATTGTAAATACCCGCTATTCTTACTGCTCAAAGGGATTAACAGAAATGCTATTTCTTATATCAATGCTGATTGACGAATCAAACCGATTAGGTCCTTGAATATTATAACTATAATTACCATAGACATCATTAGCATTATTAACTGCTGACATTGCCTTGTGTGGATTGATAAATTTAAACTTGTTTAGATCTTGAACAGCTTGTTCATCAATATAAGGCTTTCTAGACATATAAGATGCGCGGCTGGGATAGATACCAAAGTCATGGTAATTCATACCTTCACTTTCAATGTATTTTAGCTTTACATCCTCTAAATCTACTGCAGGATTAAATCCAATCCAGTCAGCTCTTGGCATACTTTTATGTTGAAAGTATTGACTAACTTCCATTTCTCTCATTGCCTGAGCTTCATCTGGATTTGCAGCTTCTCCGTACCCCATTTTTTCTTTTAAGTTTGTCAAGTCCGCTGCATAGTCCATGCCGAATGTAGACATAGGCCCAGCTCCGGCAGCTCTATTAATAGCATCAAGATCCTTTCCTAGATAAAAGTCTCTCATTGTTTTTTGTTTATACTCAGGCAAAGCCTCTATGATTTCTTCCTGTCGACCAGGATTGAATTCTCTAGCAAAGCCAGTTGCAAAAACAGATTCACGTCCTCCAAGTGTGCTACCAAGACTTTCATCTGAGACATAACCCGAAGAACCAATAATTGTTTTCTGTGCAATGTTTTGATATTGCTTTGCTAGTCTGTCATCCCCAGAAAATGTTGCTGCTTTAGAAAGACCACTATATTTAGCATATTTAAGCTTATCAAAGTATTCTTCTGTATCTCTTTTCTTTCTTAGTCCAGGTGATTCAAAATCTATACCAAGCCAACTATGAACTGCACTTTTTACAGCAGGAGCAATCCAGTCAGCAATGGGAGAGTCCCATCCTTTCATTTCGCTACCATACATTTCACGACTCTGATAGTCTTCTAACACGTCTCTGTATGGAAGTAATTTGTTTATTGGAGCAGCACCAAAAGCCATTATATGCTCAATAGGTTGAGCTACTCTATTGGCAAAGTGAGTTGTTGCTTCCCACCCAGCACCTATAGCCTTTCCTAGGTAGTTTGTCATTGCAAAATTACCAATAGGAGAATACTCTTTAGCAAACTTGCCTTCAGATCTTAACTCTTTGTTGACATTGAATCCATTGTTTCTAACTGCAGCTTTTATAATTCCGTCATCGTCGACTGCTTGCCCAATTGAAGCAGGAACACTTACTGTTACTCCTTGGCCAACTTGAATCTCATCAGAGAAAACTTCCTCATTCTTCTTTTTCATTTTTGCAGCTTTTATTTGCGAATAGTTAAATTCACTAATTAAAGCATCAACATTATTAGTTATTCCTGCAACACCAAATTTACCTCCATATCCTTCAAGTGTAAAAGTCATGGACTGGGGATCTACTGAAGCAATTGTTCCAGAAATATTATCATAGCTACTTGGTTTGAATTGATAAGAGTCAAACTCTCTTCTGTTCTTTTTCTCTTTCATCATCTGTTCATGGCGATACAAAAAGCCACGCTCTGGGGCAGTCATCTCATCTGAATCTCTCATTAGTTTTGCTTTGTGGAGAGTTCCTTTATACTGAGGAGAATAAGGCGATACATCACCCAGCACATTTAACTTATGAAGAAGTGGATAATCTTCAGGATTTACACCCTTTAACTCAGGGTGTAAAGCTTCATATCCTTCTCCCGGCATCCTATACTCACCTTCTCCATGTCTTGCTGATGTATATGGATTGCCATATTTGAAACTATCAGGAAGCCAATTAGGCATTGAGTTACGTATCGGATTGTATTGTTTATTTTCATCTTGATGTACAAATCGACGTATTGCTTCTGATGTAAATGGGATTCCCATAAATGAACCACCACCATGCAGATCATAGAACTTTGAATCAATATCCATGTTTCTAGAAAAAGATTCTAACTCTTGGCGCTGGTCACCCACTTTACTAGTTCCGGTAAGGTAGCCCTTAGCGCTCTTTGCATAGAAGCCAACAAGGCCACCTAGAGAAGTTGCCTCTTGCCAGAACTTGCCAAGAACACGAGAACCTTGGTACGGAGAAACAGGTGCTGCCATTGCAATGCCACCAATTCTCTGATCAGGTATTTCCTCTAATCCAGTTGTTCTTTCTAGATATTTTGTCTTACCATCCTTTGACTCTCTTTTCCATTCGCCAACATGCATTAACTTTGGTCTTTTTATAAGATCAGCAATCGGTTGTATTGCAGGATATATAAAAGGAATCTGATCAAATGCTGCTCCGGTTATAGGAGAAGGTCTCTTGTAATAATTTTCTCTTTCTAGTTTATATGTAAAGTTTTTAAGAAAAAATTCTGCGACTGGACCATGATTGCCTGAACTACCAGCTTGTGTTGCTCCAGATGAAAGTCTTGCTATTAGAGAAGGTCGCTGGTAAAGAACGTCGTCTCCTCCATATCCGCCCTGTCCCATTTCCCAGCTTTGATTTCTTCTTACAGTTTCAAGTCTTTTACCTTGGTTTAATTCTCTTAACTCTCTTGGTCTTTCTACTGTACCTAATCCGCCAGTTCCCAGAAACCATCCAAGAGCTGCAATACCCGAAGCATAAGCAATAGCTTTTATTCGAGGAGCATTTTCAACTGCTTTAATAACGCGTTTAAAAACACTTCTTTCATTTCTTAAAATCTTTTGGCGGCCTTCTTCATATGTAAAGTCTGTTACCTTTTCTGCGAGGACTGACAAGTTACTCTTATCATTAATCTTGCCAATTGGATTATTTAGTACTCCATGTTGACCAGATTCTTCTAAGCTTTTTACATATGAAAGAGTATCTCTTTCCACGGCGGAGATTTGATGTTCAGTCAATCCACTTAAGTCAAATGCTGAACTTCTTGGTGTCGAATGTCTTTGATGCAAGATTTCATTTCTTTGCCGTCTTATTGATTTAATCTGATCATCAAGTTCGTCCTGCAAAGCAACATGCTGAGCATTATCAACATTGCGCATCCTCTCATGGTATTCAGCTTTAACTCTTACTACTTCTCCGCTTGTCTGGCGTATATGCCCAGCAACTTCACGAAGTGGAAGATTTGCTAAGTCTTGAAATTGTTGGAGTAGATACTTTTCTCTCTGTCCAACTTCTACAACTTTATTTTTATTTAGAAATCTTTGTAACGTAACAAAACCTGCGCCTAAAGCAATACCAACACCAAGCGCAGTTGTTGGATTAGTTGATCCTGGCATCATTTCTTCAAATGATCTTCTCCAGTCATTTATAAGAGTTGCTTCACCTATGTAACTTCTAATCTCATTTGCTCTGCCAATCAAGTTGGCAACACCGGGTATTGGGCCAGCCGCAAAGGGCCCTACACCAATCATCCCTAGTCCGCCTACAGCACCGCCTATCAACATACCTGGCAGGGTCCTCTTGCGTAGTTTATTCGCAATTAAACCACCTGCTATTGCAAGACCAGTTGTTTGTAGAGCTCCGGCAACTTCTTTATTAATTCCCTCTCCATTTTTCATGCTATAACCAAGTTGGTTAATAGCCATAAGACCAGCACCAACAGTTGTAGCTAGTCGACTATATCGACCAAGCATAGCAAATGCATGACCATGTTGGATTCTAGGAGTTAAATTATTTTCTGTTAGCGTAGAGTAGATTGACTTCTTGACATCTGGGAAAAGATATTCAAAGAAAGATCCAACCTCATTAAACATCTCAGAGAAAAGATTAGATGTTCTAGTTAAAGCATAGCTAGTATATGACTCTGCATGAAAAAGTTTATTAGATCTTTCTTCAGCGGTTTTACCTAATAAATTTTTAAAGAATTTAAAAGGTCCCCACTCAGAAACACTTTTCTCTCCTCCATATAAAACATTTCCGAAGTTAAGTCGCTTACCAACTCCAGAGAAAAACTTTCTAATGCTTGGATCTAATTCTCCTTTACCAATAAGCACATAGCCTTCATCTCCGCCAACCTTCTCAGCATAAGTTGCACCAGTTGATCGTTCTTTCAAGCCTAGACTGGGATCTATACCAATTAAGACTGACTCTGTATACTTGCCTTTGTCGGCCAAGATAACGTCACTTGCAAGGGCTCTACCTTTAGGCACTACCTTGCCAGATAAATCAACTTTACCTTCACGAACCTGACCATCTTGGTAAACAAGGTAGTCAATAAGGTTTAATTTTTTTCTATCTATTCCAAACTGTTGGCTATAAAAATCAAGAGTTCTATCTCTTGAAACTTCGCCAAGAGATCTAAGACTGACATCTAACGATATAGGTGTACTGCCTCTATCAACTGAGTAAGATAAGACATCTGTTAAATAGGTAGCTTTTGTAAATAGCTTAATAACATTATCAAAAATTGGTAGCCCAAGACCTTGCTGTTGTAGCTTTGTAAGGCCTGAGTACCAAAACTTGCCAGGGTCAGAAGTCTCTGCTCCTAGAGCAGCAAAGTCAGTTGCTTTATTAATTAAAGCAGCTCTGACATTCTTAATGGCGTTTTTACCAGTTCTTAATTTGAATACATCACCCACTTCTTTGATGTGGTTTTCTGTACGCATAGACCAGCGTTGGAACTTCCTACTTGTGAGTATATCATGCGCACCCTCTGCAAGGTGTGGTGCAGTATTGTATACAAGATAAGCAACTGCACTCTTTACACCAAAGCTTGCAAGCTGTGCAGAAGTTGGAATTTCTTCGCCAGCGGCTTCCGAGCTTTCAGCCCAGACATCTTGTGCCTCTGAGTACTTACTGCGCTCTGCGGAATCAACTAGTGGTTGATTCAAAGCAAGTTGCTGTGACAGATAGGTAGGTAAGGCCATGGTTTCCTTTAAGAGACTGTTCTATATTATTTTCTCTTAAATTTCTTATTCTCTCTTACTTTTACTCCAATCTTTTTGAAAGTGGTAGCTTCTTCAGTTTGCTTGGTTGCTAAAGCCCTTCTTTCTCTCTCAAGAATAATCTCATATCCAGCAGGTACAATACCCATTTCAAGCTGTGCTGCTAATGCTTCTTCATCTGTATATCTTGGTAGATTATCAAAATCTTCTGCATCAAATCCGCCAATTTTATTGTTCTTGTCAATTTTAATACCTGGCACATTAACCTGAACGCCATTTGAAACAGCAACTCTATCCTTAGGAGCAATATAGGTTACACCTTCATTTGATGATGCGACTGAGATATCCTTTTTATACTCGGGCTTTGGTTCATTCATTGTTCTCTCAGGAGTAGGAGTCTGTTTATTTGACGCCTCTTGTTGGGCCCTAAACTTAACAAACTCATCAATAAACGTATCATCTTCTGTTTTCTTTTGTGGCTTTTTTGCCTTAGGCTTTGCTGCTTTTTCAACGTTGGGATCATATATCTCTAGTGGATTTTTAAGTATTCCATTTTCAAGTAGATATTTCTCCGCACTGGCAAATAAACTAGCAATTCGATCAAATGGCAATTTGTCTAAAGACTCAAAAGTGTAAGCTTTAAATACTACGCAAATAATAGTATACATTTGATACTCAACATTTGTCATGCTAAGTGCTCTATACATATTAAGTCTTTGAGTAAAACCTTGTATGTTTATATTTCCATTTGAATCTGGAATAATTCCAGAGTCACTAATGTACATTATTAAGTTTGATATAGTGTCGACTATGCCAGCTGGCAAGTAGTCTATTTCAAAGTCTGTCCACTTAGGAGTTCTAAGAGTATAGTCCCTAAAAATCTTTACCTTTAATTCGTAATTTGAAAGACTATTAAATCGTTCAGCATAGCGAATTCTTTTATATTCACCCCAAGGTATACGAGTAAAATATTCCGTATGAGTACTATTAAGCCCATACGGAAGATCTACTACATATAACGGGATATCCTTATGGTTAAAGATATCTAAGTACATTAATACTCTTTAATTAATTAGAGTTCTTTGCTTAGTGAGAAAGCAAGTTCTACAGGAATAAATGCACTTAAACGGCTAATCATATTTGTAAGAAGATCTGGCAGACCAGCAGGTAAATCATTAACTGCTTCATCTGATAGCATTGGGAAAACACAACCAGCCTCTAGAATTTCCTTATTAAGTCTTTCCATGTCCTGACCAGCAATCTCACGGATCATTCGCATCTCTCTTACTTTAAGAGGACGGACTAGAAACCATCTATTGTCTTCATGAGGATAAACAATGACAGTGCCATGCTTCTCCTTCATTCTTGCAACATAGCTTCTAGAGCATCCCATCTTCTCAAGTTCAGAGTAAGCAAGATCTTTCTCTTCCTCTGCTGTAAGAGATCTTTCCTGTTGGGGTTTTGACTCGTCGCCAGTAGGCTCCTTTGCAGCCTCCTTCTCAGCCTCTCTGCTCTTTCTTGTTTTTTCAAGCTTTTTCTCTAAAAGAGCTTCGGCGTCAACTTCTACTAATTCTGTTGTTGTTTCTGACATTTTTCCTCTTTGTTCCTATTGGGTTGTAATTATTATGGCTTGACTATTGGGGGAAGTTCAGGTGCCGCATCCCCTCTAGCAATATCTTTTATAGGTCGTTCTGGCTTAGCTACCGCCGTTCCACCTGTTTGGTTTGTTTTGGCTGCTTCTGTTGCGGTTGCCGCTGCCGCTGCTGCTGCTGGTGAAGCAGGCTCGGCCTTTGCCGCTTCGGCTTGGGCGGCAAGAATACTATCATAATCAGTTTGTCCGCTTCCATTTCTAGCAAGAACTTCTTTTGATCTTGCCATAAATTTATAGGTTTCCATTATTGGTTGGTCATCAGACATAATCTGTTGTGCTTCGCCAATAAAATGAACATCTCTAAGTATAACAGTCGAGGAGTTCATATAAGATGTGATACCATTTGCCATAGATGTTATATTTGGATTACCATAAGTAATAATTATATTCAAAGGCTTGTTTACTCCGCCAGCCCTTGAAAACTGGTCAGGTCTATGAAGACTTCCGCTGTCCGATAGCGCCTTGCCATAGCCTCCCGATAATCCAAAATATGACTTTTGAGCATCGTTCAGGTTTCGTTCACTTAAACTTCCATGTAAGCCACCACTATTAGCTAATAGACTTGTAGTTCCATCTGGAGTCGTATTATTTGTAATAGTACCTGCAGTTAAATTTGCAACCATATCTGTCTGAAGGCTTTGATTGGCAAATAAACCATCAAGCATTGCGGCATCACCAGGATGATTGCCCATGTTGTCATATGATCTTAGTAAACTAATCAATTTTTTCTTTCCATTTAGCTCAGGAAAATCGCCTGCAGAAAAAGTAAAATCTCTTGGTAGCTCTGAATAATATTTTTGCAAAACATAACTCAAATATTGAGGATGTTGAAAGTTAATATAAAGTTGACCTAATACAATTACTTGACCATCAGCCACCCCATCATAGTATAAACTGTTATAGCCATAAATTGGTCTTTTGTTTTGTGATACTTCCCATGAAATACCAAAAGCATTTGTTATAAGAGCAGAGCCAATTGTTAATGATACATTTGCTCCAGTATATGCAGTTGCTACTGACTTAGCCATTATTATCCTTTTTATAATTAATCTTCATAGCAACGTTTACTATTATTTTAAATATCCATCTCTAAAACGGTTGATAGTGCCTTGTTGATATGTGGCAGTACGACGGGTATTCCTCTTGCCATTCATAGGGATTCCTTCAGGATTAACTTCATTATGCGCAATAGCACTATCAGCTTCCATAATTGCATTATATTTATAAACTTCTTCTTGAATTTCTCTTCTTTGCTCTGGGGTGTTAGAGCTTGAATTAGCTGGAGCAGGACTTACTATCGCTGGAGTTGCTGTAGTAGGTTCAGTCGCAGCCTTAACACTATCAACTAAGACAGGCTCAAGTCCACTATCAAATGCATTTGCAAAGCTAAAGGTGCTATTTGCTGTACCAATTGTACCTTCAAAATATCTTATATTTGAAGCCATATACTGATATTGAACTTCAGTGTAAATGTCTTCAACTGAAAGAGTACTAGAGTCATGAATAATCTCAATATCTTCTAGAATAATTTTACCCATATGTCCAGCTTCATTTATCATCGTAATAATAATATCAAACGGCGGAAGATCAGAAGGTTTTACTACTTCTCCTAGATAATTTGTATCCCAAGAAAAATCCCAGATTTTTCTATTCTTCTCTGGCTCTGGAGCCCCAGCATTACTCTTTCTTTTAGTAATGTATTCAGCGTCACCAGACGCATAACCTAGAAGTCCACCTCTATCCCATGTAACATCAACATCCCCTTTTAATGGAAATTCGTAATTATCATTAAATACATGGGTATGTAACTGGTTAAATATTAATGTACCAGCAATAGTTCGGCCACCTCTTGCTACTGCAATTGGATTTTTAAATCCTAATGCCTTTACAGGTGTTTTAGTGTTATAAGTTGAAATTGATATAGTCTGTAAAGTTCCAATTCTAAAAATTCTTGCACTGTTTTTTCCTTGATACTGAGGCAACATAATTGTTGCTGAAATATCGCATCCAGAAAATCCAAGATTATTACCTGCTGCAGTAAAACTCTCAAATAATCCATCCCTTATAGTAGGAGGTTTCTTTGGCGGAGTATCTGTTTGGACGGTTGGACCGGGAGGAGCCATTAAGTATCCTTTCTATAGTTGAGAAGAAAAACTATTAGTATTAAAAAAATTACAAATAGACATGCCAAAATTACGGCTCCATCTTTAATCTTTGAAATAGTTTCTTTTATTTTTTTCATATGCCTTTACTCATAATAAAAAACCTACATATATTATATGTAGGTTCTTCATACCAGTAGCCTGTATTAGGCTATTTAGTTATTTACTCGCTGATAGTAACAGCACCGCTAGCAGTTCTGTCAATCTTGAAGCGACTATCTTTCTGAGTTGTCCAACGAGTAACCGCACGAGCAAGATATGTTGTTTGCATATCAGCCTGGCGATCTTCAATACCCATACCCCAGCCTTCATTCATAAGTTCAACACCATGAATAACGCACTTAGCAGCAATACCCATTTCATTTAATGCACTAACAGTGACATCAAAAGGAGGAAGCTGATCGGCATAGAAAGCCTTTGAAAGCTTACCCATTGAGTCTGGCTTGGCAGCAGAGTCTCCTAGCGATGGACGAGTTGGACCAGCTGTTGAACTAAAGTCCATTGGATTTGGCTCGTAAATCTTTTGAACAAACTTGCCAAGTGCGCTACCCTCATCCTCGATATTGAACTGCTCAAGAATAGCATGTGTATCAAACTGAATAAAGATTAGTGAACCAGCAATACCACGCTTGCCGCGTGAGAAGGCGCGAGGGTTGGCCTCACCTAGTACGTAGATTGGGGCCTTTTCGCGCTGAATAGCATAGGAAACCGCCATAAGGTTACCTACTTCATTGTTCGCAAAGACAGCCTTAATATCAGCTCCTGAGAAACTGTTGTGTGCTCTTGTAAGAAAATCAGACATTTTTATTGCTCCTTAATTTATAATTAAACGCTAAGGTTTACAGAGAAGGTAATCTGTCTAAGCTCAAAGACAGGAGTGAGAGTTAGATCAACTCTAACCTTACCAAGAACACGCTCTTCTGCAGTTTGCATAAGCTTAAAGCGGCCAGCTGTAATAACCTGTACGCCAGTGGAATCGCCAAGATTTCTCTTGAGGACTTCGCCAATTGCAGCTTCAAGTGCATTCCTCTTGATTGCGGAAAGACCTTTACCAAGGAAAGGACGAGCCGTATTTCTAAGCTCTTCAGCAATCTTAGCAACAATTCTTACCGTAGTAAGTCTTGTGTAGTCAGATGTTGGAGAAGCAAAGGTCGGTGAGTCTGCAATAGATGGTGTACCGTTCTCAACCTTAGCAAGTGTAAGTCCAAGGCCACATGCAACGTCCACAGTCTTGGTCTCTAGGCGGTAAGGCACAAATAGACCAGGAACCTGACGGTTAATAAGGCTGTCAATAACACTCAAGTTAGGAAGCATACCAGCAACAATTGTAGCCGCATTTGTAATGTAAGCAGGGCTTCTTGTGTTAACATCATCTGCTGTTGTGCCAAACAGAGCAACAACAGAAAGATACTTACCAAGATCGATTTTCTTACTATTACCATCCAGCACCATGTTGGCTGTTGAGTAATCAAGTGATCTATCTTCCGTTAGGAAAAGTCCACCACGCTTTACGCCATCATTGAAAGCGTACTTGCCGCCAATGAACTTATGACCAAGTAGACCTGTACCATTATTGCTTTCATCAGTAATGAAGTAGGTGCCACTCTCTCTGTCATACGCATAAGTAGGAGCCTTACCAAAGTACTCACGAATGCCACGAGCCGAAATGCTACCAGGAAGACGAGTACCAATCACACCGTGACAAGTTCTGTAATCCTCTGAGTTCTCATAGCAATACGTTGCAAGAAGATGCCCAAAGTTAACTTCTCTATATTGGAACTCACCTGACTCCGGAAGAAGACTATTACTAGCAATCTCGGGAAGATCTGAAATAACACCAGTGGTCGACCAGTAGTAGGTATAGGTGTAGTCGCCATTGTCTGATACAACAAGGTAACCAAGGGCATCGTTTGCTTGCCCAGGCGCAGGATAAGCCCCATCAGTAATAGTAATATCTGCACCATCAGCGGCATTCTTAGCATCAATTGTTATGCCATAAGGAACAATGATGTCAAAAGCTGCAAGATCAAGATTCTCAAACGCAGTATGAAGCTTCTCATATCTCTTCATAAGGGAGATATTTGAATCAGTGGTGCCTGGGCTAAACTCGGCTGCAGTACCGTAATCAAAGTTGTTATTAGCATAATCTTCAAGAGGGGCATGAGTAAATGTTGCCCCACTAAGACCATAGGACACAGCTGTGCCGCCATCAAGAACCTTATCAAGAGGAACATAAACGCCACCACCAGCAACAGCAAAAGGCTTATTGCTATCCTGAGGGTATAGACCAACATCAGACGCTCTACCAGTTGATGATCCAGCTACTCCATAGGCACTGACTGTTCCCTGTCCAGAAGGAAGTGTAATTGTAGGAGCAGCCTGTAAGAAAGGACGAGCAGTATAGCCAGCCCAAGGGTGATCAACGCCGTAAACAACTTCACCGTCAGCGTTGACAGTGCCATCAGCGGTAATTGATATTACGTTGTCTAACGCGCTAGCAGTGAATGGAAGCTTTTCGAATTCCCCATTAGCATTAAGAGCAGCTGCTAGTGCAGTGGCCACAGCACTAGCAGAAGTATAAGGCTGACCAACAGCATATGTTCCAGTAGCAGTAATTCCAGAAATGCCAAATGAATAAGTAAGAGCAGTTGCACCAGGAGCAGCATAGTTACCAGCAATAGTACCAACTGTTGCCACTGCACCTCTGACAAGACCGTTACCAGCAACGCTGGCACCAGTTATAACACCTGAAACATTGACAGTAATAGTAACAGTAGCATCATTGGTGCTTGTTACTCCACCAAGAAGACTACCATCAACAACAATATTACCAGCAGTATAACCAGTGCCCTGAGTTGTGATAGTTACGCTATAAACACCACCAGCGCTGACTGTGATAGATGCTCTACCAGCGTCGTGGCCATCCCCATCATCAAGTGCAAGGTCAGTATATGTACGGGTTGCCCCTGCGACTGAGGCCACTGAGAAAGTAAGATCATTTGCAGTGCTGACCCCACCAAGAGCCGAACCTAAGACCTTAAGTCCATCACCAACCGCATAAAGTGAACCACCAGCAGCTGTCGAAATTGTAGTAGTTGAGTAGGCTCCTGTTCCAAACGTAGGAACACCTAGCACAGTAAATGTAGCCCCAGTACCAGGACCAGATGCCTGATAGCTAGAAGCAACTCCAGTGTAACTCCTGCTTCCCGAGCTAACACTAATAGCAATAGACTCTGCCTCTGCGCCTTCGCCTAGGCCTAGATCAACATCGCCAAGTTCAAACTCAACATCAACTTCGCCATTATCAAGTGAGGCACCCTCTAATGCAGTACCCTGCCAGACAACAGTATCCGTCTCAAGATTAACAACAATAAGTTCAGCAGTAACAGACTTATCATCTGCAGTGCCAGTACCACTCGTTGCTAGGCTCTTAGCATGACGATAAGCCACGCCATACTTAGCAGCAGCTTCAGGCGACTCCTGTGTAGTACGAATTGTAATACCTGCAGCGCTTGCCTCATTAACATCAGCACCAAGAGCTGACAAAACAGGAGGAGTACCAGGCAAACGGTAAACATAAATGTTTGAAGCTCCGCCTTTCTTGACTTCGCTAGCGGCTCTCGCAACTTCAGAGTCAGAACCAAACTCTCTAACAACAGCACTTACATCTGACATCAGGAATGGTTCACTGGTAAGACCCTTAGTGGCCGTACCAAGAACAAGAACAGACTGTGTAAGATCTGGGGCTGAGAAGGTTAGGTTACCATCTTGAAGCTGTACGTAACTCCCGGGTAGGTTTATATACATCGGCTCTCCTTTGAATAATTAATTTGAAGTAACAATTTTTAAAGCAATTTCTTTTAGTACGAAGAAGCTGGACCAACTAAGTTTCTCAATTGAGACAGCATATTTAATAGTTCTCTTGTGTCTTAACGCTTCTGTGTCATCTCCTAATTCTTCTACAAAAACAAAATCTAACACTCCACTGTATTTAACATACCATAGATAAACCTTAATGATATCCATGATCCACTCCTTTAGGAGGTCAGCTTCATGCGCTGTTTTTCCATATACACTCAAAGAAATATTATAGTCAAATCTTTGACCATATAAGTAGATCTCGGATGTATCATCTTTCGGGTCCATGTACTTGCCAACTAGTATAGGTGTCACCATCCTACGAGAAGGAGCGTTTACTGCCCCTGTTCCGGCGGCACCTGGTTTACCGTCTAGAACTTTAAAAACAACATTAGGAGTTTCACTTTCAACATTGATGATAGGTCTTTGAATAATTAATCTTTCATTATTTAACCATGAAGGTTTAAGGGATACAGTTGCAAAATTGATAACTTCCTGAAGCAATTCCATAACTTCATAAATTGTATTGATTCTTATTTTGTCATTCTCTAATTTAAGAATTGCTTTGCCACCTGGCTCCAGTATTAAATTACTAGGTGCTGCTTCTGTGACCTTATTTAATAGTTCGTTCTTTTCAAGAACTTCAACAATAAAATTCTTTTGAGCAGTACTAAGGTCAGCCTGTAATTGTTTACTCAGTGGATTTAACATTTTAATATTTCCTACAGTATAAGATTATGTATTCTATTCGACCAGTATCTGAACGCTTCTCATTCAATGTATTAATTGTCCAAGTAATATGGCGACGCTCTGGCTTAACAAGAGCACCATTAGGTTCCAATGCTAATTCTATGATTTTATCTTCATAGTCTATTGCTACTGTGTCTTGCACATAAAACTTACAAAATTGCTTTTTACTTCTGCCAATTTCTGTAAGTAATGAAGCTCCAGCTTTTTCCTGATCACTTCCAATGTCAACTTTAAATGTATCTATATAATGCTCATCCCATAGATAGCCTTCTCCTAGGCATACAGTGCATTTTTGATGCATTTGACCTTCTTTAGCTACATTGCAAGAGCAAGGAATTCTGTAGTTATTTGCATTACGTCTAAACTTTCTAAGCATAACTTTGAAAGCCTTTGGGATCTCATAGACTGATCCTCCAAAAGTATCTTTAGTTTCTTTGCGTAAATCTACTTCTTTTTGTGTAACTTTTGGGCTTGAATCTAAGCGATAAAAGCGATTTCTTTTAATAGCCATTTATGCTCCTATCCTAACTACCAGTATCAGGCCAGTTGCCATTTATATTTCTATAGATGTACCGGTAACGATAACGGTTCTGATAAGCATAGTCTGGATAGTATCTGTAAGATCCAGGAAGTCTAGTTTTAATATTGACACTCGGAGCAAATCTAGGCATGTTATCAATTGATCTGCCAAAAGCAGGATAGTCTGCACCAAGATAACCTTTGATTGCCATACCAGCATTAAGACTTGCGCCATATGAAAGATTACCATTGCTATGAAGAATTCTATGTAAGTCTTCATTGCGTTTTCTCATTTGCTCAATCTTGACTTTCAAAGCTGAGCCATTGTCAGCCCATTCGACTTTAAGATCGCCAAGTTGTTTAGCACGAGGAGCACCTAAGGCAAGTGAAATATTCTCAATCAAATCAATAGAACTATTGATGATTACGTACTCCATCTTAACATAATCAAGCCATTTTTGTGTTCCATTTTGCACTGGCATATCAAAGACCATTGCATCTACAACTTTTGAATATCTATAAATAAGATAGTTAACCGTATCAGCATCAACATCACCTACAATACTACCAACGCTAGATAGAACTTGATCGTAAGTTGCGTACATGGGAGTGTACCTACTAGTGAACCAAGATTCGTCTTCTATGCCCACCGAGTCGACTGCAGCGCCAATTTCTTTGATTCCCCTAATTTCAATAACATACTGATTATTATTGAGTAACGTATCAAAACCTTCATCTTGTGAATAAGTATTGAGTTCGCTGCCACTAGATGTAACAGTAAATGGAACAAGACTTGTAAACATAACTGGAGCAAGATCAGTGCCAACATTGATTTCAAAGTAAGCCCACCACTCTCCAACTTGAGAGTCAACTGCAGTTATATAGTTATAAGTATATTGTCCATACTTAGTTGGAGCACCTGGATCAACTCTATAGAATCCTGGCACTGCATGAGTGGCAAGATTGACTCCCGGTAGTCCGGGCTTTTTGCCATATGGATAAATTGATACCTTTGGTGTAGATTCAGGGATTGTCATATCAGCTGCAGGATCTGTACTAACAAATCCATTAGCTAGATAGCCATTTCCATCTCTGACTTGGCAAACAATATTAACTGCATCTCCTTGAATTACGGTTAACATATTATTCCCTTATTACGTTGATAATAATTTTTTTGCCATTAACAATCCAAGAATAGCCCACATCGACTGCATCTTGGTTGCCATCCATAACATTTCTAAACAACTTAATTGTATCTGCTGTTACGCTAGTGGGATCAATATCCTTATTAAAAGTAAGAGTAATTTGTTTGGTCTTTAAAGATATATTACTAGCTCCATACTCAGGATCAATTTTTACTAGTTGAAACTCAGTAGCTGCAGCTTCTATCTCTGCTTGAGTAGGCACATCCAGTCCAATTGGACTTTGCGAAACTGTAGTGGGTAATTCTTTAACCTGATCAGCTGCTGTAGAAAAATCAACCTTATAAGTATCAACTAAATACTGTATGGGCCGAAGATTTATTGTCCAGGTATCACCTATTTTAAAGCTGTCAGACGCTCCGCCAATAAGTTCAAGGTAAATGTCTTTATCTTTGGCAATTTTGTTTCTACCAGTTAATGGTAGCAAATCAAACTTAACAGTATCATTGCTGTCAAAATACCATCTTAATTTACAAGATGACGAGCTGCCAGCTTTTGCCACCTCAACAATTATTAAATCTGCTGTAGTTCCAGTGTAATAGCCACTAGATCTAATAAGACCTTCGCCGCTAGATAAAGGATCCTTTAGTGGATCAAATACAGTCCTTGATCCAATGTAACTCCATTCATTGTCAGGAGAAGATGAGCCGCTAATTAGCAATCTATAGTCTGTCTTTTCCTGTAAGAAAGCCCTGGGTCTAATAATTAATTTGCTTTTAACATCAACGTCGTACTCATAACTCATTTGCTCTTCAAGAGTAAGCCCAGACGAATCGCACCTAACAACCTCTAACTCAACTGGAACTTCACCTTTGAGATGAAGACTTTCAAGTGTTTTTGCGTAGGAAGATTCATTAGTAAATCTATAAAGTTTTTCTTCAAACTCAACACCAGTTGCAATGTGGTTATCAGGGCCAACTAGACTAATACTGTTCTCAGCAAGAAACTCAGATACCTCTTGATCAAAAAGAATCTCAATCTTTTCCCCAGTAGGAAAAGTAGTAATAGGACCTGGCCAAACTGAAACAATATTAAAAGCCATTATTAGAACTCCTCAATATAAGATTCAAGAGTACATTCAACTTCACACCCAGTAACTAAAGTAATCTCTTGTGTCTCTAAGCTCTCAGCCTCTATAACCGCATCTTGATTATCCATAATTGCTTGATGTTCCTCAAAAGCTAGCCTTCTAAACAAAGCATCCATGTCCTTCTGTGACGTAATATTTGCTAATGCATTTGCAATTTTATTTTCTAAACTCATGTCATCTCCTAGTAATTAATATCTAGATACGGACATTATAACAAAAGAAAACCCCCAGGCCTTTCGACCTGGGGGCTATTTATCTATCTTCTAATTATTAGTTAGAAGGGAAGTTTGAGCCGCCGTCAATTGTAGCGCCAGCAGGATCAAAACCAGAGGTAGGATCGTAGTAAGGACGCGCAATTTCAGGTGAGTAGAAGTTCTGGTCGCAGAAGATATTCTTAAGCGTAACTAGACCCTGGCCTTCGTTATACATGAAGATACCCCACTTCTCTGACCACTTCATCTTGAAGGTCTCAAAGTACTTGTCTTCCCACTCGTCAGCAACAATGCCTGAACCAACAATTAGAGCACCAAGTGACTTGCTATCGCAAAGAACGATATCGGTAAGCTTAGTAGCAGGATCGTAAGGCATGAAGCGTGAAGTCACAATACGTAGACCAAACGGAAGGCCAAGAGGAAGCTGAGGAGCAGCTGTAATGGCATTAACGTTAAAGTCCTTAAGTGAAGCACCAGTACCATCGGGCTTAAGACCAAGCTGGCCACGTGAGTAACCCTTTGAAAGGACACCCTTAACGGCATCAGGAACACCGCTAACGTTAGCAGCCGAACCCGAATAGTTACCAAAGAGATTGCCGCTGCCGCTCTGCATGGCAAATGCACGAAGGACGGGGTCGCGTACAAACATAAGGTAAGTAAGAGGATGGCAGATTAGCGTATCGGGAGTGAAACCTCTCTGGATGAGAAGGTGATACGCATTGAAAAGGTCATCCATGGTAAGCGTACCATTGGTCTTGAGCGTAATGTCACGACCAGTGGTGATACCAAGAGCTGACTGAGAAGGATTAAGATTGTCGAACGCAGGAACGCTGATGTTCGTGATATGCTTAGCGATTTCGGTCTCCTTGCGGCGAGCGAAAGCACGACCGGCCTCACGGGCAAGGTAACCAAGGAGATTCCAATTGGAAGCCTTGATAGCCTCTTGCGTAAGGGAGATCATAACACCCCACTTGTCAATGGCGGCCGTAGCCATACCACCGCCAGTAGTCACACGCTCTTCACGGTAACCTTCAAGCTCAGTGACCTTATGGACAGTGAAAGCTGAAAGGGCGGGAAGACGGAACTCAGTAATACCATCCGGCGCAGGAATGGTATCAAGGAGTGGGGTAAGATTGAGCATTGGCTCCATTGGCTCCATCATAATCTCAACAATTGAGTGCTTGACCCAGGGCCCAAGCTCAGCTGACGTAATCGCGTCTTCGATTGAAAGACGTGAGTCGCTGGAGTGGTCTGAGCCAGGAAGCCAACCGTTGTTCTTGATGAGCGCTGTAAGCTCACTCTGATCAGCAATTTCTAGGTTCTTGTGCTTTAGTCTTGACATTTTTTGGTTCTCCTTATTGAGATTATGATTTTAATTAGAGTAGGACGCGCACGATGGCAGCGAACTGACCACCGCTTGACTGATGAATTTCTGCAGGATGGCCATCATTAGCCGAACCAGGAGTACGATCAGCGAGTGACACGCCATCATAGTCATGGAAAGTCTTGACAGAGGCAAGATCAGCCTTAGGTGAACGGTCAAGTGTATAGCACTTACCAACAATGTCTTCAGGAAGCTGATAGCCAGTAGGGTTGGCCCAAGTAGTAACCTTGGCTACACTAGCATCAGTAAGGTCACCAGTAGTGGCGGCAACAAGAGCACCAGCAGTGATCTTGAGTGCAACCTCAGGCGTGCGAGCCACATAAGGGACAAAGTTAGAATACTTGTCGTAGGAGAGATAATCGCCAGGCTTGACATTACCAGTCACTCCGGCAAAAACAGCAACGTCAACATACTGATCACTGGTATCTGCAGCAGCGTCTGAGACGTTAGAGCCAGCAAGAGCAACAGCAGCAGTGGGTAGGTAGCTGAATGTGACAACAGTGCCAGCGGTAGCAAGAGTGCCAGCGCCGCCCGACTCATACATGAAAAGAATACCAAGTTCACGGTCAACGAAATAATCGCCAACCTTTGTTAGTTGATTTGGGCTACCCTTCTCAGCCTTAAGAACAAGTGCGCTTGCAGAAACAGTGCCATATTGCATGGCATTGTAAATGTTATGCTCAATGCTCTTACGACCAAGAGCAAGAGCCACCCAGTTCTCATTCGTTAGATCGGCATAGCGGACAGGAAGAAGAGCCAAGAGGTCCGAAGCGCCTGCGTCACCAATTTCATTGCCGAAAATCCAACGCGCTGTACCAGCAACTTCAAGCTGACTAAGAGCAGTAAGCTTTTGGGTATTTGCAGCAGTCGTAACAGTCGCGGCCTTAATAGGAGCAACAGGTAGACGAAGGGTGTGGTCCTGGCCAGTCCAGAAGGTTGACTTATTTTCACGACGATAGTTCATGAAGCGAAGCTTGTTGGGCTGCGTACCATCACCACCAGCCCAGGCATAAACCACGTTAGCAGCTACACCGATTGGGCGAGAAATAAAGGCATCAATAGTCTCTGACGCGCCAATAAGGCCACGACTCTTGAGATGCGTAGTCAACTGCGTGACTGTGTACTCAACAGCAGCAGCAACAGGAAGACCAGTTGTTAGGTCTTCAATGCGCTCATCTACATCTTTCTGCTCATACTTAAGGACCGGAGTGGTACCGCCAGCGACAATAGCAGCCTTCCAAGCAAGACGAATACCTGCAGGAACAAGGCGACCTACTGTGCCAAGGTTAATGGTAGAAGTAGCATTCTCACCAGTAAGACTCTCACGAGTGAGAGCAACAAGCTTACCGGGCATGATTACAACCATATCGGTAAAGACGTGGCGCTGATACTTGTATGAGAAATAACCATTGGCCGAATTTGTAGCATTGCGGCTAATTGGGAGCCAAGCCGCAGCGGCAAGGTCATTCTGAGGTGCAACCGTGTCGCCGTGCGTAGGGGCGATAATCGGCTTACCATAATCGATATCTCTAAGCTTTCTATATGTTGCCATAATTTTCTCCTATAATTTGGGTTAGACTTTCACATCTAGTGGGTTAAACTTTCCTGAAACAAAGCCAGAACGCACTTGCTGAACAAGATAGTTCTCAGCTTTATTTATATCATGATTTCGTAATTCCTTATATTTACTAGCGACTCTGCGCTCTACAGATGTATAGTATTCTTCTGTGGTATCCATTGCGTCTTCGATGGTGCTAACATCAAGCTTCTTGCCAAGTTCTTTGAGCTCAGAAGAATCTTCAATAATAATTTCTTCTGACTCTGAACTGTCAGCAATTTCACTTACTATCTCTTCGACAGAGTCCATTGGTCCACTCATTTCTTCTTTGATTTCATCGGCAGGAGATTCGCTAGGAATTTCCATGCCAGCAGCCTGAAGAGAAGCTCCAAGTTGCCACTGCCATTTCTGGTGCATATCAATACGCTCAGCAAGAAAGTTAGCAACACCCTGCTCATTTGCAGCATTGGCAGCATCAAAGGTACCCTTGAGCATAGCAATCATAGCTACATTCTTCTTGTAAATATCAAGAGCAAGGTCTTTAGCTTCAGTAGTCATAGAGTCATCTTTGAATGACGCCGTCTCTACCATGTGAGTAAGAGAAGGAGGGAATGCCCCAAGCTTGCGAATATTCTCAGCAAGATCATCTACTGAGCCGTATACATCATCATAAATATTGCCAAATAGCTCATGGTACTCAGCAAAATCTGGGCCAGCCACATTCCAATGGGCACGATGCGCAGTGAAGTAAAAAACAACTACGTTGCAAAGTAGGTCTTCAAGAGCATCAGCGACAGAAGTCGCGCCGGTTGTCATTTCAGTTTCCATATTATTCCTCCAAAAGGATTAAGTTAAATTAATAATTACATAGTGATTCTAGCATAATTCCTATACTTTAGCCACCTATACCAGGAGCAGGATAAGCACCAAGAGGAGGAGTTTCTTTCTTGCTCCACACAACAGGAGCCATAATCTTTCTAAGCTCAGATCTTTTTTTGACAATTACTTCTTCAGTCTTGTCATATAAGCCATCCTCATTCATCCTGGCAATAGTGAGAACAGTAGCGGGATCCTCTTCAGAACCCTCCACACTGCAACTAATTCCATGAGTAACAACACCTTTGCTATGCATTGCATCAATAACGCCGTATCCTTCCTTCATTTCAACTGCATCATCTTGCTCACCAAGTGAACCAGAGCTAACACCAACTTCATTACCTTTACTGTCAAGGCGATAAGCAACAAAGTCACCCACTGCAAATGTAGCAGTTGAAGGAGTAGTGTAAGTCTTCTCGGGGGTATAAGTATCCTCGACGCCAACCTCAGCAACAGGCTCATTGTAAACAAAGTCTCCCATAACCCAAGAACCTTTGACTGAGTCTTCGGCTCTCATACGTTCAATCTGAGCAGCTTTGGCATAAGCCCAAGTCTTGCCACCATCACCACCCCAAAGATCCCAAGCAATACGACCAGCAGAAGGAAAACCTTCTTCCCCCTGGCTAAAGCCAGAAGCCTTCTTATCAACTTCATGACGAGCAAAAAAACTTTTCATACGCATAACAGTAGAAGGAGAAAGTTCTTTTTTATTCATGATGTCTCTCGCACGCGCAACACCTACACCCGTGCCACCGCGCTTGAATTCTCCACGCCACTCAAGGCCCCGCTTAGCAGCTGATGCCATACCAGGCGTAGGAATAAAACCTTGAGCTTCATCATCCATTTCTGGACCAAATAGATCTTGGATATCTTCTCCAAACTCAGACTGATCCATCTTTGACTTACCAGCATCTTGCATACGAGCTAGCATCTTTTGAGCACGAGCCTGAATAGATTTGACTTTCTCAGGAGCAAGACCACTTACTTGTGGCGCTCTAGCAATAGCATTACGAAGGTGTGGAAGATCAACCTTGCCATCTTCTCCCTTATAGGGAAGGTGACGGAGTGAACGAGGCTTAGTTTTGCCCTCTTCATCCTTCTCGCCACCTTGAGTAATGTAGAAGAATGAACTATCAGGAAGGTTATTAACGTAAGCAGTAGTCCAGACAGCATCATCAATGCTGATAGTCTTTACCATTTCGGAGAACATCTCAGCCGACATATCGTCAGCTAACTCTACATTAAAGTTATTAGCAAGAAATTCTTTAACAGAATCTAGTAGTGATTTACTATCAAGTTCAACCTTTGCAAGTTTCTCATCTGTGATAGCTTTGCCAGAGCGTAATTCTTCAAGCTCTGACATTACCTCTACAGGAGCAATAGATTTTGACTTAATATATTCGTCAACAATTGAAAGAATTTCTTTCTTATTGTCTTCTGATAGTGCAGTGGGCATTTCTTGCTCCTCTTGGTTAGTTAATTTGGTTTGGTCTTCCATAGGTTCTTGCTTGCTTGCTGAGACTAACCCATCTGGGATAACAGCAAATCTGCAGTAGCCATTTGGTTCTATAGTTTGGGAAATAATTTTACAACAATTCTCACTAGCATGAAGAGCACAATTGCCACACTTAACGCCAATGCTAAGATTCTCATTTTCTGGGCCACTTTCATAGCCAACCCAGATACCAGGAGCCTTATCTAAAGGCCCGACCTTGGCAGCAAGAGTCATCAAAGAATCCGCAAGCGCTTTCTCTTCTTCTGATAACTGACTGTAAAGATCTGCATGATCTTCAACAATCTCAGTTGGCACCGTAGCAACTGGACCATTATCAAAGCTGGCCATAATCTCCGAGTCAGAGATATCTGTAACTGCATTCTTGAAACAATCAGTGACAACCATAGTAGTCTTGAAGTTTTCTAGATATTGTTGAAGTGCGTCGCCTCCAACTTCTTTGTAATTCATAACTCTTGCGTGAACATCAGCAGGATGGGTGACATAGGCATAACCACGGTAACGGAGACCACTCGGTACACCATAAGCTTTAACGCCATCAATGTCATCGCCAATATCCCATTCCATCTCATCAGTCTTATATGATCTACCGCTGATAGAGTCATAGAGGTCATTAGGTGTCATTTCTACGCTGACTGTAAGATAGCGACCATCTAGAGTTTTCTCTACGGCTTCTGGATCTGTAACAAGTCCCTTGACAAGTACCCATCCAAGGCCCTCAAAATCCTCATCAGTCATCATTCCAGACTTGGCAAGCTTCTTCATATAGGGAGCCATAGCAACATCAGGAGCCTTAAGCATAAGGCCATCCTTGATCATTCCAGAGCTAACATTATAGGCAGCCTTAGGATTGTCTACCCACGTACCACCAATAGCCCGACCAACTGCGCCTACTTCTCTATTCTCAATCTTCTTACCATCAACAACAGCAACTTCCTTATGCATAGGCTTAATGGGGATATTGTATGGATTAGTAAGTGTAGGGATAGCGTCTTTTAGATCAGCAGGCATATAAATAAGATTATTCTGAGTAGGCCTCATACCATGAGTAACCTTGGTAAGAGTTACTAGGCCGACCTTATTCTCCGCAACACCATCATTAATAAAGTATTTGAAATCAAGAAAATGAGGACTCTTTTTGTCCCATACTTCATGGGTAAAATCGCCCTTAACACTATTAACAAAATAGTCTTGAACGATACCTTCTTGTAATAGTCTCTTACTTATCTTCATTAGCCTTCCTTATAATGACTTTGCTATTAGGATGATCAGGCGGTAAATCATAATACTTACTATCTGAGATTTTTCTATTATCTATTATAGACTGACTACTTTGATTATATACCTGGTATGATTCTTCACCACTATCCTTTAAAGCATTGAATACGCCCCAGTTATAGCTTCTCATTCTTTCTGTCTCATAGATAGTCATCATCCTGTGCCCAATTGTCTTAGCCGTATCAGTAATAGTATTACCTTGGCGATTGCGCATTTCAATGTGTAGCTTGTCTATGAAAAACTTCTGAACCTTCAACTGGAATTCTATATTACCAGTATGCGTCTCGTTCGTTAGATTAGAAGAGTCGGCATACTCAGAGTAACCTTTTATATAGGCCTTAATGCTGTTGTCTTTAAGCATAATAGAAAAACGCTCAAATGCAGCATCAATGGTAAAGTCAGGTTGGATGTCATAGTCAGCTTTCTCTTTTAGATGGCTAACTAATCCATTCACGTCTTCTCTATACTCATCAAAGTCCATGATACTATTTGTAACTAGACTTCCCGGCGCACTCTTTGTTCCATGCTGATTTGATGGTCTAACAGCATTGGCATTTGCTTTCCCACTAGGCAGCGCTACTGAATTTTTTTTTTAGTATTGCCTGAATCTTTCTCGGACACTGTTGGCTTCTTTGCTAGATTACCAGCAGCTAGATCTCTAGCCTTCTGCAGATCACCAGAGGACATAGGAGTCCTGTTACTCTTGGCAGATGTCTCAGCAAGAGGAGACATAGGATTTGCGCCAAGTCTAAGTAGTTCTTGAGCTTCTGTAACCATCTTGTAATATGAATGATCCCAGTCCTCATCTTTCGCAGTGGACATACCAATGCGATCTCTTAACTCATCATGACTAATCGCGCTATTAAGCCAAAGCTGGATAGCTGCGTTTTCCTTTTTAATTTGATTCTCAACATCTATTTCTTTAAATCTAAGAACAACTTTGTTATTAGGATCTAGCCAGTCAAAACTATTGTCCTCTGCACTTTCTTGAAGCATAGGAACAATAAGATTAGCATAGATTTGCTCTTCAAGAACAAGTTGATCACTCTTGACTGCGTTAATAAGGCTACTAGACATAGTAGCTGCTGTAGAACGGTTAGCAGTATCACCTTCCCCAATATCTACCGTTGATAGGCCAAGGGCAGCAAGAACACGTTTCTTAAAGTAATCAAGATAACTTTCAGCTCTAAGAGAACGACCTTCTGCGCCAATCATTTTAATTTCATGACGTTCAGGGGTAACAAAGAAACCTTCTGGTGGCTGATTATTAATAACCTCAGTAACCATAGTAATCTCATCTCTACCATCTGGAAGAATAGTAGCAGGCATTGCTTCGGTTCCAATCTTATACTGTACAATTGGAAAGATGCTTTGATGAAGTAAAACTTCTACGTCTGTTTCAATTCGACGCAAAGCTTTAATATCTTCAATAGCAGCACTGCATCTTGGCGTACCAACAATAAACCCTTCAAGCTTATTAACATGAAAATGTATGATCTCACTAGGCTCATAGATTGAGGTCGGACGAGTATTTTCTGTCCAATCCTCTTCGCTGTATTGTCGATACTTTATAGGCTGTTTAAGGTCATTAACCTTAACCTGGATCATACTAGTAGGAAGTATATGAAGTGAGCTAATTGGGGCTATTTTGCGCCCTTTAGAGTCTGTTCTAGTATAGCCTCCAGATGTCTTGTCATTGCGCTTGATAAGAACAAAACAATTACTATATCTAATAATATTCTTGGCTATATCAGTTATAAACTGTCTAGGCGTAGTACGACTAACGTAGCAAACTTCCTTAAGTCTGCGCTCTACGTAGTCTACAAGATCTGGGTCTTTCCCTATTACCTCATAGCCTTCTTTCATGAAAAGAGAAAGTTTCTTGTCAAAGCTAATCTGTAAGTAAGCTTCAATTGTAGCAACTTTATCTATTTCCTTAAAATCATGCTCTAGCTTTTGCCAGTCATTCATGAAGTAAGGACGTGTCGTTCTATAGTTAAATACTGGATCCTTTGTCTTTTCTAGACTAGGCCCAGGCATCTTACTCTCAGCATCATCTATTACCTTAACGGATGATGCAAGATTCTTAAGATTAATAACTTGTGCTTTTAATTTAAACATTATCTATATTAACTCCAAGTGCAATCTTTTTCCAGAAATCCAAAGTTTCACCTTTGCTTATTATAGATGATTTGGCTTTGTCACAGTTAGTTAAGTTAAATCTTCTATCTGTTAGAGGATTATACAACTGAGCAGTATTTTTGCCTTCAATATCCTTAAGGCCTATGTTGTTTTCAACAATAACTCCTGGTTGACTCTTCCCATTTATAGCAGCGCCAGCTTCTTCCATTATTTTTGTAAGTTCACTGCTAGAGAAAGGAGACTCAATAACAAACCCAGTCTCATTGCCTTGCTGATCATAAACAGGCATTTTCGTACAAACTTCAATACCTCTATCAGCTAACTCTAGCAACGCACCAAGAATAGAATAAAGAGTGCTTAGTGCCATAATCTTTGCGGCAACTTGAATTCTTGTTGCTGTCTTACTATTTAGCCAACTATTTAATCCCTCAATTGCTAAAGTCACTTGGCTGCAATTGTTTTCTAGCATTTTTCCTGCGCCACTAAGTATCATGTTAAATATCTCAACAATATCTCCATTCTCAACAAAAGCAACATTAGACAAAAACTTAACAACCTCTTCCCCTGTAGAAGCTTTGTCTGGCTTTTTAGTTGGATTGGTCTGGGAAATATCAAAGTCTCTAAGGTAACCAGCAAATGAATTCACAGCATCTTGCAAGTCAGCTCTATCAATACTAGAAAGGGTATTTGCATGATCACTCCATTTTCTTAGGAGTTCTTTTTCTTTATCATTCTCTGGGACTTTACCATTATGAATATCTGAGATCTCAGACATACTCCAGCCATAGGTAGGATTAGGCAAGGCTTTGTTTATGTCCATCAAGGAGATCACAGACTTAGATGTACAACCTGCATATATCTCCCAAGGACTGAAAGACCATCTTAATCCTAGTTTAATAGCTGCAAGTAAAGGTCCAAGAATCATTGCAATCAAGTCTCCTAAGAAACCTGAAAAATTCAAGACAACCTCTTGCCATGAAAATCTAATCATTGCAAGAATAGATGCCGCAAGGAATGCAATCTCAATTGGACAAAGTGTACCTAGTCTAACTAGGCTGCAATAGTTTTGTTTTATTAGAAATTCTGTATCAAGGGCATTTAGAATTTTGTCAAAAAGAAAAGTTAGATTATCCAAAAGCAACTTAGCATCAAATTCAAACTCCAAGCCAAGCTTAAAGCTTTTAAGCCCTCCCCATGCTCCATCAAGAAAACAATCAAAACAATTGCTTAAGACGTCGTCAAACTCAAAATGAAACTTTCTACCTTTGAATCCTACATTCAAAGGTTCTTTCTTTCCGAACAAATTATCTACATATGAATTTTGCTCGTCTACTGCCCCAAGAGTAGTTTCGATAAAAGAAGCTGAATTCTTTATGTCATTTGCAGAACTTCTAAGTGGAATGATAGCAAGCTTATTTGAGATATTCCCTTCTTTGAGAAAAGCTTCATCATTGTCCCAGTATCCAGTTAACTCATCTAGAGCACCAGCAAAAGTAGTATTCTCGATATCCTTGACTTGGAACTTAGTAAAAAGATAAATTCTATACCCTAATTCTATACCTGCTCCAGAGCCAGGAGAGATAACTTCTGCTGCTATATATTTAGCATCATTTTTTTTGAAATTATCAAGCAACCAAGTAATTGCTTCTTGCTTAAATTCTTTATGCTTTTCTTCTATGTCAATGTACTTGCCACTGTTACTTTTATAATAAAACTTATTTAAAGCAATGTCTGCCTTAATTTCTGCTAGTTTTTCTTTCTTGTCTTTTATCTTTCTACTTTCAGTATAACTAGCTTGGCCAAGTACATGATTTGGATTATAGAAATCCATTAGTGATTTGTGGTTTTCGTTGTCCACGTCGTATGGCAAATCATAATCAATTGTTTCTAGTTCCTTATCAAGATTGGTAATGAGATTTTCAACCTTAGATTTTAACTCAGAAACTCTTTTTCTATTGTCTTGGCGAAGAAGATTTACAGCTTCTGGATTATAAGCCTCATCATTTGCACCAAAGACTACTTTCTCATCTAAGACTTGGTTATAAACCTGATTCTTTTTAAATGAATTTATTAAGTCAGAGATAACTTTTGAGGCTTGCTCTGGTGTTAAAGTAGAGCCTTTGTTTTGCGCATCTTTAGTTAAGTTGGGGTCAATGACTGTAACATCAGATAGACTAAGATTCTGAGTTACCTCTTTGTCAATGTTAAGAGGTGGGCGACTAAGTTTTCCAGATCTCATTATGCAATCTCCGCAGCAGTAATAACAATGTTAGATTCTGTTAGATATTTTGCACCAGTACCTCTTGGTACGTAAATACGAAGAGCAAAATAAACAGATGACTCTTCTCCCTTGGGAATAGAAGTAAGTGTTATAGAATTACTGTAAGGTACGTTCTCCCAGAGCTCAAGGCTAGGAATATCAGTTAGTGTTTCAATTGCTAGTAGTTGATAATATATTCCAGTCTGCTCAGAGATAGGAAGATCTTGACCAGCATTATCTTTTAAGGAAATAGTTATATTGCTATAACCTTTACTATAGTCGCTTATATTGGACAAGTAGAATTTACTTATTTGATAGGTACCATCAGTTGTGTCGTGGTACGAAACAATAGGATTTTCATTGTTATTGATTTCTGAATCATCAATGACAGTGTAGAGTTTTAAAGCCATGTGTCCTCTATTTAATAGTTCGACCGCTAGGTCGTTGGTAGTTGTGTCGTGAGTTAAACACTGGAGCTATTGCTTGTCCCATGTTTCCTTTTCCGTCTCTAGTAACAATCATATCTCTTTCCCAGGCCCTTCTATCAAGGTCACTGTAGTGTTCTGTTGTCTTTTGGTAAGGACCAGAACCATTTTTCCTGCTATCTATAGCAGAGTTTCTTTCATTTTGCAAGTGTCTTAGTAACTCGCCACCTGTTAATTTCTTGCCATAAGGATCTTGATTCTGATCATTTAGCATTGAATGGCCAAGCGTCTCAGTTATTCCAAAGTTAGAAACCATTCCCTTAGACATAGCTAAAGGTCCTTCTTCTATAGTAAAAGCTACAAGGCTAAGCATAAATGCGTCCAGAGCATGGTCACCAATGCTAGTATTGTCTTGTCCAAATACAGGAGTTCCGTTTGGCTGACGAGACTTAATAATATAGTTAAGTAGTTGTTTTCTAAGCAATTCATCTTCAAAGGAAAACCTAACAATCTTGTCTTCAAATCTTCTGACTGCGTTCTCTACTAGAAATGGCTTAGCCGGGTGTTCAACAATTCTCCCCGTTGACGGTTCTCTTATAGAAACTTTGCTACCAAAGTCATAAGCCTTTACTTTTCTTTGAACATTAAATTCGTATGTGCCCGCTTTCTGCTGAGAGGACCACATTTTGAGTGTCTCCCATTGAGTAGCACCGTGTCCTTTGTCAACATAGATATGTTGAGGTTGCCAGAAACTTAAAAGTTCTGTTATTTTCTGGAGACCTTGCAACTGTGTAAAGTTTTGCTTTGGAACATTTATAATTTCCATTACCTGTAATCCAACTTGCGGATGAAATCCAGTTATACATATCCAAGTACCAAAGCTAGTATTCCAGTCAACTCCTAGACTAAATCTAAATCCAGTAAGATCTCCTTTCATTTTTGCTTCTCTCATCTGACTATAACTATAGCCATCCATAGCACTAGCAACTAATGGAGCAGCAAAGACGCCATCTGCATTGCTAATAAACATAGCCATGACTTCCTGCAACCAACTGTCACTTGTATACTCGCGCCTCATTTCGTTTCTTAATGATCTCCAACTAATCTTTGTCTGTGCAAAAGGAGTTTCATCAATAACTGCAGTTGGAAAATAGAATTCTTTCCAGTCTACTGCTTCTTGGCACCATTCATAAAACTTGCTACGAAGACCACTTGGAGTAGATGCAGCTCTTATTAAGCAATCACTGTGAGACTGTGCAATAGGAAGGATTGTAGTAAAGTCCTTCTCAGTCATATAATCAACCTCATCAAGAATAATAACGTGGGCATCCTGACCACGGACTGCACTAGCACCATTACTGCCAGTCGTGAATCCAGAGATAATTGCGCCATTATCAAGTCTTAACTGATGATAAGGTGACTGCTTATATCTAAACTCTTTTTTAAGACTAAGGTTGCTATTAAGCAATTCAAGTATTCTATTAAATATTGCAGTTACTTGAGAATCAAAAGGGCAACAAACAAGAATCTTGATTCCATTGACTTTCTCTTTTATGTCTTCGTCAAAGTATTCTCTGATTCGAGTAAAAGCATGAAACAATATTTCAATAGCCAAAGCATCTGACTTCCCAGATCTTCTACCAAACCTATAAACCTTTTTCTTACTTTGACATCTTAAGGCAATCTCTTGATGTGCTCTAGGTTTCCAGTTAAACATTTTACTAGCAAATGTGACGGGATCAGTATTGATGACTAATGCGTCCTTCTCTTCAGGTGAAAGTTCACTAGCAAATTCTGAGTACTGTTCTAGGTAGTCCTCTGGTATTAGTGGGCAACTAATCTGAAAAGCATGAGTGGGAAAAGTCTTTGGATCAGCTTTAACCTTTCTCTTGCTTTCAATGGGATGTGTTGGATAGTCTTTCTTGTATTTCTCAATATGAGATACTTGACAGTTCTGGCATCCTACTGTGCACTTTGCATTTGTTTTAGTTTTTGTGCGAAGACCATAGTTCTCAATATAATCTTGCAAAAACCCAGAGTCTATTTTTGTCCAGTAGTCTACATAAGAAACATCTACACTCTCCGTATCAACTTTCTTAAATAGATCTTCTAATTTTAATATTTTATTTTTCATACTAAAATGATAGCATTTGTCTACTTCCCCAAACCTTTGTTGTTGTTGCATATCTTGATCTTGGAGCACTTAACATTGATGCTTCACTTCCTAGATGTCTTAAAGTCGAGAATTGAGACTGCTCCATTGCTTTCAAACTCCGGCCTCTCATTGTAGCAGGAACACTGCCAGAAAAACTTGAGACTCCTTTTGCCCAACTTGTTTTCTGTGATCTCATAGACTGTAAGTATTGATTCCCTTCGTTTCTGACATCAAAAATCTTAAAAGCAGCATATCCTATACCAACTAGCGCCCCTGCGCCCATTACCCCTGCCGCGCCATTAAGAAGTAGAGTTCCTGCAACTTTATTAAATATGGCTGCCGAAAGATAGCCAGTAATTGCTCCTTTTATTCCTCCAATCAATCCTTCTTTTTGGTAACCGTGTATAGCATCTTTTGCTGCAAAATATAAAGACATAGCACCCGGAAACAAAGTGCCAACACCACCCCATCTTGCCAAGAATTTATTTACACTTGAACCTTTTCCGCCTAAAGCTCTATAGGCAGTTCGTCTAGTGCCACTGCCAAGTCCTTGTGAGTTCATTATGTAGTGATCCCAAGCTTGGTATAACTCCTTCTCACTCCTAACAGTAGCCCAACCTTCTATTCCCCCATTTCTTGCAATGCCAGGGGCCGCATACTTTCCTGTGCCATTTGCGTTCCATACTCTACCCCATTTAGTATCGATGACACCGCCAGTAGTACTTTGTCGTCTAACATATCCCCAGTCGTTAATGACTGATGACATACTGCCAGCAAGTCCTCTAGTAGTTAATTCAAGTTCATTCTCAATAAGAGAAGCTCTTCCTCCTATGAGATCCCTTCCGGTTGGAATTCTAAATCGAGGTGCTTTGTCTCCTAAAGCTTCCTCAGCAAACTCTCCTATCTTCTTTTCCGATTTAGCTACCCTAGAAGACCAAGCTTTCCAGCCAGCGATAGCAATACCAGTACCAGCAACCGCTGCAATTACTGGCATAATATTACTGCCTCCTGCGGCCCCTCCTAATTCTGCAGCTTTTGCAGTTGCGGGTAAACCTACCAGAAGAGCAACCGCACCTCCTGCGCCAAAGATTTTTAAGAATTTACCAAAGAAACCTTTTTTGCCAGCAACCTCAACAGTCTCTTCAATTGCTGATTCTATTGCGCCTTTGGGAACAGTTCTTTTTACTTTACCAGCTCTAACTCTTTTCTTAAAGTTCTCAACAGCGTCTCTACCGCTGGCAAAAAAAGATTTCTTAGCATTTGCTTCTTTTGGAAGTAATTCTTCAACATAATCAGGAGCCGTCATTGTATTAACAATTGAATTCTTATCATAACTATCTGGATTGATATTCAATGCCGGATTTATAGTTGGATCTATAGCCTGAGCAAGAACAAGTGCACCTTTTTCATCTACTGCATAAAGTCCTGTCCCATTAGCAATCGCGTGCGTACTGTCATTCATCTTGTGGCCAGGGTTTATATTGAAATAGTGTTGATAGATGGGATGGCCTGCAATGAGATCTATATCATCTATAGATGTCACCATAAGAACTCTTAAAACTTCCTGAGCATCTCTTGTAAGTTTGCCTTTGTCAATGTATGCACCAGTCAACATCCATTTTAACTCTTGGAGGCCCCTCGCTTTCATAATATCTGGGTCGTCAAGTTGGTTCGTCAACCGAAGATGTCCATAGCGCTCAAAAACTTTATTAACCTTTGCTTCTATATCGGCCATATGTTCATAAAGGGTTTTTTCTTCACTTGTTTTTATAAGTTCAATGCCAAGATCAGTATTCGCATTTTGATGAAAAATTTCCGAGCTTATGTGTCTACCCTCATCGCTCCTCACAAAATTATAAGTCTCCTCAGAATTCATAAAATTAGCTGCTGTGGGTTTTCCTGTTGTTGGATTTGGTCTTCCTCCCAACAACATTCTTACATGCTCTACTTGCTCTACCAGCTTTTGCTGTCTTGGTGACCTCTCTGCGGGTGCCGTCATAAGAATCTTTTCCCATCCATGCATTGATTGAGATTGTCTTGTAAACGCTAATCGTCCAGCATTTGTTTCATTAGGCCTATAAAAAAAGGTTAAACGCTGAAACCCGCGTGGTGCAGGCATTAACATTCCTCTTTTATTAAATCTTTTATTAATTCTTGATAATTTTAATCTATCTTCAAATTCTTTTATAGGTAAACGAACTGAAGACTCACGAATGGGACCATACTTTGCCTTGCGAAGTCTGTCACGTTCAGGATACCTTCCTTCTCTGGTTTTTCTGAAAGATTTAAATTTCTCTTTTCTTTCTTTCTTTAGCCTTTGAGCTCTTTCTTTCTTTCTTTTTTCTCGTATCTCAAGTTGTTTTTCTTTTGTTTGTCTAGGGTATTTCCTTCGAAGTTTTCTTTTTCTCTCTATTGCCTCGCTTTGTACCTTTGCTTTGGCCATTTTTTTCTTTCGTCGCTCAAGATCACGAAGCTCTAACCTACGTTCTTGAGATGAAAGTCCGCTATTATTAATCCTGTCATTCTCATATCTGAGTGTTTGTTCTTCTAAGTACTTACTGTGGGCTTTTTTATTTATAGGCATCCAATCAGTATGTTTTTTAGTATCAAAAGGCTGATCAACACCTTCTTTGTCGAGAGCGTGTAAAGCTTTTTTTCTGTCAAATTTTAAAGCTGACCTGTCAAGTACGGCACCAACAGTCCCACCTCTATGATGGCCTAGGCCATCAACTGTAAAGAAATCATAACCAAGATCTCTTATTGCATCTTGGGTAACTTTATTTTCAAGAGCATACCATTTACCTTGCTGTATTTTCTCTTGAAGGCTATTGACAGCTCTTTCCCCAAGTGCAGGATTTGTTGATCCCCATTCTCCATCACGTAAAAATTCAGCAGCGGATCCTTCTGCCGACTGGCCACCAGCAGTGGCGCGCCTCATTTCTGCAGTTTCTTCTTTGGTATAAACTTCTCCTCTTAATACAGCGTGAAGTCTATCACTTAACTCTGCAACATGCGTTGGGTCATGGTGGTTGAAGACTTTTTTTGGACTAACTCGTCCTTCATACATCCATTTTGTATGAAGATTTTCCATGGTCTCCGACCGTAAAAAACTCTGCGATGTAAATTCGCTATGACTGACAAAGACTGCATTTGCTGTTCGCGCGCCGCCTGTGTCAAATCCCGCTGCATTTGCTATATTTCCACCGGGTCTTCTTTGACCATGGAACACAGGTGTTTCTTCCCAATATTTTTCAATAGTTGGAGGAAAACTTTCTTGTGGATTTGCTCTTACATCTTCTCTTGTTAAACGATAATGATCCTTTGCTCTTCCCCAGCCAGGAACATCTTCACCAACCATTTGATCTTCAGTCCAGCCAGCATATCTTCTCATTGCAACTTCATGACGTTTCATGGCGGCTTCGCTGCGCGGTTGAACTTCAGGTCCGACTGGACCAGACTTCAACTGTTGTCGCCAGCTTGAAGGACTCACTGTATCAATGCCCTTCATATAGTCTGGGCTTAAAACGCTAAGTACTTTTTTTTGCTCTACAGCTTCTTTTCGTCCTATAGGGCGTGTTTTCATTTTAGTTTCCTTAGTAAGACATCATTGGGGAACTATTACCCATTATAGTATTACTTGCGTATCTACTTCTAGGTGAGGTAATCATATAGGCTTCATTGCCTAAGCTCTTCATAGAGGAGTACTTTGAATTTTCTATTGCCGCAATTGCGCGTTGTCTCATTGTTGCAACAGTTGAACTAGCAATAGACATACTAACATTTGTTGTCCAACTTGTACGTTGTCTGTTGTTTTGCAAATATAGATTGCCCTCTGTCATTACCTCAAACATTCTTTTACTTGCGTACCCAACAGCACCAAGAACGCCCAAGGCTGCCGTCCCAGCAATAGGATTAAGTAATGCGCTTCCTATTATTCTATTAGTTATAGCTGCCTTTAAGTATCCCTGTGCTGCTCCCGTTATCCCTCCCATAATGCCATTTTTATCATAGCCTTCTACCGCATCTTTACCTGCAAAATACAAAGCAATACCTGTAGGAAGAACAGTACCAAATCCGCCCATTCTAGCAAGCCATCTATTTGCACTTGAATTTTTACCGCCTAAAAGACCATAGGCAAATCTTCTAGTACCAGATCCCAATCCTTTGCTATTAGTTATATAATCGTCCCATTGCGAATAAAGTTCTCTTTTGCCGGAAACTCTCATCCATCCTTCTTCTGAAGGAGCAACGTATCTGCCCAATCCCTTTGTAGTCCATGCTCTGCCCCATCTTGTATCAATGGTTCCACCTGTTGCAGACTCTCGACGATTAAAGCCCCATTCGTTAATAATGGATGACATGCTACCTGCAAGTCCTTTGGTCGTAAGCTCTAGCTCGCGTTCAATAAAGCCACCTCGACTAGAGGCTACGCTCATAATACTTGGAATTTTTCCTAACGCAGAACCAACTGAAGAAGTTAACCTAGATCTTGTTGCTGGATTAATTCTAGAGTAACCAAATGCAAGAGCACCAACAGCTGCTATTCCTCCTAGGACTGCAAGTCCTCCTGCTCCTGAGGAAGAACCTGCTGCTGCGCCTAAAGTACTTGCACTTGCAACAGAAGGCAAACCAACGCCAACGCCTACGGCAAGTAAAGCTCCAAGTATTCCTTTGTTAGAAAGTTTTTCTCTTATTTCTCCAGCTAATTTCTTTGCGCCCTTTCTTTTAACAAAATTTCTAACTGCTTCTGAATAGGACCTTCTTACAGCCTTGGCAGTGTCACCTATTTTTAAGACCTGAGGGCCAGTTTCGCCAGAGGCAGCTCGGCGAAGCGAAGTTGATTCTTCTATCCTGGTGTCCATAGTACGTAAAGAGTCTACGAATTCATCGTACTCGCGGCTATCTCTGAATGAGCCCTGAAAAGTAGATATAAGCCTTTGCTCGTCTCCAGAAAACTGTAAATTATTCGAGGCTCGGCGATAAACTTTCATTTCATCTGCGTATTGCGCTTTTAAAGCTTCTGTTTGTCCAAAATCTCCTCTAGCCTGTGCTTCTTTTATTGCTTCTGTAGGAGCAACAGGCTGAGTGGGTAACTCCGCACCATACAGTAATTTTTCAAATTCTTTTTTAAAAGCTATGACTTCTTCATCATTTGCTAGCTCTGACTCTTTCCATTTTATAGGATTATCCAGTATAGCCTCATCAGTGCCTGGTATATAGTCTTCAGGATGCTTAACTTTACCAGCATAGTAATCGTGCAAAGTTTCTTCAAGTTCTTTCCAACCTACAGGGTCTGCTTCAAATATCTCAGGACTTAGTCTGGCTTGATCGCCAATATTGTCATATAGAATATCCCATGTCTCAGTCTCAGGATTATGTTTCCATATTCTAACTGGATCAGCAAGAGTAGGCGTTCTTGGAGGCACCATTGAGTCGGGATTCGGAACTTCTTTTTGGTGCATACTAAGCCACGTACTTTCGTCGTACGCTGACTCAATTAAAATATTTCCTTTTGCAATCCTATGATCTGGGTCGCTAGAAGTAAACTGGTCACGAATATATGGAGACAGCCTTGCACCTGGGCTTTTAAAATTTCTTGGCGCAGTTCCACTCGGCCCATAGCCAAATTCGGGAGTTCCTTTTGCAAAATAAGGATCTGGTGCAATTCCCCCCTTCAAGGTTACTGATCTTGGTCCAAAAGAATCACGCTCTGCCATTAATCCCTGAACGCCACTGCCCCCAGCAAGAGGATCAACGCCAATAATAGTTGCTTTCTCTGGACTTAATTTCCCAGCCTTAACAGCTTTAATATCCTCAAGTAAATCTTGAGCCCCATGCTCATCAGTAAATCGATAAGCTCTGTCTTCTCGAAATAAAATATCAAAATCAGCTAGTGGAGCAGACGTGCCATGGGCTGCTCCAGCGGCCGCAGCCGAGTATATTCTTTGATTAGTCTTAGCAATTCTAGTAAGGTTAGTATATTGGCTATTAGCGGGGCCAATGCTAGTAATTTGAGGTTCAGCTTTTGTCCATTCTGACAAATGCTCTGCAAAGATTTGGCTATTCAAAAACTCAGGAAAAGTTTCCTGTCTCTTATCAGTAAACCTATGAAGTATGCCTTGCCATCTGTTATTTTCACCTCTACCAAAAAGAGCAAATCCAGGAGATGGAACATTGGCGGTATTTGGATCAATCCCTGCTGTTCGAAGTTTAATATCTTCTATGCCTGGCGTGTCAAACTGAATAAGAGCTGAACCATATGTTGGGTCTGCTAAAAGTGCCTCACTAGCAATTGGCTTACCTTTTGATACAGTAGCCATGATTTCTTGGACACGTGGATCTCGAAAATTCAACTCTCCTGAATTTTCTATCATAGAGTCAAGAAAACCTTGATGAGCATAGGCATAATGTCTTTCTGGAGTATATAAAAGATTATCAGGTAATCTTTCACCCCCTAGAGCAAGGTCTCCGCCTCGACGTAAGCCAAGATTATACTCGCTTAAAGCTTGGTTTGTTCCAAAGAGAGGTTTTCCATATGCAGCTTCTAATTCACGCTCTGTCTTTGCAAACGCCGCCGCAAATCCCTCTCTGCCTTCATCGTATCTTGATGCATAAGGAATATCAATTCCTCTGTGCACACTACTTGAATCAAGTGACGAGAAATCACCAAGATTACTGGTAAACGAACGCTTATATAAGTTGAATTTAGGTAGATGGCCCTGCAATTGGGCAATCGTCTCAGGACTCAACATCCTTGGACCTTTTTTTATTTGACTCATCTAATCTCCTATTAGTAAGAAATCATAGAGTGAGTATTGCTTAGTATAGTATTGTTTCCATACCTACCTCTTGGAGCAGTAGCCATATAAGCCTCATTTCCTAGACCTCTCATAGAAGAGTATCTTGAGTTTTCTACTGCAGCTATACTTCTTTGTTTCTGCATTTGGGCATTAGAACTAATCATGGCTGATCCTGGTCCGCGCTTCCAACTGACTAAATTCATTTTTCCCATTTTTAAATAGTCATTGCCATCATTCAAGACACCAAGAACTCTATTGCCTGCATATCCTGCTCCAATAAGTAAACCACCTGCTACTGTGGCCCGCAAAGGATTCATAAGAGCACTGCCAATAATTCTATTAACAATTGCCATACTAACATAACCTTTTGCAGCCCCTATTAATCCACCAACAATTCCATCCTTCTTGTAACCTTCCATAGCATCTTGCGATGCAAAATACAAAGATACGGCAGGAGGAAGTATTGTTGAGAAACCTCCACCAATTGCAAGGAATTTATTTACACTAGAACCTTTGCCACCTAAGGCCCTATAAGCGACTCGTCTGGTGCCAGTTCCAAATCCTTGACTATTCATAATATAATCGTCCCAGGCCGTGTAAAGTTCTTTCTTACTTAAACCTCGTCTCCAAACTGTTTCTGATCCTTGTTGCACTACAGGAGCAACATAATTATTTTGGCGAAAACCTCCATTTCTTGACCATCTTCTACCAAAATGGGCATTAAAATGACTACCATCTGCGCCCATACGACGATTAAAACCCCAATCATTAATGACAGAAGACATTGCTCCTGCCAATCCTTTTGTTGTAAGTTCTAGTTCATTTTCAATAAAGCTAGCACGAGAGTTGAAATTATCATTAATCCACTGCCTTTGCGTTTCAAATCTTCTTGCCATCTTAACCTCTTCTTAAAGCTGAAAGAGCTAGTGTAAGGTTTCCAGTGTCGTTATACTTACCCGGAGTATGCCGTCCTCTTGTTGGGCTCATAGAAGGATTTGTAAAGTAATTTTCTTCTATATCATTCAAGCCAATGGCTCCTGGGTTTGTCATTCTTACTCTTTCACTTGAATCGGCTTGCATCTGAGCTTGAGCACTCATGTATTTATCTCTTGCCCCTGTCAGTACATTTGCTGGATGGTCAAGGCCTCCATTTGTTGCACTGCTCATTGCTCCAGTATAGGCAGCCACACCAGCGGCACCCGCAAAGACTGCAGCACCACCCAGACCAGACATACCGCTTTTAAAACCTGACATTGCAGGTCCATGATGCTGCGGCACATCAAGTATTGAAGCTTCAGTCTCATCTGCCATACCCAGATAGTTTGGATTTCTTCTGCGAAAAAATGAGGAACTTTCCGCTTTTGCTTCAGGTGCAACGTTTTCTTTGTAGAAACTTCTCGTTGCACTCATGCTTTTCTGTACACCGGCTGCTGCCTGGCCACCATAGAATGCTGCTAAGTTTGGAAGCTCTGAAATAGTTTTACCAGGCCGATTTTGATTTAAATCTGCACCAGTGTTGTAGTTAACAAAGTCGTTTGCGCTTTGTTGTACTTTATTGTCTAATGAATTTAATTCTCCACCTTGAGTATATCGAGTTTTATCTGCAGGTGACATATCTCTAAGTCTTTGATTTGATTCACTTTTAGACATGCCTGATATGTCGTCTGTTGTCTGAGAGTGGAATGCTCTTGCATTATCAGGAGTGTAAGCCCCAGCTTTCGTAATTTGCTCTTCTAGACCTGTACGTTGACGGCTTGCATCTTCCATTGTGTCAAGACTTGCCTTTAAGCCACTTTCATTAGCAGTCTCACTCAAAGCTCTTGTACCTAGCTGTGAACTTTCCGCCCATCCTTGACTTTCAACTCTGTCTCCTACTTTCATTCCTTGAAGAAAACTACTAGTCAACGACTTAGTGCCAGAGCCACCAAACATTCTTTGTCCGCCTTTAACTGCAGCAATACCTACTGCGCCTACTGCCGCTCCCTTCATTGCTCCTTGAGTAAAAGCCTTTGCAGTACCCGTAGCCTTAAGTCCTTGAAATTCTTGATCTTTTGAGTTGTCATATGCCATTGCCCCTTGGACGCCACCAACCGCTGCACCTATAACTGGTGCTGCTGCAAAGTCTGCAAGATGACTAGCTCCTGTCCCTTGTTTACTTAAAGGTCCAAAGTCTTTATTCATACCTTGATTTGGGCTTGCAATTGAATTTGCTTTTTGGCCTAGTTCATTGTAGTCAGTCTGAGTCTCTGCTTCCTGCTCAATTGTCTGACCAGCAGCTGTTTTTCTTTGAGTTGACTTTTGTGTTTTTTCCTCTTGCTGAGTTGTTTCTCTGCTCTCTTGTTGTTCTCTTTTTGCTTCTTGGTATGCCTTCCTATTTTCTTTTCTCTTCTTTGGATCTGTCTCAGGAGCGGTTCTTTCTTGCCGCTTCATATCAGCAATTTTTTGTCCTTCACTCTCAACATCGTCTGCATATAATGCTGCTTCGTCTACTTTTTCAGGCGGTGGCTTAGGTTTGCTAATCTCAGCCTCTTGCTCTTCAAACTGTTGTACTGCGCGTTTTTGTGCAGGACTATAATTGCTTGGATCATCCTCCATTACCTTTCTAGGTGGAGCAGGCTCTGCCATTTGTCGAGGAGGAGTTACTTTACTTGCTTCTTGTGCTGCTATTTTTTCTTCATTAGTAGAAAATTTTGCAAAGTCTTGAGCTATGTCTTCCCCTTTAGGTAAAGCTTTCTCAAGTAATGAGCCTATTCTTCCGGCACGTCGACCTGCAAATGCACCAAGTGTTGCTCCAACAGTCATTGTTGTACTAAGATTTCCTGGATCTCCTGAAAGGATTGAAGCTCCTAAGCCAGCAAATGCTCCTATCGCAGTACCTGCAAGAATTGCCGAACCGCCCGCCACTCCTTTCTTACTAAATGTAGGACTGGCGCTAGCAGCTTCTTGGACTCTCTGATTTATAAATTTCTTAAAACCAGAACTTTCTTTTATGCCAAGAGCTGCTGTTCCTTGTTGTTTTAGAAGAGCTTCATAAAGAGTATTTCCAATTTCATGTTTTGCTGCACGTGTGCTAGACAGCAATGCTCCAATGAATGTCAATGTTTCTGTAACAAAATTTGCCATTATCGTCTTTCCTTACCACGGCCTCGGTTTCTTTGCATGCTGCCCATTAATGCAGCCTGTTGCATCTCTGCCATCATTAATTTTCTACTATTACCAGACTCAGAAGAAGTAATAGGTGTAATTGAGTTGAGCTGAGAACTAGAACTGGTTAAGTTATTTATACTATTTAACTCTGGAGATTGATCATATCTTTCAATCATTTGAGACTCAGATGTGCCTGGGCTTTTATCAAAATGAAAACGATTATAACTAAAAGCACTTAAAGTATTCCATCCTTTTCTTTCAGCTCCACCCATTCCGCTTTGAGCTCCAAAATAGAAAGGCTGACTCCACATGCCCTTGCCTTTGCTTTTTGCAGAGTATTCAGCTTGCATATAAGCTGTTTGGCTAACTAAATCTTCCGTAGATTTTTCTCTAAAAAGAACTGAACCAAGTCCCTGCTTAACCATTTCATATGAATAGTTTGTTCCTTCTTGGTCTGTTATAAGACCAACTGAACGACCAAAAGTTTGTCTTCCGCCAACTACAACTTGAGATCCTGTTCTTGCAGATAAAACATTTGTTAAGTAATTTTTACCAGGTTGAGCATATGCCATTTCTCCTGGCCCAGTACCTACTCCTTCGTGAGCTGTTTCAGGGGTGTCAATGCCAGATACGCGCACACTACCTAGCTTTCTTCTGCCCATGCCAAGAAAGCCTTTGCTAATCAATTCAACTGTATCACCGTCACCAACCGCGTAGTCAACCTTTGCACCATCAACTGCCTGGAGTGCAACACCAGCATCATTTGTTTTGTCAATTGGTGCAGTGTATGAAGTCAAAGCACTCTTAATATCTCCGCCAGCGGCATAGTTACCGCCTTCTAAGATTTGTTTCTCATCACCACTCTTTTTTAAAATTGCTTCAGTTGTTGGTTTCCAACTAGGTTGATCAATCATGTAATCGGCTGCAAGAGCAAGCCCAGCACCAACTATTCCACCTATAGCACCAGCAGTTCTTCCTACATTAGAAACAAACCAACTTGCGTCTTTCAGCGCAGATACCGCAATCTTTCCTCCCGCACCCGCAGGAGAAACAGCATTCGCAAGAAACCTATCTGCGGTTTCTCTCTGTAGTTTTATTTTTCCTAATCCTTGCATTGTCAGGCTAGCCATCGCCTTAAAGTGACCAACACTTTGAGGTCTTGCAAATTTAACAGCACTTAAAGAACTACTCAATTCATGTAGTCCTCTACCTAGACCTCCTATAGTCAGACCATATCCCTTAGAGGAAACATTCTTAAAAATTTGATCTAGAGTTCCTTTAGTCTGTTCTATTATTTGCCGGGTAAGAGCTCCATCACCTTGATCAAATCTCAACTTTAATTCATCAGTCAATTTCTGTCCAAGACTTCCATTTGGTTCCCGAAGTCTTCCTGTTAAAGTCTCAAACCTTTCCATCAAACTTTCTGGAGTTAATCCCCTACTCGCAATGCTTTCACTCTCAGCATACTGCCCAACCATATGTTCAAAAACACGCCTATGCGCTGTTTCCGCACTTGCACCGCCTGCAATCAAGTCTGCGTGCATTTTCTTCATATCGTCTACTAGATGATAGTCATGCGTCTTATTAAAGAAAGAGTATGTTGCTCCATCCTTTGTAACTTTTTCATGCCGGACTTGGCCTTGTCGAGTTCCAAGGTTAAATGGCTCGTAGGCATCAGTCTGAATATTGATTGGTTCAGTGTGATATTGAATTTCACCACTCAAATCAGCAACTGGCATAGGCCTATTAACTATAACTTCATCTACTATGCCTTCCGCGTTTTCTAATTTAATAACCTTTCCTGGCTTTTCATCTGGATAAGGCAATTCTCTTTTGATAATAGGATTACCTTCTTCGTCCAATTTTAAAGCATCAACAGTTAATTCCTTTTTTGCATCAAACAAAGATGCTTGTCCAGATACCAGATTAGCAGTCTCATGAATCCTAAGAAGTTCCTTGTCAATGTTGTAATTTTTTGTTACATCACCTATTGTTCCCTGATTCCATCTGGCAAGAAGAGGATTTGCACTGCTTTCATCTACATCAAAAAGAACTCTACCTTGTGCATCTGTTGTTATAGGCTCAAGTTCCGTATCTTTCAAGTATGAAGTAAGACTTAGCCATCCTCTTTTCTTGCTGTCAAACAGTATACTTGTTGCCGCAATAAGGGACTTCATCTGTCCACCAATTGACGCGGTTTCTTTTCCTTGGTTTACGGTATAGACATCTTTAACTGTTTCATACAGTTTTGCATCTGTTAAAAGTTTTCCCTGAAGAACTGTGTCCATCAAAGCTAAATGCTCTTCCTTTGCTCCATAGAAGGCCCTAGATGCCCAGTCAATTTTTGTACCAGAAAATACATCTGGCCCTGTTGGAATATATCCAGTTTGCATAAGACCAGAAAATAACATCTTAGTAAGTTCAAGCTGATCTTTGTTATGAAGTCCTTGTCCTATATTTTTTTCCCACATTGGGAAAAGACTAATCATTTCATTGGTTTTCCCTTCCATTCTTAATCTATCCACACCTTGTGTATAGTGATAGTTGGTAGGATCCATAATGTTTCTTTTATACTGTGACTTCCAGTATGCATCAAACATTTGTCTAATTTCTGATAGATCTTGAATTCCTTCTGGTCCAGTCCTGAAAGCTTTCATAATATCAGGATCTTGATTTAAAGGAACACGGTCCTCTGGGAACATTGCTACATTGTAATTGCCTTTGAAATCCCTGACATGCGCTCCTATTCCGTCATCTGCTGGTCGAATAACAGATATCTGTCTTTCTCCTGCGTCATCCACAGAAGGAACAATAGCGGTAAAGAATTTATTCTTGTTTGGTAATTTGCTTTTATCAGAAACATTCTGGGTAAAGTATTCCCAAAGTTTGCCAAGTCTGAAGGATTCAAAGGTCATATTTGCAGCAATTAATGCTTTATTATTGTCACTTCCTTGCTTCGCAAATATCATAGACCACTTAGCAGCTTCTCTTTGGCTATAAATACGCTGGCCGTCTGCAAGTTCAACAAACCCTTGCTCTTCTAGTTTTTTAAAGATGCCTGTAATCTTCTCATCATCTATGGCACCATCAGCACCTGCATTTTCTTCATAGAACTTTTTAAGGAAATCATATTTACTTTCTGCCCATCCTCCAAAGAGTGTTCTGAAACTATCTAAGCTTTCAGGGGTGTGCTCAACAACTCTATATGTTCTTTCTCTTGCTTCACCTGCGGCATTCTCCGCTGCAGTGTCAGTAAGCAAAGCAGTAGGCATCATATCTAAAGCAAGAAATCCTTTTTCCATTTGCTCAGAAGGTGACATCCGAGTAATCGAAGTTCTACCTTCTTGGGTTGAAATTAACTTGTCGATCTGATTTAGATTTTCCATATCAATCATGGCAAGCTGAAGTATTGGAGCATTTCTTCCAAGACCACCAGTCTCAATGTCCACAATCATAGCATTTCTAATAATGTCAGGTGTCTTAAAGTTAAAGACTGACATTGCCGAAAGTTTTAATTTTAAATCCCTAATGCCTTGACTTGAAGCTCCACTCAGTATTTGTCCAAAAGTATCGCCTTGGCCTGCTGCAGCATAAGATGCTAATTTCGCAGTTACATCTTTAAATAATGCTGTCTTTTCTGCAAGTACAGTCTCTGTAAAGTTAATAAAGTTTTTACCAGGAGCAGCACCAATTAACTGTGCGCCCTTGCCTATCGCAGTATCTGTAGCAGTCATCAAGTACTGCTTGAAATTAGTCTTATCGTTTAGCGCTTTAACAACCTCAGATCCAAATCTGAATGTTCCTTTAGCAATACTTTTAACAAGAGTAAAAGTACCACGTGCACTAGCATCAACTTCAGAAAGATAGTTACTACCTCTGTACTTGCCTGCCAAAGCAGTGATTCCTTTTATAGGATCTGCATCTGGATTTAAAAGATAATCTTTTAATGTGTATGCAGAGGCCATCTATCTTCTTACTTATTCATCATAGTCAAAGGGATCATCTTTATTATCTCTTATTAGACTATTAATCTTACTTAATGCAGCAGACATTTTTGTCATAGTTGAACTAACACTCTCAACCTTAGTAGACTCCATCTTAGCCTTAGCATTTAACTTGGCTTCTGGGGTGCTTAACAGTTCCTTCATTAGCTGACTGCGCATCTTTTGGAAACGTTCCTTTAACGCAAAAGCAGGATGTTCCTTCATCGCAGTCTTAACAGGATTGCCGTGTAAGTCGCTACTTAGTACAGCCTCCTGCATCAAGTCTCTACCCTCGCCAAGGCTATCTCCTTGACTTAATAGCATATTAACCCGGATCTCATAGATATCCAGTTCGGCAAGCTTAGTCGCCAAGCTAATAACACTAGGAGTAATATTATTCATATCTCTAAAGTTCTCACTACAGTATTGCTTAACCTTAACCTGGAGAATACTTGCTTCTACGGGGCAAGGTTGCAGTACTGGGAATTTACTAGAGGCAAGATCAACACTTCCATTGTCTCTCTTAACAGCAAACCAGCATGAGCTGCGAATAGGGCAACTCTCATATCCTTTACATATTAAGGGCACACTAGCATAAGTACCATGCTTAACAGCAGCAAGGTGCGACCTCATTCTAGCAGCACTCTGAGGTGTTATATGTAAGTCCTTATATAAGTCAGGATCACTACCAAGAAAAGTCCCAAGACTACTGTTAGAGAAGAAAGCATTAACATCTATAGTATTAGGATCACTGGCGTCTAAGGCACTCTGAAAAGCTTCCTTAAGACTGATACTCGTAGCACTACTTTGATCAAGAGGCTCAGCCCTCTCTAGTAAATCTAAGTCACTATCTAGTATCTCCCCCACCCTATCAAGTAGCACTTGTGTACTGGCCTCCACGCCGCCAAGACCATTAGTATTACGGTTCCCAGAGACCATACTAGAGTCCTTTAACAGGGGGCTAGTCTTAGTAAAGGACTTATCCTCACTGATAGACATCTCCCTAGTAGGAAGGCCCTTTGCTGTCTCAGCTACGCTAATGTTAGTATCCTCTAAAGCCTGTAAGTCAAAAGGCATACCGTCTTCCTTAGGGGAAAACTCTAACGAGTTCCCCAAGGTGTATGGGTCAATAACTTGTCCAGATAACGTTCCAGTATAAGTAGGCTGAGAAAGCCGCGCCGCATTCTTATATAGATTATCGGCTCCACGCCCTGCACTGTTGTCGTGGGAAGATCTAGGCTTCTTACCATTAGCCTTGTTTATATCATTGTAATGAGCCAAAACAGAGTACTTCTTACTAGTAATCAAACTAAAGTTTAAACTTTATTAACTTGATACCATAAGGAGCCTTATATATGTATAAGGACAAAACCTCTATATATATTTGGGGAAAAAATCTAGGGGAAAAGCTAGGGGGAAAGGGGTATAGGTCTGGGAAAGACGTAGACTTGCCTAAAGAACTCTATATAGGTTTATATATTTATATTTTTATTTTTATGGAAAAGAGTGGGTACTTTATATACTGGGACCCTTAAACAACCCATACCCCTATTCGTTTTAGCCCACCCCCTTTAAACGTAAAACTCTGACCGTTAGGGTGGGACATTGGGTTCCAAAAAGCCCTGCAATTGAGCAGGCACGCGTCTAGGAGTCTGCCATGACTATTGCCCTTATCGTCCTCGCCATCTTCGTCTGCATTGTCATCCTTTCCAACACGGTGAGCTATCTCATGACCGCCAACAAGACCGCGCCCATCACCCCCGCCGAGGTTCGTATGAACAACAACAACCACCCCCTCATCGTCCTGGCCATCGTCACCCTGGTTGTCATTGGTGGCCTTGTCACCTTCGGCATCGGCAAGACTGCTGGCCTGTGGGCTCAGCCCTCCTTCGAGGATCTCGTTGACCCCTACGCTGTCGCTGAGTATGAGCAGGTTGCCCTGCGCATTACCAGCTTCCCCCACCCTGGTGTTGGCCAGTACTCGCCTGATGAGGGTACCAATTGCACGGGCTGGGCCTGGAAGGGCCACATGTACGGCATTACCCATTGTGATGTCGACACATACATCATTGGCAAGGAGACGGGTGAGACCCCTGATCCAGTGGTCCGTATCAACACGGATCACGTTGTCAGTGTCCCTGTATTGGGCAATGACCTCTACACCGTTGGCATGGAATGCAGCCCTGACCTTCGCTGGTGGGGTGCTACCACTGGTGAGTGGCGTAACCTCGATTGGAGCGACATCGACGTTGAGACATTCAGCCCTAACAACCGCGCTGCTAGCCTCATGCTTGAGCGCTGGCATGGTAGCGTAAACCGAGCACAGGACGCACTGGCTCAGCAGAACGAGTACAGCGCTAGCCTGTACACCAACACCGCCCTGTTCCAGCAGGGTGAGTGGGAGATCCTTAGCAAGGGTCAGCGCTACTGCTACGACAGCCAGGATGATGTGGTTGGCCATGGTGGCTGGTTCCGTAGTGGCGATAGCGGTGGTGTCCTTCTCGCAGGGGATGAGCCCATCGGCGCTGTTAGCTACAGCAACGGGTCTGAGACCCGCAACTGCTTCAGCGCAATTGCGTTGTCGCAGGAGAAGTCCTACCAGGACTTTGAGTTCCGGGAACTCTCTTCGACCACCATGGACCTGACTGGGAAGTTCAAGACCGCTGCTTCCCACTCGGGTATGCAGGGGCGGATTTTCCGTAGCCTCAACACCGAAACCACCAACGCCCATCAGGGCAAGGAGAATTTCATGCCTTACCTCATCCTCGCCATCCTCGGCCTCATCCTCGCTGCCGCCACCACGACCATCAAGGTCAAGGAGTTTCTCATGTCCAACCTTCGCACCATCGTCATTGGTTTCCTGATTGTCCTGGGCCTTGTGGTCCCGATCGTTCTGGCGTGGAACCACGCCCTCACGGTTTGTCCTGTCACGGACGCATGGTTCAGTGTCAACTTTATGAACGGTGCCCTGGTTAGCATCGTCGTTGAAATGGCTGCAATTGCGGCTGTTCTCGCCATGGCAACGCTTATCTCTGAGATGAGCTGCCCAAAGTGGATGGTTAAGCCTATCCTCGCCATCACCCCCAACCTTGCCACCATCACGGCCAATAAGGCCAAGGAGTCTGTCATGCCTATTCGCCTGTACATTGCAATCATCCTCACAATCGCCATCTTCGTCCCCATGGCGCTTATCGCCACCTTCCGAGAGGCCTTCGTGTGTATCTTGGGCCTTGGCCCCCTTGCATTCACGGCTATTGACCTCATTCTGCATGTGGAGTACCACTACCATGTGCGTGAGCTTTCTATCGTGACCAAGAAGCTCATCGCCCACCAGAAGCTGCACAAGCTGCTCTTTGGCGGTATGGCTCTTCTCGCCATGGTTCTTGGTGGGTGCGGCGATACCATCCAGCAGGCTCCTGCTGGTATGGGCGAAATCGTCGCCGCTCACAACGGCGAATGCAGCGCCTTCCACTGGCAGGGCCAGATCAGGACGGCGGCTCACTGCACCTATGCCAGCACCGATTGGCGGGACAACGCAACAGCCGTTCTTCACCAGCAGCAAGGAAAGCATGCTATCCCAGAAGACTTGGCAGATATCGGCCAAGAGTGTAGCCCCGACCTGCGTTGGTGGGGTGCCACCACTGGTCGGACTCTGCCTGTGGAGGACGTCAAATTCTACGCTGTAAAGCGTGGGCAAAACGTCTGGGACCTTGGCGAACAAGTTCCTCCATGGACTCCTGGAGCACAGGCCTGCTTCACCCAGACCCTGCACAACCGCTTCTCCGACGGAGATAGCGGAGGACCCCTTCTCGCCGGTGATGAGCCGGTGGGCAGCGTCTCCTGGAGCAGCAACCTGCCTTGGGGCATGGCCTGCTTCGGCCGACTGGAAAAACAACCAATGTGGGGAAATCTCTCCACGTCTTCCCCGCAAGGGGGTAAGGGCTTCCGCATGAAGTCCATCGAAATGACTGACAGCCTCGCTGTCACTTTGACCCAGGTCTTCACGGACCTTGCCATTGCAGGAGCAATCCTGGCGCTGGCCTTCCTTCTGGCCCGAGTCCGGGCCAAGTTCCGCACGCACGACGAAACCAACGCCGGCAATTCTGCTGGCCTCATTGGGGCTAAGAACCCCAGTAAGGGACACATGTCCCCCATTTTGGCCTTCGTGGCCCGCCTGACGAGCGTAATCGTCATCCTCCTCCTTGGTGTCTGCCTGCTGGCAGCACCCGGCGTGACCCCGCTGGTCTCTTCGAACAACAGCCCGACCATCGAGACGGGCATCGACCCTGAGGCCATTGCCAAGATTGTCCAGCGCTTGAAGAAGCGCCTGGCGTACGGCATGCGGATGGCCAAGAAGAAGCGGTGGACCGTGCGTCGCTTGAACCGCTGGCTCGTTGCAAACGGTTACAAGGCCAAGGCCAAGAAGGCCAAGAAGGCGGTCGCAAAGGCCGTTGTCAAGTTTGACCGTGCGGGTATGACCCGCCGTCAGCGTCGCGCAAAGGCCCATAAGGCCAAGGTTGCAGCAACGAAGGCAGAAACCAAGGCTCGTGGCGTTAAGCGCCGCGCAGAAGCCAAGGCAACGAACGACGCAATCGCCAAGCTGGAGGCTGCGATTGCCTTCCTCGGGCTCATTGCCCGCGTGGCCCGTCACCAACGGCGCATGGAAGTGTCGGCTGCGCGGTCGAAGCGCAAGGTGGCTCGCAAGGCCACTGCTAAGCCCGCCGCCAAGAAGATCATTGTCAGGGCCGAGGGTGCAGGTCGTCCCACCTTCCACCCCCGCCGCAGCAAAGTCCAGGGATACAACCCTGCCGCACAAAGCCGACAGGAGATCATCACCTCACGCGAAAAGCGGGAAGAGCGTCGCCTTGCACGCGAGGCTCGGCACCTCACGCTCCTTAATAGGGCATATGCTGCCCTCCTCAACATGGTCGTTGAGGGAACGGCATTCAAAGCAGGCTGGACCCTTCGAGGTGCATGCATGCTGCTGGCGGACAACATGGCTTGGGTTGCCGCCCAGGCCGAGATCCAAACGTTCGATCAAGATGACGACGTGGCCTGGCAGTATGAGGCAGCCGTCCGCAACATCCCCTTCGAGATTAAGCGGGAGGTTGAGAACGCAGAGGTCGACGCAGCATGGGCGCTCATCGAGGCCAACGACAAGAAAGTCCTTGCCGAGATCAAGCAAGCGAACGCTAAGGCGCGGGCCAAGAGGAAGGCAGAGCGTGAAGAGCGCATTGCCACTCACAGGGCGAAGGTCGACGCAGAGCGGGCCGAACGTGAAGCCGCCAAGGCCGTAAAGGCCGAAGAGCGCAGGAAGCGGGAAATGGCAAAGGCGGAGCGCCTGGTTGAAGCCCTCAAGGCCCGTGAGGCCAAGAAGGGCAAGACCACCAAGGTGGATGTTACTCCTGTGTCTCCCGTGGCTAAGCTGCGGGAAGTCCAGGCAAACAGCCCCGTTCTCGCCGTTGTCGCAGGTCTTGGGCTTGCGACTGGCATGGTGGCCGTTGCCGTCATTGCCCTTGCTGCAATTGCCTTCTTCGCTATTCGCAAGAATCGTGCCGAAGACTGCAAAGAAGAAACGGTCGACGCAGATTGGGGCGATCTGCTTGAAGCTCCTGCTGAGCCACAGCCCCAGTCCCTGTTGCTGCGTCTGACAGAGCTCTTGGGCCAAGAGTCTCCTGCGCGGGAGGTTGTTGCATATGAACCTGCTCCTGCACCAGTTACTGTACCTGCCGAGCCAGAGCCGCAATCTCTTCTTGGGCGTCTTATTGAGCTTCTGCCTGAGGCTGAGGCGCGTGCTACTGAGCCTGCCACCTGCGCTTGCGGAATACCGCAGGAAGAAGGCTACGTCTGCGATACCTGCGTACTCAATGAGTATGCTGCTGGTATGGCAAATGCCCTCGAAAATGCGGTCGAAGAGTTTCCCTTCACCGATCCTGGTGACTGGGATGGCGGGGCAATCGATGACGTGTATGCGGCTCAGCTCATGGCGGCTGACCGTGAAGCCGCGCAACGCGATGCGGCAGACTTGGAAGAGCACCTGCAGGTTCTTGCGGCAGAAGCTGCTCTTGCAGACCTCGACCAGGAAGCAGAACAGGACATTGATCCGCTAGATCTTCTAGTGGAGAAGGCCAAGGAGGAAGAGATGGAAGAGGAAAAGACCCCTGAGCAGGTCTGGGCAGAAATCTGCAATGAGCTGACGGTATCCCCTAGGAACTACTCGGCTAATGCTGCAATGAACATCTTGATTGAGATGTATCAGCGCAAGATTGACCTGTTCCGTTTCCGCCATTTCGGCACTACTCGTACGTTCACCCGCAAAGACAAAGACGGGGATAGGCGTACCAGTAAGACAAAGACTCTGCGCAAGGACGTTATTGTCCGGTTTGCCAGCATCCTGCGTCAGGACAAGGAGATGGCAACGTGGTTTGCGGAAGCAAGTCACGATCCCTCTTGGGAGCAGTTCTGGGTTGGCATCGAGTCCCTTATGAAGGACAAGAAGCAGGCTTGGACTGCCCAGGATTGGCGTATCCTTCGAGCCAGGTACGAAGCGGCTGTCTTGGTCGTTAACGACCTCTGCATCGAGTTCCTCGGTCAGTCGAAGAGCAAGCCAAAGTTCATGGCAAGTGAAGTCTCTTGTCTTGTAACCAAAGACACCTTCCGCTACCGTGCAGTTGGTGCGCAGGAAGCGATGGAAGCCTGCAAGCGCATTAACGCAAAGCACAAAGGTGGCTTCTGTGTGGCTCGTGGTGTCTACCAAGAGCAAATGCTTAGCGGCTCTCACCTGCCCTGGGTTGTTGATAAGGCTGACGGGGAAGGCAACTGGCTGGAGTTTGGCTTTGTTCTCACCACCAGCGCTGGTGTTGCAGACTGGGGCTTTGGCCGTGAAAACCGCAACAATAGCAGTGTTGAGCTGAAGACTGCCACAGAAATGCTTGGTGGAATTGTCCAGCTTGATCAGTACAAGCCAGAACGTGCGTACATCGAGATGTTCCACAAGAACTGGACCTTGATGAAGAAGCCCAGCCTTAACGACTGGAAGACTTTCATTAAGACAGCCTTTGCCAATGGCAACATGTTATTCATTAACCCAACGACAATGGATACCAGGCATGTCGCCAAGAACGGCACCAGTTACAGTAAGTCTGTAACTGACAATGGCACAACAGCCAGCACGGTCCATACTTTCTTCAACGATGGTAGCGTGACCACGGTAATGACGCGCAAGACTCTTGATGCAAATTCGAAAGGCTTTGCTCACAAGTTCAGCAGTGCGCGGACGACTATCAGGAAGTTCTTCTTGAAACACTCTGGTATTCGTGATCTCAAGGTTCTTCCTTGGGAAGTTGTCGAAAGCCGAGATGAGCTGGCAACAAAGTTTGGCAATGAGTCGTATGACCAATACCAGGCATGCCGTAAAGCAATCTCTGCTGATCGCAATCATCGGCTAGACGTTGTAGTTCTTAGCCGCGTGAACAATGCACGGTTTGAGGCTTGGGCTACTGAGTATGTGCAGAATAAGCAATCATCGGTTGTTTATCACATCAAGACTCGGCAGCCTTTGACGCTCAGCCAGCTCAACAAGCAGAATAAGGCCCTTGCAAAGCTGCAGGGTAATTACTTCTTGGCTCAAACTGAGTTGGAAACTAGCCGCGCTGGTATTGCAGCCATTAGGCATACGATTGAGACGAGTGCTTATACGTCTCAAGAACTGTCTTCTGATTTGATTGAGGCCTTCAAAGAAGGTTACCAATGGATGAAGACTCCTGGTGGCTATCAGTTGGTTAGCGCAAGAAAAGCTGCAGCAAACCCAGAGAAGATTCTCAAGGGCGAAGCTCTTGCTGCTGTGCTGGATGCGTGGATCAAGACTGCCATTGACGTTCAGGCAGACTCTCTTCGCGCAGAGGGTGCGAAGATTGTGCGCAGGTACGAAGAAGCACTTCAGCTTCTGCTTCCTGGGTACAGCTGCAAGGTCAATGGTGAGGATTGTCTCATGGCTGCATACAATAAAGCAGAACATGCGAAAAAGACAGACCCCAGCAATCCTGAGATTGCCTTGCTTCTTGCAGCGTACTATGCGGAGTACGAGAAAGAGCAAGCGGAGTACGAGAATGAGCAAGCGAAAATCCAAGCGCGTTACGAGAAAACCCATAAGGAATGTCAGGAGTATGAGCAGCGCGTTAAGGAGCAGGAAGGATGGGATGAAATCCCGTTCTGTAAAGCAGGTGCCGTTCTTTCGGCATTGGCTCTTGCAGCTGGGCTTCCTGCCTTCGTGGTAGTGTTGCCGCTTGCACTGACGGCACTGGCTGCTTTCATGAAGATGGAAAACTCTGACGTTGAAGGTGAGGAGATCCTCGCTGACAATGCAGAGTTCTGCCTGTACAGTACACCAATTGTCCGTCACACAACAGGCAAGTGGACTGCAGTCAAAGACAACAACACTGGGGAATCCGCCCCAGTCGAAGCTGGCGAAAGCCAGAAGGAGAAGCCCATGAGCTTCCTTGACAAGATGAACCAGACCATCCGAAATGTCTGGAACGAGCTCACCGGCCGTGAGAGAATTGGTACTGACGTGAAGACCAAGGCACCTGCCACGTACGGCTCTATCCTTGCTGCCAGCAAGGTTGAGCACACGGCACTTACCCGTATCTGCGGTGGTAAGATCCGTGAGATGCAAGTCACCGAACTCAGCAGTGAAGAGCTGCGTGAGATCAAAGACTTCATCCGCCGTGATGGTGACACCTGGATCATTGTCCGCGACTCTCAGAAGTTCCACTTCCCGAACTGGGCAATGGAGAAGCTGGTGTCTGAGATTGTGATTGCAGGTCACGCTGTCGACAAGAAGGTCAGCCAGCAGGAAGTGAATAAGTATTTCGGCAGCTTGCTTTGGGCTCCTGCTGAGATTGTTTCCTTCCAGGCTAGCGAAGCCAAGGTCATGAGTGATGGGCTTGCCGCCATGTACGACGGTACCAACCTGATGAGCGATGAGCTTGCATCGACTATCGACTGGGTTGGCTATGCAATTCGTCGACTGCTTACGGTACTCGGCTTGTTCAAGGGTATGTTCATTATCCTTCCTGCTGGGTACTTCCCGTCTGGGGTCAAGCTATTCGGCAGTGAGGTGAAGAAGCACCTTCGTCTGCGTCGGGATAGCGGTCGTGCACTTGCACTGCAGCCTCAGGCTAACGGTCACAGTGATGTGGCTAGGACTCTAGGCATGCAGCTTTGGTCCATGCTGTTGGGCCCCTGGATTGCTAGTGTTGGTTTTGCCAATCTAGCGAAGGGAGCGTACGGCTATGCAATGTCGAACCTGAACAAGGCTAATGAGCGTCTTCTTGCTCCTGCAGAGGAAGAAGAAGAAGGCCGCGATGCCTTGATGGCTGAGGCTAGCCGCCTGCACGGGTTCAATCCAATTGCTGTATTCAGGTCTTTTGCGACCAGCATGGCAAACGGGCTCACGAAGTCCTTCAATCCCAACAAGGTGAACATTGCACCTGTTGACGAGAAGGGCAGAAGCCTTGTGCCAAACGGCTATCCGATGATGCTGCCTTGGCTTGCGCTGGCAGAGCTGTGGCTCAAGGTCACGGGCAAAGTGCCAGAAGAGCTTGCTAAGAAGGTTGAAGATACCGAAAAGCTTCGTCTGCGGCTCTTTAAGCTTGCGAACGGCGCAATTCCAGTGCTTGTGCACAACATGCACCGCCTTGATGCGGCTAAGGTTGCAGGCATTCGTCGCATGGCTATTGCTGCTATTGCGACTCGCATCCCGACTGGCAAGACCAGCGGTATCGAGGTTATGCTCTTCGACGCAGAAGAGTATGGGGCAGATCTACTGCCTGAGATCGTTGGCCGTAAGAAGAACGACATTGAGTTCTGGCTCTTCCCTTGCGAGGAGACCACGGCCTTCAAGGTTGCTTCTGAGGGCGGCGACGACGACGACCTGTACGAGTTCCTCCTGGGAATTCTGCACAAGCTGGCTCGCCTTGGCCTTGAGTGGCGGGCAAAGATCCTCGATGTGAGTGCCGATACGCAAAAGGCCATGGACGAAATCAAAGTTCGCTTTGCTCGTCAGGTGGCAGCATTCAAAGAAGACCGTAAGCTTCTTGCAAAGCTGATGGAGATGCCTTATGCAAAAGTCTTCACGGCAAATGGCAAGGTCAGGGCAGGCTGGCCGTCTCTCTTGGGTGTTACCATGGCACCAGGTGGATGGCAGATCCGTCACACGGAAGCTGTTGAAGATATCATCGTGATGACCGAGGAGTCCCGTGAAGATATCGCCACCCAGGCTCGCCTCTTTGCTGAGGTAATGACAGCAAACAACGACAGCCCGTTCACCAGCGCCATTGGCACTGTTGCGCAGAGCCACAAGTTTGCCACTGGCATCTTGACTGGAAACGTTGTGCTGACGAACAGTATCGGTGCTCTGGATAAGATCTGGGCACTCTTTGTTCTTGCTACCATTCTGCTGTCGGATATGGTAGACGCTTGCAACAAGGGCAAGAAGTACGCAGAGGCTGGTGCTGCACTCATGTACCTTAACTGGGCATGGGGCTGGCTGTGCTATCGTATTGCTAGCAATCCAGATGCTAAGGTTATCTGCCCTGCGCAGTATCTAGTATCTGTGCCTCCTGCTGCCAAAGAGCTGTTCAACGCACGTCATGCTAATAAGATGACTGTTGATGGCAAAGTTGTTCAGCCGGGCAAGCTTCTCAACAATCTCTATGAGAACCATAGAGAGCTTGGCGAGACGGTCGAGGCTATGATCCGCGAAGAGCACAACCGTGCTGAGTTCTCGGCTACGGTAACTGCGATGCTTCAGACTGTTAGCGTTCCTGTGCCTGGGGCTGCTTCTGCTCAGGGTATGGGCTCGGAAGTCTGGGCTGAAGTCTGGACTGCAAGCGGCCGCAAGAAGATCTACCTGGATGGTCTCAAGCAGAAGTCTGCTATGAGGTTCGAAGACATTCGGGCAGAGCAGCGTTACATGGCAGAACTCAACAATGCAACCGTCTACGCAGCACATGCTGAGTTTGACCGTATTGTCATGGGTCGCCTTGTGAAAGCTGATCCTAACGCTACTAGTGAGGAGATTGCAGCTATGTTCAAGCTTTGCAAGCTTGGCATGGTCTACTCGTATGCTTTCAAGACTGTTGGCTACGAAGAGAACTGCGTCAAGATCCTTATGGATGAAGAGGGAGAGTTCGGCGCTTCTGGCGGCGTTCCTACCTACATCATCCCTGTCAGCGGCAACTGCACCTTTATCGGCAACTTTGCAGGTAGCAGCGAGATCCTCCTTGAGTGGATGATGAATCCTGCTACACTCGCACTTGTTGCTGAGATCAAAGCCAAGGCTGGCGACTTCAAGTACGTCGTTCTCTCCATGAAGGGTGAAGCCTTTGGAGAGATGATTGACGGCGGTCGTGACCTCAGGTACAGCGAGGCTGACTTTGATGGCAAATCCATCACGGAGATCCTCTGTATGCCTGGCGTTGCTCTTGCTGGCAATCAGCGTGAAGAAAGCCACGTTGATCAGAGCACCTGGCTTGCAAGTGTAGCAGACACGGTCACGCAACGTCGCAACGACATTCTTCGCAAGCTGAAGGCGGAGAACAAAGCAGCAGAAGCATTGCTTCGCGGCAAGACTTTCGGAGAGCTTCTTCAGGAGTTCAACGTAACGGTCGTCGCAGAGTCCGTCACTGGCACTGCCAAGGTCGAAAAGATCGAGGCGTTCAAGTGGATGGACAAGAAGCATGCGGGTCGTACGTACCCAAACACCTTTGTCATTGTTCGCTTCGGGAATGAAGCAGATCCTGTGACTGAGGAGATGGAAGAGGATGATATTACCATCTTCCTTGCTGACGAAGTGATTGAGGCTGCTCCTGACACCAAGGAGAACATTACGATCGAGGCCTCTGCTCCTGTGGTTGAAAAGACTGCAGAAGCAAAAAAAGACAGCATAAGCGATAAGCTCAACCGCATCTTCGGCAAGAAGGAGGCTGTTAAGCCCCCTGCTCCTATCGAAGTCGTGCCTGCTGCTGTTGTTGCGGCTGCTACTGGACAAGAGGAGCTCAAGATCCTGAGCATTTCTGAGCCTGCCTTTGCGAAAGAAGGATGGTCCCAGACCAGCGAAGGAAAGCTTGTGCGCCGCACTTTCAGCAAGACCAAAGTCAAGGAAGTCTTTGCTGCTGGCTGGAACTTCTGCTTCTGCGAGGGCGATGGAGACAAGTGGGTCATTGCAGACACCCGCTTTGGTTTTGTCATTGGCCGCGGACAGACTCAGGTCATAGCGTTGCAAAGGGCAATTGCAAACACCCAGGCTGCTAAGGTTGGACGCAACCTTCTTGACGAAGTCCAGTTCTCGAACTGGCTCTTTGACCGTGCAACTCAGGCTCAGCGTCCGCTTGTTGACCTGATTGCAGAGCACAACAAGAAGGAAGAGCCCGTGGCCGAGGCAACTCCTGCTACTCCTGTTGTTGTCGCAGAGACTGCTGGTACTAAGCCTACTAGCCGTTGCGTTGGTAACTTCGCATTGGCTGGCCTTCAGCACTCTAGTAACGTCAATGTTGCTGAGCGTGAGCTTGTTGAGGGCGTAAAGATTACTCTCATCCGCAATGTGGCTCACCCCAAGGATGCAAATGCCGTTGAGGTCCATGTGAATGGTTACCGCTTCGGGTATGTTCCTAAGGAAGCCGCTGCAAGGCTGGCTCCTCGGATGGACATCGGCGTGAAGGCGTGGGCCATTGTCACGGGATGGGAAAACGGGTACGCCCGCTTCGATCTGTTCCTTGGCAAGACGCCCACTACCTTGGAGACGTTCAACTACCAGCGTGACGAAATCGAGCGTGCATGCGAGGGGCTTGCCTGGCTGGAGTCGTACGACGCGACCGATGAACAGAAGGCTCCGGCTAATGCCCTCCTTGCGCACTTTGCTGCCCTTTGTGGTAGCCTTAAGCTCTGAGGTTACTATGAAGGAGATCCTCATGAAGTACATGGGTGGTGCTAAGTATCCTGGTCCTTGCCGCAATTGCAGCCGCTACTGTGGTTGTGATACACTGCGGCTCTTCCGAGATGACCGATATAAGGCAGCGAAGTGGGTCACAATCTGCACAGATTGCTGTGAAGAATGGGATGCCCGCTTCAACAAGCCCAAGGCCATTGTGGCTCCTCAACCTGCTCCTGTAAAGGAAGTGAAGGTTGTGGAAGTCGCTAAGCCAAAGCAACTTTCGTTGTTCGGCTAGAGAACTGACAGTTTGAACTAAAGCCCTATTCTACAACCCTTTTCAAAAGAGCTCACTTTGTGAGCTTTTTTTTACTACTTACTTACAGAGGCCAAACGACTCCGCTACTCCGCTCCCCCTCGAAAGCCTGTGTGTATTTTGTAATTTCTGCACCCCCTTGGAGAGGCTCCTGCGTCGCCCAGAGCATTGTAGGCTTCGCTCCCTGGCAACAAAGCTAGACCAACGAGAGGTCTGGTGGGCCTCCTGCGTCGGCCAGATATAGTGAGCGTTCACGCTTGCTATACTGGCGGATCCGTCCCAGTAGATGCGAGAGATAACGGATAGGTACCTCCCAAACGTCTACCTTGTCGGGTGTGGGAAGGCCGAAAACGCTGACAAGGAAAGAACCTCTGGCCTCACGGCTGGGGGTTCTTTTTTTTCCACTCCGCTGAATAACCAGATAACTTGTGGCAACCAGGGGTCTTACGAGGCTCCTTCGTCGCCCAAAGCATCGGATGGTGGCTGCCGCTACCCGTATCAGAGAAGGCCTGTCGGTCTCTGGTATGTATCAGACAGGGGCGGTTGCCAGTCCGCCTAACAGAAAAACTGGCCGTCATCCCCTTTAGGATGGCATGTTTACGTCCCCTCTTGGACGGGTTCCTGGTAGTGGTAATCCTACTTACTGCGTACCAGGATAGAGAGGTAAAGCCCCAGCACAGTAGGATGTGTTGGGGTTTTATTTTTGTTACTCCGCTATATAAGTAGATTACTAGTAACTATATAGTGGTTTGTTGGCGGCTCCTACGTCGCCCAAAGCACTGGGCGTTGACGCTCTGCCATCTCCGTTGGTAGAGACTAGCTTTAAAACACGGGGAGTCCCAGGTCGGCCTTACGGGCTTGGATAAGACTATTGGCAGAAGGACAGATTCCCACTACTAGGCCGGTAGTGGGTTTCTTTTTTTGGCCTCCTTCGTCGGCCAGAGATTATGAGGCACTTTCGCCTCTCGGTCCTTAGGAGGACACCATGAAGGCAGGTAAGTATCACTCGTACGACTGGCGAACCGAGCGGGATGCGGATGCTGATAGGAGCGTCTTCGTCCAGGCCTGGAAAGCCAAGTTCCCTGGGGTCGTGCCGCAGTTCGCCATCATCCTGGATGACGGCAGTTGCCACTGGTGGAACGAATGGCCAGACGGGCGGACTCGGCGGCTTCCGCCTAGCACATTCAAGATCGGCTAAAGATAGACCCTCGGCTTCGGTTGGGGGTTTTTCTTTTCTCACTCCGCTACACAGTGGGGTGGCTCCAGCTCCCGGACTCTTCGGCGGTCAGCAGGTAGGAACCCAATAGCAAAAAGAGGCGAAAAAATATAGACTCCGCTATAGGCCGGAAAGGTTATATCAACTAGTAGTGTTGAGAGCTCCTGCGTCGCCTAAGTGTTGTGAGGTAATCGCGGACCTCTTAGTCATGTTCCAACCCTGGGGAGCATGATGAGCCTAGTTAGACAAGGCAAAACGAACAAAGGGAGTAGGTGTCCATCCGCCGAAGTTAAGAGCACCTGTACGCGGGACTCGGGATGGAACTCATGTGCTGGATCTCCTAAGGAGGCACATGTTTAAACAGAAGAGGGGATGACCTGCGCATGTCACAAAACTGCCCCAATTTTAACCCTCTGGCTTCGGTCGGAGGGTTTTTCTTTTGGCCTCCTGCGTCGTCCAGAGAAAGTGGGCAACTTTCGCCCCAAACGGAGAAGAGAACATGCAGTACGATCTTACAGTGACACAAAGCCCCAGCGGACTCGTATACTTTCGGGTATACAGCAAAGAGACCGGTGATTGCAAGTGCATCCTGAGCATCGACCCCAAGGACGGGTCTCTCGAGGCGGCAACGGGTGACGAGGAGTTCACGGGCTACTCCATCGTTGGAGAACTCGTCTAAGAGAGACCCTGGCTTCGGCTGGGGTTTCTTTTTTCAGGCTCCTTCGTCGCCCAAGGAAAATGGGTAATGTCACCCTTCCTTTACGGAGTCGAAGATGAACAGTGTCAATTTTGTCGGGTTTCTTACTTCCACCCATAAGGAAGTGGGCGATGTCCTCTGTGTCGTCGTGAAGAGTGTCGATGGGAACAGTGCTCCCACTGTGCGTTTCACGGGCAAGCAGCGTGAGGCTCTCAAGAAGTGGGGCACCCCCGGACGTCTTGTGAGCATCAGTGGCAGCTTCGGAACGGAGGTGAATGGCAAGGTGAAGGACTCCTTCATCGCCTGCGCCTACAGCCGTTTCTTGGACAAGCAGGAGACTGTGGCTAAGGCTGCTGCTCCTGTTGCGGCACCTGTCGTGGCTGCTGCACCTGTCAAGGCTGCAAAGGCTCCCAAGGCTGCAAAGGCCACAAAGGCTGCTCCTCCCGCGAATGTCGATCCTGACGACGTTCCGTGGGCGTAACTAACCCCTGGCTTCGGCTGGGGGTTCTTTTTCTTGACTCCGCTATGGGCCGGTGCAGTTCCAGCTCCGAGACGTCTGGCGGCTGTCAGGGAGAAGACCATCATCAAAAAGAGGCGAAAATAAATGGGCTCCTGCGTCGCCTAGGTACAGTGAGGGTTTGTCCTCGTTGCCAGGAGTCTGTCATGTTTGAGAAAGTGTCGCTTGAAGACTGTTACGGTATCGCTGTGGGTGGTGAGGACGAGATGATCGCCCGCATCGACGAGGCCAATGAGTACGTGTACAACCACGATGAGTTGGATGACTTCGACTACAGCGAAGGTTGAAGAGATGGCCCGAAAGGGTCTTTTCTTTTCTAAGACAAAGGGGCCTCCTGCGTCGGCCATATGTCTTGAGTCTCGGCTCTACAGTTTACGGCGTCGAGTAGGTTACATTGCGAATAATAGGGGATGTAAACCCTATTGCTCGTACTGCAAGACGTCATCCTTTGAGAGTTTACTAGTAAAATCATAAGTGCGCCTGCCGCTTATGGGAACCTAGTGAGAGTCAGGGTTGCAAACCTGGCTATAACAAATAGGCTGACTATTATGGGACCCTGCCCTGGTAGTTATATGAACATGGGGTGGTCTGCTGCAGCGGGCCTTTGATCAGTCGGGTGTTCGCTATACAGATACTGAACGGGTGACCACGCCCACAGTTGAGTGCAAGGCTCAGCAATTAGGATTCCTACGAGAAGGGTTCAATCCCCTTTTTCATCGGCCACATGCCATGTAGGGTTCAGTATCAGCGCAATGTATGGCTATGGGTTCGAGTCCCATATGATTGAATTACTTTACACCGTCCTAAGGAGGACAACATGGATAAGAGCATGATCTTCAATTTCAATACCGTTGTCTTGTTTGCGACCGAGATCGCCAAGAGGATGAACTTCCTGGGATACGATACGACCTACAGCGTCTCTATGACCGAGTTCAGTGGCCCGACCATCTCGGCTGCCATCAGGGGCAACACCGAGAAAGAAGGGTGGTACATTGTGGAGCACGGGATGTTCCATGATGCGCACAAAGGCTTCGAGGTCAATTTCACGATTGGCCTCCCCAGCGCAGAGGGTGAGTACATCTCCGAGTGGGTGAAGGCCAAGATCAACAGGATCCGCCTCCGTGACTGCTTGGAGATCAACGAGACCCTGTACTCCGTTCCGACTCTGGAAGTTTACTCGGAGCGGTTTGGAGGGACGTATGCTTTCTACAGTGCAATCCCCACCTTGACGAAACACTTCGACTTCACGGTCAAGAACGTCAAGGGTGACATGGATGGCCTCATCGATCTGTTCTGGGGACAGAAGGGCCTCCTCAGCAAGATTGAAGACCCCGACTGTGCAATCGAAGAGTTCAACAACCTCCTGGTTGAGTTGGGCGATTCTGTCTCGTCCTAGTAGTCCAATAGGTCCACAGCCTGCAACCTGCCCGTTGGTAGGCTAACCTATCAGATGTCATGTCTGGTAGCCACAAAGGCTGCATCACTTCCTTATGGTAATAGATAGGTTCGAATCCTATCAGGAAGACTTTACCCCCTTATATAGGTGACAAGATGAAACATGTGCCCGGACATAGTTCGATGGATGAGCAGGCTATGGAGACTGTAATCTCTCATGGGAAGTTTCTTCTTGAGAGAGCAAATGCAGTACTACATTTATATCCCCAGCTCCAAGAGTATAGGGATGCACTGGTAGAGATGCAGAAGTATGCCGAGAAGGCAATGGATAATGGACACTTCCCCGATTCCGACCTCTAACGTCCTTAGGAGGACACCATGCGAATAAAGCATAACATTATCGTTACGTGGAAAGATTGTGACAAGGGGTGCTGCGAGGACTATAGGGTATTCCAGTTCTCTGGTAGTCCCGGACAGGCAATTAGGTTTTCCCAAGAGGTAGCAAAACTTCATCCTACTACATTCCGTATTAGGATCTATCAATACGACAACGAGGAATAATCATGAATATGAATACCGTTGAGGATATGCACAAGATCTTGAGAATCCTGGATGCCGAAGTAGCAAAGAGGAAGATTCCTTTTGATGTGATTCCAGAGAGAACAGCGGCGGAGTATCGTGCCCTGGCCGAAGACCATGAAGAGTATGTTGCTCTTCTTGCAAGAGAGAGGAAGGTAATCAATGCCTACTTCAATGCCGTTCAGATGCAGGAGTGGGCACAGAACCACAAGCGCTGGATACAGACGGGATTGAACGGTTATACTACCCATGAGTTGAGCCCTGTTGGCAAAGAGACCCTGAACAGATACCTCAACAAAGTAGTTGAGGAAATCTGGTGGGATGCCAATGAGGACCGTCTTGTGACAGAATTCGAAAGTTCCCGCCAGTACCTCGGCGATGATGATCGCAACTTTGAGTGGTACATCAACAGGGAATATGAAACTTACCTTCAAACCCTCTAACAGGAAAAACAATGAAAATGATACCTGTTGATCTTTGGATGAACTTTGATGGATGGCTAGACGAAAACTACGATCTTCTTGATAAGGAGTTCGTTGAGATCTATGGAAAGGATGGATCAAGTAAAGACTTTGGCCAGTTCGCTGCAAGTAAACACAATGAATACTGTGAATCCCTTAAGAAGTAAGAGGTGTACTGTGAATAAGTTTATCAATGTGACTGTCCGCGTTCCTACGTCCAACATCGTAATCAGTGAGTCTCATGACGACATTGATACTGCGATGTGTAGGGGAGAAATTCTGTCTAAGGCCTTGGGCGGTTCTTGGACTATGACCTTCAATGCTAACCAGGTCAAGATCTAATGGTCTGGTATACTTGGCAATTTCGTTTCTTCCTTGCCTTTTGGCAACTTTACCTGTGAGGTTATAATGCACGAAATTAAGATTGATGATCATGTTGTCCAGCTCAATAACTGGCAGTTCGGTACTTTGTTCTTCTTTTGTTTGTCGGGGCTTGGCGCTCTCTCCATGGTTCTCATGGTTATCATCGACATCATCCGTTGGAGTATGCAATGAAGATTACATTCAATGTTAACGAGTCCTTCGCTGAGGTTCATAGCCTTGGCTTCGCAACAACTTGCCTTCTTTTTGCCAGTCTCATCTCTGGCATCTCTTACTGGATCATCGCAGCAGTGATGTTCTTTGATTCCAGTTACGTATAGGACATATAATGAAGATGACGTTTCTGTATATCCTGGCAATCACCTTACTTATTACTGTGATCAAGATCATTCAGATCCTTGATCCTACTTACTGGAGTTAGTCATGAGCAAGACAAAGAAGTTTGAAAAGGTTCCCCGCCGTGATGTCGCCGCAATGACGCTTGCTTGCGGTGGTTTCAAGAACGGTAACCATGGAGATCCCCGCAAGGAGGAATCCAAGAATGGTTGCCGCAAGTTCAAGTTCAACAACAATTCCTCGGAGGAATAGATGTACGAGACAAAGAGTCTGATCATTGATGGGTTCCGTCACCTTACTTACGTTAGCCTTACCGCTAGCACACGTGATGGTCGAAAGGAACAACTTCGAGAGTACCGGACAGCATTCAATTTGCTTCAGGATACCGCTCCTCTTTGGGATGAACACTTTGACATCAAAGAAGGATCCCGGAAGGCGCGTTACCGTATGGACTATCTCGAAAAGCACTTCGAGAATCTTGAGTGTATCATCCTTGTAGCAGAGGCAATCGCCCGCGCTGAAAACATCAAGTAGGAGAAGAACATGGAAAACGTAGATCCTATGGACAATGTCGACTCGCGCCTCTTTCAAATCAACTACCGAAACGCCGAAAACATTGCCTACCTAGTAGCAATGCTGGAAACAGTCTGGGGAGTTGACCGTATCAATACACTAATGCTTGCTGTGCGGGACATTCGTATCAGTCAAGAAAACCACCAGGAGATCTAATGAGAAGCATCCTTATGAGTACTGTATCCTTTACTATGGAGCATATCAATGGAACTGCAAACATTGTAGTCCCTGTGTGGTTTGTGTTTCTCTATACTGCGGCTAGTTTGATCTGGCCAGCCATTGCTATCTTGGCCCTCGTAAATAGAGGGTAGCCTCCTTCGTCGGCTAGTTCTTCCCTATTGGAGAGTAAACCTAAGATAGAGAAAACAATGATCAATGAAATCAAACAACTTCTATTAGGAGCCGCAGGTCTCGCAGGTGCATTTCTTATAGTGCTTCTGTGCTTTGAAGTCTTGATCGCAATCAAAGACATCGCAATAGTTATGATTAACTAGATAAAGGAGTAGCCTCCTGCGTCGGCTAGATGTCGTGCTATTGTGTCCTATTCAATAAGTTTCCTTCGATAAGAAGGGTAAGTGAGAGTTGTCATGAAAGATAAGAATCGTGTTGAACTTCGTGGTCGTCTTGGTGCAGATCCTATTCTCTCTACTACGGAGACCGGACGTAGTCGGACTAGCCTTCGTCTCTGTACTAATTACGAGTATAAGACTGCTGATGGTACGGAAGTAAAGAACTCCGAGTGGCACACTATCGTTGTCTGGGGTAAGGCTGCCGAGAACGCAGTCAAGTACCTGTCAAAGGGTAGTGAAGCAGAGGTCGAGGGTCGTCTTCAGTCCCGTAAGTACACGGACAAGGCGGGAGTTGAGCGTTACACTACGGAGATCGTGGCGAACGAGATCAACTATGGTCGTCGTCCTACTGCTAAGACTGCAGAGGAAGCGGCCCCAGCTGCTCAGGCCAGTCCTGTTCAGCGTACTACGGTTCGTCGCCGAGAGAATGAGGTTACTGCTTCTAGTAACTTTCAGTCTGATGACGAGATTCCGTTCTAGTCAACTACTAGGGTAAAACCTAGGCTGCGTGCCCGTAGCACAGTTGGATAGTTGCAACGGCCTTCTAAGCCGTAGGTCACTGGTTCAAGTCCAGTCGGGCACACTTTCCCCAAACGCTCTATATTCTAGAGTACAACATGAGAGGTATATGATGAGTGATGTTTTGACCGCGAGTGGTGTGATTCGAGTTGGTTCTTCTAACCCTGCAGTTCCTACTGTAGCACGAGTTCGTACAGAGGCTGGGTCCTTTGTCGTAACCCGTTGCAAGATGGGTGGTGATGATATCGAGGTATGGAGCAATGGGGAGATTGGTGCCGAGGGATTCACCTTGGGCTTCAAGAACCTTCCTCTATTTCTAAAGCGACACAAGAAGGATGCGACGGGTAAGCCGCTTCATCCAGGTTATCGCGCTATTCAGATTCACGCACCTAATGCAGGTGCATTCTATCGAGTGGAGGGTTAAGTTATGGCTGAAGGAGCAGTTGAGGCAGGAGTTATGGCAAAGGCGGCAAGCGCTGGCATGGCAGGTGCCCTGTGGGGTATCTTCGCTAGTGCCTTCCTTGTCATTCCAGCAATCTTTGGTTCGCTATTCGCACCAGCGCTAAAGAAGACTCATTCGACTATCACACGAAAGTTGGATGAGACTAAGGTTGGGCAAGGCAAAACCACAGTACAGATGGCAGGCAAGAAGATGAGTAAGGTAGAGCGTGAACATCAGGCTCGTCTTGCTGAGATTAATGCCGACCTTGAGGAGCAGAAGTTGCGTCAGGAACTGGCACGACTTTCTTCTCGTCGGAAGACAAAGAGCAGCGGACGTAACGCTAGCGCCCAGTCTATCTAAAGAAGACCCTCATCGCAAGATGGGGGTTTTTTCTTTTCCAAATCAGGGAGATCAGGGAGGCCGGTGCTTCAATAGACCGGTAACAGGATTCCAGCTCCCAGCTCCGTTCCGAGACCAGGGCAAGGACAAGAGTTACTAGCCAAAAAGAGTCGAGAGATTAACAGTCAAAAAGATAAAACTTTACTAGAAATAAAATGGACAAAAAGAGTCCAGAGTTACGAAGGCAGCTTTTACCCTATAGGGGTATATACAGTATATAGTATAGAGGTATATAGACTGGTCAAAAAGAGTCGAGAGAATAGCTTTATATGGCTTTTGGCATATAGGGGTATATAGAGGTATAAGACGGGCTTACGCGAGGACAAGGTATATTGGTATAGTTTGTAGGAGCGGGGTAGGTATAGCAGGGAATATGCAGGGAATCTGCAGGGAATATGCAGGGAATCTGCAAGGTATAACGCAGGGTTTGCAGGGAATATGCAGGGAACTAGCAGGTCATAGCATAGTCTAATACTGTATCCTCTATATACTCTTATATGCTTTATGCTATTTACTCTTTAAAACACTAGTTTATTTTAGGCGGCCTCCTGCGTCGGCTAAATTGCTTGTATTTACTTTTTGATCTTGTTTACGAAGATCTTTAACTAATCTTTAATGGAGACTTACCTATGTATGACTTTAATGCGTTTGTTGAGGATAAGCACTACCTGTGGACTAATATGATTGATCGTCTTGATATCAAGATGAAGAATATGCCGCCCAGAGTCAGTAGCAAGTCAAAAGACGGAGCTCGTAGACTAAGTAATAAGTATCACTATATTAAGCCTATGATGTCCCGTCATTCGTCTCTTATTAACTTGGTTGCCAAGTTGGGCTACTGGCATAAGAATATTGACGATAGACTTGATGCTGCTATCAGCACTATCTCTGCTTGCTATCAGACTACTGAGATGAGTAAGGGTCGTCGTGCCCTTCCTAGGGAGTCTAATGATCTTGTTGATCTTACTTGGGCTCTTAAGGATCTTCATAATGCTAAGGGATCCTGGGAAAAGTTCACTGTAAAGCGCGCTTTTAACCATGGGTATTCCTGCTTAAAGTATACTGATAGACGGCTAGTTCTTAATAAGATTCCCCAGTCTATTAGGACTATAAAGGCTTGGGATTCTGTTACAGTTTGGCCTACTGGCAGTATTGATGACGATACTACTTTGTCTCTAATTCAGAATCATCCTGTTAATGCAGAATTCATTCAAGCTTACAAGTACCGTACCTTTAGTAATCGGCGGCTTAGTTGGTTCCATTCTGGTCTTGCTGCAGAGTATGTCCAGCTGATTCCTATTAATCATGCTGAACGTACTAGTAGTGATACTCTTCCTAAGCTACTCGCTGAGATTGATAAGAACCAGGCTACTCTTTATACAAAGATGAGCCGAGTTAATGACGTTAAGATTCTTGATGGCTGGGTAAAGGCTATGAAGGATCTTCATCCTGTTAATGTTGGTACTGGTCTTGCAGAGGCTGTAGAGAAGTTTATCAAGGATGGATACCGTATGGGCCTTCCTGGTCTTCGAGCCAGAGATGAGCGTCTTAGTGCTATTGATTACGAGAATATGAGTGTTCTTGAAATGATCAATGCTAGTGTTAATAATCATAGAATTGCGGCGGAACAGAATCGTCTTGCCTTGCTTAAGTATGATGTTAATGTTCCTGACCGTGAGATGCCTACTCTTACTTTGCCTGAGCATCTTGAGACGATTCGGATCAAGACCTCTAATGAAATGAGAATTGCTGGCAGTGACTGTGCACACTGTATTGGCAGCTACTATGATGATAGGAGCCATATGTTTTTCCGTAAAGGAAATGTATGTGCTATGGTCAGCATGACTAATGGTCAGATTATTCAGTGCTTTGACCGGAATAATAAGAGCACTCCAGCTAGTAAGAACTTCTCTTCTTATCTCAACGCTGAGATTAAGAAGGCTAAGTTGGAATATCCTGCTCCTGCTCCGAAGAAAGTTAAATTTGCTATTCCTGCATATGGTTACGAAATGATTGATCCACCCTACTAAAAAGGAGAACTAAATGTCCTACATTGGAGCTACTGTTACTGGTAATGAGAATATTCGTGAGTATCTTAAGAATGAACGCAATGAATTGAACTTTGATGAAATTGCACTTCAGCAAGCTGAAACATTTCATCTAGTTCATAGTTCTTTTAGTGATCCTGGAGATGATTGGAATTCTTGGCGTCTTTATGATAAAGATCACTACGAGATTGCGCACATAACTCGTTCTGGATATTAAATGCCTTTTAACGGAACTATCATTACTGGCAATGGGAACATTCGTACTTATCTCATAGATGGTAAATACGAATTGAAATTCTATGAACATCAACTCAGTAGAGCTGTTAAGCTTAAGGTAGCTCATAGCTCTCTTAACGACCGTGGAAATGGTTGGAAGTCTTGGCGGCTTTACGATGAGAACAACGATAAGATTGGCGATATCACACAATATGGATACTAAATGGAAATTGAGACAGCTGTGATTGTGTTTTTGATCGTTGCTTTTATTTTAATTTGTTTGCCAATTTAGGCTAAAAAGAAAGAAAACCTTAGGTTTTATGCTAATTTTAACTATTTTTATTTTACTTTTAACTAGTAAAATAGATAGTCTGGAATACCGCATAGAACCTAGGGTTTTTTGTTTCTAAAAAATACATCAAAAGTATAACATACTGTAAAGTCTAGTATAATTACACTATGATTTAGGGCTAAACATAACTGTTTAGTTCCCTCTATACAGGTGGTGAAAATGTTTTAACAATACTATTTATTTATAGAGGATTTTCTAATGTCAAACTCAACCGATTGCCCTAATTCTTTACTTGATTCCATCAACAGTAAGCTTGATGATCTAAAGAAAAGTCATGAAAAACATGATAAAGCAATCGATGATCTAAAGACAATAGTCCTTGGATCTTATGATGGGAATCCCGGAATAAATATGCGTCTTAGAGACGTAGAAAAAGATCTTGATTCGCTTGCTGAACTTCAGCGTCAGCAGATAGAAGCAATTAATAAAACTATAGAGTTAAATAGAACTGAGAATGAAAAATTACTTACGCGATTTACGATTGATCAAAATGACCGTATAGCTAAAGAAATTGAGCGTGTAAAAGCCGATATTCGCACAGAAAAAGAGAAAAAAGAATCAGAAAACCGTGAATGGCTAACTAGAACTATAGTTAGAACAATAATTGGTTTGCTTTTTGGCGGCTTAGCTCTTGGCTTTGCAAGCTTATTTAAAAATGAAGTAGCAAAAGCAGTGCAACAGCAACAAATACAAGATAGAGATACTGGATTTTATTACAAAGAACAAGAGTATATAGAAGACTCTGAACTTTATAAGAAAGTCTTCTCTATTATTTAAGTACTTTTTGATTATTTCTTATTATTAGTTATTTTTAGTAATTAATAATGAGGAGATAATATATGTACGTTTATGCTGATCCAATGAATAAGACTTGTCAGATTGTTGAATCTGAAGATATTCTTGATGCAATTGCTATTTCTAATGGCAGGGGAATTATTTATAAGACTGACGACAGCGAAGATGAGCCAGACGCATCATCTATGACAGACAATGAAGTTACCCAAGCTATGTACGATTCAATCGCTTGGAAAGACGGAATTCTTAGCAAACTTGGCAAAACTCTAATTGATTATTCAAATTTCAAAAATTATATTGATTAAGGACATTTATGGAAACTCCTGAGAGTCTCAAAAGAAAGCTTAAAGAACTTGCTTTGATAGTGAAAATAGCTTCACAGACTTTATTTGATAAAAATAAAGTTGTACAGAATCCTCCTAGTCAAAGCCCTGAAAGTTAAATCTTGCAAAGATATAACGTAACAGATCTTAATTATTGTATTGTTTATACTTTTATGAAAGATGGGATTAAACAGTATATACTTTTTGGTCCTGATCTCTCTAAGTTTAAGCAGTTTAATGATGGTCAAGAGCTTGCAGATTATGCAACTTCTAATGGCTTAATATTGCAGTTTAAATAATATTTTTACCTATTAAGTAACACTTAATAAGAGGTGATAATATGGGACTTGATATGTATCTTAGGATTGAGAATACAGACAATCCTGAGGAAAACGATGAGGAGATTGCCGCTTGGCGTAAACATGGCGATCTTAATGCCTGGTTTGAGAGACTATGGCTTACTAAGTATATGCCAGAAGAAACTACTCGTACGATTAAATTTGGCGACGACTATTTTGACGTTAGTGCATTTAATATTGAAAAAGTTTATCTAGATTTACAGGATCTTCAGGAACTTTTTGATGATTTGATTGCGCAAGAATTGCCAGATGCTAGTGGACCTTTTCATACTGCTAATGTGTCTAATCTAGATAGGCTTGCATATGATCTTGAAGCCGTAGCTAAGGCTTGTGTAGAAGTTATTCTTGGAAAGAAAGTTTACTATATCTGTTGGTGGTAACATGGGAAGAATGAAAGACCTTGCTATTGATGAGCTTAATAAGCTTGCTGATGAGTCCTCTGATGAATATCTAGAAGACGAAGAGTCTTGGTATGTTGAAGACGATTATCTTTTTACAGAAGAGAATGACTAATGAAACAAGAGCTACAAGACCAGCTTTATGCAAAATATCCTGATATCTTTGCTCAGAAAGATCTTCCTATGAACCAGACATGTATGTGTTGGGGCATTGATACTGGTGATGGCTGGTATCAGATTATTGATGATCTTTGTGCTAAGATTAAGGCTCATGTTGATGAGACTAAGCTTAAGTACCCTAAGTACAATATTGAGTTTGTTCAAGTAAAAGAGAAGTTTGGTACATTGCGTGTCTCTCTGGACTATAGCCATCCTGCTATTGATAAGTTTATCTCAGAAGCAGTAGCTCTTAGTGCTAAGACTTGCGATGTTTGTGGTGAGCCCGGACATTGCGGCTCATACAGGGGATGGTGGATGACTTTGTGTAAGACTCATAGCGATGAGCATATTGCAGAAACTGGTAATAAGCTTGTAGAGCTTGACTATGAGGAAGACGAAGAGCAAGACGAACCAGATGCTGAGTGATGTTTTACTTTGTCTATTTATGATTACACTATTTACGTATACAGCAATACTACTTTATAGGAATTTAGATGAGTGATTACCAATACGACCTTGATTATAGCTTTACATGGAATCATAGAGTCCTTAAAACTACTAGTGAACTTGAAGGATCCGTTTATGAGGATTTTCGCATTGTAGAAGTACAGTATAGAAATGGACTAATTTCGACTTACTGTGAGCCTTTTACAAGTGCAGAGTCCCTAGATCAGCTACAGAAAACCCTTAATCAGATGCAAGATGCATTGAGTAAGCCTGTTCTTGTTCTAGAGGATTTTACTGACCTTGAAGAAGATGAGGAAGACGACAATGCCTGATGAGTATGATCTGGAATTTAAGATTACTCAGCTTGAAAGACAAGTTGAGGATTTAATTACAAAAGTTGAAGATATCCGCGAAGATATTCAACATCTATTAAGTATGCAAAGAGAGGATAACTAATGAATAAGGGCGATGAAGAGTTTCTTACATATCGAGAACATCTAGAAGCTACGTATAAAATACTTTTTGATAAAGCTAAAGATGGTGTTTGGTATTGTAGGTTTGGCAGATTTAGATTTGAGATGTGGCTAAATAGTGAAGGGCGATGGGCTACATGTTTTATGCATGCAGATGATCGTGGCACTTTACTTGGCACAGCTTATAGTCTACATCCTGTAACTTCATTTGCTCTTGCATTAGAGAAATTTCACAGTATTGCTGCTGATGTTCCTCAACCACAAAGCAAAGATCTTAAGTTTAAGCTTAAGAATCATGAACCTACCTAGGAGATTTAATGGATAATCTTAATACTGGATTTGATATTGACACGACAGAAGGTCAGTTTGCTTTGCTTATGAGCAGAGGCGCTGGTTTCTATCCAGATATTCAAGCAACTAGTTCAATTGCGCAAATGCTTAATGCTAGATTTGTAGCTAAAGCTTACAATCTAGATGATTGCGATGTTTATACTGTTTACGCTGAGATTATAACAATTCTAAACGAGGTAGCTCAGGCCTCAAATTTTGACAAAGGAGAATAATTATGAGTGTTGATGGTACTGATCTTTCAAAGATTACTGGTGATAGTGCAAAGGTTATCGCTGAGGCTGCGATTGCTGCCGCTGCTCCTAGAGCTGGCTGGTTCCTGTCTCGTGTAGCTGCTGCAGTTCTTGCATTGGTCCTTCCTCTTCTGGGTGGCGTTGTCGGTTTTGTGACTGGCCGTGCTACTACTGCTCCTGCTGCAGTTGAGACTCCAGCTGGTTCAGGTGTTGGCTCTGGTTCTGGCAGTGCAGCTACTCCTGAGGTTCGGACTGTTCCTTACGATGCTAAGAGTGTGGCAGCAGAGGCTGTTGTCGGTCCTCTTGGTGGTACTGGTGAAGTTATTCATCCTGCTCATCCTGCCGATGCAGCTACTGCTGCTGAGGCTGATGCTCAGTAATGAGCACATTACCTTACTACGGTAGGTATTGGAAGAATAAAGTTCCTCCTGGTATGCCAGCTACTGCTAAGACAGTGGTTGAAATGGGAGATGCGATTGAGCTAATTCAGTCTGTAACTGCAAATGATTCTGTGGAATTCCAGAGATGGGCAATTCTACTTGCCAAGCATGAGAGCTCAGCTACTCTTTCTTTGCCTGCCAATACCTTTAATTACCTTCCCAAGGAACAAAGGAATGGTAAGGCTAAGATTACTGCTTGGGGTTGTTATCAATTTAATGACCCTGCTTATCAGGATCTAAGGCGTAAGCTTAACTGGGTTCCTGGCTATAAGCCTGAGACAGAAGTTACTATTCCTAAAGATTCAAAACCTTGGAGTATGACTTCAACTCAAGAGATCACTTTAACTCTGAATAGATATAGACAGATTTATCTTGCGTGTCTTGCTGCAGGTTTCAGTGAGCTTCAAGCTCTTACTATAACTTCACAGTCTCATTGTACAGAGACTGGGGCTAAGAGATTATTTAGGGCTGGACCTGATCCTATTAAGCAACAGGAAACTGTTGCTGCGTTTGATAAGATGAATAGGGCTTGGTATGATGGTCATGGTACCAAGATGGCACTGGCAGCAACTCACGCTTAAAGGAATATCATGACTGAAGGTTACATTACATATACAGACGGTTGGAAATATCAATTGGCGGAAGATTACACTTGTAAAATAAATGTAATTCCTCCTTTGAATGTCAAGACCGAATATATAGAACTTCTTGGTGATGGCACATTGACGATTCGTCATGGCTATGCATGGGATGGGCCTTCAGGTCCAACCGTTGACAGCAAGAATTTTATGCGTGGATCTTTAGTTCATGATGCTCTTTATCAGCTTATTAGAGAAAAGCATCTTCCTCTCTCTTACAGAGACAAAGCAGATCGTCTTCTTCAGCAAATGTGCAAAGAAGATGGAATGTGGGCGATTAGAGCTTGGTATGTTTACCAAGGAGTCTCTACTTTTGGTGGAGAAGCTGGAATTAAACATGGCAAACATAAAGTTAGTTATGCTCCAAAGAAAATAGCTAAGAAAACTTTAGAATAGTAATATTCAAATGTAAGTAATAAAGAAGTTCCAAGTAGAAATACTTGGGACTTTTTGTTTATCTGTATTTGTTTACAATGTATTCTTTGATATTTGATTTTTAATTATTCATATTAGGATATTTATATGAATTACGATAATATTTTAGAATCACTACAGTCCCCTTCGCAAGAAGTAGACTTTAACCTTATTTGGAATGCTCAGGCTGTTAATGTCAAGACTGGCAATGTTCCTACTTTATATATTGGTCATACTAAGCAAGAAGCATGGGAGAGTTGCAATGGATGTAGCCTCAGAGGTAACGGCTGCTACGCTTGGAGTGGCAGTGTCAATATTGGAGCTAGTTCGACTAGGCGTGCCCTTGCAAAAGGAGCTGATAAGACTTTATCTTACGCCCTTAACAATAGACACAAAACCGCTAGAATGGTTCGTGTATCCGCCATTGGAGACATTGGCAGATGTCCCTCAACACAAGCATCTCAGATCAAAGAAACTATTGGCAAAACAAAACTTGAGTTAGTAGGGTATACCCATCACTGGAGAGAAGAGAAAGTAGCTAAGAATTGGCGCGGTTCTCTTATGGCAAGCTGCGAAAAGATTAATGACGCAGATCTTGCTGTTGCTCAGGGATGGAGAGCTACTACAATTGTAGGTGAAGATAGCCCTCATGCATTTACTAGTCCAGCTGGTAATAAAGTAGTTGTCTGTCCAGCACAAACCAAAAGCAGTATTACTTGTAATCAGTGTAGGCTTTGTAATGGTAGCAAGAAAGCTGCACCTATTATTGCATTTATTGCACATGGTAATCAAATGGAAAAAGCTTTAGCTTAAGGAGTTAACAATGACTGGTCCATCAATTAATTCAGATCTTATTTTTCAAGTCTATAGGCTTCAGCAAATTGATCAGATTAGCAAGAGTGAATTGTATGACATGATTATTCATGACTTGAATGGCCAGATTCCTGGGCACCTACTATCAACAATGTGGTACTTGTCTAATCAGATGGCAGAGCAAGTTAATGATACTTCATGTCTTTGTATTCTAAATGCATTTGTTTCATTACTTAAGGCTATTCATCAATTTAAGGTTGAATACGCCATCGATGGAACAGAAAATTTTTGATGCACTTGCCTCCTGCGTCGGCTAAATATTTACTATTTAAATGATACTTAAGTTAAATCTTGCAAAACCAGGTTTTTATACAATTAAAGCTATTGATCCCTGGTCAGTAAGATTACAAGAAATTGGTTTTCTTACTAATAGAACTATTTATATCTTTGCAAATAATGCTCTTGGTATCCAAGTACGTATTAATAATGCAGTTTATCTTTTTAATGAAGTGATTGCATCTACAATTTACGTTGAATTAATAGAGGAATAATGTCTCATTCTATGTACCTTTCTGGTATTCTTGGTAATTATAATGCTGATAGTTCTGACTATATGTATATTAAAGTAACAAGCTCAGAGGCTAATAAGAAGTACACAACTTTTATGGTTAGACTTCAGAAGGGGCCACTTACTAATAAGATTATGGGAGTGCCCGCTGGTAGTGTAATTGGATTGCATAACTGTAAGTTGGGCGATCCGTACATTACTAAACCTTTTGTACCCAAGGGCGAGACAGAAGCTATTAGAGTAACCTATAATCATATTGTGCATGTTGAGGACATTATTTGTCCTAGTATGCAGAATCAGTCAGCTAAGACCCAAACTTTTACTGCTAGTCAGACTGAAGACGCAGTTAAAATGCTTGGATAAAATTACTTGACACAATTATACTTGTGTCTAAATATTCAAATAACGCAGGAACATTTTGTTTATTTCCTGTTGTTGTTTTGTAACTAATTGTTTTTAAAGGAGAATGAATATGGAAGTAAAGTCTAATTTTCGTCAGATTATCGTTTTTGATGCCCCTACCAAGGGATACTACACTGCTGATCTCCCTGAGGCTGAGGGTCCTGTGACCGTTGCTGGTTTTAATGGCATTTCCGTTGCCAAGCAACTTACTGCACTTTTTCCTCAGTACCAGTTTATCTACCAGAAGGATCCTTCTTATGTTTATGACGTTAAGGTTGATCGTGCTGTTCAGTCTCGTGATGCTAGTGAGCATGCACTAATTAGCAATGGTCTTGCCATTCTAGAGACTGCCTGTCATGAAGTTCGCAGAGAACTTATTCTAGCGGAAGACGAGAAGCGTGCTCCTCAGTACTCTGAGCTTGTAGCTAAGATTGTCTCCGCATTTAATACTGCTGATAAGTATTTCTGGATTGTCGAGGATAGAGAGCGTAAGCCTAAGGCACCTGCTGCAAAGTCTGCGTTTCCTGGCCTTCGTTCTCCTATCTGGACTAAGCAATCTTCAGATTACGAAGGTGATAAGACAAATGAGATGCGCAATAAGGATGTCTGCTGTAAGCAGCAAGACCCATGTTGCAAGCAGAAGCCTACAGGTTGGATAACAACTAAGCTACCTTTTGGTGTAGGCTATGCGTTTGATGGCGATATTAATGATATTGACAAGTTGACTAAGGAACTTGAGGCAATCTTTAAGGGATTTCGCCGATAAGTTAAATATAAAATAAGGTAAGAATGCAGCAATATACTAAGCCGTTTCGGCTATTGATGAACGACAATCCTTTCTTTGGATTGTATCTATTGGGTGTCAATAAGTATGAGGTCGATCATTCGATTCCTATCGCGGCAGTTGCGATGGAAGGATACAACTTTAAGTTGTTGCTTAGAAAAGGTGCGTATCTTGATATGCCCGCTGAGCATCAGGTTGGTGTACTAAAGCATGAGATTCTTCATATCTCACTTGGCCACTTGAGTCCTTACTATCGTAACCGTTGTCCTGATCATAAGATCTTTAATATTGCTGCTGATCTTGAGATCAATCAGTACATTGAAAGATCCGAGCTCCCAGAAGGCTGTATCCACATGGATACCTTCCCAGATTATGACTTGCCTGAGAAGGCAGGTACTGTCTTCTACTATGATTTTCTAAAGCAGAAGATTGAAGACTTGAAAGGAGAGTATCCTGAGGAATTCTATGGAGATCCCTGTCCTGGTGATGGACCAGACCAGGGCCCTAAGAATCCTGGTGATAGTCCTGATGGCGGTCAGGATGGGCAAGAAGGATCTTCTCCTGCTCCATCAGGAGATAAAGATGGTGACTCTGAAAGTCAGTCTGGCAAAGGTCCATCCAAGGCAGATCAGAATCTAATGGATATGTATGGCCAGGGCGATCCTAGTCATAGCCAGTGGGACAAGCCAGACCTTGAGCCTGGTGAAGATTCTACGGGCTACTGGGAAGCGGTCGATGAGATCCGTCGTCAGCAGGTTCGTAGAGCTTACCATGAGACTATTCGTCAGTCTGGATCTACTGCTCGCGGCTATATCCCTGGTAACCTACTTTCAGAGATTGATCGTCTTCTTGAAAAGAAGGATCCAGTTACTAACTGGAAAGCTTACTTCAGAAGATTCATTGCTGCGAGTACTAGCGTAATTGTAAAGAAGACTAAGCGTAAGGAATCTATTCGTTTTCTTGGTCAGCCTGGTCTCAAGTTCAATCCTAAGCATAAGTTGCTTATTGCAATTGACACTAGCGGTAGCGTTAGTGATCAGGAGTTGGCAAACTTTATGGCAGAACTAGAGTTTATCTCTAAGACTGGTGCAAAGATGACGCTTCTTCATTGCGATGCTGCGATTGCTAAGGTTGAAGAATATTCTAAGCAGAATACTGTTAAAATCTATGGCCGTGGTGGTACTGATTTTGATCCTCCTGTTCAGTATATGAATAGGAATAAGAGCAAGTATACTTGTCTTGTTTATTTTAGTGATGGAGCATGTACTCCTCCGTCTATTAAGACGACTAAGCCTATTCTTTGGGTTATGACTCGCGGTGAACGTGAGCAATACAAGGACCAAAAGTTTCCTGGCGATGTTGTTATTATGAAGGAAGTTCTTTAGAACTTTTTGATTATTAATTAAAGTAAAACAGATTAAAGTATTCTTTACTATTTATCCTAATACCTTATAACCAAGGATAAATAAATGTCTCAAATTAAGATTGATGATAGTCTAATTCTCAACTCTCGTGAAATTGTTACGTTTCTCGAGCATGTAATTCGTACCAATAGGAATCTTCAAGACCGTGGGATGATGCCTACTGCTGTTAACATCGAGGGTCATGCTGGTCTTGGTAAGACTTCTACTGTCCTTCAGGTTGCTCAGCGCAATGATCTTCACATGGTCAAGATTAATCTTGCACAGTGTGAGGAGCTTGGCGATATCGTAGGCTTTCCTGTTAAGGAATATGAACGCGAGAATGGTACTTGGATTACCAGTGACCACCTTAGTGTCCTTACTGGTGACCATCTTGATAGCAATCCCTTGACTGGTCAGGCTCGTATGGGCTATGCCGTTCCTTCATGGATTCAGGGCCGGAGTGATAAGGGTGGCATCCTTCTCTTGGATGACTATACTCGTGCAGACCCCCGCTATATGCAGGCTGTCATGGAGCTTATTGACCGTCAGGAGTACATTAGCTTCAAGCTCCCGAAGGGCTGGACGATTGTCCTGACTAGTAACCCTGCTAATGATAATTACATGGTTCAGGAGATCGACAATGCCATGAAGACTCGTTTCATTACGATTCAGTATGGCTTCGATGCAGAGACTTGGGCTACCTGGGCAGAGCAGAATGCGCTAGACCAGCGTTGTATCAACTTTGTTCTTAAGCATCCTGAGATTATGTCTCCTGAGAAGATTAATCCGCGTTCAATCGTGCATTTCTTTAATCAGATTAGCGACTTCAAGGACTTCAAGAAGCAGCTTAAGTTTATTCGACTTGTCGGTGATGCCAGCTGTGGTCCTGAGACTACCAGTCTCTTTATCAACTTCATTAATGATGAGCTAGATAAGCTTCCTGATATTCGTGCTGCTTACGATCACAAGGATGTTGATTTCCTTGGCAATCAGATCCGCAGTGCTACGAATACTGACGGTACCTACAAGGCAGCAATCGCAAGCATTCTTGCTACTCGACTTGTAATTTTCCTTAATCAGCTTCACTCTAAGAAGCCTGTTGATAAGGGAACCAAGGATCGGCTTACGCATATTGTGAAGGAAAAGATCTTTATGGAAGATCTGACCCGTCATATTTGTCAGTCTCTTATTGCGAATAATGATAAGTTCGCAAGTCTTGCAATGCAGCAAGAGTTTTCTAGCTACGTCCTTGGGGCGTAAGGGTAAGGATAACAATGATTGGGAGAAAGTCTAATATAAAGTCTATTGTTCTCGATATTGTTGCAACTAAACCAAATGATTCTAGTACTTATCTTCTTAATAATATTAAGTATAATCTAGATAACATTTTGGTGTCCGAGTGGGATACAGTTTGTTGTATTCCCAACCAGGGTACCCGGCATCATTATAATGGTCGTGGTAGATTGCCTATTCCTTTTTACAACGAAGGCTCATCTTGTGATCTTGTTGTTACTCAGGAAGAAGCAGTGCGTCGTCTTGGAATGCAGTATGTTGATATCTCAACCAAGCCAATTCCTAATGACTCTACAATTGCTTTTGGCTCTGGCTATTACTCCAATGACGAGCAAAAAGCTTTTGCCTTAAAGTATGATTGTAGCATTGCAAAGGCTCCTAGCAAGACACAGTATTATGTTTTGTCTAGCGATGAAGAGCGCTCTCTTAATCATATTGTAAAGTATCCTCAGGGTATGATGAAGGCTGCTCCTATTAAGGCAGTTATTGCAACACCACATGCTATTAAGAATGCTCTTGAGCGGCATTTTCTAGACAATCAATTAGAAATCAAGGATAACATTGTTAAGTTACTTGTTGGTACTCGTTCAATGGACTCTAGCGGTGCTACTAGTCGCGGCAATTATCAACATAGTCCTTACGAAGGAATACTTGAAGCTATTAAGTATGGTTATCTTGGCCCTGTTTATAGCAGTCCTTACTCTGATTTGAAGATAGAGGAAATTCCAGGCAGAGGCCGTGTACTCAGCTCTCCTCATTTTACCTTTGACTGGGGATGGCAAAATCGCATCCTCAGAGGACTAGATATCCCAAAATCTACTACTGGATTTGCACATATATATAATGTTCCCATGCTTTATATGTCTTTTATGTCTGATGCAGACATCTTAGATCTTAAGAATGGCCCTAAGCTTGAAATGCCTTTGGCTCAATGGAATGAGTGGCAGGCTAGGTGGGAAAGAAAGACTACTGGACAATACTATGGCAATAGCTATGGTCTTAACAGTGGATCATTTTCTTCTGAAGTTATTCCTGCAAAGCTAGAGATTGATCTTTTAGATACTGAGCACTACGAAGTTATAAATACTGATAGATATATTGCACTGGAAACTCATTTTGATTCACTAGACCGTTTGTTTGGATTTCTTTCTGAGAATCCTGACATTACGGTTGTAAGTGAAAGTACGTTTGTCTCTCAGTTAAAGCAAAGTAATCCTACTTTGAATCTTACAACATATGATTCCTTGTATGGAATGTTCCGAAGCGAAGATCAGAACACTAGAAAGACTGCAAGTAAAATGCTTCAGTCTTTTGACTTGCCTGAACTTGCTCCAGATCAAAACTATAATGGATCTATTTGGCAAAATTCCGAAGAGCCTAAGTCTTATGCTCTTCATATGGCTATGGATCTTGTGGCTAACTCTAATGTTACAGGCGCAAGCCTCAACAAGTGGGTTCAAAAGAAGGTTGGCGAGACTCTTACTAGTCTGGTCAATAGTCGTAGCAGAACCAGACATGGATATGCATCGACTCCTTATCAGTATGGCGTAAATAATTATAGACGCACATTCTGTGGTTTCAATGAGAAGGATGCTCATCCAGCAATGCCCTATGATGATAGGGCTAAGTGGTACGAGATCGTAAATGCTATTAATGAACTTATTCCTGCTTACTTTGACGAGCAGACAAAGCATATGCCTAAGTACTTTAATACTTTTACAATTTCTATTGTAAAGAATAAGACCTTTGAAGCATACACTGCAATGTATGTGGATCTTACTAGCAGGGAAGACAGTCTTACCCAAGAGGAAAAGATTAATCTTGGATATCTTCAATTGTTTATGAGACATTACGTCGAGTATACATTTACAAGATACTACCTTGGTCAGAGCAATAATATTGGCTATGATTTGAATGTCAAATGTGGTGCCGATATCCCAGCTGTTGCCGATGCTAAGCTTATGAACTCAATTTTTGGTGAGTATAAGAAGAAGTTTATTCAAGCTAAGGCTAAGGCTCTTGCCAATCCTGTCAAGTACATGGAAATTCTAATCAAGAACGAGACAGACTATCGAGTAAAGTATATTCATAGTCTTTCTGGATATAGATCTGAGTTAATTGCTGATTATGCTAATCAGTCATTTCTTTTAGGATTTCCTAAGAATATCATTACTCAAGGTCGTCCTGATATTACAGTACAGTCTACTGAAATTCTAGACGTATTTGACTACTATATCGCTAATCTTTAAAGGAAAGTATGTATCTTAAGTACGACAAAAGATTACTCTCAAAAGACAAACCATTTATTTTTGCCTGCTCAGGTGGGCCGGATAGTATGGCTTGCTTGCACTTCTTAACAAAGGGTAAGCATAGTCAGCATGGCATGGTGGTATTTATCCATCATGGCACAATAACCTCCGATCTTTCTGAAAAGATTGTTAGAGATTATTGTAAGGCTCATTCTTGGCAGTTTAAGTCCTTGGCTATCAATCCAGATAGACCAATGGCTTCCAGTCAAGAAGAGTACTGGCGCGACGAGAGATACAGACTTTTTGGTCAAGTAGCAGCGAGTTTTAGCGCTTGTGAAATTATTACAGCTCATCACTTAGATGATGCTGTCGAAACATACCTTTTTAATACGTTGAATGGCAAAGCTTATACTATGCCAGTCAGTCGTCGTTTAAAAGAAGATTCAGATGTCTTTGTAGTTAGACCTTTCATTAGAAACAAAAAAGAATCTTTACTAATGTATTGCAAGGAAAATAATCTTTGCTATTATGTTGATCCAACTAATTTTGATGGCTCAAACATGAGATCTTACATTAGGAAGAACATTGTGCCTCAAGCACTATTCGTAAATGCTGGTCTATATACTGTAGTGGAAAAGATTCTTTATCCACCAAATAATAAAGTACTATTTGAATACATTTAGAAAAGTAATTGTACTATGGTGCAATTTGCTTTTCTTGGGGATGGGATATCCCCTCTTTTGGACTGGCCTCCGAATTGGTTACGGAATTCCGCTCATAACGGAACGCGCAAGCTATGTGGGTTCGACCCCCACCCAGTCTACTTTATAAAAATAAATGAGGATATTATGAATTGTATTTCTTGCGGAAACCAAACTACAAATCCAAAGTTTTGCGCAAGATCTTGTGCGGCTAAATTTAATAATAAAATAAAGCCAAAGAGAATTTCATCTAATAAATGCAAATCTTGTAGTTTATCAATCTCACATAATAAGACATATTGCATGGTTTGTGACTCAAAAAGGATTAGATATCCCATAGAGACTAAGACATTGCAAGAATCTATTGATTCTGTTGGTAAGACTGCTAATAGATATAGGTCTATTAGGGATTCTGCAAGAAATAAACTTATTGCTTCAGGCATTCCAACCTGTTGTAATAATTGCAATTATAATAAACATGTTGAAGTTTGTCATATTAAATCTATATCATCTTTCCCTCTGGATACTAAAATCGCAGAGATTAATAATATTTCTAATTTAATTTATCTTTGTCCAAATTGCCATTGGGAATTTGATAATGATCTGTTGGATATTAATCTAATTTTTGCGACGGTAACTCAGTTGGTAGAGTAGCGGACTTTTAATCCGTCAGTCGAGGGTTCGAGCCCCTCCCGTCGTACTTGTACGGTACTTGTACGTGTACTTGTACGGTATCTTATTGTTAATCGGGATGTAGCGCAGTGGTAGCGCGCTTGCTTTGGGAGCAAGATGTCGCAGGTTCGATCCCTGTCATCCCGACCATGCTTCAATAGCTCAGTTGGTAGAGCCCTGGTTTTGTAAACCAGTGGTCGTAGGTTCGAGTCCTACTTGAAGCACTTATAATTAGTTATTTGAAAATTAATCTGTAACAAAGGAGATATATTATGTTGTATCCTCATGCTGATACTTTTTGGATTCCTAGTCTTGCTGGTGATTATCATACAGTTCAGACTCCAAGAGGGCCGCTTACGGCTTATATTGTAGAACAGACTGATGAGATTAGACTTATTCGGCGCGATCCGTTTAGCCAAGTGTATTATGTTCTTGATCCTCAAATGTCTGGTAGCACATTCATGATGTCTGTTGCAGAATGGAATGGTGGCAAGATGGTACAAGACGCATTCCCTATGCTTAGGTCAGAGGAGCGTGAATTCCTTCTTACTGGCATGGTAGACAGCTGGCCTGTTAAGGAACTATGATCACACTTGGCTATTGTTGTAATAGCATAGGGACGCATAAAACTAACTTTAAGACTATTACTCTTAAGAAAATTAAGACTCTTGACTTTTGGCCAGTTCCGTTTGATGGCAGTTGGCGTCATCTTGATGACTGGTATGCGCACTATGATCATATGGAAAGCGGCGCTAAAGTTCTTTTCAATATCTATGTTCATAATATTAAAGAGCTAATTGCTGTTCTAGATTACAACATTGCTAACAATATTAAGTTGTATAGAATTAGCAGTAGCCTTTTCCCGTTATGGAGTTATAACGTTAGCATACACCACTTTAAACCATCTAAAGTCTTTATCTCTATGATCAAAGGTAGGTTTGACGGTGCCTTTAATGGCCTTGAGCTTAAGCTGAAGAAGACTGTTCAAAAATATCTAGAAGGAGGCGGGCGATTAAGCATGCATCCTCCAGAGTTTGTTAGTCTTGGTGCTTCACCTGTTGTTCAGTTAGCATCTCAGTCAGAGCTCATTGCTCATGCTATGTTTCTTGACTGGATTGGCGCTCCTGAAGACTACTCTTGCCCTTTGAATATTCATGTTAGCAGAGGCGCTCAAGACCCAGCTATTACTGGAAATAATGTTAATGTTGGGTTACTACATATCCTTAAGATTTTTCCTAGTGCCTTTAAGCGAATTGTTCTTGAAACAGAGGATAAAGGTTGCTGGACATGGCAAAAACTTATTAAACATTTTCCTGGCATGCCTATTACATTAGATGTTCATCACTGGAAGATTAACAATGAAGGAGAATCGCTCACTGAAGCTCTTGAAGCATGTGCCGCTACGTGGAAAACACGTACTCCTTATGTTAAGAATATTCAGTTTGTAATAGATCATCCTTCTGAGATTAATAATACTTATTCTCAGCTGGATATTAGACGATATACAGACTTCTACTATTGGCGTTCTAAGACATATAGTCCTTTAATGCATATTTCAGAAGGTAGAGATAAAGAATACGATAGATCTCATCATGATTATGTAAATGAGATTCCTGAGCTATTACTTTATGCACCTTTTGATATTAGTCTTGAGGTTGAAGCTAAGGCTAAAGATTTAGCTTATTTTGCATTGCGTGACAAGTATAAAGAACTTGTGGCGTAATGCCTTTGCTCAGGTGGCGAAATCGGCATACGCAGCAGACTTATAGAAAATTTGAGCCCTATAGGGGAAACCTTATAGGTGAACACAATCAAATTCGGTGAAGGCTAAACTAGTTTACTAGCATGCTAATACCGAGCTAAGCCTTAAATGGCAAACGCACAGTTTATTCTCCATTACCTATGCTATAATATTACTATGAGAAAATATAAAGATTATACAGATCAGCAAATAATAGATGCTGTTAAGGCTAGTAAAAGCATTTCCCAAGTACTTAAAATTCTTGGGTTAAAGCAAGCTGGAGGTAATTACGCAAATGTCCAACGGAATATCCAAAGACTATTGTGTGACACCTCTCACTTTACTGGCAAGGGTTGGAATAAAGATCAACAGTTGAAAGACTGGGGTTCTTATTCTAAAGCTGCTAATCTAAAACCTCATTTAATAAAAAAGCGTACTCATCAATGCGAACAATGTAATCTTTCAGAATGGCTTTCTGAGCAGATAAAATTGGAAATACATCACATTGATGGAGACAGGACAAATAATGTAGAAGAAAACTTGCAGTTGCTTTGTCCAAACTGTCATTCTATGACAGACTCTTGGAGAAAAGCAAACCATTTAAGGAAAGTGTAGAGACTAGACGGTTGTTACCTAATGTAGAAATACTATGGTAAAGGTATAGTCCAGACCACAAACGGCATATGCTGGTAGTGAAAACTATAGTGGTAAGAAAATCTGCCTTCCTCGGAATTACGGGTTCAAGTCCCGTCCTGAGCACTTATATTGGGAGTATCGCATAGTGGCAATTGCAGGGGACTGTAAATCCCCCGACTTCGGTCTACGTTGGTTCGAGTCCATCTACTCCCACTTATTTATTTACTTTATCACTGGAGATTCTACTAGAATGAAAGATGAACTAAATGAACTCTTAGATTATTTTGAGAAGTTAGGCCAGCGGGCTATTGCTTGCAAACATTGGCAATGGAAAATTGGCATGTCTACTAGTAGTAATCAACGTGTTATTCGCATTGATTCTGATGGATATGTTCTAGGTTATCAAAGCTACATTAATTATCTAACACAGGTAACTCAAGATACAATTCCAGATCTCTCAGACTCTGCAACGCTTGGTTGCCTCTTGGTTTTGGTGCGCGCTGCCTGGGGCGATCCGTTTGCCATGCTTCTTGGGCATCAAAGTGGGTGGCATGTGCACATACCAAGAGTTGACCACGACTATGATGGAGACACCGAAGCCGAGGCTTTAGTAGAAGCTCTTGAGGCTGCCTCACTACAATCCGCGCCATAAATATCTATTACTCCCTATTGAAGATCTAAATAATAACTGGAGACTTTTATGGAAGATTACGATCTAGAAGAGAGTGAAACTTATTGGGAAACAGCAATGCTTCATGGTATTGCTGGTGTTAATGATTGTTATGATCTTGAGCCACCTTCTGGTGACAGAGAGGAATACTAATGAATATAATTGCAGTTCGAGATACACTTGAGAAGGCTATTGAGTCTAAGTACTGGAAATGGACCGGAGGTATGCGCGTCTATTTTCCTGAGACTAAATCTTATATCCGCATTCCCGACGGGGAGTACGAAGATCTGCCTGGTGGACTACCAGACTTTAACGATCCTGCAACAGTAGGATGTTTACTTAGTCTTGTTCGCCTAGCTTACAAAGACAACAGTATTTATGTCCGCCTTGCTGAAGGCAAAGCCGCAGAAGATCTTTATGCGATTCCCAGATGGGAAGTCAAGGGTAGAGCTTGTAATGCTTGGGGTTATCCCCTTGAAGGGCTAGCTCTTATTGATGCGCTGGAAGGCGCTCCCTAAGGTTTAAAATGTCTTATTTAAGCCATAATATTCCTACAGTTACTTGTAGAGTTTACAACCGTGGAGTAAACCTTGAAGTTAGACTTTAAGACTATCTATGTAGAGAATAATAACTATTCACAGTCTGAGCAAAACAGACTTGATTCTGTTCTAAATAGATTTCCTGATGCTCAGGTTAAAAAAGTTGCTAGCCATTGGAAGATTCCAGATCTAGTAGATATGGATCCTGTTGATTGGATTAAGGCTAAGAAGCACATCTTGGTTCTTGGTAAGCTTAAGATTCTTGCAAGCACAGTCAACGGTAGAAGTTCTGACTTTATTGCTCCATCTCATAGCAACGGATGCCTAAGTGCATGCCAGTATTGCTACGTTGCTCGCCGCAAGGGTGGCAGTAATCCTTTGACAGTATTTCTTAATAGTGAGAAGGTTGCTGAAAGCATTGTAGACCACTGCAATGAGCTTGGTCCTAAGAACGAGCCTAATCAATGTGATCCCGAATACTGGATCTATGACATTGGCAACAACAATGACGTTAGTATTGACGCAATGATTAGTGACAATCCATTTGTACTAATGGAAGCTATCAAGAGTACTAAGCATGGTAAGTTGACTTTTGCAACTAAAACTGTTAATATTGATCCATTCTTAAAGTTCAATCCTAAGAGTAGAACTAGAATTCGTTACAGTTTGATGCCTCAGGCAGTGTCTAAGTATGTTGACATTAGAACTTCGCCGATCGAAGATCGCATTGATGCGATGAACGAACTTGTTGAAGCAGGCTATGAGGTCCATGCCAACTTTTCTCCTGTCATTATGTACGGAGATAAGCAGTGGAAGAAAGATTGGGTTGAGTTGTGGCGACTTATGGATAGTAAGCTGACAGACAAAGCCAAGCTTCAGATGAAATCTGAGGTTATTTTCCTAACTCACAGTACTGATTTACATGATATTAACATGCAATGGAATCCTAAGGGTGAAGAATTTCTTTGGACTCCTGAGATTCAGCAAACTAAAGCTAATAAGCCTGACGTTCTATGCTATCAGTATGGACTTAAAGGTGAAAATGTTAAAGCTTTTTCTGCTGGTATTAAGAAATTTATTCCCTGGTGTGAAGTTCGCTATGCCTTTTAAGGAAATTTATGCAGTTTGCTAATTCTCGTGAGATTGATACAGTAGATGTAGTCGTTGGACTTGCTTGGGGTGACGAAGGCAAAGGCAAGGTCGTTAGTTCATTGGTTAATTACCAGCACTATGACTTTGTCTGTCGCTTTAACGGCGGCCCTAATGCAGGTCATACTGTTTACTTGGATGGTAAGCAGTACAAGACTCATCTTATTCCTAGTGGTGTATTCCATGGCGTTCCTAGCATTATCGGTCCTGCTTGCGTAATTAACGTTAGCAAGTTCATGGCAGAGATTGCCTATCTAGAAGCTAATGGGTTTGATACAAGTCTTGTTAAGGTTTCACCTAAGGCTCATGTAATTACTCAGGATCACATTAGCTATGACACTAATTATCTTTCGCATCTTGGTACTACCGGACAAGGTATTGCTCCATGTTACTCGGACAAAATGTTGCGTAAAGGAATTCGTGCAGCTGAAATCCTTGATCCTAAGTGGATCTGGGATGAAAAACTTTTTGGTTGTATCCTAGCCGAAGGAGCGCAGAGTGTTTGGCTAGATATCGACCATGGATCATACCCCTACGTTACTAGTAGTTCTACTTTGCCTTATAATGCTTGTTCACTAGGCTTCTCGCCTATGGACATTACTCGTATTATTGGCATTGGTAAGATGTACGACACTAAGAGCGGCGCTGATCCTATGTTCCCTATTAGCCTAATGGAAGATCCAGTTCTTGCTGAGATTGGCAGAATTGGCAAGGAGCAAGGTACTACGACCGGACGTCAAAGAATTATTAATTATCTTAATCTTGATAAAATGATTGCTGCAATTCGCTTGTCTGGTGTTACTTGCGTTGTACTTAATAAGGGTGACATTCTAACTAAGATAGAAGAAGGTAACCCATTCAAGTTCCGCTACCGTGACGAACTTGTTACATGTAAAACACTCAAAGAAATGCAGACTACTATTGCAGAGATCATCGAGGGCGAATGCTCTAATCTTCTTGAGGAAGATGTTATTTTCTCTGATCATCCAGAATTTGTTAATTGGGAGGACTACTTTGCATGGCAGAGCTAGAAACTGTTGATGATAGTGTAACTAATTACTTTTTGCCTACACTTTATAAGAAAGTAAATGGCAATAAGATTGAGGAATGGACCATTGCCGTTTTAGGTAATGGTTCATTTTATACAACCAGTGGGCATATTGATGGTATTAAGACTACCAGTAAGCCTACTGTTTGCGAGCCAATGAATGTTGGCAAGAAGAATGCGACTACTGCGGCTGACCAAGCTGCAAAGGAAGCAAAAGCTAAGTGGGATAAGCAGATCAAGAAGGGTTATACTGAGACTGTCGAAAGCGTAGATGAGGCTCTACCTTATCAGGTAATGCTCGCTAAGAGCTACGATGACTACGCAGATGACATTACTTGGCCTGCCTACACTCAGCCTAAGCTAGATGGTATTCGATGCCGGATCAATAAGGATGGTATGTGGACTAGAAACAATGAAAAGATTGTATCGTGTCCTCACATTAACTCAGCTCTTGAGCCATTCTTTGAGAAGTGTCCAGATGTCCAGCTAGATGGTGAACTTTACAATCATGAATTTAAGGATAACTTTAATAGGATTGTAGAACTTGTTAAGCGCCAAAAAATTGACGATGCTCAGCTTGCTGAAAGCAAGAAGTATATTCAGTTCTGGTGCTACGACAATATGGTAAGTGGTAACTTCATTGACCGCCTTAAGTTCTTTAAGCAATACAATACGTTTGGTATGAAGCTGATCGACATGAAATATGTCACAACAGTTGAAACACACACTGTAAACAGCCAGGAAGAAGTCCAGGCTAAGCTTAGTGCATATCTTAAGGAAGGATATGAAGGTCTTATGCTTAGAAGAAATACTGCTTATGAGAATAAGCGAAGTAAGAATCTTCTAAAGCTTAAGAAGTTTATCGATAGCGAGTATGAGATTGTTAACGTTGTTGAGGGCGAGGGGAACAAGTCTGGCATGGCTGGGGCATTTACCCTAGTCATGTCAGACGGCCGCCACTTTAATAGTAATATTATGGGCCCCCACGAGTATCTTGTAAGACTATGGGAGAGCAAGGATTCACTTATAGGTAAGCAGGTAACTATTCAATATTTCAATCTAACCCCTGATGGGGTACCTAGGTTTCCATATGCGAAAGCATTAAGAGACTACGAATAAAGGAAATAATTTATGGAGTATAACCTGAGTAAGAAAGAACTAGGATATATTCGAGTTGCTATTAAACAAGCTAGACGATCCAGTTATGAAAGGTTCTGCCATGGCGCAGTCCTAATTAAGGGTGGTACAATCATTAGTACCGGTTTTAACACGGTCAAAGGTTCACCCTTCCTAAAGCATAACTTCCCGAATAGTTTAAGAGATACAATGCACGCTGAGATGACATGTCTACATGGATTCCCTACTAGCGACCTTAGTGGTGCTAGCTTGTATGTAGTTAGGGTTCAACCTAACACTCTTGAACTTAAGAATAGTAAGCCTTGTGCGCTCTGCGAAGAGCTCATTAGCTGGTACCCTTTGAAAAAGGTAATCTATTCTAATGGAGGAGGGTTGTTTAGCGCATTGTAATACAAGGAGAAAATGCTTACGAAAATACTAATGTTGTTGTGGATGTGGAGTACGCCAATGAAGAATTTCATTGAGTATGACGCAATCAAAGCAACAGACACATATCGGATCTTGGATAAATATGAATACATCTCTGATTCAGATAAATACTTAATCTCTGATGCAATTGAAAAAACTTCAATTGACAAAGAATTATCCAAGGAAGAAAAAGCAATTGTTCTAGCCGTCGCATTCCAAGAAAGCAGATTTACTAAAGAGGCAATGGGCTCTTCTGGCGAATGTGGTCTGTATCAACAGATACCTAAATGGCTACCTAATAAAGAATTGCGTAAAATGAAATACGATGATGCTTGTGATCTGCTAAAGAACCCATATAGTGGAACTAAAGAGTTCATAAATACCTATAGGCACCTTGAGAAACGCTATAAACAAGACTGGCCTTGCCATTATAATCAAGGCATTGTTTGCGGAGCTAGAGGCTATGCCTATTTGAAGAATCATTATCGATTGAGGAGACAGTTTGAGCGTCAGCAAGATAGATACGCCCAGCTTAACTAATGATCAGATTATCTGGCAAATAGTAATATGGTTCTATACTCAAGTATTAGATATTACTGATTATTTCAGTGATACACTTTTAGTTGATGTAAAAGATATTACCTTTCCAGAAACTCTAAATACTTTAGACTTAGATAAATACTATTATGATTTAAATAGTTATACAGCTATAGAAGACTATACAAAAAAATTCAAACAACATCCCGACTCTAGAGCGTTCTTTGTATTTGAGTTAGCTATATTCTTTTATCTGCATGCTAAATTAGGTCATAACATAGTGTTTTATCCTAGTGAAAGTTTTAGGAAGAAGAACGTATTCTTTATAGAGGAGGAAAACACCGTCTACTATATTAAATATGGGGACGATGCAACCTATGATTCTATAAGGAATATTGTTCTTGATCTTAGTAAGAAGCATAAGATATGCAAGTACAAAATATTAACTTTAGATAAAGACTTTAAAAAAACTAAGATGTTTAAACGTTTTGTTTTTGATCTTTCTAGTTTGAAAGATTTAAATAAAATGACAAAACATCTTGAGGAGTAAGATGCAGATTGAAAAAGTTATTGCTACTATTAGAAAATCTAATATAGGCAGTGTCCTTTATAAGGCCAAGCCAACAGGTAATTTTTTAGGAGTATTTGGAGTAAAAGAAAGACCGTTAGACGACGTGTTTCTTGAAACTGGAGATCTTATGGATTTAGATTTAGCTCCTCTAGTCATTCAATCGTATAAACGTTTTAGGAAATCTATTCCTAAGGATTTTGCATTGATTGCATATCCTGAAGCTTTTACTAAGATTGGAGATGAGACTTTTATCTCTAACCAATTTCATATGATTGATTTGGATTTGTATACCTACCTTATAACTATTGAAGCAATTAATAAGACTAATGTAAATATTCAATCTACCAATTATGGAGAATTGTTTTATTTAGATGGTCGGCTAGTTGATTATAGTTCCCTAATTCAAAAGAATATATTTGATTACTCTTTTATTCTTAATCAACATAGTGTTCTTGTTCCTTATATTTATAAGAAACGAGATGCAAACTTTTTTACAGACCAAACAGTTGAAGACTTTTTGTTTAACTTTAAGAAGTCATTTAGTAATCTTGATATTGAAGCAAGTTTTAATTCATTAGAAATATTGTCTAATATTGGAAATCTTACAACATAAGGATATAGAATGTCAAATACTAATAATTCAGAGACTCAGCCTACTATTCGTTACACTTCCGAGTACAATGTTACTGCTTACTGGCGTAGCATTGATACTTACAACACGACTCGCAATGAGAACTTTGCTGTTCGTGCTCGTGATATCGGCCGTTCATGCGGTATTTCAACTACTCAGGTTAGTAAGGACCTGAATATCTCTACGACTACTCTTACCAATCTTATTCGTAATCGCAATAAGACTGACGGTCGCTTTGACAACGTCATTACGACGCTTGTACAGGCTCGTGAGTACCGTACCCGCACAGGTAAGGTGCATCCTATGCATCGTTCACTTGTCCATGCTGTATCAACCAAGTATTCAACGCGTATTGCTGCTGCATTGGCTGGTATCTCACCTAGCACTGCTAGCGTTTGGACTCAGCAGGAGCGTAAGGAGATTTCTCGTCGCTTTGCCGAGTCGTTTCTCACTGACCTTTCTAGCATTGGTTCTTCCACTTTCCAAGTTACAAATACTAGAAAGTAAACTAGAGGTTTAAATTATGGGACTTATTTTAGCTGCTATATTTTTTGGAATATTACTAGGTTATTCAACCTACCATACATTTACAAAATTACCAATGAAGATTCAAATGTTTTGCTTTAAACACGAATTCTTTTTTGATGCTGCAGTTACAATTGCAAATCTACTGTTTATAACTGGCATTTCAATGTCATTTATGGCAGTAGCTGCAGGTGTAGTTAGCGAATTTACTTGTCTAGCTTTATTTGCAAATCGTAAACGACAATTAATGTCCGCATAGCGACTATTATAATTACCTTAATTATGGAGAATTACTTTGAGTGATGTTAAGTTTGCTAGTCTACTAGCTATTAGAGAGTTTGATAGACATCGGAACATTACAGTGCTTGAGCCCAAAGACTTCGTTGATATGCCTGTTGAAAAGCATATTAAGGCTCTTGCAGCTTTTGCACGTGATAAGCAAAGGGCTTTGTCTTTGCTTAAAATTGCCAATGAAGACCGTTACGACAGAGATCTTAGTGACTCCGACTTGGAACTAATCGACATTCTTCTAGATAGCTATATGCGTTTCTCTACTACTGAGGCTTATGATGCTAGATGTATTAGCATTGCCTATAAGGAAGTTGGACTTTATTCCTATGACTTTGGGATTGCTATTACATCTCCTGAGGATCAGTACAATAAGTATCTTGGTAGAAACCTTGCTGCTATTAGATTAGAAGATTCTTCTTCGCCGTTTTGTTGGCATGTTGATATTAAGGAAACTGACACTGATAGATCAGTTAAAGTTTACTCACGTGCAGAAAACAATCTTCGATATGTAGATGAAGTTATTCTTCCGATTGCAGATCTTACCTATGGTACGGCTGAGTGCCCTAATATAAGATCAATTACCAAGATCATCTATCAGACACTTAGTACTCTTAGAGATGTTCCTTGGAGTCCTTCCCTTTTTAGTTGGAGAGATTATGAGCGCCGACTCCTTGAATTCAGAAACTATCCTTACAGTAGCGCAGACTTTAGGAACCCTCGTTTCACAGAAGAATGCTGCATATGGTGATGCATTTTCTCAGGCTGGTGATGTCATTCGGGTCTTGTACCCGGATGGCGTCAAGCCAGAGCAATACGTTGACCTTTTGGTTACTGTCCGTATCGTAGATAAGTTATTTCGCATTGCTAATCGAAAAGATGCCTTTGGTGAAAGTCCCTGGCAGGATGTTGCTGGCTATGGTTTACTAATGACAGCTTACGACAAAGTAAATACAATTAAATAAATCTGTTATCTTATTAAAGGTTATTCATGACAGACATAGAGTTAGCTAGAATATTAATGAAAACAATCAATAAGAAGAATTATTTTTCTATTGTTAATTACCAATAAATTAGAGGATTACTAGTAATTATGGGCAGAAGCTATAGAGATGATTACACTGAGCATGAGGTTAAAGCTTTTAATGCACAGAGAAGCAATACAAGAGAACTTAAAACTTTTATAACTGTGTCTGAAGAAGACGGAGTTAGTTGCCCTAAGTGCAAAAAGTTTTTAACTTATATTTACTTGGCTCGTAACACTAAATGTTATAGCTGTAGCACAGAAATCGAAGTCAATGACTAGATTGCTGATTGCTAGTAATTCCAAAGTCCAACGTGCAGTATTGGAGATGCAAAATATCTATATTGCACATGGACCTATCCTTAGTCAGATAGACGACGGAGTAAATGAGGCAACTCTTTATTTCCGTCGCTCTGTCTGGTCTAAAGAACTTGATCTTACTTTAAGATCACTTGCAGATCTATTAGAGTGTTCTGTTACCGAATATCTTTATGATAAAGATTCAGGACAAATTATTGTGTGCTTTAAACGATAAGGAGGTCCTATGACTTGCATTCTAGGATATTCAAATACAGGTATTGATACTACTACTGGCATGCCTACTAACATGGATCTTGATCCATTGCTTAAGTCAGTTTTACTAAAGGCAGACAGTCGAGTAAGTTATGCTGATTACGGCTTTATGCTTAAGCAGCCTAAGATTTTTATTCGTGATGACATTATGTTTGGTTACGCTGGCGTTCTTAAGGATGCCCAGCTGTTCCAACATACTTATTACGAGCTTGTTCGGCCTGAGGATGTAAGCGATATTGCTTATATTCACAACGTACTTAACGAGATTATTCCTGCAAGTATGCAGAGTAAGATGGTTAGTAAAGGCCGTGGAACAGATGACATGGATCCATTGCCAGCAAGCAATCTTAACCTACTGGTTGGCTATCGCGGTAACCTTTATCATGTAGATGCATTCCTTTGCGTTACACTACTTGCTGAGCCTTTTCAGGCTACAGGGAGTGGCCAACCTACTGCGCTTGGCGCCTATGCGTTAGCTCGTCGTCTAGGTCTTCTTGATCCTACAGATGATGATTCTATCCATCTTGACGGTGAGCAACTACTAGATACTGTTATGGATTCAGTTTGTGATATTCATATGGGTGTAGCTGGTCCATTCTGTATGGTCGAACAAGTATATAATACTGAAACAAAAGAGACAATTTATGTTGTAAAGGAAACTTACAGTGAAGTAGATACTATTTTCACTAAGCCTTTCCCCCACAAGCTATCTATTATTTATGATACTGATGACCAGTTTGTTCAATATGGCAAAGTCCATAGTCCTAAAACAAAATCAACTCCAAAGCTAGCTTCGCCTAAGAAGTCTAAGGGTAAATCAAAGAAGAATTCTGCAACTGATAAGAAAAAGAAAGGATCCGATTAATTATGTCTGACTACAAATACAATGGTTTACATTTAATTTATGATGCTGGCGCAAAGTCAGTACCATCAACCGATAGATTAAATCCTCTTAATGATCCTAGTATGGGTCATAAAGTTGTATCAGCCCTTGTAGATGCTATAGACATGACATTAATTGTTCCTCCACTTACTATAGAATTCCCACATAACAAGTGTGAACTTGAGCGAGTCCTTCAGCGTTTAGATGCTGAGGGTCTTGCTGACTCTGCCACTGCTCAGTTTATTGCAAATGCTCTGAGAGAGCGTGCTGAACAAACATATGGATATAGTACAATTGCAATGATTGCAGAATCGCATATTGCATTTCATACATTCCCTGAGCAAGGCTTTGTCACAGCAGATGTTTACTCTTGTAAAGATTTTGATGCAAAGCTTGTTGAAGAAATATTTGACAGGATGTTCTTTCCTGGAAAACAAGATATTGAGAAGAGTGTTCATATGGTCCGTAGAACTTTGGACCTGTCTCGTTTCGCGGAGTAAAAATGTTTTTTAAGTTTGAGGATGCGGTAGCTGCTAATTATCAGCTTACCTATGATGACGTTTTGCTTAATCAAGCGCCAGTGTCCGACATTAATAGCCGATATGGAGCTAATATTAATCCATATCATAGGAATGAAAATGGTTACTATCAGAAACCTTTTGATGCTTTGCCAATTGTTGCTAGTCCTATGCCAAGCATTGCTTGTCATGCCTTTATGGATGCAATTACTGACTCCAGCTATAAGCCATTTGCTATCTTCGCTGATAGGTTCAGGCCTGAACATGAGCTAGATGAAATGTATATGCGAGGCTGTGGCATTAGCATTGGCCTTGACTATCCTATCGATAAGCTACTTCACAAAGTAAGCGAGTATGAAATTGCGCATGTCTTAGTTGACATTGCTAATGGTAATCTTGATAGTCTCTATGATTATCTAATCAAGCTTCAAGATCTTCGCTTTGACGAAGGTGTCTTTATCTGGGCCGGTAACGTAACAAATGAGCTTGCTTATAGCCGCATTGCTAGTCTGTGTGACTATGTTCGTGTCGGCATTGGCGGAGGTAGTGCATGTACTACTCGTATTAATACAGGAGTGGGCGCTGGTAATGTTACTACCCTAGCTCGTTGTAGTGCAGAACGTAAGCGTTTGCTTTATACTTATCCTAAGGATGTAGCTGCACCTGCTTATATTGTTGCTGACGGCGGAATTCGTAATAACGGTGACGTTTGCAAGGCTCTAGCGTCAGGCGCTGATCTTGTAATGCTTGGCAAGATGCTTGCTGCTACTACAGAAAGTGCTGCCACTCCAGTAATCAATGAAGCAACTGGAATCTGGTACAAAGAGTATGCAGGTCTAGCTAGCTCCTCTTACAACAATAAGAGCAGCATTGAGGGTCAATCTGGTCTTATTCCTATGGGTGAGCCTGTTACCTCCATGCTTAAGGGTCTAGAGGGGAATTTACGGAGTGCTATGAGCTATACCAATAGTCATACGCTTGCGGAATTCCAAAGTGCGACAAAGCTTATTTGTTCTCCTACTATTACAACTGAAAATAACACTTCACTAGTGAGATAAAAATGGAAGAAGATTTTGATATCAATGCATTTATTGATGAACATGCAGACGAAGATCTTGATACATTATCAATCTTTATCCCTGATGAGCTAAAGGTTGAGAGTGATGAAGAGGAAGAAGATCTTGGTAAGTACCAACATGAAGAGTTACATAGGTCTACTCTAAGTCTAGTAGCAGCTGTTCATCTTACAGAAGATCGTATCACTAGAGATGCTGCTATTGCTGTCTATCCTACGACTAATCCAAAGCAAGAGACTTTATCTTATATTGGTAGCTGGTTTGATTACTATACTGCTGACGATAAGAAGTACTGTAATGAAGTTAATCTTTATTTAGAGATTACTGATCTTTCAGACTGGTCTCTTGGTCAAGTTGATATTCTTCAATTTGATTCCCTTAAAGATTCTAAGCATAGGAATGATCGTAAGATTTATTCTGCACTAATTAACCGAATTCTATAATGCCTAACATCTTTAGCTTATTTAAGTTTAAAGATAAATTTGGAACTGATATAGAAGAAAAAGTTAAATATAACTTAATAGCTGACAAGCCAACAAGCTTAGTCGGCTATTATTGTTTTGCTTATCTTCATAGTTTAATATCTACAGTAGGTACTAACTTTCCCACTGGGTCTTTTGCTGTTACAGAAAAAGATATTAAGAATGTTCATAGAACAATGAATGACTTTGGCATTCTTGGTATATATGAATTTTCTTATTTGCCCATTGTTTGTCATTATCTCTGGCGAGATAAGCTTGCTGAACTTCGAGCTAAAAATAAAAAACAAAGATTCCTTATCTTATTTGATAAGCAAAGCAAACATTTTGTTTTCTTTTGGTTAAGTTTTAGTTTTAGAAAAGCTAGAGTAAAGCCTAGTTTTCAAGTACTATCTTTAGACACACTTAAAAAAGATATTGCAACTGCCAATGCTTGTCAGACTGATAACGCTTTGGGCATTATTAAAGAAGGAAACCTTTTACTTTCGGCTATCGAATGATTTTTAATAAAGAAGTTTTTAATTCATTAATTAATAAACCTACAATTAAAGAATGTGTGAAGTGCGACGCCTTATGTGCGAGTAGAACACAGGTTGTAGTTGACAAGTATACTAAGTCTACTGTTGCACCTTGGGAAGAAAAGACTTTGCCTATTATGATTATTGGCGAAGCTCCCGGTGAGACAGAAGATAAAGTTGGTATGCCATTCATGGGCGTTAGCGGCAAGGTCTTGGACCAATACCTATTAACCCATGAGCTACAATCTTATAGCTACATTACTAATATAGTTAAGTGTAGACCCGAGAAGAATCGGACTCCAACTACAGAAGAGATTAAGAATTGCGCGCCCTATTTAGAGCAGCAAATTAAAGCTCTTGCTCCTAAGGTAATTATTACTCTTGGTAAAAGTGCTATGGCTGGTCTTCAGACTATAGGTGAGATAGTCAATCCTAAAACAATTGACTGGAAAAATTCAGAGGTTTCTTCATATTTTAACTTTCAAGATATTTGCTACCCAGTTATTCCGATTTATCATCCTAGCTATTACTTAAGACAGAAAAATGCTTTGACGCAAGACCAATGGGCTGCGTTTGAGTCTAATTATAATGCTAAATTTTTAAAGATTAAATCTTATATTTCCTATTCTTAAATATATAATGTCTCATTCTACGATTACTTTGTCTCTGAAATGGCCTCCTACGTCGGCTAAATTTTCTGTAGATAAAAACAACGGAGGACAATATGAGTAAGAAAATGAATATTGATTTTGCTAGCTTTGACGAAAACGAGTATAGCATCCAGCACTGGACTCCTGCTTCTCTGGATTACACAGGTGCTTATGGTAATGCAGAAGCTCAGTATGCAGCTGTCAACTTTTTAAATATTGGTGATGTAGGAGATCCTGAATGGAGAGACGCCCGGAGGCTACCATTTGGAGATGAAGCATTAGATGCTTTTTATCCAGGTAGTAGAACTATTAGTTTTATCCAGTACCCTTGGGAACATCCAGATGCTGACCAGTCAGATGCTGGACCAGTCAATCGGATGATTGAAAGTGATCCTGCTCTTGAGTGGACACTAACTGAGATGAGTAAACTTGAGGCCAGAGGTGAAGTAGGCTCAGATCGCTACAATGGCCTTGCTAGTATGGTAGCAGAGATCAGAGGATACGAGGCTCGCCAAGTTGAGGAGGAAGGCTTTATTCATGCTCCCTCGTGGGCAATGGACGCGATTATCTATGCACAAGAACACGCTTATGACGCTGAGGCTACTCGACTAGTAGAGGAGTTTACTGCAAGTGGAGCTAATGCTGGACGTGTAATCTCGAGTGTACCTTATGCAGATGTTCAGTCTGTCAAAGTGATGCGCGATATCCATGATGAATACGAGATTAAACTTCCTGAAGGAAGCCGTCAATACGGCTTTGCTCTTAGAGATGGTAGGAAAGTCTTTGGTCCATATGGTCCTAGAATCAGCGCTTTAAAGCTTTATAAGAGTGCTAATTCTTTCCAAGGCAATACTTCTGCATTTAGACAAGAAGAAATGCATAAAGTCCTACAGGCAAGCGGAATCCTTCCAGTCTATAACCAAGACAACAAGCTTGACTACATTGATCATTTGCCTGTTACTCCAGATAATCTATTAGAAGCTAAGAAGAACTACTCTTATCTTGCTGATGCAATCAATGAAGCTAATGGCATTACTGCATTTATTGTCGGCCACATTAAGTTGCTGACCGAAGATCTATACTGGGATAAGCTTAAGCAACACCTAGTATCTGATAGATCTTATAATGACGTTATGAATTGGAGCGCAGATCTTTCTAAAGATAAAAAGCGTGCAAGTTGTCTTAGGGCTATTGGCCATAGCGGCTTAGAAGAATTGATTGATGATTATCTAACACTGAGAACTAAGATTACAGAAAGAATTAATACTAGTTATTATGTTTTGACTGTTGGTAAGAATACACCATTTGCCATTACCTCAAGTAAAGAAGCAGCAGACGTATTCAAGACTGGTAATGCAGAAGATGCTATCTACTTTATGTTGCCAAAGAATCTTCAAGAAAAGCTTGGCTATCTTAGTAAGACTATTGAGATGTATGGCTATCAAAGTGCAGAGTATGCATCTTGGAAAGACACTGCATTCAAGTATCTAAACAGTCCAAAGTCAAATTACCGCAAAGATACAATTCAAAATCTAATTAAGCTATACAATAGCAATAGACGAGTTAAGACAGTAACCAGCCGTACAATGAAAGAGTATGGCTGGCTACTAGGCGAGCTGCCGTTTACTCGTAAAGAGTTTGACATTTTGAATGATTGCCTTGAAGCTTATGGCAGAGCTATTGTTTCTGCTCAGCAGAAGGTTCCTATCATTCGTCAGGTCTTTGGTCGCCTTAAGACTGTTCTAGAGCAAGACATTATCAATGGCCTAGTACCTGAAAGCGCTTTAAAGCAGATTGCAACTTTAGGAACAGCAAGCTTTGTTTATAAAGTTCGTAACAGATCACTACCCGAAGATGTAAAGGCCAGGAAATCTTTGTATGATGTAGGCCTTGTTAGCTCAGAAGAGCTAAGATCGGGCAGCTATCTTGCTATTAAGTTACATTATGAATACGATTTTACAGAACCTAGTGATGTATTTCGTTTTGTAAGTAAATTTAATGCAAGCCCAAATGCAATTAAACTTGCAAACGATAGATTAGTTTGTTAATATATTCCCTATACCCTCTTACTGAGGGTTTTATTTATCAACCTATAACCATGGTGTTATATGAAGTATACTCTACAAGAGTTGTTTGAGAATTTTGAAATTAGATTTGATCCTAAGTCAGTTTTTGTTGAGACCGAAACTGGCGATTGGCATTATAAGAATGAAACAGTTATTACTGCAGACGAACCCCATTTAGTTACAATGCCTGTTGTTGCTGAGTGGGAAGAGGGCAGATTGCTTTCATTCCCAGACTTTACAATGCGTATGTCATTGGCAAATCCCAACGATCCTGATAGGATTGTTGTTGCAGTAATTCCATTCTCTAGTAAAGTATTTGAGAAAGGAACCTATGAGACACGTGAAGAATCTGATCATGCTTATATGGCATGGGAATGGGGTCTTCAGCTTTGGCAGTTTGTATATAACACGGTAAAAAAGACGCCAGCTGCGGCTGAGTGTGCGTTCTTATATCGTAAGTATAACAACGTATGCCATGGTTGCTATGGTGACGGCATTGATCCAAATGCTCCTCCTGAGGTTCCTACAGTTTGTTACATCTGTAATGGCTCAGGATACTTTGAGCATGTGAAGAAGTAATGGCTTCTCTAACACTAATAATTGCATTACTAGGTGTTGGTGGTCTTACGTATACTCTTCTATCTAGCCTTAATAAGATAATTAAAACAATTTATTATTGGGAACGAGAGATTATCTTTACTGATTATGTTAATCCTAAGGAAATTTATATTCAATTTCCAAACGAGGCATTAACTAGTGAAACTCTTTCAAAGGATATTGAAGTAGATGACCTTCATGAGAGATTCCAATTTGCAGTTAGCGAGAACGAAACTGTCTATGTTCCCTATGCAAGTACACTTGCGGGGATTGTTGATATCTTTCTAGGTTATAGAAATGTAATCGGCGCGCTGCAGAATGCAGAAGAAGAATATAACGAAGACCCAGAAGAGCTAGAACTGTTTAAGACCGCTAAGAAGTTTGACTTTCCTAGCGTAATGAATGGAATTGATACCTATAACATGTATACAAAATATACTTTATGGGATCTTGAAGAAGATAAAGAAATTCGTATTTCATCTGCTAACGACTACTCTGCTTTTGTTAAACAAGTCATTGACAATAAGTCTAATCTTTCATATAGAACACACTATATGGTCTATAAGAAAGTTGGTACAAAAGAAAATGGTGAGCTTATAAGTGAATTGACCACTATTTTTAATATTGGCCAAGCTTATAATGATTTATCAAACAGAACCCCAGTAATGGATGTTACCCATTTGTCGGAGAAGAAGGATGTTGGAAAGAACTAATGATTTAATTCCATGTCTCGATCATGGCTATGTTAAGTTAATTGATGTTATGCCTCATGCTGATGCAGAAGATCTTTCATTTAATACTAACATTGCTGACTATGCAATTATTGATGCTGCTAGAGTTAGCTACCAGTCAGGTACGACGCGCAAGCAGTCAGATAAGCAATTGTTACGTTATCTTATGCGCCACTGGCACACCAGCCCTTTCGAGATGGTAGAGTTTAAGTTTGAGATGCGTTTGCCTATCTTTGTTATGCGCCAGCTAGTTCGTCATAGAACTGCTAGTCTTAACGAGGAAAGCGCACGCTACAGTGTCATGGAAGATGTATTCTATGAGCCTGATACTCTTAGAGCTCAAAGTACTACTAATAAGCAAGGAAGTGCTGAAGGAGATTTCAATCCCTTCATTGGCCCCAAGGAGACAGCAACAGCAGTTATGAATCATCAAACTGATGAAGCCTATAAGCTTTATCAGCAGTTGATTGAGACTGGTGTTAGTCGTGAGCAGGCCCGCATGGTACTTCCTGTCAATCTCTATACCCGAGTTGTCTGGAAGTGTGACTTACTCAATCTTCTTAAAATGCTTAGACTTCGCTTAGATTCTCATGCTCAGTATGAGATCCGCGTATTCGCAGAAGCAATTGCAGAGTTTGTAAAACTACATTGTCCTTGGACTTGGGAAGCATTCGAAGACTACTGGCAAGGTGGAGTTACTTTTAGTAAGGTAGAACTAGACGCTTTACGTTATCTCATCCCCTTTACTGGTAAAGAAGCTTTCAATGCAGCTATTCAAGGAACTAACTTTAGCAAAGGCGAGTTGTTAGAGTTTGAAGAGAAATTTAATAGGATTGCTAATGGGGATCATTAGAAGAACTCTTAATAGATTTTTTAGCAAGGCGGAAGAAGTGATTGAGTTTACCCCTGAGAAGAATAATTCTAAGTTTGAAATGATTCCAGGTAAGAAACTTACCTTAGAAGAAGTTATTCAAGAAAATAAAATTATAATTTCCACATTGGATCCTAAACTTATGTTTTTGATCCATCTTGTTTCTGAAGTTAAACAAGAGGATATGCTACAAACAATAGCTGAGAACTCACTAAATATGGACGATTGGCTTGCCCATATTACTTACAAAACAAAAATGGAAAACTTTAATAATCTTCTTAATGGTAGGAATTTAAAGTCACTTGACCCCAATGCTTTAGTTCCCAAAAAACATAGAAAAGAATTTTCAGGGAAAACAATAAAATGCCTTACAGATTTGCCGCTACAAAAAAGTCTTTTGAACTAACAAGTATAGAAGAAATGAAAAATCATTCTCAGCTTTTTATTATAAAAGAAGAAAATGATTACAAAGGAGTAGGCTTTGGGTTTGTTTGGGACAGACTAGACCTTGACACGTTCAAGCTTACTTGCTATCACAAAGGAGTCTTTAGTGAAATGAATGAAGAATTCAAATCACTAATCGAAGAACAACCTTTAGGTATAGTTAATACTATTTTGTTTAAAGAATTATTCAATGTTAGTTATAAGACTAACTCAGTTCCAGACTATAAAAATTTAGTCTATACTGAAGAAATCAACTTTAAGTTTTTAGAACTTTTTGAAGATGAAAATGTTGTTAATTTTTATATTGCAAGATTAGTTGAAAAATTTAATTGGAAACTTCAAACTCAAGAGCCAGGTTTTGATACTTGGGAAGATTTTATTATTTAATATTGTAGGAAATAATTAGAACAAAAGAGGAAAAATGTCAAAGCAATTTCAGATTGTCAAGAAGAGTAGTGCACTCCAGATCTCTTATATTCCAGTAACCACTAAGGATAGTGATTATGGCAAGCAAGTAGAGAAGGAAGGCGCAGTATATCTCCAGTTTGCTCGTGCGACTGGTGGGAAGAATGAAGGTGGACACAACACCTTTGATTGGGGTAACAAGATTGTTTTTGCTGTAGGCATTAACGATATCTATCAGATCCTTAGTTTTTACAACGGCGTAATGAATGGTTGGGTTGACACCTCACAGCGTCAAACTCTAAACCTTATTCATGTTCCACCCGGAGCTAGTGAGGATAATGTCAAGAAACTTACATTCCAAAGTGGCGTAGATAAGTATCTTGGCACTTACATGCTTACGATGCGTAACGAAGCTGGTGATAGTATCTCTACGTCAATGACGTCAGGAGAGATGGATATTTTTATCAATCTCTGTCGCACTGCCAGTATCTATATGACTGGTTTGCATCTTGATCTTCACCGCGAAAGAGAACCTAAGAAGTAAAATCTACTATGAAGAATTTTTATTATAAAGTATTAGATAAAATTCGGACTTATATGTGGACTATGGCTTTCTCCTTTGGATATAGCTTTAGTCCTAAAATTGGATTCCCATATAGACATGGTCTTTGGACTCATATTGGACTATTTTTTGACGACGAAGAACAGATGATTGTTTATAGATATGGATCCACCGAAGGTCCAGATATAGACATGGATAAGACAGATTTCTTTGTCTATAAGTATAAAGAACTGTTGCCTGAAGGTTACGATATCTACACTAGAACTACTTTTTTACTTGCAAGTCTTGCACTAAAACAGTATACTGCTGGCTTAGGATTTAATAACCTAATGATAGGAACAAAGCTTAGAATCTATACCAATAGTCCTTTTGTAGCCGGAGAGCTTCGTAATCACTTAAGTAGATTTAAAGATCCATACGGATACAATCCATATTTCTTCCAAGCAATGGGAATGAAACCTATGGATCAGCATGGTATTCCCTATAATTTCACACATGAGAATGGAAACTTATTTATAACGTACACCAAAGAGTAAAGGATTTTTATGCGCACTGAAAAGAAAGTTATATATGCAACAGCTCAAGATGGCGAACAAGTTCCAGTTGGAGCTATTTTCCAGAAGATTGTTAATGAGATTAGTAACTCTGAAAAAGTTGCTCAGTCAAAGGGTAGATTTATTGTCTCCCATTTTATGGATGACCTAATGACTCAAGAAGACCCCTTTTTGAAGTCTCTTGCTATTCTTGGCGGACAAACAACAGTAAACGCTTTAGGTGTTCTACTTTTTGTTATGTTCCAAGCAGGTCATACTTTTGGATCTGAGAAATACAATCTTAATCCTGAAGACTTTAAGCACCTGATGGATGAAGATCAGGACAACGAGAGCAACGAAGCAGAGTAAAGACAAATTTATTAGAACCAATAATCTATATTAGGAGATTATGTATTATTACTTATTGAAAAACAAATATGCCATTAAACAGGCTATTGTAATTGCAGCGCCAGTCATTTTTGAGATTGGCCTAAACTTGCTCGCCAAGCACAATGAACGAAAGCTTGGCAAAACCAAAGAGGTAAATTATGGAAATTAGAGTTCGCGTGAATCCCCTTAGCAATCCCACTGGCCCTGTTGTTGCTATGGGTGATGTAACCCTTGTAACTGACGATGGCGATCTAATCCTCAAGGGATGGAAGGTAGTCAATGGAAAGAACGGTCTATTCGCTGGTGCCCCTAGCGCAAAGCGCGGTGAGGCATATGAGGATACGATTATTGCCCCTAAGGAGAGCGGTCAGTTCCTTCTTGATATTAAGGAGGCACTTGTTGCTGAGTATGAAAGCCAGACGGGCGGCTCAACGCGC